>Ga0007854_10001556_pt1 | contig 14523 bp, 12 predicted proteins | sample CryBogCBH12Aug08_FD_60382 | JGI IMG/M metagenome (GOLD analysis project Ga0007854, IMG submission 60382) | Freshwater microbial communities from Crystal Bog, Wisconsin, USA - CBH12Aug08 | ecosystem: Environmental > Aquatic > Freshwater > Lake | place: Crystal Bog, Wisconsin, USA | collected...
TGGCCGGCGACCTCGACGAAGCTGTGACAATAACGGCAATCCATTCCCAACTGCTTTACGTGAAGGGCATGGGAGAAGGGAACCGGCTGGTCCGGCTGGTAGCCGACTCGGGTGTACTTGGGCGTGAAGTAATACCAGATCCCCAGGGTGATGGGGGCGCCGATCACCAAGCCGCAGACGAGCAGCTGAAGCGGCAGCCAATTGGCCCATCTAGGGAAAAAATTCGACATTCGGGTTGTTGAGAGACGCCCGGATGGAGGAATTCGCAGGCCCGAACAGAGTAGAAAGTCAGCGGCTGATGGCAAGAAATTTGGATCAAAAATCTTGCCTTGCTGTCGTCCTACACTTGTTCTGCCTTTCTGTGTGGCATGGAAGGCATTACTCTACCGAGCGCATGACCCGCGCTGCCTTTACTATCCTACTCCTTCTATCCGGCCTCACCATACAGGCTTCACCGAAGCCCCAACTAGACCTTCCAAAAGCAACCCTCTCCCTCGGCACCAATTCGCTCACCGCGCAGATCGCTGCCGACGACACCTCCCGGGAACTGGGACTCATGTCCCGCACGAACCTGGGAACAAACGAGGCGATGGTCTTTGTCTTCCCCCAACCCCGCCCCGTCACCTTCTGGATGAAGGATACGCCGATTCCCTTATCCATCGCCTATGTGGGCCGATCCGGAATGATCTTCGAACTCCACGACATGAAGCCCTTCGACGAAACGCCCATCCCCAGTGCCTCAAGCGCCGTCATCTACGCCATCGAGGTCCCCAAGGGCTGGTTCCTTAACCATGGCGTGTTTGCCGGAAGCAAAGTCGAAGGCCTTCCCCCAGCGAGCATCGCGAAGTAAAAAGTTGGCATTCTTTTGACTCCAGATTTGTCTGATCCTTTCGGGTAGCCATCGAAAAAGCTCTTCCTCACTAACCACAGGCCTTGTGGTTGGAAGATACAGGCAAAAATAAAGCTGGGGGCGCTTTCGCACCCCCAGCCTGTTATTTAAACCAGTCTACCTGAACTGAACCTGCTGAAACTTCTTAGAACTTGAGATTAACGCCTGCAGATATCGCCTGACTAAAGGTCTTAGAATCACCATTGATCAAGTTGCAAACAGTGTAGGCACTAAGGTTCTTGGTAAGCACAAGATTGCCACCGATTCCAGCAATATACTGGTCACGACCGGCATTGGTAGTCTGGTAGTTGTAGCTCTGACCAAGGATGGAGGAATTAATTCCATAGCCGTTTTGAAGAAACTCATGTTGCCAGGCTAGGCTTAGAAAGGGCTGTAGCAATACAGTCTGGGTCAGGTTCACATCATAGTGAGCCTGACCACCAAGGGTGTACAGGAGGCTAGAAGCACTCTGGGAACCAATATTCTGATTGAGAATTTGGCCGCCACCGGTTTCTTGAGTGCCGCCAAGATACATGTAGGTGTACTGGAGACTGGTGGATGGACCAAAGGTCAACTTGCCAGCCTTGAACTCGTAACCAGTTCCGTACATAGAGTCGAACTCACCACCGGAAACATTCCCCTTGGCCATGTTTTTGAAACTGTAGCCATTCCCGGAAATATTGATTCCGTGGTTTACAGACACATTGTTGTAAGCACCGCCGACAATGAAGTCGTTATACCAACCACCCTTCCGATACTCGCCGAAGAGACCATAGCGGACGCTATTGTCCGTTGCTGAACTACCTCCACCGTTGGAGCCGTTAAAGTTCACTTTGGTGCCCTGATAACCGACATAAGGTCCAAAGCTGAAGTTTTTGAAGAGCTCATAGCTGGCTCCAGCCTGTACGCCACCTGCATAGCTATTGTAGCCAGGGAGATTATTGACGGACTGGGCCTGGGACCACATGCCGTTTCCATCGACAAAAGTGACCCATTTCTTCTCGGGTTCGGCAACAGGAGCAACGATTTTCTTGCCGCTCATGGTTGCTGACTTGCCACCATCAGCCAATGCAGCTTCCGTCTGATCTTGAGACATCCCGGCACAAACAGCCCACAGACGCTGTTGGATTTGTGTATTCTGTATGTTGGCACTATTAAAGAGAATCGTCGGCAACGTTGTGTAAAGACCTGGGCTGAGTTGATTCAAAAACTGCTTATATGCTGTGGATATCTGCGAAATACCAGGACCAGGGTTGCCCGTGCCATCCCCGTTAACAACGTTGAAAACATTTGCTATAGTGTTGTAGTTCCTCACCAAGGTTTGATTAACACCTGGCGCACTTGTGACATAACCAGACACTGGGTCAAATGTATCGTCCCATTATTTAAAGCTTGGATAACAGCAGGATCATTAAAGAGTTTAGTATAGAAACCCTGGGTTCCGTAGAGACCATTTCCAAGGGCTGTATCGAGATTTATCTGATTTTGGGTAAATCCAGTGCCCCCCTGCTCCACAAGGTCGGGAATTTGGCCATTATTGTTTTGAGCTGAAGCTGTGAGCATCAGGCCGATCGCAATCAAGAGCGCATAGGCCGAGGTTCGGAGTGTTTCGCGTAGGTTCATGGATTAGGTTTGGCGGTTTGTTGCGTGAACAGCAAATATCTGCTTGCCGTTCGAGCACACGTCTTACTTCACGCAACAATTGTCGTCAACTACTTTGTTGTACGAATACTAACCCCATAATCCGAAGTTGTTCTATTCCGGAAAAGCCGTTGCCCCCTAGCCTATATTTTGAGTGTTAGGTCAAAAGGAGGCTAAATCAGCAACTGGACAAAGATTGAAAGTTTCGATGCTCCGCATAAAGTCCCAAAACTAGCCCTTAACAACCCCCATGGTCAGACTTTGAGTTCTTCGTTGGTCGTAGCATTCGCGACAGTGAACTTCTCCACATGCAGCGTTGGGTCGGACTTGAAAGTCAGGCGTCCTGCGTACTTGCGCTCGATGTCGATGAGGAGTTCCTCATCCTCAGTTCGGAGGCGGTTCAGAAGCTCGGGGTGCACGGTGATCTTGAACTCGTGGATTTCCTCCTGATGGCGTTTCATCAGGGTGTGGAGGGCACGCTGGAGTTCGACGCTCATGGTCATCGAACTCTTCACAACGCCCTTGCCGTGACAGTAGGAGCAGTTCGTGTAGAGCGAGCTTGAAAGACTCTCTTGGGCGCGCTGACGTGTCATCTCCATGAGTCCCAGCGCGGAGATCGGCAGGACGTGGGTGCGGGCCTTGTCGCGGCGCAGACGATCACGCATGCGCTGGTAAACTGCCTGCTGGTCCTTACGGTTCTTCATGTCGATGAAATCGACCACGATGAGTCCACCGATGTTACGCAGGCGAAGTTGGCGGGCGACCTCGTCGGCCGCCTCGAGGTTGGTCTGCAGAATGGTCTTGTCCATGTCCTTGCTACCCTTGTTACGGCCGGTGTTCACGTCGACAGCGATCATCGCCTCGGTCTCGTCGATCACCAGATAGCCGCCGCATGGTAGCCAAACCTGCCGAAGGAAGGCATTGTCGATCTGTGTCTGAACGGCGAAGTTGTCGAAGATCGGCTTCTGCCCGCTGTAGTAGTGGATCGATTTTTTGGCGCGCTTGGAGATCTGGCCCACCAAATCCTGCATCCGCTCGGCGGCCTTCAGATCGTCGACATGAACGGCGTCCACACTCTCGGTGAGCAGGTCTCGGACCGTACGGTCGACGAGGTCTGGCTCAAGGATCAGCGTGCTGGCCGCAGGCTTCTCGGCCATCCCCTTCTCCACCTCGCGCCATTGGTCTAACAGGAAGCCGAGATCGCGGACGAAGAAGCGGGCCTTTTGTCCCTCTCCAGCGGTGCGGATGATGATGCCCATTCCCTCGGGCAGGGTGAGTTCGGTCAGGATCTTGCGAAGACGTGCGCGCTCCTTGGGATCCTCGATCTTGCGCGAAATGCCGCACTGATCGTTGAAAGGCATAAGAACCATGTAGCGACCGGCCATGGAGATGTTGGTCGTGATGCGTGGTCCCTTGGTGCCGATCGGCCCCTTGGTCACCTGGACCATGATTTCACTTCCGACAGGATAGACATTCGGAATGTCCTTGGCGGTTATCTGCTGTTTCTTTTTCGGGCTGTTGCCTCCACCCGCTCTTTGGACGGCCTCGATGCCGCTGTCGAGCGCAGCCGGGATGGCGTCCCAGAAGTGGAGAAAGGCATTCTTCTCGAAGCCGATGTCGACGAACATGGCCTTCAGGCCGTGCTCGATGTTGCGGACCTTGCCCTTGAAGATGCCGCCGACGATGTTGCGCTCGCTGTCGCGCTCGATGGAATACTCTTCCAACTTGCCGTCCTCAAGAAGGGCAACGCGTTTTTCGAGTTTCTCACAACTGACGATTAGTTCGATGCGGGGGCCTGACTTCTTGACGCCGAGGAGGCGTTTGACGGTGTCGATGATACTCATGATGAATTAGTGTTTAGGCTGAAGACGATTAGGTCTGAGGTTGTTTGGTTGATTGTGAAAAGCTGACTTTAATTCGGAGTGATTTGAAAGTTGGGCTGCGGGGATTTTGTTTTTACCTAAAAGTCTAACAGTCTTCAGTCTAATAGCATCTCAGTGGGTTTAACTCGGTGATTTTGAAAAATTGGTCGGTTTGTTAGCTCATAGTCTAAGAGACTTCAAACTGTAAGCCTAATTGGATTGTTTCGGAACAGCAGAGCGGCCTCCACCGAGGAAGTTGAAGAATTTCTGCAGTCCGCCCTGAGCATGCGGCTTCTTGTTATTGGCATGGCTGTCGGCATCCTCCTTGATGTCGGGTTTGGCTGTGGGAGTTCCCCCATTGGAGGAGTTGCCGGATTCAGGAGTCTCCTCCCCAGTCGCCTCAGGGGCGGGGGGGGTGTCACCACCGTACTGGGCCGGAAGATCCTTGGAAAAGTCGATTCCGGCAATCGGCTGGAAGTTTCCAACGGCCGGAGATAGGGCTTCCAACTTCACCTGCTGACCCTTCTCCATGGCAAAGATCTGCTCAAGGATCTTGGCCGCGATCGGGGCCGGCACAGATCCTCCCGAATGGCCGCCCTGAACGAAGACACAGACAACATAGCGCGGCTTGTCATAGGGGGCGAAGCAAACAAACCAAGTATGATAGTCCTTGAGCCCATTGCGCCAGAACTGAGCGGTTCCCGTTTTGCCGGCGACCTCGAATCCCTTGACCCGCGCCTTGCGCGCGGTGCCGTCGGAGTCGTTAACGACTCGCCACATGCCCTTGCGGACTTTCTCGAACTGCTCGGGGGTGATGCCTGATTCCTTCAGGAAGTCGGTGCGGATCTTGATCGGTTCGTCTTTAAGCTTCGTTCCATCAAGGGCGACGACCTTCTCCACAAGATGCGGCTGATAGACCAAGCCTCCATTGGCAACGGTTGCCGCCATGTTGGCAACCTGCAGCGGGGTTGCCAGCACGAAGCCCTGGCCGATAGCTGTATTCGCCGTGTAGCCGGGACTCCATCTCTCGCGGGGATAATTCTGGGCGAGCCAAGCGGTGCCCGGCATGACACCGCTCGCGACATTGTTAAGGGGGAGTTCCGTTTTCTGCCCGAGCCCAAGCAAGCCGCCGACCGCATCGATCTGATCGATGCCTGCGGCATTGCCATCTTGGTAGAAAAACGGATCGCAGGAGTTCTTGATTGCGGTCGTGAGATCCTGATGACCGTGGGGAGGCATCGGTGGCTTGGCGGTGAGCACCCAGCACTTCATGTACTTGTTGCCGTACTGAACGCCGCCCGTGCAGTCAAACTGCCGGTCACCAACACCTGCGCGGATGCCCGCCAACGCCGTGCAAAGCTTGAATGTGGAACCGGGAGCGTAGGCATTGACCGCGCGGTTCATGAGGGGATCGGTCTGGTCCTTGGAGAGTTTTTCCCAGTCGGCTTTCGAGATGGACGGCACGAATTGGTTCGGGTCGAAAGAGGGGACAGATGCCATCGCAAGAATCTCCCCAGAGTTCGGATCGAGGACGATCGCGGCGCCGCGGCCCACCACCCGGAGGGCCTTCTCGACGATGGTCTGGATACGTGCGTCGATGGTGAGGCAGACCTTGCCACCCTGCTTTGGCTCAATACGGGAAACCTCCCCGTCGATCACGCCGTGGGCGTTACGCTCAAGGAATTTCGTTCCCGGCGTGCCACGGAGTTCGTCATTGTAGGCCTGCTCAATCTGCGCCTTGCCTTCAACATCAGGTTGGTAAAAGTTGAATTGTGATGCCTCCTCCTTGTCGATTTCCTTGGGAACGCCGACATAGCCGAATAAATGGGCAGCTAGGGCTCCATAAACGTAGTGGCGGACGGGCTTGAGCGTCACGGTCACGCCCGGCAGATTGAGGCTGTTCTCGCTGAAGCGAGCCATGGTCTCGAAATCAAGATCCTGACGGTAGACATAGGGCACTTCGGAGTTGTCGCGAAAGTGAACCTGCAATTTGCGGCTGTTATAGTCGCCAGCCAGCCCCAGTTTTTCGAGGTGGGGAACGATGGATTCGTTGACGATCTTCACGATGTCGGGTTCCGATTTCAGGGCCCTCATTCCGTGGTCAAGCCCCCAGTACTTGCGGACAGGCACTTCATCGTGCTCCTCCTTCCACGCGCGGACGATGTCGGGAAGGTAAAATTCCACCTCCATGCTGGCACGGTTCTCGACCAGCGGCACTCCCCTGCGATCGCAGATCTCGCCGCGCACTGCCGGAAGTCGCACCGTGAGCTGTGAGTGCCCCTTGGTGCGCGCCTTGTAGTCGGCGTATTTGTGAATCTGCACATACCACATCCGCGCCAGCAGAAGGACAAGTGCCAGGATCAGGATTCCTCCGAGGATCAGGATTTTACGCGGGGATTCGTCAGGGGGTTTCATGACATCACCTGTGAAAGCCCGGTTTCTTGGGTAGCTGTTCGGTCTCAACGAACACAGGCACCAGATTCCGGAGCATAAAATAGAGTAGCGGCGCCAGCAGTAGCGAAGCCGCGGAGGGAATTGCAATACGCACCAGAACCGTCATCTCGACAGGGAATCCACCGCGTCTGCAGCAGAGAGCGAGAAACTCACCTCCAAGGAGGGTCAGCGTCACCAGGGCACTTCCAAACGCGTGAACCTCCCAACGCATTCCTTGGGTTGCTTCGCTGGCCATCTGCAACATGATCGCCCAGAGTAGAAAGAAGACAACAGGCACCGTCAGTCCCAGTTCCACCTGCCCCGATTGGACCTGAAGCAGCGCGAGTCCCTGAACCAATGCGGTCGCCAGTGCAAAGAAGAGGGAAGGAACCAGAGGAAGTGCCAGGACACCGAAACAAAAAACGACCGGCAACAATTGGACCCTTGCCTGGAAAGGCGGGATGGATGGCAGAAGATCCTGGAGAGCAACGGCGACTGGCAGAAGAGCCGCCAGAATGATGAATAGGATCGCCTGCCTCATTTCGCGCCGGTGACGACAAAGACTTCTTCGAGCGAGCCGAGATCGGCTGAGGGCTCGAGGATGGCTTCGCCGTCCAGTTCGCGGGCGTGAAAGCTTTTCACCGAGCCGAGGGCGATGCCGGAGGGGAAGATCCCGCCGCTCACACCCGCTGTGTAAACTTTCTGTCCGGGCTGAAGATCAGCCAATTTGCTCAAAAACGTCAGGCGCAGATCCCCGGCGGGATCACGCGTTCCGGCGCAGATCCCCTGCTCCTTGGTTCCCTCGACCTTAGCCGCCACCCTGCAGTTTTCATCCGTGATCAGGACCACCTCCGAGAGGTTGGAGGAGACGGCGGTCGTCTTGCCAACCAAACCCTTGTCGGTGATCACCGGCATGTCGGGGGAAATGCCGTCGGCCGAACCCCGGTTGATCTTTATCGTGCTCCACCATGCTCCCGCGTCATGACCAAGCACCAAGGCTGGCACAAGCCGGAAGGAGGAACGTTCGCGGTATCCGAGAACCTGCCTGAGGTGGTCGTTGTCCTGCTGAAGGTCGCGCAGGCCGTTGTTCTCGGCTCGCAGCTTCCTGTTTTCTGAAAGCACGCGCTCATACTCGACCTGGAGCTGGTCCAGCGACACGAGATCCTTGCCCAAACTGCCGATGCTGCTTTTCACAGCGCTCCCGGAAAGACTGATCGGCGAGACGATCTCGAGCATTCCCGACTGGAGCCATCTCAAGGTTCCGGCCTCGAGCATGCAGAAGGCGACCGTGAGCACGGCAAGCAAAACAAGGGATGCAATCTGGATTTTTTTCATCCGGACGGTGTGCCTGCTAGTGTTGTTTCTTATCCTAGCTCCGGGAAAGGAGTGCTTCAGCTCCGGGGGCGGATTTCTCCGATTGCCCGGAAAAGGCTTCAGGCCCTGGGACGGTCAGTCGCGGCGACGGTCCGCAGAAATTCGATTTCCTGCAGGGCTTTGCCGGTTCCCTCCGCCACGGCACTGAGAGGATCTTCGGCCACGTGTACGGGAAGACCCGTCTCCTCCGCAATGAGTCTGTCAAGACCGCGGAGAAGCGCGCCACCTCCGGCAAGAACCACGCCTCGGTCGACCAGATCGGCAGAGAGTTCTGGCGGGCAACGCTCAAGCGTCGTGCGGACTGCATCCACAATGCGTGAGACAGGCTCCATGAGGGCTTCACGGATTTCCTGCGAAGTGATGGTGATGGTCTTGGGAAGTCCGGCGACCTGATCGCGCCCCTTGACCTCCATGGTGAGTTCCTTCTCGAGAGCGTAGGCACTGCCAAGGCGGAGCTTGATCTCCTCGGCCGTGCGCTCGCCGATCAAGAGGTTATAGGCACGCTTGAGGTATTGGGTAACGGCGTTATCCAACTCATCACCCGCCACACGCTCGCTCTTACTGATGACAATGCCTGCGAGCGAAATGATGGCCACTTCGGTTGTTCCACCGCCGATGTCGATGATCATGTTGGCAGCGGGATCGGTGACGGGAAGTCCAACGCCGATCGCGGCGGCCATCGGTTCCTCAATCAGATAGACCTCACGGGCGCCGGCATGCATGGCGGAGTCCTTCACGGCGCGCTTTTCAACCTCAGTGATGCCGCTCGGCACCGCGATAACAACGCGGGGACGGACAAAGCGGCGGTTGCCGTGGGCTTTTTGGATGAAGTGGCGGAGCATCGCCTCGGTGATCTCAAAGTCCGCGATGACGCCATCCTTAAGGGGACGGATCGCGGTAATATTCCCAGGGGTGCGGCCGAGCATCCGCTTCGCCTCGTCACCGACCGCAAGCACCTGGGTAGTGCCGGCCTTGACCGCGACGATGGAGGGTTCCCGGAGGACAATGCCCTTGTCCTTGACGAAGACAAGGGTGTTGGCGGTTCCCAGATCGATACCGATATCGCTGGAAAGGAATCCTAGAAGGTTATTGAACATAATTGTGTAGGAGGCTGGAGGTGAGGGGCGGATAAAAGGTTCGTGTGTATGATGAAGCCTGCGCGACGACAGCCGCGATTACGGCGGCTCTATCCCTGTGATGAAATCCTTCGGGGAATCGAAAAAATCCGGCCTGACGCGATTGCTATCTTTGGGCTCCATCTCATGCAATAAAACCTGAGGGGTGTCGCGTCAAGCCCACCCTCCCGCAGGAATCCTAGAACTCTGTCGGCCTTATCGGGAATTAAGGCGATTTTGCGTGAGTTGACAAGCAGGGCCGAGTATACTTGAACACCTATGGCCAGCATCTTTGGAACCCTCTTTCGCGTCTCCACTTGGGGCGAATCCCACGGAGGAGGCGTCGGTTGCGTCATCGACGGCTGCCCTTCCAGGCTTCCAATCACTGCCGAGGAGATCCAGACCGAACTCGACCGGCGCCGTCCCGGCCAGAGCGACATCGTCACCCCGCGACAGGAAGAAGACAAATGCCGTATCCTCTCCGGAGTCTTCCATGGCCAGACCCTCGGCACCCCTATCCTGATCGCCGTCGACAACAAGGATGCCCGGCCTTCGGCCTACACCGAGATGGAGACCATGTTCCGGCCTTCCCACGCCGACTTTACTTACCAGACCAAGTACGGAATCCGGAACTGGGAGGGAGGCGGGCGCTCCTCCGCCCGGGAGACCATCGGTCGCGTCGCCGCGGGAGTCATTGCCTGCAAGGTGATCCGAACCCTTCATCCAGGCTATGAAGTGGTCGCTTACGTCCATTCCATTCATGACATAGAATCCGCTGTCGATCCCCAGAGGGTGACGACAGCCGAGGTCGATGCCACGCCCGTCCGCTGCCCCGACCCGAAGGCGGCCGACGCAATGATCAAGCGCATCAAGGAAGTCCGCTCCCAAGGTGACAGCATCGGCGGCATCATCGAGTGCGTCGTCCGCGGAGTCCCTCCCGCGCTGGGCGAACCCGTTTTTGACAAACTTGAGGCCGACCTCGCCAAAGCCATGATGAGCCTCCCAGCCACCAAGGGATTCGAGATCGGCAGCGGTTTCGCGGGCACCCGCCTAACCGGCAGCGAACACAACGACGCCTTTGTCCTAGGGGAGGGTAAAATCTCTACCGCCACGAACCGCTCAGGCGGTATCCAAGGGGGTATCAGCAACGGCGAACACATCTTCTTTCGCCTCGCCTTCAAGCCCACCGCCACCATTGCGAAGATCCAGCAGACCGTCACCACGGAGGGCGAACCAGCCGAGTTGGCTGCTCGTGGTCGTCACGACGCCTGCGTCCTGCCGCGCGCGGTTCCGATGGTCGAGGCGATGGTGAATCTCGTCATCTGCGACCATCTGCTCCGCCAGCACGGCCAGAATGTCCTCCCTTGATTTAGCATCCCTCGCTGAGGCACTGCGCGAACGCCTCGCGGTGATAGCGGACCATGCGCATCGCGATAGGGATTCCGCGGGCCATTTACAACGCCTCATGGAAATTTCCGCGCGGATTGATGCCCTGATCGCGGCCCTTCCAATCCCAGAGCTCGATCCGCAGTTTCGTCACTACCTCGAGCGCCGCAGCTACGACAAGGCTCTCGTTTGGATCGATGAATCTTCCTGATTCCGACGAACACCAAGCTCCTCTTTATCGGAAAATCATCCCCCGTTCCTCGATCGAGAGCTCTCTCCACGATCCACAAGCCTGGGATCCCACGTTGAAGGCTCCGATGCTCATCCTGATAAGGCGTAGCGTTGGATGGCCGATCGCCGCCGTCATTCGGCGGACCTGACGGTTTTTCCCCTCATGGAGTTCAAGCACGATCCAGCAATTGGGAACGCTTTTGCGAACCCGGATCGGGGGATCACGAGGGGGTACATCAGGTTGAGGGTCGAGAATCCAAGCTTTGCAGGGAAGCGTCTTGTAACCCTGTATCGTCACGCCGGCAGCGATTGTCACTAGCGCTTCCGGGGAGGGAACCCTCTCCACCTGAGCCCAGTAACAGCGGGCATGACCATGCTCCGGATCGAGTAACCGGGTATTCAGACCAGCCTCATCGGTCAGCAACAGGAGGCCTTCGGAGTCGGCGTCAAGTCGCCCAATCGGATAGACTTCTTTGGGAAAACTGAACTCCGCCAGCGTCCTGTTCGAGGATCCATCGGGCGTGAACTGTGAGAGCACGCCGTAAGGTTTGTTAAAAGCCAGGATCATTGTCCTGTCTGATCGCGGCGGACAATGAGCAGGGCGAGATGCTTCCTGAAAGCGAAGAACAGGATGCCGCAGGTCAGCAGGAACCAGAACGGCAGAAATCCGAAGGCATGTCCCAGTTGCTCCTGTGCATCGGAGCCGGGAACCAGATGCAGGGCCCACGCAAAAAGGAGGCTGATGCCGGCGTAGGCAAGATTGATGGTTACGCCCTTGAACGAGAGCACCGTGGCCCGGTGATGCGAGTCGACGAGTTGGTTGAGATAGGTGGAGACGCTGAAGCCTATCATCGTCATGGCACCCCAAAGCAGATACCCGAAAACGATCCCCCAGTAGGGAGGGTGGAAGGCCACGCCCACAAGTCCCACAAAGACCACAACGGTCATGATGGCAAAGCTGGCTCCGATGCTGCGGGTGGTAACCATTCGGCGGATCCACGGGGAGACAACAAGACCGATGGCTCCCATCGCTGCCCCAAGCACTCCAAAAGCAATTTCGGGAATATCGATCAGGCGGAAATAAGAGGTGCTGAAGACAAGAAAGAGGCGCACCACGCAATCCATCACAAAGCCGGCGCAGACAACAAAGAGGGCTATCGGATTCCCAAGCAACCATCGTCCCGCCTGTAGAGTGAAAGTATATGCCCCAAGTGCCGAGGTGGCGCGATGTCCCTCGGGATCTTCAAGGGAGTGATGCTGGTGACGTGATGGCTCGCGAAAATTGAGCGCCAGCAGAAGAACACCCGCCGCACTGAGCAGTGTCAGGAAGAGAGGAATCCGGAGCGTGGTTGCCTGATCCAAGTGGGCTGTTAGCCCAAGAAAGGAGAGCGCCGCGTTGACGGAACCGGGGGCATAAACAGCCCCGCCAACAAGCATGACCACAAGGAAGGCCGTCGATTGCCAACGGGTCAACTGCTCCATGACGTGGTGCCACTCCCCCTCGCGCCCACTCTCGGCCAGGGAATCGAAGACAATCGCCTCATCAGCCCCGCTCGCGGCTCCCTCGGCCAGTCCACTTAGGATCCGATTCACAAGACAGAAAAGGAAGAGAACCATTCCTCCGTTTCGCGGAGCGACGCAGAGTGTGGCCATCTCCGCTATCATGAAGCATCCCGCAGCAACGAGAAGGGGCTTGCGGCCGATCCTGTCGGCAAGCACTCCCGCAGGAATATCGGAGAGAAGGCTAGCGGCGGCCCAAGCCACATTGAGCAGGGTGTATTGCGTGGCTGTCAGTCCCAGATCAAGGAATAACACCGCCATGACAGGGTAGTAGAACCGTGCCGAGAAGAGGACCCGGAACCAGAGAAAGATGCGCCAGTTTCGATCCGTAGGGGAGGGAGACATCCGCTCCAACGCCGGACTCATCTCTTGAGAATATCCTCGATTCCTTGGATCTCCTCCGCATCAAACGCAGTGTTTGATGCGGCAGCGACACACTCCTCCAGTTGGCTGATCTTGCTCGCTCCGATCAGCGCCGTGGTGACACGAGCGTCACGAAGCACCCAGGCCAAGGCGAGTTGGGCGATGCCCTGGCCCCGCGCGGTGGCGATCTCACCCAGAGCACGGACCTTTGCAATGGCCTCGGTCTTTACCCCATCGGCCTTAAGGAATCCATGATCCTTGGAGGCGCGGGCATCCCCAGGAATCCCCCCAAGATACCGATTCGTAAGGAGTCCCTGCGCGAGCGGCGAGAAGGGAATGCACCCTGCACCCTCCCTCTCCAGCACGTCAAAAAGGCCGTGCTCGGCCGTCCGCTCGAACATGTTGTACTTCGGTTGATGGATCAACAATGGCGTTCCCATCTTCCTGAGGAGCGATGCTGCCCGGGCGGTCGTTTCGGGATCGTAGTTGGAGACGCCTGCATAGAGTGCCTTGCCGGACTTCACGGCATGGGCCAGCGCCCCCATGGTTTCCTCCAATGGTGTGGAGGGATCCATCCGGTGACTGTAAAAAATATCGACATAATCGAGCCCCATCCGCTTAAGCGACTGATCGAGTGAAGAGAGGAGATACTTTCTGGAGCCCCAGTCGCCATATGGTCCGGGCCACATTGTGTAACCTGCCTTGGTGGAGATGATGAGTTCGTCCCTGAAGCTCTTGAGATCGGAGGCAAGCATCTTGCCGAAGTTGCTCTCCGCGGAACCCGGAGGGGGGCCGTAGTTGTTTGCCAAGTCGAAGTGGGTTACCCCGAGATCAAAGGCGCGAAGCACGATTGCACGAGCGGTCTCGAAGGTGTCGACATCCCCGAAGTTGTGCCATAGTCCTAAAGAGATCCTCGGAAGCAAGAGGCCTGATTTTCCGCATCGGGCGAAGAACTCGGGCTGGGTATAGCGGTCGGGGTTGGGACGATACTGCATGACTAAGGCTATGGATTATTAGAGCGTCTTTAGAATCGGGAAGGATTTTCCCCAAGCCAAGACCTTCTTCAAAAATTCCCCATTTGGAACGCCATTTGCTTGCGGGATAGTCTTTGATCCACGACATTGTACGGCCCACCGTTTCACAGCGGCGGATTCTATCACTGCATTCTACGCATACATTCCCATGATGAATCATTCCCTGCCCCATGATCAGAGTGACACTTCGCTCTATGATCCGGTCTTTGAGAAAGACGCCTGCGGCGTCGGCATGGTTGCTCAAATCAGCGGCCAGCGTTCCAACGAGATTCTCCGCATCGGCCTTCGCTCCATCTGTAACCTGATGCACCGCGGGGCCTTAGACGCAGATGCCCGCACCGGTGACGGCGCCGGAATTTCAACTCAGATACCCTATAAACTCTTCCGTCCCATCATCGAGAGCTGGGGCAAGTCTCTCTATAGCGATACCGATCTCGGCGTCGGGGTCATGTACCTTCCGAGGGAGAATGAGTATGCCAAGGCCCGGGCCAAGGCCATCACCGAGGAAGTTCTGGAAAAGAGAGGTTTCTACCTTTTCGGCTGGCGGGAAGTGCCCACCAACAAGCAGATCCTGGGCACCAAGGCGCTCCTGACTCTACCCGACATCGAGCAGGTACTGGTCGGCAAAGTCGAGG
>Ga0007854_10001558_pt1 | contig 14495 bp, 14 predicted proteins | sample CryBogCBH12Aug08_FD_60382 | JGI IMG/M metagenome (GOLD analysis project Ga0007854, IMG submission 60382) | Freshwater microbial communities from Crystal Bog, Wisconsin, USA - CBH12Aug08 | ecosystem: Environmental > Aquatic > Freshwater > Lake | place: Crystal Bog, Wisconsin, USA | collected...
CGAAGTCGTTCACAAACTTGCCGGCCAATCATGCCGAGCGAAACGATTCCGACTGTGCTCCGATAGGCACCGGGCACCGGCAACGCCAAAGACGAACGGTCCTTTTGGAGTTTGACAGTCGCCACATGTCGCCAAAAATGTTTCAAACTTAATAAAAGCACACCAAGCGTATATTCCACCACCGGAATCGCATTCGCAGCATACGCACTAGTGACAACGATGCCGCGCTTCCAGAGCGCGTCCGTCACAAAACCACGCACGGAACCAGCTCCGTAAAAAACCGCTTTCAACTTCGGCGCGGCGGCGAGAAATTTTTCGTCCATCAGCGGCGCCCCCCAACCGGAGAAAATAAATTCGACTTCGCGGAGTTGGTCGGGATGCTCGTAGCAGTTTTGCTTGGTCAGCGGTTCACCGAGAAACTGCACTTGGCTGGCAAGCGCGGCGCGTTCCTCGGAACCATAAATCACCTCGAAACTTCCGGCATCTAAAATGTATAAGGCTTTCGGTTTCATACCAGCTCCTATCATGGCGCATCGGCAAGGTGTGTCAAGTTCGCCATTTCTGCGCTTGCCGGATGACGCACTTTCCATAAACATATCGATATGAGCAAAAACCTTTTTGATTTAACGGGCGAAACAGCGGTCGTCATCGGCGGTACCGGTGCATTAGGCGGCGCGATTGCGCAAGGTCTCGCTGACGCCGGCGCCAAAGTCATTGTCATCGGTCGCACCAACCGGAGCAAATTACCATTCGTCGCGGCGGACGCGACTGATGCGGCGAGCTTGCGCAGAGCCCACGAACAAACCGGCACGCCGACGATTCTCGTCAATGCCGCCGGTGGTAATGACCCGAAGGCGACTGTCACACCGGAGATGCCGTTCGATAAAATTCCCCGCGAAAACTGGGAATCTGTCTTCAATCTCAATCTCGTCGGTGGCGTTCTGTTGCCGTGTCAGATTTTTGGCGCCGCCATGACGCGCGGCTCGATTATCAATATTGCCAGCGTCAGCGCACACCTGCCGTTGTCGCGCGTTGTCGCATATTCAGCAGCGAAAGCGGCGGTCTTGAATCTCACGCAATTTCTCGCTCGTGAATGGGCCGGTAAAGGTGTGCGCGTGAATTCCATTACGCCCGGTTTCTTTCCGGCGGATCAGAATCGCAAATTGCTATTCAAAGAAGACGGCACACCGACACCACGCGCTCAATCGATTCTCGGACATACCGGAATGAATCGGTTCGGAGAACCGGCGGAACTCGTCGGCGCAGCAGTTTTTCTCGCGAGTAGCAAAGCCAGCAGCTTTGTCACCGGCACAGATATTCGCGTGGACGGCGGCTTCTTATCTCAGACAATCTAACCCGCCGGTGCGACTTGAAAAATACTGTACGAGACCGGTGCTAACTTTAACTGCCAGTTGCGGCCGGTCCGCCGCACAGTCACGCCGTTGCCCTTTTTGAGTTGCCAGTCGCCGGTTAAACCTCGCGCACTGACCGTTGCGCCAACCGATTTGCTAGATGGATTAAGCGCAATCACCAGCGTTTGCTGCTGGCACCGCCGTAGATAAATCAACGGGTAAGCCTTTTGCCGGTAGTACAGCGGCTGAAAGCCTGCCGCCGCCTGCAAGGCCGGATTGGCTTGGCGAAACTGCGTCAGCGACCGCACGCAATTCAACAAGGAATCATCGGCGCGCTCTTGTTGAGCAACATTGGGCCGGTCGGTTTGCGGGTCAATCGGGAGATAAATTTTCTGTACCGGTGCAGTTGAAAACCCGGCGTTTCGACCGGAGCTCCACTGCATCGGTGTCCGGGCACCGGTCCGGTTGTAGGCCCCTTCTTTCGATGGCATCTTCGCAATGTAGCGCATGCCAATTTCGTCACCGTAATAAATAAACGGCACGCCCGGCATTGTCAGTAAAAAGGCAAACGCAATTTCGAGATCGCGGGCGGACAGGTTTTGATTATTCAGCCGTGCAACATCATGGTTACCGGAAGGGATGGAGATGAAACCTTGCCCTCGAGTTTTCCGCAAGACCGGCAAGTAGTATTTCATGAATGTGGTGATGTCGCCTTTGCCAGCCGGATGAAAAAAACTGTCAGTATCTTGGCGCGACAACGACTCAAACGCTGGACCCGATGGGCCAAAGTGTATAAGAAAATCAATGTCGAATCCGGTTGAGAGCGATTGCACAGGATTTGACCATTCGGAAATCAGTGCTGCTTCAGGAAATTCCCGGCTAATCACCGGACGGACTTCATTCCAAAACCGAATCATCGCTGATTGCTTCGAATCATCATTCTTGATGAGCGAGGATGCCATATCCACACGGAATCCGCTCGCCCCCATCGCGAGCCAAAAACGCATAATTTTGATTATCTCATCGCGAACCGCTTTGGGTCCCGGTGCTGTCGGTAATTGTTGCCACGGATGTTTTGAATCTGGGTTGGCAAAACCAAAATTCAGCGCCGGCTGAGAATAAAAGAAATTGGTCACATATTGCCCGAACCGCTCGGCGTAACCGCTGACTGTCCTTAATTTGCCATCACCATTATTCCAAATGCTATTCGTCCAGATATACCAATCGCTGTATTGATTTTTCTGATGCCGGCAAGATTCCTTAAACCATGGATGCTCAACAGATGTGTGCCCCGGTACCAAGTCGAGCACGATGCGGAGTCCCTTCTTTTTGGCAACCGCAAATAGTCGCCTTGCATCCGCGTTTGTTCCGTACCGCGGCGCAACTTTGTAGTAATCTGCCACATCATAGCCCGCATCTTGAAACGGCGAGACATACCAAGGATTTATCCAGACGGCATTACAACCAAGCGACTTGATGTAATCTAATTTCGCGATGATGCCGGGAATGTCGCCAATGCCATCCCCATTGCTGTCATAAAAACTTTGCGGATAAAGCTGATAAAAAATCGCATCATTCAACCACGCAACATTATGCTTTACCATCCGACAAACCTTATACCATCGCGGCAACCAGATCGCCGACTTGTGTCGTGCCCATGCCCATCTTACCGGCGGCGAGAGATTTAATCTTGCCGCTGTTGAGAACTCCGGTGACTGCCTTGTCAATCGCTGTAGCCGCAGCGGTTTCGCCGAGCGTATCGAGCATCATCCCGGCAGCGGCAATAGCCGCAATCGGGTTGATGACGTTCTGACCGGTGTACTTCGGTGCACTGCCACCCATCGGCTCAAACATTGAAACGCCTTCGGGATTGATATTGCCACCGGCGGCAACGCCAAGCCCGCCTTGGATAATCGCCGCGAGGTCGGTGATGATGTCGCCGAAAAGATTTTCAGTGACGATAACGTCGTACCACTCCGGTTGTTTCACAAACCACATCGTCGCGGCGTCCACGTGATTGTAATCTTGCTTGATGTCTTTGTAATCGCGGTCGCCAAGTTCCTTGTGCGTGCGAACCCAAAGGTCACCGGCGTACGTCAAGACGTTGCACTTGTGGACGAGCGTGAGCATCTTCTTCCGGTTGCGCCGGCGAGTGTAATCGTAAGCAAATTTCATACAACGCTCGACCACCGGCCGGCCGTAAATCATGACTTGCGTTGCAATTTCCATCGGCGTGCCCTTTTGCACAACGCCGCCGACGCCGGTGTAAATGCCGCCGGTGTTCTCGCGAATGACAACGAAATCAATATCCTTCGGTTCCTTACCTTTGAGCGGACAATCCTCGGTTCGGTAAAGTTTCACTGGCCGGAGGTTGATGTATTGGTCGAGCGCAAACCGCGCCTTCAATAAAATCCCACACTCCAGAATTCCCGGCTTCACATCTGGATGGCCGATGGCTCCAAGGAAAATCGCGTTTTGTTTCCGGAGCTCCTCAATCATCGAGTCCGGCAACGTTTCGCCGGTCTTCAGGTAACGCTCCCCACCGACATCGTAATTCGTGTAGTTGAGTTTGAATCCAAATTTTGGACCGGCCACCGCGAGCACTTTCAATGCTTCACGAGTGACTTCTGGACCGGTACCGTCGCCGCCGATGACTGCTACGTTATAACTTTTCATAGGGCGGCGAGTATTCGCATCCGCCACCAAATTTTCAACCGAAATCTTCGCCGAAAATTAAGCGAGCCCGCGTTGCTGTTGCCGGTAAGCCTGCGGCGTGATGTGAAATTGGCGACGAAATTGACGATAAAAATGACTCAGGTTAGTCAAACCACAATCGAGCGCAATCTCCATAATCTTGGCATCCGTCATTGCCAATTGCCGAGCGGCGTACTGCATGCGGAGTTTGGTAATAACCGCGGATGGCTTTTCATGGAGAATATCGCGGGTGACGCGGGCAACATGTTCAGCACTGCGACCCGCCAATTTTACAAATGCGCTGGAACCGCACCGGAAGTGTTCCGGTTTATTAATCTCGATGCAGGCATGGCGGAACCACTCCGGTGCTTCCACCGGTACCAACGGAAATGGCTGGCGGACGAGCATATGAAATAGATTGAGTAAAAATCGTTCGATGGAAAACCGAGTTCGCGGCGCGCTAAAAAGTTCTTCAGCGGCATGCGCCAGCCGGTGGAGCTGTCCAGATTCAAGATGAAACATGGCGGGAATTGTCGTATCAGTCCACGGCGTCGCATACCGCTGGCGCAACCAATCGTATGTATCGCGAGGAAAAGCGACGTTGGTGAGCTGCATGGTTTGCGCGGATTCAAGTGCATGACAATCCACCGGCCGAATAAAAACAAGATCACCGGTTTGAAGGGCTTGCGAGCCACCGGGACCGATTTGCCAACCGGTACCGGCATCAATCCAGAACACCTCTGCAAAATCATGCCCGTGCATCCGCGTCGGTTCACTCGGAGTTTTCCAATGGCGCGCAATGTTAAACGCATCCTGCGGAGAAATGTTTTTCCACTTAATACGTGTTGGCATATCAAAAAAAGATAACAAAATATCAACCAGTCGCAAGACTAGAACTAATGGGTCCAGTAAAGTGGACGCATGAAAACAGCTCCACGATTGACAGCTGAACAGGTAGCGTCTTATCGACGCAAGGGATATTTACTACCGGCGGTACCGGTGTTTCCAGAGCAGAAATTTCAAAAGTTGAAAACTTATTTTGAGACGCTATTGGCGGCTTGGCCGACCGACCAACGACCGGAAGGAATGGATGTGCCGCATTTTACCAATCCGCAATTAATGGAATGGTTGCTAGCAGATGAGGTGCTTGACTTGGTCGAGCCGATTATTGGCCCGGACATTGCGTTATTCTCCAGTCACTCCATCTGTAAACCACAGGGCCACGGTTTACGTGTTCCATGGCATGAAGATTCCGCCTATTGGAAATCAATGTTATCACCGATGGAAGTAGTAACACTCTGGCTGGCAATTGATCCATCGACAACCGCCAATGGTTGCATGTACGTGATTCCGCGCACTCACGAAGGCCCGAAAAAAGGCTTTTCAGATTATGACCCAGTTGACCCGGCGAAAAATGTTTTTCCGAACGAAATTACCGCGACACAACGCAATGAATCGCAAGCTGTGCCATGTATTCTCCAACCTAATCACGCCAGCCTCCATGATGGCCGGTTGATTCATGGCAGTCCGCCAAACGTGAGCCACATCCGCCGCTGTGGTTATACCATGCGCTACATTCCGACTTCCGTAAAACTTAGCGACGACGCGACGCGATATCACCAGCTTTATCTCGCACGTGGTCGCGACCAGGCCGGCAATCAATATGGCGACCCAACCCAAGCGTATTATCAATTAGCCAAACAACGTGAACAACACGGTAAGAAAGGACATTAAAATGACATCGCGTGAACGTTTATTGACGGTACTCTCCGGCGGCATCCCCGATCGTGTACCGGTGGCGCCAGATTTTTCTAATATGATTCCAGCTCGGCTGACCGGTAAACCGTTTTGGGATTTGTATCTCTACAACGACCCGCCTATCTGGGAAGCCTACATCAACGCCGCAAAGCATTTCGGAATTGATGCCGTGATGGATGGTTATTTTCCGCTCTCATTTCCCAATATGCGCCCGGTCAACGAACCGCCATGGGAACGTTTCATCGTGCACAGTGACGACCAGTTCCGTGTCACACAAGCTTCCTATGTGGAAAATGGAAAACGCATTTGGGCGCCGACCGTGGATGTTTATTATGTCGCCGATCCACCGACTTGGGGTGTTCCACCTCACAAAGTTCAGTTACCACCGGTACCGACTCACTGGCAGCCATTGGAAGGGGTCAAACCGGTCGACACCGGACCAGAAGGCCTCAAACGCGTGAAGAGTTTACTGGGCGACCATGGACTCGTTGGTGTCTGGCTTGCCACCACCGCCGCGCTCGGCAACGAAGAAGACATCTACCGGTACTATGACAATCCAGATCGACATGAAGAATTGGCGGCTGACCGAATTGCGGCAGTAGAAAAAAAGTTTGCCAATATTCTAGCGCTGGATGTCCGACCTGATTTTCTTTGCGTCGGCGGCTCCGGTACCTTGGTTTATCAAACAGTTGAAATCTTCCGTCAGATCGCTTTACCGGCCGTCAAACGCGCAATCGAACTCGCCAACGCTCACGGCTTCATGACGCATATCCATTCCTGCGGACCGGAAACCGCCTTGGTGAAAATCATGGCCGAAGAAACTGCGCTCACGGTAATTGATCCATTAGAGATTCCGCCGATGGGCGACTGCAACCTTGCAGAACTCAAACGACTCTACGGCCACCGGCTCACATTGAAAGGCAATCTTCACACCGTCAACGTCATGTTAAATGGCACACCCGCAGACGTAACACAGGCGGCAATCCAAGCTATGCGTGACGCCGGTGAAGGTGGTCGCTTTATCCTCAGCACCGGTGACCAATGCGGTCGTGACACACCCGATGAAAACCTGCGCGCCTTAGTCAAGGCTGTGGAAGAATTCGGCGTCTATGACCAAGCAACAGGAAAGCTACCGAAAATCGCCTAACCTATCCACCCAGATAGCTTTTTCGAACTTGTTCGTTATTCATCAAATTCGCTGCCGAATCTTCTAATACGATCCGGCCGGTTTCAAGAACGTAGCCGCGCTGAGCGATGTGTAACGCCATGTTTGCGTTTTGCTCGACCAGCAGAATCGTTGTGCCCTGACGGTTGATCATGTGGATGATTTCGAAAATCTTTGCCACCATCAACGGCGCGAGACCGAGCGACGGTTCATCAAGTAAAAGCAATTTCGGCCGCGCCATCAACGCCCGCGCAATCGCCAGCATCTGCTGTTCGCCGCCGCTAAGCGTGCCGCCGAGTTGACCGGTGCGTTCACGGAGAATCGGGAACAAATCAAAGTTCCGTTCCAAATCACCGGCGATTTCGTCGCTTCGTTGAAATGCACCCAACTCCAGATTTTCTCGAACCGTCAGTCGCGGAAAAATCCGTCGTCCTTCCGGTACCTGTGAAATACCGAGCTGCACAATCTCGTGGACCGGTAGATTTGTTATCGGTTTACCAGCGAAAGTAATCGTTCCTTGCCGAGACGGATTCGCCCCGCAGATTGTCATCAAGGTCGTGGACTTACCGGCACCGTTCGCGCCGAGTACCGTCACGATTTCGCCTTCGTTGACACGAAGCGTAATGCCTTTCAGCACATCAATCGGTCCGTAACCGGCGTGAATATTCTCAAGTACTAGCATCAGATTTTCCTAAATACGCTTCAATCACCGCCGGATTCGCGCGAACTTCCACCGGTGTGCCTTCGGCGATTTTCTCACCGTAATCGAGCACCGCAATCCGGTCGGAAATGCCCATCACCACTTGCATGTCGTGTTCGATCAACAACACCGTGATGCCGCGTTCGCGGATTTGCAGGATTAATTCCATCAACGACTGGCTCTCGGCCGGATTCAAACCGGCCGCCGGTTCGTCGAGCAACAAAAGTTTCGGTTGCATTGCCAGTGCGCGGGCGATCTCCAACCGGCGCTGATGGCCGTATGAAAGGTTTTCCGCCAACTGATTAACCTCACGATTCAAGTCGACAAACCGGAGAATCTCGATGGCCATACCGGTGGCGTCCCGGCGTTCGCGCCAGAACAACGGCAACCGGAGCGCGGCGTGCCAGAAGCGCGTTCGCAGTCGAGTGTCCATGCCGAGCAACACGTTATCGAGGACGGTCATCTGGTTAAAGAGCCGGATGTTTTGAAAGGTACGAGCAATCCCGGCGTGAGCGGCAACTTCCGGCGTGCGACGGGAACGTTGCCAAACTGCCCACGCGCCGGCCAAGCCGAGAAACAAACCCAGCACCGCCGGTAAAATTAATCGCGTACCAGAATTTTCGGAAAAGTATGTAGTGAAAGCGACACCGGCCGGTTTCCATTGAAAGACTTGCCGGTATTGGTAGTTGCCGGTGATAACGACTTCCCAGAGTGATTCAATGTTACAGAGCAATATTAGCGCGCCGGCGGTCAGAAAACCGGTCAGCAACAAAAGAATGGCAACGCTCCCGTGAAATTCGCTGCGCGTTTCATGACCAGCAAATCGAATACTGCCCGCCGATGGTTCGTAGATACCGGTAATCGCATTAAAGACAGTGGTCTTGCCGGCACCGTTCGGACCGATGAGTGAAACGATTTCACCCGGCGGAATCTCCAATGTGACTGCGTCCACCGCCACGAGACCGCCGAAGCGCATCGTCAGTTTATCAACTTGGAGGAGGCTCATGGGGATGTAATTCTGCTTTGACTTGCCGGGACGGTAGCAACCCTTCGGGCTTGAAGCGCATCATCAGAATCAGCGCGAGGCCGAAGAGCATATATTTCCAGTTGCCGGGCGCGGTGTAGACGTTGGTGCTGCTGATAAGTTCGTGGGCTTTCAGGAAATTGGTAAAAGTTTCAAGCACGAGCGAATTACAACCGACAACCACCAGCGCGCCGAGCAACACGCCGGCGATGTTGCCCATACCACCGACGATAACAATGCAAAGCGCGATGATTGAAACCTGAAAATCATAGTTACCCGGTTCGCCGCTGGAACCAAGAAAACTCGCCCACAACGCGCCGGCCAGACTGCATTGCGCCGCACCGAGCGAGAACGCGAGTAGTTTCATTTTCATCGGATTCACACCCATGCAAGACGCGGCAAGTTCGTCTTCGCGAATCGCAATCCACGCGCGGCCGACACGGGAACGCTGGAGATTGCGATTAAGCAAAACGACGAGCGCGAGGAAACCGAGAAACAGGTAATACCACGGCGCGTACGTTTCGCTCCGGAACACATAGCCGGCAAACGTCGGTGCCGGCAGCGGATTAATGCCTTGCGTGCCTTTGGTGATGACGTCCATATTCTTGAGCGAGTCCTGCACAATCTCGCCGAAGCCGAGCGTAACAATGGCGAGGTAATCGCCGCGTAGCCGGATTGTCGGCAAGCCGAGCATTAAACCGGCGAGCAATCCGACCAACACCGTCAGCAACACCGCCGGCCAGAAACCGAATTGAAACGGATAAATATCGCACGTCAAAATCGCGTAGACATACGCGCCGAGCGCCATGAACGCTGCGACGCCGAGATTCAAGATACCGGTGAAGCCGGTCAAGATATTCAAGCCAAGCGCGAGAATCGCCATGATGAAAATCGGACGCAGCAATTCACCAAGGCTCTGCGCCGCCGGTACAAAAAGTCCAACCACCGGCACCAGCGCCGCGATGAGCAGAAATGCCCAATGGAACCGGAGCTTCATACTTTCTCCCGGTGTTTGGCGCCGAGCAAACCGCTGGGCCGGAAGACCAGTACCAAAATCAGAATTGCGAACACGATGACATTCGTCCACCGGGTCGCGATGTATTGATCGGCAAAAGCGCGCGCCAAGCCGATGCACAAACCGCCCAGCACCGCGCCCGGTAAACTGCCGATACCGCCCAGCACCGCCGCCGTGAACGCGTCCATGCCGGCCCGGTAACCCATCTGAAAATAAATCGTGTTGTTGTACAGCGACGCCACAACGCTCGCCACGCCGGCTAGCCCGCCGCCGAGGAGAAATGTCTGACCAATCACCCGGTTCGCATCAATGCCCATCAACTGTGCCGCGAGACGGTCTTGCGCCACGGCGCGCATCGCCTTACCGGCACGCGTCCGTTTGACAAAGAGCGTCAATCCGACCATCAACGGCACCGTGATTACTAGCACGAGCAAATCTTTCGTAGTGAACTCCACATTGGAACTGCCCAGCAGATTGGCGTTGGAAACTAATGTTGGAAAATCTTTCGGCGCAGCGGCGGCTTTGCCGAAACCAAAAACTTTCAGCGGCAATCCGCCCCAGAACAGACCGAGATTCAAAAAGACAAAAGACACGCCGATGGCCGACACCAACGGCGCGAGCTTGGTGGCATCGCGCAGGTGCCGGTACGCCAGCCGGTCGACGAGCCAGTTCAAGCTGCCGCAGAAAACCGGCGTGAGGACGAGCAGAAGCATGAGTACAAGCCAGACTGGCAAGCCACCGGTGAGACTGACCACCGTCAACGCGGCAAAGCAGCCGAGCATGAACAAATCGCCGTGCGCGAAGTTGATCAACTCGATGATTCCGTAAACCATCGTGTAGCCCAACGCAATCAACGCGATGATCATGCCGTTGGACAACCCGATGATGAGCTGTTGCAGAAATACTTCCCAGCCAGTCATGCCGTCTGGCACTTTAGCGACGCCGTCACCATCGGTCAATCACCGCGCGCTTTGTTACCACTGCCGCGTGTTGTTAAGTTCAATGACCGTAATTTTTGGATCGGCATAGTATTTACGAAGATGACTATCCCCCATCTGCCAGACGGCAGTCCGTTTTCCCGGACAAAGTTTCGACAAAAGTTTCATCGTCAGCAAAAAGACGCGGGTGGTTGCGCCGCCATCAATTACAAGAGCAAAGTATGGCACGCATTTAAATGCCTGACAGGCGTGTTGAACCTTAATGAACTCTTCCCGATTGATATTCACCGCGGTCCGTTCGGTCCCGGTCGCGCGACTCCGACTTTTCACTGAAATCCCGAGAACTTCTTTTGAACGAGGATGTCGAGCGATGATATCGATACCGGTATGGTCAACTTTTGCGCACTCGTATCCATGCTTGGAAAGCCAGTACAGCACCAACGATTCTCCAAAGTCGCCTGTTATCTTTGAGTGACGAGAGCTTTTCTCGATGCGAAGTTTCATAATGTTATTTTACTTAGATGCCAACTGGTTGATGAGACTGGCGGCGTAGCCGGCACCGAAACCGTTGTTGATATTGACGACGGTGACACCGCTGGCGCAGGAGTTGAGCATCGCCAACAACGCGGCGATGCCACCAAAGCTCGCGCCATAGCCGACACTCGTGGGCACAGCAATCACCGGCTTGTCCACGAGTCCGCCGACGACACTCGGCAACGCGCCTTCCATGCCGGCGATGACGATGAGGACGTTGGCGGCGAGCAATTCTTCGTTCACCGCGAGCAACCGGTGCAGACCGGCGACGCCGACGTCGTAGTACCGTTTCACAGAGTTGCCCATAATCTCAGCGGTGACGACGGCTTCTTCGGCTACCGGAATGTCGGTGGTACCGGCGCAGAGAACGGCAATCGTGCCGGTGCGTTTGGGCAGCGGCTTGCGAACAACGGTGATGGCGCGCGCGGCTTCGTGATACTTCGCCGAGGGAAAAGCGCGTTTGACGGTCCGGTAAATTTCTTTACCGGCACGAGTGGCGAGAAGATTGTCGTTGTGCTTGAGAATCGCGCCGGCAATTTTTGCGACCTGCGCCGGTAACTTACCTTCGCAGTAAATGACCTCGGGAAAACCTTTGCGCAACGAACGGTGGCCGTCCACTTTCGCGAAGTCGAGGTGTTGAGTATCGAGCGACTTGAGTTGCCGGAGCGCGGCGTCCACCGATTGCCGGCCGGTGCGAACATCCGCGAGAAGTTGGGTGAGTTTGGTTTGGTTCATGGGCGTGTGCCGGCAATCTAGCAGAGCCGGAGATTTCCGCCAACCATTGGTCACCCGCTACAGCTTGAATGCCTGGCGCGGATTGTCGTTGAGAAGTTTCCGGATTTCGGCGTCCGTGAAGCCGAGATACTGACGGAGATTCTCTTCAACTTTCGGCATGGAGATACCGGAACCGACAAAGTGACTGCGATCCGCTGACCACAACGTCATCGTCTCATCCGCCACCACGGTCTTGCCGGAAAATGTATAAGTACCGGGCCCCATTCCCGCCGGTGATGAGGCATCGGTGGTGATAATGGCGTGTTCGGTGCCGGCCAGTTTCAGAAAATTCTTCAGCGCGAAAAACGGAATATGCGCGCCATCGGCGATGAAACAGAGCCAGAGCTTACCGGCGCAACTGAGAGCGCGTTGGATGATATTGTCGTGCCGGTGCATTTGCATCGGACAACCGTTGCCGAGATGCGTGAACATCGTCAGCCCAGCGTCGATGCCGGCGTGCAACTCATCGAGCGACGCATTGGTGTGACCGGCGCTGACGATGATTCCTTGACCGGCAAGATACCGGGTGGTCGCCATGCCGGGATCACGCTCCGGCGCGAGTGTGACGAGCTTGACTAAACCACCGGCGGCGGCGAGCAATTGTTTCATCTCGTCCACCTTGGCCGGATGCAACGCGGCTTCCGGATGCGCACCCCGATAGCCGGCGGTTTCGTTCATGAATGGACCTTCGAAATGAATCCCGGTAATCAGCTGCCGGCAGAGCGGATCGCATTCACGGAGCTTCACCAGCTGCGCGGCACGCCGGCACATCACCGGAATTTGGTCGGTAACGAACGTGGCGAAGCTGCCGGTCACGCGGTCGCGCTGCAAAATTTCACAAGCACGATGCAATTCTTCGGCGGTCAGGTCGTCTTTGTTAAAATCGACGCCGCCGTAACCATTCACTTGGATGTCGAAATAATTCACAAGCGCGCCATGACCTCGTCCACGCATTGCTCAAATACTGCCAGCGATTCGCGGAGCGCATCTTCGGCAATCGTCAACGGCGGTGCGATTTTCACGCAGCCGCCGCCGCTTCCGACCGGCGCAAACATCAGCACGCCGTTATAGAGGCAGGCCAAGTTGATGGCCAACGCGACCGCGCCATCCGGTTCGCATGTACCGGGCTTGACGACTTGGATGCCGGCGACAAGACCTTTGCCCCAGCACCGGCCGAGCCGTTGCGGATATTTCTGCTGAATGCGCTCGAGCTCAGGAATGAACCACGCGCCAAGTTTGGCAGCGCGGGCGGCGAGTTTCTTTTTGTGCAAAACTTTCAGATTCGCAATCGCGGCCGCCACAGCTAGCGGCGACGCCGAGTGCGTGGAGGTCATCGAGCCTGGCGCGTACAAATCCATAACCTCAGAACGGCCAATCACTGCTGACAGCGGCAGCGACGACGTGATGCCTTTGCCGCAGGCGATGAGATCCGGCTTGATGCCGTAATGTTGGAAGCAAAACATTTTGCCGGTCCGGCCGAAACCCGCTTGAACTTCGTCCATCGTCAGCACGATGTCGTGTTGCCGGCAGAATTTTTCGAGTTGCTGCGCGTATTTTACCGGCAGAAAAGCTGGGCCACCACCTTGGTAGCTTTCGGTGATGACGCCGGCAATGTCTTGTGGACGAACTTTTTGTTTCGCGAGCGACTGGAGAAACAAATCAAACGAGGTGTCAGGATTTCTGAAACCATCCGGGAACGGCACTTGCACAAAGGTGCGGTCGCGATCCACCATCCAAGTTTTCAGCGGCTCAATACCACCGGCCAGTTGCGAACCCATCGTCCGTCCGTGAAACGCGTTCTGGAAACTGACCATATATTTCTTGGTCGGTCCGTATTTTTGGAGCGCGTAGGTTTTGGAAAGTTTGATGCAATTTTCCGTCGCCTCGCTGCCGGTGCTGAGCAAGAAGACTTGATATTTGCTGGGCACCGGAGCTAGCTCGCGCAACATTTGCGTGAGCGTCGCTCGGTCTTCGTGCGGGAACACATAGGTCGCCAGCAGCGGCCGGTCAAGCACCGCGCGCACCGCTTTGACAATTTCCGGACAACCGTGACCGGCGTTTGTGATGAGCACACCGCTGGACCAGTCAATCCACTGATTTCCCCATTTATCGGAAACGAGGAAGTTGTCGGCCTTGTGCCACAAAATCGGTGGCTGGCCGGACATTGAACGCGGTTCGCTGCCGCGCAATTTAGCGAAAACTGGTAACGACTGCGGTACCGGTAACGCAGTTTTAATCCGCCGGTATTTGGTTTTGATTTGCGGAACTTTGACAGGTTTCAAACTATATTCAGCCATTGCTTTTCTCCACGTGAGGGTTGTTGCCGTAATGAATTTTAACCAACGCGCCATCGGCAAGAATAGATTGGCGCGCGGCTTCAACGACCAATTCGTTGACGAAACTGTTAGCGGGCGTGGCGATGATTCCGGCGGCATCCACTTCGCGGATGATTTTCTGCCGGTCCGCAACACTGCTGCAAGTGGATTCAATCCGGTGCATCGTCTGCAAATTCGCGGCGATGGAATCGTAACCGTAACCGAC
>Ga0007854_10001559_pt1 | contig 14491 bp, 18 predicted proteins | sample CryBogCBH12Aug08_FD_60382 | JGI IMG/M metagenome (GOLD analysis project Ga0007854, IMG submission 60382) | Freshwater microbial communities from Crystal Bog, Wisconsin, USA - CBH12Aug08 | ecosystem: Environmental > Aquatic > Freshwater > Lake | place: Crystal Bog, Wisconsin, USA | collected...
TCTGTTAATTATTTGCTCTTTGAGATCAGGAGCTATTTTGTGTGTTTTCATATGCTTGTATGTTATTAATATTATTAATTATATACAAGATTGGTGTGCAAATTTTGGGGTCCGGGCCAATTTTACTAACAACATAACTTAGTCGTTCAAGTTGTGAAATAATTATAATATATATATGATTTCAGATTTTTATGAAGCTGTTCTTAGTGGTCGTAAAATAGATAACACAAAAGAAAAAGAGGAGAAAGACAAAACAGTTAAAAATTTTCAAGATAACCGACCAATTGTCCGAGTTGGTGCTAAAGAACTTGCTGCCTCGATAATTGCTCAAAATATCCCTAAGCCAAACAGAGTTTTAACAATTCAGGAGCAACTTGAAAATAAAACCAAGGCTGAAAAACGTGTTGCGGATATGATAAAACAAAACAGAATTATTCAAGCTTAAAATTTATTCTTCGTTTTCGATTCTTCTTCTGCGTTCATCAAGAGTTTCTCCTTCGTACATCCAATACGCAGTACCTTGAACCCCGTAATCATATCCGAGAATTTTTTGAGCTGAAGTGGAAAGACTGGTTGTTTCATTATTAAGATTGATACGTCTGTTATCTAGCACTTTTGCTTTTATATTTTCATCTCGGCTGAATACCAACACAGCTCCAATCGGTATGTTTACCATTTTAAAATTAAATTTTTCTCGTATCTCTCTTCGTGCTTCATTCAGTGCTTTTTGATCTTCGTGTGATTCAACAAAATCTTTCTTGGGAGTCAAATTTTCAATTTCCGCTAGTTTAAGTGCAGACACGACACGCTCGGGAGAAATCTGAAAAAATTCACGGTGAGGATTTACTCTATTATTATCAAAAGCATCGTGTAGTTGGCGCTCCACAAACGAAGAATCTTTTACAGTACATGCGTAGAAGCAAGTAAACGGAAGCGGTACACTTGTCGAAGAACTTAGCTCTTTAATTCTCTGTTCCAAACTTGTGGAAGTTCTGCCGATTTTGACATATCCGGGCATAGCTTCGTTTGTGAGAATATATATTATTTCGTTCATGATTTTTTTCTTGCTCTAGTGATAAATCCTATGTCGGGACGCAAAAAGCCCACCACATAGGTTGAGGGCTTTTAGACCCTCCGTACCAGTTTCCCGATACGGCCATCGAAGACAAACCCCATGTGATGGGTTCTTTATCTTCGATGGACCTTACTTCGCCATGCCGTCAATTGCTCGACGGTTTAGGCTACTGATTCAGTTGTAAAGGAATAATAGCATTTTCGCCCCTATTATTCCAGACCATCATATCGCAGTACCTTGCCCCCTGCTAAGGCTGAACGCGAGTATGCGATGTTTCGGTTGTTCTGCATAGCTATGCACCACCAATTGGTCTGTCATTAATATACATATGACAGAAGTCGAACAGAACCAAATGAAATACTGCTTATATGCTCGTAAATCAACCGAGGGTGACGAAAAGCAAGCATTATCTATTGATTCTCAGATCAAAGAAATGAGGCAGATTGCTGAACGTGAAAATCTTAATGTCGTTGAAATTCGCAAAGAATCTCATTCAGCAAAAGAATCAAGTCAAAGACCTGTATTCGAGGAAATCGTAAAAGATATTGATATTGGATTATTCAATGGAATCATTACATGGGCACCCGATCGTCTTTCTCGTAATGCAGGAGATCTCGGAAAATTAGTAGACCGAATGGATCAAAAGAAATTAATTCAAATAAAAACTTTTGGTCAAACATTTACTAATTCACCAAGTGATAAATTCTTGTTAATGATTTTGTGCTCTCAAGCAAAGCTCGAAAATGACAACAAGAGTATCAATGTTAAGCGTGGTATGAGAACTCGTTGCGAGATGGGCTTATGGCCTGCACAACCACCTACGGGATATAGAAAAGTGAATGACCGAACAGCTAAGTGTGAAGTTGAGATTGATCCCGAACGAGCCAATACCATACGGCAGATATTTGAGAAAATTACATACGAAAAATGGAGTGTATCAAAAGTACACGCGTGGCTACGATATGATCTTAATTTTAAAACACACAGAGGATTTCACTTAAGTATTGGTAATGTGTTCAAAATAATTAACAACACGTTTTACTATGGTCGCTTTGAATTTCCACAAGGTGCTGGTATTTGGTATGAGGGAAAACACAAGCCAATAATTAGCAAAGAGTTATTCGACGAGACGAGAAACTCAATCAAGTCGCAAGTAATAAAATCACAAGGAAAAGAATTTGCGTTTACTCGAATTATGAAATGTGGAGTGTGTGGATCAGGTATTACTGCTGATGAAAAGTTCAAAAAGTTGCTAAATGGTGGAGTTAATAGACATGTTTATTACAGATGCACAAAAGCAAAAGATAGACACTGTAAAAATCCTGCACTGAACGAAACTGAACTTATTGAATCACTACTTGATATGGTTGATACTTTAGATATAAACAAAGTAAAACTAACAGCAAAACTTGATGTTGAAATCCAAAAGTTCAAAAAATTACAAGCGATGTTTTTGGGAAAGAAAAAAACTGAAAAAATAGAATCTATTAACCTCAAAGATTACACAAAATTTGTGTTAAAAGAAGCAGTACCTTTTGAGCAAAGGTCAATCTTGGAGTGTATAAGTAGTGAGTTGATTTTGAAAAATGGGAAGGTTCTAATTCAATGACACAAACTTTGAGCGGAGTAACCTTGTATCATTTTTGTTAAATTTTTGCTCTAGTCCGCTGATTATTTTCTGCTGAGTTTCAGGTGTCCAATAAATTTTTAACTTTTTCTTTGCCCTTGTTATCGCTGTATAGAATATATTATGAGAGATTTTCTCTTCCGTTTCATTGGTTATAACAACTTTTACAGAATCGTATTCCAGACCTTGTGCCTTGTGAATCGAGACAGCATAAGCAACCTGAAAAGGGACAATATCCGAAGCAAAATCGTCATCATCCTCATCTGTACTTCTGAGAGCATTAACACTAAATCGAATAACAGATGTTGAATCCTCAACACTATCTAAAAGTTCAATGTCGTCATATCCTCGAATATCTAATTCAGAAATTGGCTTATCAATTTGTATGTCAAACTGGATACTATCTTCGAAAGTTTTGATTCCTAGTATTTTTCCTTTAAGATTGTTGTGAATCACCGATCCGAATCTATTTGATTCGTTAAAGAGAATTGGGTCATTAATTTTATATACGTTAACACCCCAGGTGACTGGCGTGCTTTTATTACTTTCTTGTAAGAATCGATTGATATTGTTGATCCCATAAAAACCATCGTAATTTAAGCATAGAATTATTTCATCATCTTCAGAATGCTCAAATATTGAATCATCTAACTTTGTAGAATAGCCATTCTTTACAATATGCTCATCGATATCTTCTTCAAGATTTCGAACCTTATCCCACAATTTCAATAAATCATTATTATCTTTTGCTCGCCATGGGTTAGTCAATTCAATTACTGAAGATTCTGGAACAAAACTCTTAATCAAATAAAACCAGTTTCCAAATCGGATTGATTCTATTTGAAATATATCTCCAACAAGAATTAGGGCACCAAACGATGCTTTTTTAAGTATGTCGCGCATATCCAAATTATTTACGACACTGCACTCGTCGATAATCAGGATATCAAACTCAGTATTATTGTTGCTTTCATGCAAAAAACTCTTGATCGTCTTAAATTCGGTATTTTGAGCGATAATTCTGCTTCTCAAATTACTAACCGCAGAATGGGTGTTCGCTAAATAAAGCTTAGATCTTTCGTTGTGATATTTTGAGATATGCTCGATCAACTTTGTTTTTCCAGTTCCAGCAGCGCCATAAATTAACGATACCTTTGATGACACGAACATGTCTCTAAGAGCCTTTTCTTTTTGGGTACAATCAACGCCAGAATCATCCAAAGATAACCATGCGTTAATTGAATTCGAATAATTTTTAATTCCCGACGAAGATAAATCCTTTAATTTAGTAACAATATCAACCACTGCATTTTCGTATCCAGTGATATAGATGTGATCTTTGTATACCTCAAGTTTACGCTCCCTTTGTGTTGCAGTACCTTGATAAAGCGAATTGTTAAATGTATCTATAAATAGATCAATATTTTCAAATTGAGCAACTTGATCGAAAGGAGTGTACAACCATCCCTTTGTCTCGGAGTTACTAGCTATGCGTCTAGCAAATAACTCATGTTCTCTATCGGTCACATCAATACAATCTAATAGATCAGAGAGAGCGGGGGTATGTCTTGATGGAAAGGTAGCAAACGGCATTTCGTCAAACGGGATACATTTATAGTGGAGATTCAGATTAGATAATTTGAAATTGCCGTTCCTACAATATTGTTCCCTTATAATTCTATTATTTAAACGGTAAAGCAAATACCTAAGCATGTTGGTTCCTGGTAAACCTTTCTTTGCAAATTCACGGCACTTATCCAAAAGATCAAGTATGCGAGAAGTCTCAGCCTTTTGTGCAATCCTATTTTTAAATCGATTGTAGTAATTGTCAGAAAAGTCGATTATTTCAACCAGATTTAATCCAGTTTCCTTTAACACAGCCATAACTTCCTGATACTCGACTGTTTTACCATAGTCCTTGGCGTTGGAAATAAAAATTTTCTCAAAATTTTTGAATTCGCATGGTCGAATCGAAACCTCCCAATCATCAATAATGAAAATCGACATTTTCTTATTAGAAACTTCTATATAATCATTCCTTACAACAAAGTAAACGGCGTAATTTTCATTTATTTCCATTTTTGTAAAAGCAATTAATCTGTCGAACTTACGAATCTTGTCGTCAGCAACCCTAAAAGTTAATTCATAAAATACTTCTTGATTAACAAAAAATGGCTTTACTTTTTGTATGTAAAATCTAACATTATTTTTTACTCCTGCCGATGTGGGTTTTTTGATTTTTGCGACTATTTTTTGATAATACTCGCTGAGTGTTTGGTCGGTATTTAAAGGGAACTTATCAATATTATTTAAAACATCAATGTTGTATGCCTTTTTTAAGAAAGACTTAATCTTCAATAAATATTCATAATATTTCAGCATCAATCTCTCTGATGCTTCCTCATCAGTAGCATAATGCGATTTTGAAATTTCGAGTAGCTTGTGGAATTTACTCAAAAACCTTAAATCTGCTCTCGATGCAACATAGCTCTTTGCCTTGTTCTTAAAAAGAAGATAACTGTAATCGGTCTCGCCTGTCGTTTTAACAGAAATAGCTTCAACAAATGTTCTTAGATTATTCAAAATATTCAGTGACAAAAACCCTCTCTCATCTGCTCCAAAAGTCTCAATCAGCTTACATATTGCTTGGTCACAAATACCAATTTGTTCATCTACTTGTGTCATGGTTTTATTTCCCAGATTTAGTTCGATTGTCCTCTTTGCATAACATCTGACAATTTTCAGCGATAGTTTTTCCTCCGTCATGCCATGGATTTATATGATCCGCTTCCATATCTCCAATTGAAAATTCTTCTTTGCACACAGGACAAATACCATCCTGTCTTTCGTATGCTTCACGCTTCATGTTTGGAGTAAATGCACGAATAGATAGGTACCGCTCCTTGCGAGTCAGCACATAAGAATATATACCAGATTTCTTTGTCACATCCTCATCTTGCATTAATTCTTTTATTTCCTCCTCTAGTTTATCAGTATTAAATTTCTGATTTTTAAATTCGTTGTAAAGCTCACCCCAGTTAACGCTAGACATTTCTTTACGGTAAGTAGTAAAAGTCATTCTTACCCACGCAATTACACTTTGAAAATAGTTCCACAATTCGTCTGCGTTTTCATCGTGCTGATGTTTTGCCATATAGCTCTCAATATCTCCATTATTTATCCAAGAAATTGCGGTTTCTAAATATTCTTGTCTAATTGGCGATCCTGTTACCAATTGTCCTCCATCGTTTGCAAGTAAATATGCAGCACAATTTGATTTGCTAAATTTCAGTTTAGCATCAGAGAGCCACGACCCAGTATATACAGCATTTCTAAGTTCTTGATCGGTTAATTCCATGCCCGCAATATTAATAATCTTAAACCAATCAAGTTTTTCTTTTTCTTCTCCCTCGCAGTGATAAATCATTAATTCATAGTTTAAAATCTGATCCTGCTCTTCTTTTGTAAGATTATGAAACATCGCAATTCTGCCATTAAATTCAATAGAAAAATCTCCATTTACAAATTGAGCAATACTGATTGTTCGCTGTTGACCATCAAGCACTTCAAAATTTCCATCTTCCTTTTTCACCCAATACATAACGTTGAGCGGAAAATTTTTTTTAATTGTCCGAACCACTTCATCCCGATGCTTAGCATCATATACAAATTCACGTTGATATTTTGGGCGAATATCTAATTTACAACCAAACGCAGATACTCCTTCTTCTGCACTATCTTTGTAATCTTTTACAACCTCTGATATTTTTATTTTATATAAATCTATTTTCATATTATTTTTGTGGTTTTTTATTTTTAATAAGTACTCTAGCGTAAGTTTCTTTCTTATTTATTGTAAATCTTCTGCCGTAATTTGGATTATCTTCCACATATCTATCGATGCCAATGATTTCAAATTGATTCGGACTATATTTATCTAGAAAAGTTATAGGAACTCCCATGGCTCCCAAGTAATCCATAGGAATATCGCTTACTTTATTAACATTTATAGCATTGTAAGTGTCGTAATTTGGATACTCTTCTGTTGAATATTTTTTGTATAAAGTCATTTCCTGGTGACGTTTGATAGTATCTAGATTTGTAAACCAAACAATTCTGCCCATACTAAAATATTGAATTCCGTTTTCAATTTTTTTTCTTGATTCTGTTGGAATATCATAATCATCAGGAACCTGAAACCATTTTGTTCCTCCGTTATCGTAACCAAGCCATAATTTATCTTCTCTAATCAATTTGAAAGTTTCTTTATATGTGATGGCATTTTGATCACCAAGAATCAGAAACTTCTTTCCATACTCTACAAGTTGTGCTACATATTCTCTAAATAAAGAGAATGGTGGGTTAGTTACTACAATATCGGCTTGTTTTAAAAGTTCTATACTTTCTTCGCTCCTAAAATCTCCTTCACCTTCCATTGGTGACCACTCATTATTTTTATTAGCTTTGAGCTGTTCGGCAATATCATGCAAGTCATATGAACCATCGCCACTTATATCATGAACTTCATTGATTATAAATTTATTGGCTGTTATTTTTGGGCGACCTTTTGGTATATCGAGTATTTTATCTTCGCCAAACAATCCCAATTGAGTATTTGCAATTGGTGATGGTTTATAACTTGTCGCAATAAGTTTTTTTAAACCAAGCGTATTAAAATTCAAAGCAAAATATTTGAAAAAATTACTTTCAAATGGATCATCACAATTGCAATACACCACTTTGTTGCGAAATTGTTCCTTGTAATGTTTTAGCTCTTTTTCAATATCAACAAGCTGGGTATAAAACTCATCTTTCTTAGCCTTGTTTGCTTTATGAAAATTACTATTCAAGCTTGTTTTATCTTTACTCATAAATTATTTTAATAATTCGTTAGTTGAAACGCTCAACGCTTTGGCAAGATTAGTAATGGTTGAAAGAGTTGGGTTCGTTTTTCCATTCTCGATATTACTTACAAAAGACTTATCAACGCCAAGTGTTTCTGCAAGTCCTGTCTGAGTAATATTCTTCTTTATCCTAATCTTTTTCAGATTTTCTCCTAGTTTTCTAGCGTCATCTTTCATGTGTAGAGTTTAGCATAAATAGTTGTATTAAACTACAACAAAAGAAAGTCAGATTATGACTTGCTTTTGTTTGTTAGTTCGAGCCTTCTCGAGTGCTCGAACTAGCTCTCGACTTGGTGAGCCTTCTCGTGATAGAACCTCGCGGTTCGTTGCCCTGCAAGGCCGATTAGTACTTTTTTAGTATATCAGTTCGACCCTTCTCGTGCGACTATGAAAAAGTGACAAAAGTGACACAGGAATGACTTAAATAGTTACACACAACTGTAACTATTCCTTATTTAACAATATCAAAAGTTGTTTGACATAAACATAATTTCATATTATACTGAACAAAATTTAATAAAATATGAAAGTAATCTTGCCGCCCAACATGGGCATGCCCAGAGTGGACAGTTTTACCCAAGATTTTGGAGGAACTGAAACACTGCTGAAGAATATCTTTACGGTATTAAAAACATTCATTTACAAAGATTGTGCCCATCGCCACGGATGCTATGTCGCTATCTTCACCAGAAGCTCGAGAAAAATGGACGTTCAATTCCATGGAGATTACGCACTTACAGAAAATGACAAAGCGTTAAAGTATTTGCAATGTGCTACCGAAAAAGTTACCCGTATGGCACGTTACCATCTCGAAAATTCTTTCGAGCAAATGGACGAAGCTAACGAAAAGTATGGCGGTGGTGTAGGGTTCAATGACGAACTGTTTATTGCATGCTCAGGATTTCCTCCTGAAATTGATGAAGCTGTTTCCTATATCATAGGGCTTAGCAAAATTGATGGCGGAGAAGCACTCAAAGCGCATGCAGGTCAAACAGGTAACGCCTTTGTTGAACTAATCTATACAGAACTGAAGAAACTGAACGAAAGTTTGTAATCAAAAAATGTATTTTATTGGAAGAGTTGGATATTTATATTCAACTCTTTTTATTTTACTTATCGTCAATGATTGAATTAAATTTATATAAAACAAAAACGATAAATCCAGCCAAGACGAGAGTAATAAAAAGCGAACGCCACGCATGAGCAGAGTTCATGTTGTCAGAAATAAATTGCATGAGAGCTATGACAATCTGGATTATAGTAAATGCAACAATGACAAGAGAAAATCTAGTGGTTGATTTATCAGCTTTATCAAAACTTTTTCTACTTCTCAAAAGAGCTTTAATCTGAGCAATTTGTAGTTCTTTCTTAAATCCCTCTGATGTTATACCAGGAGTAAGAGCCCCGCTTGCTTCCAACTCGTCGAGTAGTTTCTGGTCTTCAGGAAGATACATATCCTTTTCATTAATTTTATCTTTTTTCTTCATATAAATTACTACTTAAGAATTTAATTTACTAATTTCAAACCTAATTCAAATTCCTTTAATTGTTCATTAAATTTTTTCTTTCCATTAATTAAAATAGTAGGTTCCTTTGACGTAGGAATTTCAATTTCATTTTTTAAGAGATGTAAAACCGAAACATCAATTGGACGATAAAATTTTTGTTTTTCTTTTGATTTTATATTTCTTCTTTTTACTAATCTTCTTTCTGCCAATTCTACTGGGGTTTGAATATGAACAAGTATATATTTTGCGTTATATTTTTTTGCTTGTTTTGCAAAATTATTTCTGTGTAATCTCTTGTTTGAATTTGCGTCAACAATAACTCCAACACCTAGACTCAAAAGCTCTTCTATTAAATAGTTAATAAATCCAAAAACAACTCTGTGCTCTTCTGGAGTAAATACTGGATTTGAAAAAATCTCATGACGAACCTTATCACTATTTAAATGAAAAAGATTATATTCTTTTGCAAGACGCTCAGAAAAATATGTTTTTCCAGAACCTGGGTAACCTAATGTTGCAATAAGGAGTGGTTTTTTCATATATTCAGTCTAAATGTGCATGATCATTCCAAATCCACAACCACCATGGGTTATCTTTATTTTTTTCATCACAACAAAGAACTGTCATTCCAGTATTTTCCATATGAAAAGTACGGATAAATCCTTCACATTCCTTACCTGTTAATTCAGAACCGTGAACAACACAAGCCATTACAATTCTAAGGAAAAATCCGTGACTAACAACTAAAATATTTTCCTCGGGTCTATTAGCAAGATAATCAAGTGCCTCAAGTGCGCGTTTTTTCAAATCATCAAAATTATCCTCGTTAGAATAACGCCATCCTTCTTTTGAAAAATTCTTAACGATTTCATTTTCAACGTGTAATGCAGTTGGGTCATTTTTGGGTTTTCCATATACTTCTGATGGTCTACGTCGCTCAATGAACAAATCAGAAAGCTCCACAGGTTTATGTATTTTTTCAGAAATAATTTCTGCTGTTTCTTTTGCACGATTTACAGTACTTGAAATAAGAAGTTCAATAGGAATATCTGCGCAACGCTGAGCAATAGATCTAGCTTGTTCTTTACCTTTTTCGCTAAGAGAAGACATGATGCCCTTTCTAATTGGGCTTGCATTACCTTCACTTTCACCATGTCGAACAAAATATATTTTTTTCATAAAATTATCGAATTATTTTAGTTTTAAACCATTGTTCCTGAAAATGAATCAGTTTCATTATTTCTTCATCTGTATATTTTTCTCCTTCTTTTACGACAATCAATTTATCATCATCATCGTTTTCTCTGTGAGCATAACCAATACAGATACCTTCTGCTTCAGTAAGCGGTATTTTTTCACTTAAATAATATGCATCTAATTCCTCTCCGTCGGGAGATACAGTATCGGGAACATATCCATAATTTAACTCATATACAAATCCGTGTTTTGGGTGTTTCGTGCCAAAAGGGCGGTCAAAAATTAATTTAACCTTTTTACCTATAAAATTTGATGCTTTTGTGTATTCCATAATTAAATATTTTCTACCACAACACTCTGAATTCCAGAATTTTTAATCTCGTCCTCAATCTGTTTTTTCATATTAAAAACGTCTATCTCGTTGGCATTTCTGCGTATTATTCTCTCTCGAAGAATCTCGTCAGGCACAGTTACTTCGATTACTAAATCTGATGGAAAAACAATTGTTCCAAAGACAGGATTTCCAGCTTTGATTTCAATTAGTTCATGAGCTCTTTTCGTCATGAATTTACCAACTTCGGGTGTCCATGGACCACATACATATTCTCGCTCTTCTTTAGTAAGGAGTGGTTCAATCTCTTTTTCTTTTGAACCAAAAAGAATATCGTCCATATCAACAGAATCGGGTAAATATTTAAGAAGTGTGGATTTACCAACACAGCTTGAACCAACAATACATACTCGTTTATCTTTGTTTGCATCAAAAATTTCTCGCAATTTTTCAACTGCTTTTGGTGGATGTTCAATTTTTGATTTCATTTCTTCCATAAATGCTTATAGTACCTCAAATTCCAAAGATAATGCTAAATGATCCGAAACTTCGTCTGATAAAACCTCAAAATCTTTGATTTGTAAGTCATTTGAAACAAACACATAATCCGAGAACGGAGTAGTTATATAGTTTTCATAATAATGATTGCGTGTGGTAGTAAAACCATATTCTTTAACAAGATTTTTCATATTATTTTCCAAATCAGAAACGGCTTTCGTTTCCATCTCAAGATTGAAATCACCAACAAGAATTTTTGGATTACCATCTTTACCCAATGTTTCTAACAAACGTTCAGTTTGTAATTTTCTTTCAGGAGTATCCTGTTTTCCGCTACCAGGAATTCCATGAAAGTTATAGATTGTAAGATTTGGATTTTTTAAAGAAATGACCTGCATAATCCGCGGATAATAACTATTTCCATTTGGTCTTTTGATATGAGCAAGCTCGTCTGCCGTGAGTATCTGTATCGTTTCTGTATTTTTTACTTGAATATTATTTCTCACAAAAGTGGAACTCCCAACACCTGAAACTTGTTGTGAAAAATACCCAACAAAATCTGGGATCATTTCTTTAATTTCATTAAACAAATTTTCACGTTCATCTTCGCTTTCCTCGTGATTAACCACAGCACCATTACGCATTTCTTGGAAACAGAAAATATCCGTATCTTTTGCGTTGTGTTCGATGAATTTTTTGAGTGGTTCATACATTCGTCCACCCCATATGTTTAATGATATTAGTTTCATATAAATTTTATTTGTTTAAGCAACTAATTTTTTCTTCCAATTCAAATAAATCCCTATAGTAGCCTTAAATCCTCCAGCGTATTTATCTGGGTTAACTTTCATGTCTTCTAATATATCTTCTGGCTTAGACCAAAAAATACCTTTTACTTCATCGGGAGCGAGTTCACCAGGTTCTGCTTTACAAACAAACACATCAAAAACGTGCACAATATGATCCAAAGTATCTTTGTTTACTGTTTTACTTTTCGCCATTTCGTCAGACATGCCGTGTCCGATTAAATTCAATTGAATACCAGAAATCCCAAGTTCTTCTTTTAATTCTCTTTCTGCTGTTTGTAAATATGTTTCGCCAGAATCAACATGACCCGCAGAAGAATGATCGAAATGTCCACTCATTCTTATTTGAACTAAAATTTCGTCTTTTTCATTCTCAACATACGTGACCGCAACTCTATGCGATACGCCATTTGCATGAGCTTCAGATCTCGGCATTGTTCCGATTATTTCATCTTTTTCATTTACTACCACGACATCATCCATATATGTATATATTATATTTATAAATTAATTACATTAGAAACAATCGCATTATTCACTTTATCAATCTGTGAATAGTCATGTCGGTAATCATGCCCAATACCGTCAATTAAAATAAATCTCTTTGGTTCGTTTGCTTGTCTAAAAATTTCTTTAACATCTTCGGGTAAAACAAGGTCATCTAGTTCGCCAGCAAGAAACAAGATTGAAACATGGATATTTTTTACATCCCCAACAACATCATACTTTTCTCTATCTTCAACATGAGAATACGGAACCTTAAATTCTTTTGTTTCTTTTTTATCAGGAATATCACGGTGTGAAATACTGAAACCGTTTTGTTTCCAATCCTCAATTCGCTTGCCAGTCATAGTACGACCTGATGATGGCATAATAGCTACAACTGATGTAATTCGTGAATCACGAGCAGAATACAAAATTGACATCATACCTCCACGACTGTGACCGCCCAATAATATGCGATTGTATTTCTGCGTTTTAAGCATGTATTCAATAATGCTTTTTATGTCATCCAAATATTGAGTATTGTTATATTCCGCTATATCTCCCTCGCTATCCCAAGTACCTGTTGGATCAAAACGAACAACGGTATATCCATATGTGGCGAGTCGATTTGCGAGAGTTACAAAGCTGGCATAATCCTTGGTGTCCAAATATCCAGGACAAAGAATTGCGAGTTTATCAGTTTTCATTCCAGGGTGATGGATTACCGTTGAAATATTTTTACCTGACGAATTGGGAATTTTTATGTTTTTTTGAGTCATATATTAATTTTCTATTGGATACACATCATACGCAACCTCTTCATAAGGATGCACGGCTTTCATTTTTTCAATCACTTCATTCAAGATTTTTCTTGGAACAACAACTTCGATTCTTTCTTCTTCGACCGATTCGAAATTTCCAGCTTTGCCGATTGTTGGATTTGAATTTTCATTACCTTTAAAACGACCGATTCCACGAGTTGAAAATGAGCAAAATTCATAATTACCAATTTTCCCAGATCCCGCTTTTCCTAATTCTTCACGAACAATATCTGCGTGAGATGCAGGAACAAATACAACAAGTTTTACATTGACTGTTTCCATACTAATTCACATCTTCCTTAATCATTTTTACAATCTCAGGAAATTCAGTAATTTTGAAATGTCCGTTTTTGCTTTCGTAAATTATTATTCTTGCCTTTTTAAGCTTGGCTCTATATTTTTCTGCATGAGCGACAGGAACACAATCATCATCTTTTGAAAACATAAGATAGAGATTTTTTGTATTTTGTTCCAAAAGCGACAAGTCTTTAGGAAGTTTAAAACCACCAACTAAGTCGTCGTTAGTTAATGAATCATCAAATGGTGGGCATATTAAATATACCGAAAGAGCTTTTTTAGGCAATTTATTCTCAGACAAATATTGAGCTAAAAATATTCCCCCAAGCGAACCTCCACATAAAATATATTTACCTTTTAGATATGGCAAAAACTTTTCAAAATGAATTTTCCAATCTTCATACCGAGCGTTTTCGGGTAACGGAAATCGAGGACGAGAAATTTCAAAATCCTTGCCCAATTTTTTACTCAAATATGAATCGCTCCATTTTTCACCCTTTACAAACGAGACATCTCGTGTTTTGAGATAGTGCAAATAATCCTCTCTGTTTTTAAAGGTTTCTCCGCCGTGAATCATTAAAATTTGAGTCTTTTTTGAGTTCATTATAAACACATAGTATCACATGGATTTTAAACAAGAAAGCTAACATTTTAGTTTAAATTAAACTAAAATGTTCTTTAAAAATTTTGTGTAACTTGCTGATATTTTGATATACTCCACATATTATGAGACGAAAGCCAACCAAAATAGAAATAGATGATTTTGAGAAAAAACAAGAAGAAATTCTCAGTAATCCAAATCTGCTATCTGCTAAAAAAATAATGGAAGAATATCATGAAAAAATAAGTTCAATTGTCAAAAACTTACAGCCAGCTTTTGACAAATTAACTGAACTACAAAAAATTCTTAAAGAAGCAACCAAGGAAAAGGAATCTGTCTA
>Ga0007854_10001562_pt1 | contig 14479 bp, 7 predicted proteins | sample CryBogCBH12Aug08_FD_60382 | JGI IMG/M metagenome (GOLD analysis project Ga0007854, IMG submission 60382) | Freshwater microbial communities from Crystal Bog, Wisconsin, USA - CBH12Aug08 | ecosystem: Environmental > Aquatic > Freshwater > Lake | place: Crystal Bog, Wisconsin, USA | collected...
CCAAGTTGGTATAGCCGTCGCCGTTCAAATCCTTGTTCGCATCAGACGGATCATTTGGATTCAGGCCGTGGGATTTTTCCCACGCGTCGGGAATCCCGTCGCCGTCGGTGTCCCAATCCGCCGCGCGATGGATTTCGGGATAATTTTCCCAGCCGCCGACATCGTCCTGCGAATCCGGCAGGCCGGGCAAGCCGGTCTTGCTGCCCTTGAAATTCACCTTGCCGCTGCGGACTTCGGCGATGATGCGCCGGTCGTGATCGTCGAGCACGGGGAAATTGCAGCCAACATCGGCGAGCACATTGGTGTAAGCCTGATCGGCGGTTTGCGTCTTCACGAAGGACGGGAAAAACTCCTTGTCCACCCACGGTGAATAATCCGCCGGCAGGTTTCCGCCGCGCTCGGTCGTCGCTTCGCGTCCGGCGGCCTGATTTGTCAAACCGAAATGGCCGGACATGACGTTGCCGGCGAAATAATATTGCTGCGTGCCGGGAAAGCCGCCGTATTGCGCATTGAGCGCGTAGAAGAATTTCGTGGCTGGGCCGGGCTGGTAATAGTTGCCGACGAAATTCACCTCGTGCGCACCGCCGTCGGTCGCGCGGGATTTCCAGTTGAAAACAACGTTGTTCCGCAGGTCGAGGCGACCGGCGTAAGTCGCGGGACGCTTGTTCAAGCCGCCGGCGAGGCTCCAGTTCCGACCTTCATTGTCCGCGAGAAGATTGTGGTGAAAGCTGCCGACATCGCCGCCAATACTCGCGGCGTAGCCATGCTGCGTGCCGGGCGGATATTTCTTGTGGCCGGCGGCGTTAAGCGCCTCGGAAATCAGGTTGCGCTGAAACGTGATGTTGTGCGCGCTGCGCGAACTGAACGCTTCGTCGAGCGTCCAACTGATCGAGCAGTGGTCAATGATGCAGTCGTTGGCGGAGGCCATGCCCATGCCATCAAGCGTGGTGCCGGAGATATTTCCGGGCCGGACGCGCAGGTAACGGACGATGACGTTCGTCGCGCCGAGCATTCCGAGATTGTATTTGCGCAAACAGACGCCCTTGCCCGGCGCGGTCTGCCCGGCGATGGTGAGGTTGGAATTGGTCGGGCGGATGATGAGCCGCGATTCCAGCGTGATGAGGCCGCTAACATCGAAGACCACCGTGCGCGGGCCAGACTGCTCGACGGCGTCACGCAGACTGCCGGGGCCGGCGTCATTGAGATTGACGACGTGGATGACGCGCCCGCCGCGCCCGCCGGTCGCGAGGCGTCCATAACCTTCGGCGGTGGGAAACGCGGGCGGTTGCCCGGACGACACTGCGGCAGTCGGCGCAGACTGGAGGAACGTCAAGAGCAGGATGGCGGCACAATATTTCATTCGCGTTGGGACAGACGCTGGTCGGCGAAGTGGGTTAGGCAATTTTTTTATTTATTTTCAGGCAGCAAAAAGCCGGGGCCAAGTTGGAACTCAACCCCGGCTGGTTGCTTGATAATTTTTACGGATACACAAACCGGAAAAAGATGGCGCTGCCGGGCAGCGTCGGATCGGTGACCAGTGTGTTCGTGATGTTCCAAACGTTGGTGTTGGACATGATTTGTATGCCGTCATTGGTTGCGCCGTAATTTCCGTTAAGCGATATCCAGTTCGTTGCACTCAAACCATTGGAAATCGTGGTGGACAATTGCTGGAGCCATCCGCCCATCTGGTTCGTCGGCCACGTCAACTGGGTGATCACATTCGTGTTCGCCGGATTCGGGGTGATCGAGTTGGTCAACGAAAAGAACAAGGAGGGATCCGAAGCGCTCACCACCCGGATAATGCCGTGCGGAATCAACTGATCCAATTCCCATTTCAGCCCCGGCCCCGGCACGGCGGGCTGGATGACGGGATAGGTATTGGTGGTGTTCAAACCGGCGGTCAAATTGTCGGAGCCATCATAATATAAACCAAAGAACTGGAAGCTTTGGCCCGCAGCATAGGCGGCACCAGCATTAGTAATCACCAGTGTGCCGCCGCCGAATGACTTAAAGTTAGCACTGGCACCAAAACCCTGGTTTTCCGAAAGCAGGAACGTGTTGGTTGGAGCAGTTCCGCCGACATTCACTTGCAAGATGGTGGTGGAACCTACATTCAAGTTGACACGCCCATTAGGTGTGCCCAATACCGAAGGGCTGCCGCCATTCCAAGAATAGTCAGTAACCTTGGTCGTATTGATGCTGTTACCACCCGGCTTAAATGTCCCATTGACCAACAAACTGGCGACATTGATGCTGCCCGGACTTCCGCCAGTCGTGCCGGTGGCGGTATCGGCCAAGGTGCCGCCCAGGGCAATCGTCAAGGTGCCGCCGTAAATTGTGCCGGAATTATTGAAGACTGAATTGGTCGGAATCGTGGGTGACCCGATGGCGCTCATCAGCCCCGAGTTGTTCACAATGGAACCAGAAGACATCGAAAGCGATCCGTTCAAGGTGCCGGCGTTCGAGAGTGTGGCTCCTGTCTGGACTGTGGCCGCGCCATTGACAACACCGCCAAAGCCCAGTGTGGCATTGCCAGAATCAGTGAGCGAGGAGGAAACTGTGCCGGCAAAATTCATGCTGGCACCAGAGGCAATATTGACGCTGGAAACCGTGCCATTACCGAGCAGCGACCCTTGGTTGACCTGCACCGCCAGCGAACTCGAACAATCAACCTCGACACTGTTCGTGCCGTTCTTGTTCAGCGTGACCCCACCAATCGAACCGCCACCACTGCTGAATACAAACTGGTTCACCTTGTTGCTCACGGTAAGCGCGCCGGGGTTGACTGCTTCGGCCACCGAGATGGTGGGCACTGACGAGGAATCATCAAAGATAACTTTGTCGTTGTCGGTGAATTTAACAATGTTCAGCGAATTGGTGTCCAGCCAGTTCGTGCTGCTGTGGTTCCAATTGCTATCCTGCGTTCCACGCCACACCAGATTTTTCTGGGCGTTGGTTTGAACAATCAAGAGGATATTGCCCACACCGTCATCCTGAATCTGCATATTGTTAAATCCGGGAGGGATGCTGCCGATGGTGACATTGTGTGCAACGATGGTCTGGTAGTTGATGAGAACATTGGTCGAAGGTGCTACGCCGGAGAAGGAACCGATATTGATAATCGCCGCTGTCGCCGTGGTGACTAGGTTCGTCACAAAAGCATTAGTGGCACCGGCCGTCACAAAGAGCGTCAGGTTGTTGCCGCCGTTCAAGGTCAACTTGTAAAGCGCATTGGTCGGCGAAGCCGCGATGGTATTAGAAACCATCAGCAAACCACCGGCATTCACGGTGATTTGGTCGTTCGTGCTCAACCCACCAACATTGATCTGATTGGCCATCACGGTTCCGCCACCGTTAATTTGCAATTGACCAACAGTATTGGCTTGGGCTGTAGCCCAAGCCGCAGATGGATCGTTTGGGGTCTGACCTAGCGTGAGAGAATTGTTCACCTTCAAAACACCGTTGGTGCCCACAACGATAAACCCGCCGCAAGCGGCCACGTTTGTAAATTTCATGTAGCCAGCAATCATCGTGTTTGCATCCACGGTTCCATTGTCGAAGGCAAACCCACCCATGTCGGAATTTCCGACTGCATTCGTCCGGTTGCGGCCCAACCATATTTGATTCACCTTCATATCAATTTTGCCGCCGATAAGATAAAGAATACCATTGTTACGAGAGTTGGTAAGGCTGGTGCCCGCATCCACACCCACGGCCAACAAGCTCATCCGGTCAACGCCATTGGTATTCCGGAAGAATGCCGAAGACGTCGGAGCCGCCGAGTTTGAGTTGGCAAATGATACGTTAAAACCCACCGGATTGGCACCCGCTAAATTGAGACTGCCGAGGGTCATGCTGACCGTGTTGCCGGAAGCGTTTCCGCGTCCCACACCAAAGCTGTCAGCATAAAACGCATTGGAAAATCCCAATTGAAAAAATGAGTTTGCCGCAAAATTTGCCGCCGTGCCGTCTGAATAATCTTGGCGACCAATTTCAATCGCGTTGGTAAAATCCAAAGCCGTGTAATCATTGGTGTAAATCGCCGTGATGATATTGGTTCTTGCCAGCGTCACCTTGACACATTGGGCACCAAAGCCGCCGCCCGCCACTTTGCCAAGGTTAGGATTGGCGGCTGCAAAAAAAGCGGTATAAACCGTCAGGTTAGTCAAGCCGGCCATGTTTACCGTCTGATTTTTGCTCGCGTTATTGACGCCACTTTGCCCACTGTTGAGGACAAAGCTCGCGGCAGAATTGCTGACCAGCAACGCATTGCCGCTAATGGTCAAAAAGGAAGTCATCTTGTTAGAAGGATAATGCTGAACAAAGAACCCATTTTGACCCAATACCGACAACGTCTGCCCGGCGGCAATCAGGTTGGTGATTGCGGTTGAGGCGGTCTCATCCGTCCCGCTGCCAGCGGATCCAACCACCGGGGCGCGATTAATAGTGAAGTCTTGAATGTTGGTTGAAACATTCACAACGATAGAAAAACCACCATTGGTACTCAAAACAATCGCATTGTCGGCACCGGTAGGAACCGCGCCACCAACCCAACTGGTTCCTACGGTCCAGTTGCTGCTGACACCGGTGGCATTGGTGCATCCCCAGTAAAAATCCGCAGCCGATGTGGACACCAGCGGGAAAACCACGGCGGCCAGCACCGCCAGTTTGCCCAGCCACGGCTGGAAGTTTTTAGTGCAGCGCAGTAAGGTTGCGCTAGTGATGAGTTGATTGGTTTTCATACTTCTAATGATTCGAGGTTGTTATTTCGCTTGCTGACTGCGGGTCTGTGGTTGGTTGGGGTTTCTTGGATTGAGGACGGAAGGAATGGATGATTTAATTGAAATCAACAATGATCAACGATACGGGCAACGATCCGAAAGGTATTCGTAATCCTGACTTATCCCGACAATGGTATGGTTTCCACCGGAGGTAGAATTATAGGCCACCGGCTTATAGGTGGAACCTTCTATCCATTTGTGGATTTCGGAATGTCCATCAGCATAGGAGATATTGCTGGCCTTGCCGTGGTAAAATGGTGGGAGAGCTCGCCAGTATTCAGAACCCTTGGCAACACCGGGATCGAAGGAAAAAACCGACCTGCCGGTGTAAAGCAGGGTGTAGGCGCTTTCATCCATAAATGCAAAAACGTTTGCCGGCCCAGGACTGTTCAGGTCGCTTGATTTAAGAGCTTTAATGTAAGTCCGGCCATTGGCATAAGGGCCACCCCAAATCGAATTGTTGAGCGCTGAATTCAAGCTGATGCTTCGCACCCGAGTTCCGTTATCTGATAGAACAGTATCGCCTGGGCAACGGTATGTGCCGCCAGACTTGACGAAGGGAGCAAACAACGAATTGGTTCCGGAGAGAATGGCAAGGTTCGTATTGGCATCATGGGATTGCCAGCTCATGCTATCTCCCGTATCAACCCAGCCGTCATTCTTGACCAACTTGTCGTCGCTATCGCCATAATACATGATAAAAGCGAGCGTCAACTGTTTGCCATTGTTCATGCAATAAATTCCCTGCGCCTTCTTCTTGGCCGCCGACAACGCCGGCAGCAGCATCGCCGCCAGGATCGCGATGATGGCAATAACCACCAACAGTTCGATGAGGGTAAAAGCCTTCGCCCGGTCGGCGTTCAAACCTGACGGACGCGAAAACACAACCGGACGGAAAGATGAATTAGGAGTCACATTCATTTGCGTAAAATTTGGTGATGCTTAAATCTACCACACACCCTCCCCAAGTGTAATACGAAATAAGACAAAACATTTGCGAATAATGACAACAGCCGCCGCCGCTGCGACCGGCATTTACAACCGCGCGCACTTCGGCAAGAATGTGCGCCCAAGCCAGCCATGAACAAAATCCCGCGCCATTTTCGAAACCCGCTGGCCGCCGGCTTCGTCCGATACAGGACGCTTGTTCCGATTATTAAATGACCGGCCCGCCCCGATAATTTTTCCGCCAATGAAAACCACCGCCGCATTTTTCACCGCCATTATTTTTGCCGGGCTGTGCAGCACCGCCCTGTCCCCGCACGCCGCGCTTCCCGCCATTTCCGAAACGGGCCAAGTGGACACTAATACCCTGCATCAGATTTATGAAGAAGTCAAAACGCCGTTCAAATACGGCGTCGTCATCCGGGGCGCGGGCACGAACGAGCCGGTGGATTGCCCCAGCATTTTCCGCAGCAGCGGACACTGGTATATGATGTTCGTCGCCATCACCAACAAGATTGGCTACCAGACTTTTCTCGCGCGCAGCGATGATTTGCTGCACTGGGAAAAACTGGGGAAGATTCTTTCGTTCACGCCGACAAATAACTGGGACGCGTGGCAAGCCGACGGCGGCAATGCGCTGTGCGATTACCGCTGGGACGGCTCGCATGAACTGGAAAAATTCGACGGCAAGTTCTGGCTCTCCTACATCGGCGGTGCCAAACAAGGTTATGAAACCGACCCACTTTCGATTGGTATCGCGTGGACAAAATCGCCGACGAAAATCAAAGAGTGGAACCGGCTCGCCGAAAATCCCGTCCTCGGCCCGAAGCAGCCGGACGCGCGCGAGTTTGAAAGCAAGACGCTTTACAAAAGCCAGATCATCCACGACGAGAATGAATCACTCGGCTGGCCGTTCGTGATGTTTTACAACGGCAAGGTCAAGAACGGTTACGAGCGCATCGGCATGGCCGTTTCCAAAGACATGATTCACTGGAACCGCTACGGCAATGAACCGGTTGTCGCCAACGGCGAGGCCAAAAAGAACGGCATCACCGGCGATCCGCAAATCGTGAAAATCGGCGACGTGTGGGTGATGTTTTATTTCGGTGCCGGCTGGAAACCACGCGCGTTCGACACCTTCGCCTGCTCCTACGATTTGGTTCACTGGACGAAATGGGACGGCGAAAATTTGATCGAGCCGTCCGAGCCGTTTGATAAAACTTACGCACACAAACCGTGGGTGGTGAAATGGAACGGCGTCGTCTATCATTTTTACTGCGCCGTCGGCAGTGAAGGCCGCGTCATCGCACTCGCCACGTCCAAAGATTTGAAAACCACCTCCGCTCAAAATGAAAAATAAAATCCTCGTCGCCGTCGTTCTTGGAATAATCTGTTTCGCCTCCAGCGCCGTCGCCAGTTTGACCCCGGTGGATTTGCGCTGCGATTACGCAGTCAATCCGCTCGGCGTGGATTCCGCCGTGCCGCGCCTGTTTTGGAAATTGGAAAGCCGCGAACGTGGCGCGCGACAGACGGCGTATCAAATCCTCGCCGCCACCACCACGCGAAACTTGACAGCCGCCAGCAGCGATTTGTGGGACAGCGGCAAGGTGGATTCTGACGAAACCATCCAAATTTCCTACGCTGGAAAAAAATTGGAATCGTCGCAGCCAGTTTTTTGGAAAATCCGCGTGTGGGATGAAAATGGAAAAGTTTCCGCGTGGAGCCAACCCGCGACATGGACGATGGGCGTGCTGCAAAAGTCCGACTGGCACGCGCAATGGATCGTCGCGGCGGACACAAACATTCCGTCGCTCCTTTTGCGCCGTGATTTTTCCGTAAAGCCGGGACTTAAACGCGCGCTCATTAATATTTGCGGCCTTGGCGAATACGAGCTGACGCTCAACGGCAAAAAAATCGGCGACGATTTTCTTTCACCCGGCTGGACGAAATATGACCACACCTGTCTCTATGATACGCGTGACATCACAAAAGATTTGGCGCGCGGGAAAAACGCCATCGGCATCGAGCTTGGCAACGGGATGTATCAAGTGCTCGGCGGTGGACGCTTCACCAAATTCAAAAACTCGTTCGGCCCGCAAAAAGCCATCGCGCAAATCCGTCTTGAATACACCGACGGCTCCGTGGAATTCGTCGGCACGGACGAAAAGTGGCGAGTCGCAACCGGCCCGATTACGTTCAACTCAATTTACGGCGGTGAGGACTGCGACGCGCAGCTCATCCAAAAAAATTGGAACCAAATCAATTTTAACGATTCAAAATGGTCGCCTGCACAAATCACCGGCGGGCCGGGCGGAGAATTGCGCGGCCATTCCTGCGACGCGCCGCCGCTGAAATTTTTTGAGACGCACAATCCGATTGCCTCGCACACGCTAACGAACGGCGACATCGTTTTTGACCTCGGCCAAAACGCGGCGCACGTTCCGACAATTTCCGTGATCGGCGCGGCGGGCAGCAAGGTGCGGCTGTTCCCATCGGAATTGCTGGATGAAAATGACACGGTCAATCAAAGCTCGATGGGCGCGGGTCATCGCGGCGCGTTGTGGTGCGAATTCACGAAGGCGACTGATGGCGAAGAAACGTGGTCGCCAAAATTTTTCTACGTCGGCTGCCGCTATTTGCAGGCGCATTTTACGCCGGCGGCAACCAACGGCGCGTTGCCGGAAATTAAATCCATTGCCGGCACCGTCGTGCAATCTACATCCCAGCCGGTCGGCGAATTTGAATGCTCCAACGATTTGTTCAACCGCATCCGCAAGCTCGTCCGCTGGGCGCAGCGCAGCAACATGGTGAGCCTGATGACTGATTGTCCGCACCGCGAGAAACTCGGCTGGCTTGAGGAAGATCATTTGAACGGCCCAGCGCTGCGCTACGAATTCGCGCTCGACCAGCTTTTCACCAAGACGCTGAATGACATCGCTGATTCGCAGCTCACCAACGGCCTCGTGCCGACCACCGCTCCGGAATACACAATCTTTCGCAACAAGACGGACACAAACCATCTGCGAAACGATTTCGGTGATTCGCCGGAATGGAGCGCCACGTTCATCCTCGTGCCGTGGCAGCAATACGAGTTCAGCGGCGACCTCGAACTTTTCCGCCGCCACTACGATGCGATGACCAATTACGTCGCCTACCTCGACAGCCGCGCGGACAATTTCATCGTCAATTACGGCCTCGGCGACTGGTATGACCTCGGCCCGAAAAAACCCGGCGTCTCGCAGCTCACGCCCATCGCGCTCACAGCCACGGCGTTTTATTTTGAGAACGTCAAGGTTATGGCGCAAGCCGCCGCGCTGCTCGGCAAAACCGACGACGCGAAAAACTTTTCCGAACTCGCGGAAAAAATCCGCAGTGCGTTCAATGAAAAGTTTTTCGATGCAACGAATAAGTTCTATGCGACCGATTCGCAGTGCGCGAATGCGATTCCACTGGTTTTCGGAATTTGCGAAGAATCCAACCGCGCCGCCGTGGTGGAGGCCATCGTGCGCGACGTGCGTTCACGCGGCAATGCGCTGACGGCGGGCGATGTCGGCTACCGTTACCTGCTCCGTGCGCTGGCCGACGGCGGACGCAGCGACGTGATTTTTGAAATCAACAACCAGACGAACCAGCCCGGCTACGGAATGCAACTTGCGAAAGGCAAAACCAGTCTGACCGAAGCGTGGGACGGCGGTTCGTCGCAAAATCATTTCATGCTCGGCCAGATTCAGGAATGGTTTTATCACGACCTCGCCGGCATCCAGTCCGGCGGCGACGGCTTCAAAAAAATCAACATCGCGCCGCAGCCCGTCGGCGACGTGATTTGGGTGAAGGCCGGCTATAATTCGATTCGCGGAGAAATCACGAGCGAATGGCAACGCGACGGCGCGAAGTTCACCTTGAAAATCTCCATCCCCGCGAACACGACGGCGGAAGTTTCTGTCCCGGCCAAATCGGCGGACACGGTGGCCGGCTCGGCGGGCGCGAGGTTTCTGCGCATGGAAAATGGCCGGGCGGTGTTTGCCACCGGCTCCGGCCAATACGAATTCAATTCAAATTAGGCTGCGCAATTATTTTGCGGCCGGACTGTTCGTGTTCGGATTCTTTTCCGCCCACTCCTTGAACGCCTTGGCCGTGTCGTGCCCCTGCGCGTCGAGCCAGGTGTTGATCTGATCCTTGTATTTCTGGAAGATGGCGGATTTTTCCGGCGCGCTGCCACCGTCAATCGCCTCTTCGCGCGCGGCCTTAAGCAGTTCCAGAATTTTCGATTTCTCCGCGTCGGTCAGGCCGGACACGATTGCGCAATAGGCGTCATAAGTTACCTTGACCTTTTTGTAAGTCATCAAGTCCTTGACCTGCTCGACCTGCTCGGACGTGAGATTCGCGGCCAGCTTCGCGAGAAACTGGTCGTGCAGCGGCTGGGACGAGGCCGCGAGTTGCGGGGCGCGGTTCGCATAATTCACTTCCTTGCCGTCCACCTTGAGCCGTGTATCAATCGCCGCGTCGCGCACCCGCAGGGCGTGATATTGCTCGACAATCACGTCATGCACGGCGTTCGACTTGGCGGCGTCAGTGAGTGCCAGCGCCTTGAGAATGTCCGCCGTGCGGTATTCGATGGCATTGGCATAAACCGCCTCCTTTTCCGCCTCGGTCGCGGCCGGCAGACTGGTTTGCGCGGCGGCAGACTGGCAAAGCGCCAGCGCGGCGGCGGGGATGGTGAATAATTTCAACAGTTGTTTTTTTATGGTGTTCATATTTTTAACTGGGTTGTGGTTGCGTCAAATGGGAGGCCATCAGGTCAGGGCAGCTTCCCGAAATAAAAACTGACTGCGCCGTGATAATCACCGTGCGCAACGGTGCGCGAACCAGCAGGGCTCATGGCCTCCGGCGCGTTGAATTTGCTGCCGATGGGCGGAATCGCGGCCAAAAATCCCAGGCCGCATTCCGGCAGCGGCGGAATGGTATGGCCGGCCAGATTTGCCGGCGGAAATTCCGGCGTGAGCACCTGCACGAACGGCACGCTGCTGTTGTTGATGACAGTGAGTTTGCCCTCGGCGGTTTCCAGTTGCAGCCAGCGGACATTCGCGAAGCAGCCTTTGAATTCAGGATAAATCCAACCGCGCCAGCCGGTGATGGTGTTGTTGTAATCGTTTTGCCACACGCCAAACGTCGCGCCGGCCAGCCGGTTTTTCCAGACGCGATACGGGCCGTCGCCGAGCCAGCGTTTGGCTTTCACCAGATTTTCCGGGTAATCGAAAATCACGCCGAGAAAATCGTTCGTGCCCTCGGCAGCGTAATCATAATCGCAGTCAATCCAGCCGTTGCCGTTCACGCGCCAGGCAACAGATTTCAGCCCGCCGTCAAATTTCGCCGACACGACGCAATCCGGCCCATCCTCGGTAAATTCGATTTTTTGCAGCGCGCCGTTGCCAGCGGTGAAGCGCGGGCCGTTCGCCAGCGAAAAGTTTTGTCCGCCGCGACGGATGCCAGTGAGCAGTCCGGTCTGCTTGCTGAAGATCGCGGACAATTCGCCGGCGGCGACCACAATCAAGCCGTTGGTTTCCGTCGCTACGGCGTGCTGCGCGGCGGGTTCGTGCATCAGGCCGCCGGTGAAATCAGCGTGGCCGGCGAGCGGCCAGACCCACGTCCATAATTTGCGACCGGCCGGATCTTCGACGCGCAACGAAAAGGCATTGGCTCCGGTCACCTCGACCATGTGCCAGAAGTTTTCCGGCAGGTTAAGGTTCAGTTTTCCCGTTCCACCGGGCGCGATGGCCGGTGCAATCGCAACCCCCTCGGTCCAATCGTTGGCCGGCGGTTCGGCGGGATTTTGTAGATGGCGCAATTGCCAGGTGAATTTGCACTGCTTCGTATCGGTGAAATTGAAATGATTTTCCACCGTCAGCTTGCCGTCAAATTTTGCCGGCAGATTGGTTTCGAGAATTTGGATCGGCGACCAGATTTGTTTGACCGCATAAAAACTCGCCTCGCGTTCGCGATACGGGCCGACGATGCCATCCGGCGCCTCGTTGCCGCTCACGTCAATCTGGCCGCTTTCGGCGCGCTTGATGCCCTCATCCAGAAACGCCCAGATAAAACCGCCGCCGAGAAATTTGCTGTGCGACATCAAACCCCAAACCTCCGCCAACCCCGCGCCCGCGCCGCCGTCGTAGAGGCCGTGCATGAATTCCGTCGGCATGTAAATCCACTTCTGCGCGGAGTTGGTCTCGGCCAAATAATCATTTTTGTGGTAAGAAAGCGCAATGCCGTCGCACGCGAGCTTCGCCCGGTCGTAAGGCAGATAATGCACGGTATTCACGCCACCAAACGGCGACCACGGGTGCAGCACGCGACGCTGCTGCGGATCGTATTGACCAAAAATGTGGTCGAGGTTCGTGTTGAAACCGCCTTCGTTGCCATTGTCCCAAAACAAAATTGAAGGATGGTTCACGTCGCGCGCGACCATTTCGCCGACAAGTTTCGCGCCGGTCTCGTTGTCATAAAATTTGTGCCAGCCGCCGAGTTCATCCAGAACGTAAAGTCCCAGCTCGTCGCACAAATCCAAAAACTCCGCGTCCGGCGGATAATGCGACATACGGACGGCGTTCATGTTCATGTCCTTCATCGTCTCAATGTCGAGCCGGTGGACGGCCTCGCTCAAGCAGCGCCCAGAATCCGGCCAGAAAGAATGGCGGTCGCAACCTTTCAAAATTACGCGCCGGCCATTGAGATACAGGCCGTCGCCGTCGCGCACTTCAAACGTGCGGAAGCCGAAGCGTTGCGTGATTTGATGAATTACTTTTCCGTTTTGCTTCAAACTGATTTCAACGCAGTAAAGATTGGGCGTTTCCGCCGTCCAAAGTTTTGGTGAAGAAATTTGCGTCCGAAATACCGCTGAATCTTCACCGGCGCCCGCAAAGATGATTCCACCGGCAACGGGCTGACCCACATTTTTTCCGTCAAGCGTTTGAACTTGAGCTTCTGCGCTCATGGATTCATTCGTCAAGCTGCCCAAAAAGGCTTTGGCAAAAAAACTTCCATCCGCCTTTGCGTCAATCGCCACGCGTTCGATGAATTGCGTCGGCACGGCTTCGAGCGAAACCGGGCGGAAAATGCCGCCATACATCCAATAATCGCCGGTGCGTTCCGCGCCGTTGACGGAGTTATTGGCGGAGTGTTTGGCGACGGTCACTTCCAGTTTGTTCGTCGCGCCGAAATTCACGAGTGAGGTAACCTCGTATTTGAACCGGTAATATGCGCCCTGATGCATCGGCCCGACGGACTGGCCGTTCAGCTTCGCGGCCGTGTCAGTCATGCTGCCGTCGAACACGAGAAAAATTCTTTTTCCGTCCCAGCTTGGCGGCACGGCAAATTCGGTTTCATAAAGCCCGCGCTCGTCGTAGGAATTCGTCGCGTCGCGGTGGTAATTAATTTTGCCGAAGCCGTGCAGTTCCCAGCACGACGGCACCGGGAGGTTCGTCCAGAAGCCGGATTGCGCGCCGCTGGTGCAGAAAAATTTCCACGGCACCGCGTCGTCCTTGCCGTGGCCGCTCAAATATTGCACTTCGGTTGGTTGCGCCGAAACTAGATTGCAAAAGACCAAAGATTGAACCGCGAAAGACACGAACCACGCGAAACTAAAATTTCGTTCGCGTGTTTCGCGTCTTTCGCGGTTAATAAAGTTCAAATCGTTTATCCTTTCAAATGCCGCCGGAATTCCGTCGGCGTCATGCCGGTGTGATGCCGGAAAAAATGGCTGAAATAAAATTCGCTGGAAAAACTCAACTGACCAGCGACATCCTTGATCGAAAGCCGTTTGTCCGCCAACAGCAGCCGCGACTGGTCGAGCCGCGCGCGCTGGATATGCTCATGCACCGTCCCCTGCCCTGACTTCTGAAACGCCGCGCGCAGCCCGGAGTAGCTGACCTTGCCGATGGTGGCGAGTTCGCGCGCCTTCCAGTCGCGCAGCGGGTTGGCGGCGATGGCGTTGAGCACGCGCACGACCGGCGGCGCCAGTTCCGCGTGCGGCGAGGTGAGCAGCCCGCGCGACATGAGCAGCTTGCCGAGCAGATTCGTAATGACGACGTGCACCTGCCATTCCCAGCCGGACGGACGGCGGCGGACGAGCCGCAGCAATTCACTTTGCGCCCGCGTGACAAAACGGAAATCGTCCACTTTGAATTCCGGGTTTTCCTCGTCGTGAATCGCTTCGTGCCAAAACTCCAGCCCCGGCCCGCCGAAACGAAAACCCATGATGGCCAGATGCCGGCCAAGCGCGGGTATGTAAGTGCGTGGCTTGCTCATGTCCACGAGCCAGACCGCTTTGCCCCGCTTCAAACCGAAACGGCTGGACTTGTGTTCCAGTTCGCCCTCGCCGGACTGCACCCAAAAAAGGTGCGCGCCGGGTTTTTCAAAACGCTCGTGCCGGTCAGTCTGCGTCACGCGCCGCGAGCCGATGGAAAACAGATGCCACAACAGCCGCCGCGCGACCGGCGATGGGTCCACAAAAATCAGGTTGTCGGCAGAATTGTTTGCTTCGGGCATCACCAGATTTTTAACAGATGAATCCATGTCATGTCCACTGCGCCGGCCAGGCGTAAGTGCCCGGCTTGATGGTCAGTTGCAGATCCGGTTCGTCGCCGACCGCGAGGGTGGCCACGCCAGGCCCATGTTCGCGCAGCACCGCCAGGCGCGGCCAGCCCATGCGCCGGACCAGTTCCGCCGCCGTCGCGCCGCCCTCGGCGAAGACCCGC
>Ga0007854_10001564_pt1 | contig 14472 bp, 6 predicted proteins | sample CryBogCBH12Aug08_FD_60382 | JGI IMG/M metagenome (GOLD analysis project Ga0007854, IMG submission 60382) | Freshwater microbial communities from Crystal Bog, Wisconsin, USA - CBH12Aug08 | ecosystem: Environmental > Aquatic > Freshwater > Lake | place: Crystal Bog, Wisconsin, USA | collected...
ACCCACCGTAACGAGCGGATAAACACCCGCAGTGAGGTTGCCCAATCCCACGGTAACCGAGGGCGTCACGTTAAAGTTCAAATTGCCCGTCACATTGATCGGGGCCGTGGTGGTGCTGGGGGCCGAGTCAAAACCAATGAGCAGCGCGGTGCCGGTGCCGCCGGAATTGAAACTCAAACTGGAGCAGGTCGCTTGCGTGTTGCTGGCCGTGACCATGAAACACAGGGTGGCCACGCCGGACGCAGGCGTCACCGCAACCGTACCGAAATTCGGGGAAACACCCGTGGGGACCACCAGTTCGCCGCCACTGACCGTGGTCGTGCCGGCGTAGGTGTTTAAAGCCGTCAGGGTCAGGGTGCCCGGCCCCTGTTCCGTCAACGATCCGCTCCCGGAAATCACCCCGCTCAAGGTCTGGTTCGCCGTGCTGTTGTAAACCAACGTCCCGTTGTTCGTGATGACCGCCGCATAACTGCCGCTACCCAACTGCCCGGAACCGCCAATGGCCAAAGTGCCGGCGCTGATGGTGGTGGGGCCGCTGAAGGTATTTACCCCCGAAACAACCCACGTACCGGACCCGGATTTCTGGAGACTCGTGGGACTCGATCCTTGGTCTTGCAAAACAATGGCGAACGTATTGTTGCCGGTGTTGGTGCCGGTCAGGGTCATGGTGCGCGTTCCGGCCGTGTCGAACAGGTTGGTGTTGACACCGGAATAGGTGAAACTGACGGTGCTGCTCGGGGTGGCGCCGGAGGCGTCAATGGTGGCACTGTTGCCATTCAACATGCGGATTTGCCGGTTGCAGCTTTGCGCCGCCGTGCCGGTGTACTGCAGAGTGCCGCCGAGAAAATGCAGGCCGACACCGCTCGCCGAAGCATCCGTACTGCTGGAGGTTTCGGCGGATGCCGCCCGGTTGCCCAAGCTGCTGTTGGCCCCATAATTGCCCAAGCTGGCCACGTTAACGATGCAGCCAGGGCCGAAAATGGTGACCCCGGAATAACTATTGTTGGTATTGGCCAGATTCACCGTGCCCGGCCCCGTGGCCGTCAGGTTGTAGGCCCCGCTAATCACCCCGCCCAACGAGAGCGTGCCGAGGTTCGTAAGGGTTTCATTCCCGCCGAACACGATCGGGGTGTTGATGGTTTCCAAGGTGCCGCTGGCATTGTTGGTGATGCCCCCGGTCAGGGTGAACGAATTGCTGTTGATGATGAAAGCGCTGGCCCCGGAATTGAACGTGAGACCCGCAAAGCTGAAGGCCGACGCGTTGTTGGTGAGCGTCGTAAGGCTGGAGACGCCAAAGAACAGACTGTCGCCAGTCGCCGGAGCGCTGGTGCCCGAACCGGGCGTGGTGCCGCTGGTCCAGTTATTGCCAGTCACGTTACCGTTGGCCGGGGTGCTGTCCCAAGCCCAGTTGGCGGCGTGGACCGCAGCCGGCAACGCAAATGTGGCCACCCCGGCGGCGACGGCAGCCGGGCGGAGACGACGGGATAAATAGGCAGTGATAGTTCTCATGGGGGTTTTAAATTACCGGGTTCATCATCTATTGGCGCAGTGGCGGCGGGAAAGCCGACAAAAAATAAAAACTTTTTTGCCAGCCGGGCGAAAACCAAGAAAACAATGGAATCAGGCCGGCGAGCAGGGTATTTTACCCGTGACCCATGAACGATGTGACCCAGCTTTTGCAGGTGTTCGGCAAGGACGACGGCCAGGCGTCCAACGAGCTTCTGCCGTTGGTTTACAAGGAGTTACGCCTGCTGGCCGGGGCGCGGATGCAGCGGGAATCCGCCGGCCACACGCTCCAACCGACGGCGCTGGTGCACGAGGCCTGGCTGCGCATGGTGGGGGAAGCGAACCGGACTTGGAAAAACCGGGCCCAGTTCCTCGCGGCGGCCTCGGAATGCATGCGGCGGATCCTGATCGAGAGCGCCCGCCGGAAGGCCAGCCTGAAACGGGGCGGCCGGCAGCCGCGCCTGAACATTGACGACCTGGAATTGGCGGCGGCCGCGCCGGACGACAAAATATTGCTGATTGACGAAGCCATCGAACGGTTGCAAAAAGCCGACCCGGAAAAGGCCCGGGTCGTGGTGATGAAATTTTTCGGCGGGATGACCAATCAGGAAATCGCGGAGAACATGGGGTTGACCGAGCGCACCATCGAACGGCATTGGGCTTATTCGCGGGCATGGCTGTTCAAAACCATCCGCACGGAAACCTGAGACCGCGCCGCCCGCAATGTCGGTCCGGGCCGCCGGAAAACGCATATGAGGTTGAATCCTTGAAACGGCAGCGGACGGAAGCGCCATATTAGCACATGAACACACGACAGGCACGCGAAGAGGCCGTCTTCGAAGCAGCCCTGGGGTATGCCCACCCCGGGGAGCGCCGGGCCTTCGTGGAGCAGGCCTGCGCCGGCGACCCCGCGCTGCGCGACGAGGTGCTGGCCTTGCTGGAAGCGGATGCGGCCGCCGGGCAATTCTTTTCGGGCGTGATCGAGACGGTGAGCCGCAATTGCCTGGCGGATGCCGCGGTAAGCGCCGCCGACCCCGCGCCGGCAGTGCGCGACGAACAGCTCGGGATGGTAATCGGGCGCTACAAACTGCTCGAAAGCCTCGGCGAGGGCGGGTGCGGATCCGTCTACATGGCCGAGCAGCAAAAACCCGTGCGCCGGCGCGTGGCCCTGAAAATCATCAAGCTGGGCATGGACACCAAATCCGTGATCGCGCGCTTCGAAGCCGAACGGCAGGCGCTGGCCATGATGGACCATCCAAACATCGCCCGCGTGCTGGATGCGGGCGCCGCCGAAACCGGCCGGCCGTATTTCGTAATGGAACTGGTCCGGGGATTCAAGATCACCGAATACTGCGACAAAAACAACCTGCCGATGGCCCAGCGGCTCGATCTGTTCATCAAGGTCTGCCACGCCATCCAGCACGCGCATCAGAAGGGCGTCATCCACCGCGACATCAAGCCGTCAAACATTCTGGTGACCCTGCACGACGGCGTGCCGGTTCCCAAGGTGATCGATTTCGGCATCGCCAAGGCGATTGACGAGCCGCTGACCGACAAGACCATGTTCACCTCTTACGCCCAGCTCATCGGCACACCGGCGTACATGAGTCCCGAGCAGGCCGAAATGAGCGGGCTGGACATCGACACGCGCAGCGATGTTTATTCGCTCGGCGTGTTGCTGTATGAACTGCTCACCGGCAGGACCCCCTTTGACGGCCAGGAGTTGGTGAAGTCCGGAGTGGACAACCTGCGCCGCACCCTGCGGGAAAAGGAACCCGCGCCGCCTTCCACCATGGTAACCACCATGCAAGGCAACGAACTGCTCGCCACCGCCGAGCGGCGGCGGTCCGAGCCGGTGAAGTTGATCACGGCCTTAAGCGGCGATCTGGACTGGATCGTGATGACCGCCCTGGAAAAGGACCGCCAGCGGCGCTACCAGACCGTCAACGGCCTGGCCCTCGAAGTGCAGCGCTACCTCGCCAACGAGCCCGTCATGGCCCGGCCCCCGGGCCGTTATTACCGGTTCCAGAAACTGGTGCGCCGCAACAAGATCATTTTCGCCGCCGGCGCGGCCATCGCCGGGGCGCTGATCATCGGGCTGGGGATTTCCACCGTCATGTTTCTCCGGGAACGCGAAGCCCGCAAGATCGCCGACGATGCGACCCGGCGCGAAATGCAGTTGCGCGAAGCCGCCGAACAAGGCCGCCAAAACGAAATGCTGTTGCGCCAGGAAGCCGAATCCCGCGAAAAAGTGGTCCAAGCCGCGATGTTGCTCCGCAAAAGCCAGTATGTCGAAGCCGACCGGCTGATCGCCGCCCTCCCGCCCAACCAGCAGAATCTCGCCGGCGCCGGCGTGTTCCGCACCCTCGGCGAATGGCACGCCCTGCGAGGCGAGTGGAAACCGGCCGCCGACCGCTTCACCGTGCTGCTCCAAATCAATGAGCCGGACGAAATCTATTCCGCGTCCATGGATTTTTCCATGCAGACGCCCGTGCTGGTCCAAATCGGCAATTTCGCAGCCTACCATCAACTCCGCCGCGAGATGATCCGTCGCTTTGCCGACGTCTCCGACCCGCAGGTCGCGGAGCGCGTGCTGAAAAATTCCCTGCTCGCCGAACCCGACAGCGAAGTCATCCGGACCCTGCAACCCATCGCCACTTACATTTCCGCCTACGTCAAAGGCATCGGGGCCGCCTATCCCGAGAAAACCACCTGGCAATATTCCGCCCTCGGCCTTTATTATTATCGCCAGGGTGACTATGCCAAAGCGGCGGCCAGTTGCCAGGATTGCCTCAATTACATCGGCCCGGACGGACCCAATTCGCCCCGCCTCGCGGCGGCCAATCTGATCGCCGCGCTTTGCGACCAGCGCTTGGGCCAGCCGGCGGCGGCCCAACAACACCTCGCCAACGGTCGCCGTCTCGTCGAAGCCAAGTTCAACCGGGAACTCGACCGCGGCAACGGTTTTTCCGGTTACTGGTTTGACTGGATGTTTGCCCGGACCTTGTTGGCCGAGGCGCAAAAAAATCCGGCCGCCCGAGAAGATCAATCCCGTTCCGCCCCGAACATTTTGAAATGATCCCGCCCCCAATGAAACTTCCCCGCGTGCCAGTAGGGGCGGCGCTGCTGCCAGGGACGCTGTCCCCGGGCGCGGAACAACCCCGGCTCGCTACCGCCGACCCGGAACACCTGCCGGTTGAAACAAACGGCGGCATCAACGGTCCGGGCCCCGCTGGGTGTCGCCAGACATTTCCCGCCGGAAGCCCGCCGCAAGGGAAAACAACGGTTCCTCATCCTTCATCCTTCATCCTCTAACCATATCACGTCCCAACAAACCTATGTCTTTGATCCATTTCCGCCGCAACCCCCTGTCACAACTTGCCTTGGCCGGACTGACCTGCCTGGCCCTCGCCGGATACGGGCAGGAACCCAAACCGGCCAAGACCTTCATCGATTATTTTCTGCCCACCCCGATTGTTGGGTCCTTGTCCACAAACGCCTGGGGTGCGCCCGCCGTGGGGCCGCGCGATCCGCAGAACGGCTTGGAAGACGTCAGCCTGAAACAATGGGACTATTGGGACGGGAAAATCATCAAGGGGCCCGATGGCAAATATCATATGTTCGCCAGCCGCTGGGAACAGGCCAAGGGCCATCGCGGCTGGGGCAGTTCCAAAGCCGTCCATGCGGTCAGTGACCATTTGATGGGACCTTACCTCGACCGCGGGGTTTGCTGGCCCGACAGCCTGGGCGGCAAAGGGCATAATGTCACCGCGCTCGTGTTGCCAGACGGACGCTACGCCGTCGTCGTTAGTGAAACCCGGCCCGGCACCGTCTTTGTCTCCCAATCCCTGGACGGCCCGTGGACGCAACTCGGCTTGATTCAAGTGGCCACCAACCAGTTCAGCAAGTTGGGCCGCATGTCCAACACCAGTCTGATCGTCCGGCCGGACGGCAATTTTGAGATCGTCCCGCGCTCTGGGGCCATCCTCATCAGCACCAACGGCGTGCTCGGTCCCTACGTGGTGCAAGGCCCCAGCATTTATCCCCAGACGGCCGGCCTGCCGCTGGAAACCTTGGAAGACCCGGTCATCTGGTACAGCGGCGGACGCTATCACATCGTCGTGAACGGCTGGCGCCCCCGCAAAGCCTATCACCTCACTTCCGCCGACGGCATCCACGACTGGAAGTTTCAAGGCCTCGCTTATGACCCGACCACCGACTTTGTGCGCTACTCCGACGGCACGGTGAACCACTGGTTCAAAATGGAACGGCCGGGGGTTTATCTCGATGAAAACGGCCACGTGGCGGCGCTCACGCTCGCCGTCGTCGACATCGTCAAGGAGCAGCAACTCGGCAATGACCAACACGGCAGCAAGGTCATCGTCATTCCCTTCGACGGCGCCGCCCTCGATCGTGATCTGCAACCTACGCAGTAAACCGCCGGCAGGAAGACCACCGGCCTGCCCTGACCGGCCCGGCGGCCTTATTTCCCAAGCGGCGGGTGCCCCATTTTGTCAGGCAGATATTGGTGCAGCGCGGGACGCTTGGCCTCCGGCACCAGTTCGTCCCAAGCCAGCAAGGGCTTGATCTCCGCCACCGGCACGGCCGTGCGGAACCGCAACGTGACGACCTGTTGCGGTCGCACGGGGAAATGGTAATCCGGACCGCCCGACAGCGACTGCGCGCGACCACCCGTCAAATCAGTGAGCGCCGCGCCCCTGTGCGGCAGATTCAACGTCACGTCCGCCGTTCCAGCCACCCCCATGGCCTCGACCAGCCGCAGTTCGACGTCCGCGCCATCCCGGCGCAGCGCTTCCACGATCACGTTGTCCGAGGTCTGGAGAAAGGACCGGGCGGACAACGGCTGGCAGTGCGGGGCGACCGTGACCGGACAGTTGTATTCCCACGCCTGTTGCGGAACCCGGGCCTGCGCCCATTCGGCTTCGTGGGCCACCAGCGCATATTCGAACCGGTGCGTGCCTTTGCCGCTGAGCCAGAGGTTGGTGTAGCCGTAATATTTGTCCGTCGCATTGAGCAAATAGATGACCGGAATGTTGCCGTCAATTTCCCGCCCAGGCACGCCCCGGTCCAGCAACGCCACGCCGCCCGCGCCCGGAATCGCGTAATCACTCCACCGGATGGCGGGGACGATGCCGCCAATGGTGCCGTCATCCCGCGAAAAGCCGAACGGAATCCCGCGCCGGATTTCGGCCGGGGTCTGCGCCAGCGGAAATTCCGCAAACACCACCGTCCGGTTGGGGACGTCGGTGAGTTCGGTCTCAAACTCGATGCGCGGCGCATCTTTGAAGAAACGCATGCTGCGCTTCAGCCGGCCGCCGCCCACATAAGCGCTGTCCGCGGCAACCGTGAAAGCCAGCGGACCTTCCGTGACCGTCAGGACCGGCCGGAAATCGGCGGACGAACCCAAGCGTTGACGCCGGGGCCGCGGGTCGGTGAAATCACCCGGATCGGAACCGCCCGGGGCATGATGTTTCTCGGCGACAATCACATCCGCCGGCCCCCCCAGCATCTCGCGGCCGGACGGCTTGGTTTTCAGGCTCACCAGCGCCCCGCTGACCGGGTCCACCTGCGCGGAATAATATTTGGTTTCAATCCGTTCCGGCAACGCGCTGACGGCGGGCGCGGCGGCGCCAACCGGTTCCAAACTCACGCCCAGCACACCGGCCGCCGGAACGGGCAGTTCGCAAAAGGTCGTGCCATCCGCAGCCGCTTCACAGACGACCCCGGCCGGCCGCGTGCCCGCCGGCAGTTGCAAGCGCAACGGATCGGTGCGCGTCCAGTTGGCCGGGTTGAACACCACCGCGGCCGTTCCCCCGCCCGCCAGCGTTTGGGCCGCGTCCGCAAGAACCCCGGCGCTGTGGCTGGCGACCCACGCGAACCGGTCTTGCACACACCAGGACGTTTCGTGCTCGAACACCATCCCGCCCGCGCTGCCCCAGAGCGTGTTGCGGTCCATGTTCAACAACATCTGCAACCACGCATGGTAGAGCGGGTCCACCGGATACGGGTAATCGCTCTTGAGGCTGGCGATGGTGGCCAGCATCTCGGCCGCTTGCAGCGCATGTTCGTCCCGGCGATACCACGCTTTGACCAGCGGATTTTCAATCCAGAACGAATCAAAGGTATAGCCGGTCCCGGTCCGCAGCGTGGGAATCGCAATTGTGCCGGACTGCACGCCGGGCAACAGCGTGTCCACGTAGGCGGACAGCCCCGTGTAACGCAGGGCGCACTCCGGATGGGATTTTTTCCAGAGGTCCAGGAACTCGGTCGGATTCTGCGGCCGGGCCGGAGCCAGGGCGTAATCCCCCTGCCCGCCCAAAATCAGGACCGGCGCGCCGGCAGGGGTGACGGACCGTTTGCTGGAGATGGCTTTGGCGGCGCGATGCAACTGGCTTTGGGTCAGCGGCGATTTGGCCCCATACGTCGAGCCCAGATCCTCGGCATAATGCCCCGGCACCAAGGTAAGCACGCGCGAACCGTCCGGTGACTCGGACCAGAAAACCGATTTCCCCGTCCGATTACACCTAGTATAAATCAGCGCGTCGAGACCGAGCAAGTCGCAGAGCTGCGGCATCTGCGCGTGCGTGCCGCACGTGTCGATGGCCCAGCAATAGCGCGGACGCACGCCCATGACCTGCTGTTGCCAGCGCAGCCCTTCAATCCCCATCTTCGCCAGCGCTTCGCCGCCGGACAGATTGATGGTCGGTTCGAGGAAAAAGGCGTTCACCAGTTCCACCCGGCCCTCCTTGACGCGCTGCTGCAACTCGGCAAAACGCTCCGGACGAAAATCCCGGATGGCGATCAGGTTGTTGCATTCAGACATCGCAAAGGCGTAATTCGGGTCATCCCGCACCCGATCAAGATGGTTGAGATAGGAATTGGCGCAGTAGTTCCGTTCGACCGACCAGTTCGCCAGCCAGCCGCAACTGGCCGGATGAAAATTGGGAACCACAAACACCTGGGCGGGCAACTGAACCGGCAGCGGCCGGTGGTCCGCCGCCGTCCGCCCGAGGTAAGCGGAATAATCCGCCACCGGGATGAGCCGCAGCCAGGCCAGGTTCATCACCGCCTGACCCGGTTTCTGGGACGGTTTGAGCGTCAGCGTCTGCGCCCCGGCCTGGTCCACTTGCAAGACCCCCAAGTCGGCAATCTGATAGTCATACCAGGAACCGGAATCATCCATGATGCGGGACACCAATGACTGGCCGCCGACGCCAATCGCAAACAAACTCCTCGCCGAACCGGGCGCACACGCATAATCCAGCTCGACCTCATATCTGCCCGGCTGGGCGAACGCCACAGTCCACGAGAGATAATCCGCCGGGTCCGTCCAATACCCGATGGCCGGCGGCGTTCCCGGCATGAATTGCGCGGTCTTCCCATGGATCTGGGCCGTGCGGGCGTCCAGTTGCACCACTCCGTCCGGGCCCGCCGGGATCGACGGTTCCGCGGCCACCGCCGGCCGCCCCCATGATGTGACGCCGAGGAGCAGCCCCAGCAGGATGGAATTGAAGCGTTGTTTCATATCAAATTTTTTACCGGGTGACATTCCGACCGCCCGCGGGTTTGCCATAAACCCGGAAACCATCCACTAGACAATACGCCCCATTGGTGGCCGTGTTGGTGAGGCGCAACGTGTGCCGCCCGGGGGCCAGATCCAGCCTCCGGAAAACCGGGACCCGATACAGCCGCGGCATCGGATCCTGATGCAGCTCGCACCGCCCTTGCGCCACCCCGTCGAGCGTCACCGCCATTTCGCCCTGGTCGTGAAATTTTTCCGAAAGCACCTCGATGCCCTCGCCCGCAAAGGTGAAATCGCAACATCCGCCGGTTTGGGTGGTCACGTGCGCATCATTGTTCCAGTCGCCGACATTGCGATTGGTCTGGTATTGCCAGTCGGCGGAATACTGCGCGGCGGTGTCGTTGAAAGTTTCCCGGAGCTTCGGCCAGGGACGGGGATAAAACGTGACCGGGCAGGAATTGTTTTTGTAGAGACTGGCCGGCGTGTTTTCCCAAGTTGAACCCGAGAACAGCAGGATCGCAGTGACCCTGCCGTCCGGATGGTTCGTGATGAACTTCGGACTGAACACCGGGCCATACCAGCGATGCGCCTTGCCAGTCCGGTCGGCGATGAAATCCCGTGCGGACATTTCCCCGACATAAGCCCACGGCCCCCACGGATGATCCGCTTGATAAAAAGCAAACGTCACGTCTTGGGGAAAATACCATTGGTGGTAATCCCCGGTGTCATACCAGACCGGCGCGACGTATTTGTGCAGCGCCGCAAGCCAGACCGGGGTGCCCATGGTGCATTTGTTTTCGCCATTCGGCAGCCCGGGCACCGGAGTCGCGCGGGTCAAATCAGACGACCAGCTTCCCCGGCTGAAATATTCCCAGTCGGCGACATCCAGCCGGCCGATCCGGGCACGCGGCACGCGCCCCAAATAAAAGGCGGAACCGGAATTCCAGTAACCGTCGTTGGACATGACATAAACATATTTGTCCTGGTCGTCCTGCGCCGTATGACCGCCATTCTGGCCGTATTTGAAAAAGAAGCCGGTGCTGAACCACCGGTTGGTCCACATCGGTTGCCGGGCGTTTTCAGCCATGGGGCGGCTCCACGTCCGCCCTTTGTCCATGGACTTGATCAAGCTCATGCCGTTGACCGTCTGGCGCATGGCCGGGTCCAGGCTTTCGCCGCCATAGGCCTTTTGATTTCCATACCAGTTGCCCGCCACGAAGGCATAGAACCCGCCGTCAATGCAATCGGCCCCCGTCACTTTCCAGTTCGGGCCCCGGGGAATTTTGGACCAGTCGCGCCCGACCAGTTGGGTCGAGTGGTCGGCCAGATAGGCCCCGTTCGCACCGTATTCCTCCATGGGATTGACCAGCTGGCCGGTCAGATCGTTCCACGCCGTGCCCTTCAGACAGTTGAAATTCAGGTTCATCGGATTTGGGGCGCCATATCCTTTGCCGTCGCAACCGAACGAATAAAGCTGGTCATCGTCCGCCCAAAGATAATCCCAAGTGTCGCCGTTGGACTTGGCGTCGTGATGCAGTTGCGACACATCCACAAACACCTCGGCGATCGGCGGCGCCGGCTGGGCGCGGGAAACCGTGTCGGTCCGGCACCCGGTCACCAGCAATCCCCCCAGCAAAAGCGCGAACAAAACGGAGGTCGGTTGCGTGGCCATACAATTGCAGTTTTTTGGTGGGGTGCGCGGTTGCTTTGTTTGATTATTATTGCCCGGGAGGATTCCTCCGGTCAATGCGTCATCCACAGAAACGGCAACCCCATGCGGCTCAGTGACCAATACCGACACCGCGCCCGCCGTCCCCACCGGGGGGAGGTGAAAATGGTGGAAAATCGCCCGCGCTCTGCCCGGACCCGGATCAGGATTCGTCGAGGCGGGAACGGATGATTTCCGCGAGCGAGGCAATGAGCTAAGGCTTGGCCAGGAAGTTCACGCCTTCTTGCAGAGGCAAGTCGCTCCCGGCCACATCGGCGCTGTAGCCGCTCGCGTAGATGATTTTCATCCGCGGCTCGTCCACCAGAAGATTGACCGAGATGCTTTTCTTTCCGCTCAGGCACAACCATTTGCCAACCCCGGTTTTGGCGAATGCCCCGCACCCATGCCTGTCTCCGTGGAGCGTAATTAAACCGCGCTTGAGGTCATTGATTCAATATACCGAAAACCCGCGCCGTCCGGGTGGACGGCGCGGGCGGGTCAAAGGGCCATGGCCCGGTTACGGATGCCAGCGCAGGCGGTAATAAGCCGACGACGGTGCCTGACCGCCCAAGTCGGAGAAGGCGTCCTGCACCTGGAGCAACCCGTTGGTGGCCGCCGTGTTGGTGGCGATGCTCACCCAATCCGTCAGGTTCGTGGAGCGTTCCGTGATGTAGCTGAAGCCGGGCACGCCGTAGGCATTCACCGTGGTCGGATTGCCGCTGCTGATGCCGGTGATCGAATTGGTCCCCACCACGCCGGCCGTCGAGAACACCAAATTGACCAGCCCGGTGTTGGTGCCACCCTGGCCGTCCACAATCGTGTAGCTGAGCTGGTCCGCCACATTCAACGGGTTCGTATAACCCAAGAACGATCGGACGGAAAGATTCAGGGTGCCGTCCAAGTTCGTGGAGAAACCGATGGGATAAACATTCTGGCCGTTGGTGGACACCAAGTTGACCGACGCCAGCAAAACGGCGTCCCCGTCCGGGTCACTCCAATTGGTGGCCAAGTCCGCCAGCGCAATCTCCGTGCCCAAGCCGCCCGTGATGACCACGGTCATCGTCTGGGCCACCGGCGGATGATTGGTGACAATCTGATTGAGCGTGTTCGTGGAAGCCAGATAGTTGGCATCCCCCGAATAAACAGCGGTGACGAGGTTCGTCCCGCGCGGCAGGGACGCCGTGCCCGCACTGGTCGCGCCGCCGTTCGCCACGGAGTTGGTGCTCCACGCGGTGCCGTTGGTGGAGAACACCACCGTGCCGGACGCACCGGCAGGCAGGTTCGTCAACCAGAAGGAGACCGTGTCGTTATACCCCGAGGGGGTGAGACTCGACAACAGCGTTCCGGAAGCGGTTCCCTGCGTGATCGCGAAGGTTCCGGCACCGGCATCGGTAAGGCTGGAGTAGTTAGTGCTGTTCGTCGGGGCGAAGTTGGCGGTAATCGTATACGAACCCACGGCGGTCGGCACCGTGCTCGAACCGTTATATTTGATATTCGACGCCGTGCCGGCAACCGAACCGTTGACGGTCGCAGCCTGAGCAGAACCGGTGTAGGTGACGGTCGGCGTCGCGACGGACAGCGTCGGCGTGGCCTGGTTGATGGTCAAGGCCGTGGCGTTGCCCGCAGCTTGCACAAAAGTATAGTTAGCCGCCGACAAGCCGCTGCCATTGATGGCATAGCTGCCCGCCGAACTGCCGGAGGTGGCGGGGGTGGTGAAGACCAACGATCCCGTCGTGGCGCCGGCTTGATTCTCACCATTCACAAAACCGGAGACACTGCCGCTGAGGCTGGGAACCGTACCGCCATAGATCATGCTCGCGGTGTTGGCCGTGTAAGTCAGGCTCGCCGCGGTGATATTGCCGCTCAACGACGGCTGCGTAAGCGAGTAGTTCGCCGAAGGCGCGGTGTAGCCGGCAACCGTGATGGTCTTGCCATCACCCACACCGGCCGTGGCGAAGCTGGCGCTCGGCGTACCGGTAACAGAGAAACTCTCACCGTTGGTCAGACCGGAATAAACCGCCGTGCCCGTGAAGCTCGCACTGGTCGTGCCGTCATACACTTTGTTCGCACCGGTCAAGCCGGTGATCGTCAGCGGCGCCGCAGTGATGTTACCGCTCAACGACGGTTGCGTGAGCGTGTAGTTGCCCGTAGGCGCGGTATAGCCCGTGACCGTGATGGTCTTGCTATTGCCCACGGCGGCCGTGGCAAAACTGGCGCTCGGCGTGCCGGTCACGGCGAAGCTTTCACCGTTGGTCAGACCGGAATACGCCGCCGTGCCCGTGAAGCTCGCGTTGGTCGTACCATCATACACCTTGTTCGCACCGGTCAAGCCGGTGATCGTCAGCGGCGCCGCAGTGATATTGCCGCTCAATGACGGCTGCGTGAGCGTGTAGTTCGCCGAAGGCGCGGTATAGCCCGTGACCGTGATGGTCTTGCTATTGCCCACGGCGGCCGTGGCAAAACTGGCGCTCGGCGTACCGGTAACAGAGAAGCTCTCACCGTTGGTCAGACCGGAATAAACCGCCGTGCCCGTGAAGCTCGCGTTGGTCGTGCCATCATACACCTTGTTCGCCCCCGTCAAGCCGGTGATCGTCAGCGGCGCCGCAGTGATGTTACCGCTCAACGACGGCTGCGTGAGCGTGTAGTTCGCCGAAGGCGCGGTGTAGCCCGTGACCGTGATGGTCTTGCTATTGCCCACGGCGGCCGTGGCAAAACTGGCGCTCGGCGTACCGGTAACAGAGAAGCTCTCACTGTTGACCAAACCAGAGTAGGCAGCCGTGCCCGTGAAGGAGGCGTTGGTCGTGCCGTCATACACCTTGTTCGCACCAGTCAGACCGGTGATGGTCAAGCCTTTGGCTGACACACTGTTTCCGGTGGACGCCGTGGTGATGTTGACGCTGCTGGCACCGGTGCTGGCCAGCACGATGTTTTGCGAATTGTAAGTGCCGGACACGGTAGCTGTGGCCGCAAGGCGCACAAACAACGAGCCGCTGACCGAGCCGCTGGCTTGCTTGAAAGTGGCCGTGCTGGCGTAGGCCGTGCCGGAGTTGGTGCTGACTTCAAAGCCCGTCGGCGCCGTGGCGGTGATGTCCGCCGTCAGGTTCGCGCCGGAGACGGAGAAACTTTGCGCCGTTGCCGCGGTACCGTAAGTGGTCGTGAAGGCCGTGGCCGTGGCCGCGCCCGTGATGGTCGGCGGGTTGGCCGTCCACTTGGCATAAAGATTGGTGCTGGCGTAGATGGTAAAGGTCGCGCTGCCGGTGGCGGCAAAGGAGGTACCGCTGCCGTCCGCCGCAGTATTCCATCCGGCGAAAGTGTAACCCGTCCGGGCCAATGACCCGGTGTTGGCCAGCACGGTCACGGTCGAACCCACCGCGTAAGGGCTGCTGCTGTCGGTAGGCACGGCGCCGGAAGTGGCACTGTTGGCATTGTACGTCACCGTATCCGCGACATTCAAAGGAGCGTCCGAGCTCTTGATGTCGATGGCGGTGGTGGTGCCGCCCGACGGACTGACGGTGGTCACCCCCGACGGCCAACTGCCGTTGGCGCTGACATTGCCGCCCACCAGCGTGCCGGCATTGTTATATTGCGCGATGCGCTGAACACCACCTGACAAGGTGTTGGGAATGATGGTGCCCCACGCACCCGTCACACCGTCCACAGGGCCGGCACCGCCGCTCCCATAGTAGCTGGCGACACTGGCGACGCTCGTGCCTTC
>Ga0007854_10001568_pt1 | contig 14463 bp, 10 predicted proteins | sample CryBogCBH12Aug08_FD_60382 | JGI IMG/M metagenome (GOLD analysis project Ga0007854, IMG submission 60382) | Freshwater microbial communities from Crystal Bog, Wisconsin, USA - CBH12Aug08 | ecosystem: Environmental > Aquatic > Freshwater > Lake | place: Crystal Bog, Wisconsin, USA | collected...
ACCAGTTCCCAAGCGTTACCATCAATTTCAACCTTATGCCAGGCGCGGTCATCGGCAACGCGGCGAAGTTTGTGGAAAAAACCGCGGCGGAAACACTCCCTGCGACGGTTACCGGGAGTTTGCAAGGCGAGGCACAAGTGTTTAAACAAACCATCAATGCCCTGGCGATCCTCATGCTTTTCGCCGTGTTCGCCATGTATGTCATCCTCGGTATCCTCTACGAGAGCTACGTGCATCCGGTCACCGTGCTGACGGCGCTGCCGGTGGCGACGGTCGGCGGGCTGGCCACGCTCCTGCTCTTCGGGCAGGAGGCCTCCCTTTACGCCTATGTCGGCATGTTCCTGCTCATTGGCATCGTGAAAAAGAACGGCATCATGATGATCGACTTCGCGCTTCAACGAATGGCCGAGGGCATGGATCGTGTTTCCGCCGTGCATGAAGCGTGCGTCGAGCGATTCCGTCCGATCATGATGACCACCTTCGCCGCGCTAATGGGGGCGGTTCCACTGGCACTGGGGCACGGTGCCGACGGCAAATCCCGCCAGCCGCTGGGACTCATCATCGTCGGCGGTCTGATCGTGTCGCAGTTGATCACCCTCTACGTCACCCCGGCCCTCTTCCTGTACCTCGAGGCATTCCAGGAAAACGTGCTCGATAATTACGCCTTCCTGCGCACCCACCGGGCGACCCACGTCGATGTCCCGCACGGGCCGAAAAAATAACCGGGCTGAGACAAAAAGTTGAGTAAAAACAGAATCGGGAACCATTCAACCAATCCCACCTTTGTGATTCTGTGACGTTGTGAGAGAAAAATCCAAACTTCGGTTTTCTACATTCTAAATTCCCCGCGCAATGGCAGCCAGCGGGATGAACCACCCACTTCCGCGCTGTATTTCCCCGGGGTCACCGTCCATGCCTTGGTGGCCGGGTTCCAGTAAGCAAGACTGTTATGCGGGATCACGATGCTGATCGTTTTGCTTTCGCCGGGCTGGAGCCGGACTTTGGCAAAGCCTTTCAACTCGCGCACCGGACGCACAATGCCGATTTCCGGGGGGGCAATATAGATTTGGGCGATCTCCTCACCTTCCCTTTCGCCGGTATTTTTAATCGTGGCGGAAATAACCAGTCCATTGGTGTTTTCATCCGGGGTTATTTTCAAATCCGAATAGGCAAACCGGGTGTAACTCATGCCGAAGCCAAAGGGAAATAGCGGTTTGAGTCCCTTGGCATCAAACCATCGATACCCGAGCAGCACCCCCTCTTTGTAAGTGTTGGATCCCTTTTGTTGCCTGGAAAGCGGATAATTGCCAAACGCAGCGCAATCCTCCCAGCGTTGTTCCCATGAGAACGGCAGTTTTCCGGAGGGATTGGTCTCACCAAACAGGATCTCCGCCAGTGCCGTCCCGCCTTCCTGCCCGGGATAATAGGCGTGCAGCAGGACAGGCACGGAGCTGACCCAATCCGCTGTCGCCACACTGCCACCCGCGTTAAGAACGACAATCGTCTTCGGGTTCAGAGCGACAACCGCCTTGATCAGTTCGGGTTGGTTAAGCGGGAGTTCGTAGTGCCGGTTCGATCCCTCGCTTTCAATCATCGAACTATCCCTGGGCTTTGCCTGGGCTTCAGCCTCGATATTTTTGAGAAGGCTCCTCGAATCATTGAATCCGACGCAGACAACAGCCGCATCAGCTCCTTTGATTGCTTCGGTAAATTCCTTGGGAATCAATTTCGAAGCGCCCAGCCATGGCACACGCACAATTTCAACACCGCCAGCTTTCTCCTTGAGTCCCTGCAGTGCGCTTACGACGTGAGCCGGTTCCTTCACCAGAGCACTGCCGCCGCCGCCAATTACCGCCGGATCCGCATTCGGTCCGAGAACAACGATCCTCTTGATCCCCGACCGGTCGAGCGGAAGAATCCTGCGCTCGTTTTTTAGCAGGGTAATGCTCTCACGCGCACTGTCCAGCGACGCTTTGGCACTTTCAGGGTCGTCCAGGGGAATTGATGAATCCTGCTGTGGCCGGTCGAACCAGCCCATCGAAAAACCGAGCAGGAGAATCCGGCGCACCTTTTCATCAATGGTCGTTTCCTTGATTTTGCCGGACGAGAGTAGTGCTTTCAGAGCCCCGGCCTCGTAAAATTTTCCCAGCGGCATCTCGAGATCAAGTCCGCCGTTGGTCATTCCGAGTGTGTCGTAGCAGGATTGCCAATCAGACATGAGAACCCCCTGGAATCCGAAGTCGCCCTTGAGCAGTGTGTTGTTCAGCCAGTTGTTTTGGGTGGCGTGAATGCCATTGAGCGGGTTGTAGGAGTTCATCACGCAGCGCACACCATTTTTCACCGCAATTTCAAAGGGCTTCAAATAAAGTTCACGGAGGGTGCGCTCGTCGATTGCGGAATTGAGATCGTGCCGGTCCACCTCCTGCTCGTTGCCGGCCAGGTGCTTTGCGGTGGCGGCCACTCCCTGGCTTTGCACCCCCTGGATGAACGCCGAGGCCATGTCGCCCGCAAGGGTTGGATCTTCACCAAGATACTCAAAATTCCGTCCGCACATCGGTGCCCTGTAAAGGTTCATCCCCGGCGCAAGAAGGATGTGAATGCCGCGCGCACGGCAATCCCGCCCGAAGGCAACACCGATCCGTTCGGCAAGCCCTGTATTCCAGGTGGCGGCCAGGGCGACTCCACCCGGATAGGCGGTGGTCTTTCCATTGGCTCGAATTCCCATCGGACCATCGGTCATTTTGTAAGCCGGTATCCCGAGCCGCTCGATGGCAAAGGTGCTGAAATGATCGCCGCCGATCAATTTGAGCTTTTCGTCCAGTGTCAGTTGCCTGAGTAAATCCGCAGTGCGCTCTTCCACTGGTGCCTTGGGATTTTTATAGACCGGCGTTTGCGCGTTTGAGAACGGGCAGGCCATGATCGAAAAAGCAATAATTAGAACGGCCTGAATGCTGAATTTGTTTTTCATTTCCTTGTAACGAGAATCGCGATTGTGTGGGATTCCACACGGTAAACCGGTTCGGTGAACCCCGGCAGCTTTAACCAGTCGCAGATATCATCCGGCGAGTCGAGAGAAGTATCAATCCAGCGGTGCCACTGGTGGCCGGTCAGTTTGGGAAGTTCGAATTCGAGCGGCTCCCGGTAGGCGTTCATCATCACATGAACCGCATGTTCGCCATGTCCGGTAAATGCGGTCATCGCCAGGCTGTGCGATTCCTCGCTCCAGTCGGGGCACCCCGTCTTGACTCCATGAAACTCGAACCGCGCCCTGCTTAGCAACTCCTCAAGGGTCTTTCCCTCGTGTTCAGCGGGAATCACCCGATGCACACGGGACGCCACCAACCGGCTCACGAAATGAAAAAGCCCTGCATGGCGATCTGTAAGCGACCAGTCAAACCAACTGATCCAGTTGTCCTGGCAGTAGGCATTGTTATTTCCCTGCTGTGTGCGCCGGACTTCATCGCCCATGGTCAGCATCGGCACCCCCCCGGAAATCAGGGTGAGAACCAGGAAATTTTTCACCTGCCGGTTGCGAAGCCCCTCGATTCCGGGATCTGCGGATGGCCCTTCGACACCGCAATTCCAGCTTAGATTGTCATTGGCACCGTCACGGTTGTTTTCACCGTTTGCCTCGTTGTGTTTGGTTTCGTAGGAAACGAGATCGTTCAGGGTGAATCCGTCGTGGCAGGTGACAAAATTAATGCTCTGCTCCGGCTCGCGGTTTTTGTGCCCGTAAAGATCGGGGCTCGCCAGCAAACGCTGGGGCAGCCGGGTTACGGTGTTATTGTCGCCGCGAAGGAAACTGCGGATGTCGTCCCGGAATTTTCCATTCCATTCCTTCCAGCATTCCCCTGCAAAACGTCCGACCTGGTACAACCCACCGGCATCCCAGGCTTCGGCAATCAGCTTGGTTCCTGCAAGAATCGGGTCGGTCTCGATCTCCCATAGAATCGTCGGATTCTCCATCGGGCAACCGGTTTCATCGCGCGACAGAATCGAGGCGAGATCGAAGCGGAAGCCGTCCACATGCATTTCTTCCGCCCAGTACCGCAAACTGTCGAGGATCAGCCTGCGGACAAATGGCTGGTTGGCGTTGAGCGTGTTGCCGGTTCCGGTATAGTTTGCGTAGCGGTTTGTTTCGCGATCCAGAATGTAATAGGTGCTGTTCGCGAGACCCTTGAAACAGAAGACAGGCCCGTTTTCATCCCCTTCGGCCGTGTGATTGTAAACCACGTCGAGAATCACCTCGATGCCCGCCCGGTGCAGTGCCTTTACCATGTCCCGGAACTCGTCGAGCGGCCCCATCGGGCCACTGCGGGAACTGTAGCCGGCGTGCGGCGCAAAAAATGAGATGGGTGCGTACCCCCAGTAGTTGGCGAGGCCGGGAGGCGCGTCCCGTTCGTCGAACTGGAATACCGGCAGCAGTTCCACGGCAGTCACGCCCAGATTCTTAAGATATGGTATTTTTTCAATGAGCCCGCGATAGGTTCCGCGCAGTTCCGGGTCGATGCCGGAGTTCGGATGCCTGGTAAAACCGGCGGTGTGCATTTCATAAATCACCGTCCGGGAAAACGGGATGGCGGGTGGCTCGTCACCTTCCCAATCGTAACGGGTCGCATCCACGACGACACTCCGCATTGCGGTCGCGCAATTGTCACCCGGAGCCGTCGCAGCCTCGCGGCTGTAACCCGCCGGTTTCACTATCGCGCGACCGTAAGGATCAAGCAGGACTTTCTGAGGATCAAACCGCAGACCGCGCCGGCCGGGGCCTTCGGCCCGGAACGCATACACCTGCCCCGCTTCCAGGCCCGGCACAAAAACATGCCAGTAATGATGGGTGCGGTGGTTTCGGGGATCGAGGCGGATGACACGCGACGGATGCGGATCGTCGGCATTGTTAAATAGCAGGAGGGAAACGCAGGTGCTCTGCTTGGAAAAAATGGAGAAATTCACCCCGCCGTCGCGCAATGTCGCACCGAGCGGATAGCTCGTCCCCCGGACCGTGCCGGATTCCGAGACGGATCCTGAGGAACGGGCATAAGATACCGGACGCGATTCTGTTTCAAAATTCGGGTTGATCTGAAATGGCATGGAATCTGTATTATTGCATTCAGTTTCGTTTAAGGAAAGCCACGATCTGTTCCGCGAGCCTCGGGCCGATCCCTTCCGTGGTCGCAATATCCTCGACGGCAGCCCGCCGAATCCGCGCAACTGAACCGAACTTGCGCAGAAGTGCCTTCTTGCGCGCTTCACTGACTCCCTGGCAATCGTCGAGAATACTCTCTGCGATGCGGCGTTTCATGAGCAACTGATGGTAGGTATTGGCAAACCGGTGCGCCTCATCGCGAATCCGCTGAAGCAATCGCAATGCGCCGGAATCCTCCGGCAATCTTAGCGGCAGGGGACGGCCCGGCCTGTAGATTTCCTCGAATTCCTTGGCCAGTCCGACAATGGGAAGATCATAAAGACCGAGGCGTTGCAGTTCCTTGCAGGCAAATGCAAGCTGGCCTTTTCCTCCGTCCACAATGATGAGATCCGGAAGAGAAACCTGAGGGCTGGGACCTGAATCCTGAAGTTTTTTGCGCTCGATGCGTTTACCGGCTTCCACGACCGGTTCCTGCGTAAAGTCGCCGGTGTAATCGATGGTTGCCTCTTCAATCGACGGATGGGGTTCTGCTTTGAGAGCCTCTTTTTCAGGAGGAGTTAACAGTCGTGTGTATCTGCGCCGCACCACCTCCGCCATGCTCGCAAAATCGTTCTGCCCTTCCACGGTTTTGATCCGGAAACGGCGGTAGTTTGCCTTGTCGGGAACCCCTTCCTTGAAGTTGACCATCGAGGCGACAATATGCGTGGTCGAGATGTTGGAAATGTCAAAACATTCCATGATCCGCGGAGGGCCTGGAAGACCCAGGGCATCCGCAAGCGCCAGAAGATCCGCTGCGGGGTCAATCCCCGATGGAAGGCTATGACGGGTGAACCGGCGCATGTTTTTTGTCGTGGTACGCAGATCATCGAGCATGTTGCGGATCATGGCGGCCCGTTCAAAATCCAGTTTCGCGGCGGCCTCGCGCATTTCATCCTCCAATTGTGAAAGCATTTCGCGGGATTGACCGTCGAGAAATTCGCAGGCCTGCGAAACCCGTTCGCGGTATTGCTCCTCTGTGATGTCGGCCAGCTTCATCGGCACCTGATAGGTCGAGGATTTCAATTCCCGCTCGGTCGGTGTGCCGCGTCCAAAGGTGAGGACTCCGAATTTTTTTCGCAGAAACCCAATGGTTTTCCGGAGCGCGCCGGAATGGGCGAACGGTCCGAAGTAACGCGCGCCATCATCCTTTTTTAATCGTGTCAGCCTGAAGCGCGGCCAGGGTTCCTGCTCCTCGACCTTCACCATCAGGAAGCGCTTGTCATCGCGGAAACTGATGTTGTATTTCGGACGGAATTCCTTGATCAGCTTTCCCTCGAGCAGAAGTGCCTCGGGTTCGCTCTTTACGGTGTGGATTTCAAACTCCCAGATGCTGTCGATCAATGCCCGGGTTTTCGGGTCGGCACTCATCTGGCGGGACGGCATGAAATAACTGCCAACCCGTTTGTGCAGGTCGCGCGCCTTGCCGACATAGATCACACGGTTGAACCGGTCGCGCATGAGGTAAACCCCCGGTTTATGCGGCAGGTCATGCACCTTTTTCCGCAAATCGGGTTTCTCCTTGGGAACGGGCTGGGTCATGCGGATGTGTTTCGCATTGGAAGGGATTGGGACAGGATTAAAGGTGAGTCACTTATGGCTAAAATCAACTCCCGCCCGCCTTTTCTTCCCCCAGGATTTCAAGATAGGTCGGATCTTTCCCCGTGGATTTGCCGTTGTTGAGCCGCTCGATGGACATTTGCTTGAGAAATCGGGAACCGTCGGCGAGCGTCATCGACGATTTGACGGTCATCACCAGCACCACCTGGCTGCCATCCGGCGAGTAGCATTTCGCCTTCCCCAGCAGGCCGTCGTACTTTTTCGCCACCCAGGCGATCACCTTGCCATATTGCGATCCCGACCCCGGCTCGGGTCGTAGTTCAATCATGGAATACTGGATTGCGGCAATCGGATCGTCTCCGATGATTTTCGCATCGGTCCAGTAGAGAAAACGCAAACTCAGGTCTTCGTATGTGATATCGGTGCCACGCACATGCTCGGAAGAACGGGCGGAGTTAACCCGCTCAGTGCCGCCTTTGCTGATCTCAAAAAGAGTCGAGCTTTTTTCCCCGAGACGCAAAATGAAGACCTGGTCCGGGTCGGTGAATTCGTAGCGGATTTCATTGCCGTTCAACACGAGTCTGAAGGGGATAATGGTGTTTTGATAACGCAACCGGGCATTCATGATACGGTATTGGGATCCCTGGTTGAGCCGGACGTTTTGCAATAAATCCTGCGCGGTGGGTTCCGCCGACCGCAGGGTGGGCGACAACACGGGCAGTGACGCCAGCAATACAGCCAGATATCGAATCAGAAAAAATGAATCTCCATTACTTCCCTGCTTTACTTGTTTTTTCATCGCCATAGTTTTGTGATGCAAGGCATGGAACAACAGATTCTCTTTCTAATCAACCGTGAATGGACGGACCCGGATCTGGATTTGTTCATGGCAGCGATGTCGAGCCTGTCGTTATGGCTGGTGCCAATGATCGCCGTTGCTCTGCTGGTGGCTTTTTTTGGAGGATTCAAGGCGCGTGTGATGCTGCTGGTGATCGCGGTGGCTCTGAGTTTCGGCGGCGGGGTGTTGTGCGACGGTATCAAACGCACAGTCCGGCGGCCCCGTCCCCGCGATATGATGGCCAATGTGCGCCGGGTCGATCTCCAGCGCACCAGCCCGGTGTTCCTTGCGCTGTTTAAAAAGGCGGATGTTCAATTGTCCCGCCCGGAACCGGGAATGACCGGCCATGCATTTCCCTCGGCACACGCGTTTAATAATTTCTGTGTTGCGATGATTCTGACTCTTTTCTACCGCCGCTGGGGATGGCTTTACTTTTTACCGTCGGCCATCGTCGGATATTCCCGGATCTATGTCGGCGCGCACTGGCCCACGGATGTGATTGCCGGGGCTTTTCTCGGATGCGGGATGGCGCTGCTTACCACGGCATTGTTCGAGTTCCTCTGGCGCAAATACGGATCGAGAACGATGCCGACTCTGCATGCGGCACATCCTTTTCTGCTGACATGAAACCGCGCCTCCTGCTCCTGGTCATCCTCCTCGCGCTCACGGCTGCGCGCTTCTGGTGCATTGGACATATCGAACTGACTCCCCGTGAAGCCGTCCACTGGGCCTGGTCTCAACACCCCGACTGGTGTTACTACGACAAGGGCCCCGCAGTCGCGGTCGCAATCCGGGTCGGGACAGCGCTTTTCGGTACACACGAATCCGGTATCCGTTTTCTCAGCCCGCTCTTTGCCCTCGGAACCAGCCTCATTCTCTACGGCCTCGTCCGTAAGTTTTACAATGAAGCCACCGCAATCTGGTCGGTCATCGTTGTAAATCTGTTTCCCCTGTTCCAATCCGAAAGCGTCATGATGACAAGTGCCCCGGTTGCCACCTTCTTTTGGGTCGCAGCCATGTTCACTTTCTGGAACGCGCTCGAACGCGGACCGGCTTTCAGCCTGTTCTGGCCTGCCACCGGCATTCTGGCCGGAGCCGGATTTCTTGCGGAATACACGGGAGCCCTCGAACTGGTGTCCATTGCCCTGGTGATCGCCTCGGCTGGCAGGTTCCGGCGGGAATTTATGCGCCCCGGTTTTTGGGTGATGCTTGTTGCCTTTGCACCTTTCACGATTCCTGCGGTCTGGTGGAACGCACGGCATGAATGGATCACGCTTATAAACTGGCGCGGTCAGTGGGGGTTGAACGGCTTTCATCCGGGCGGAGTTTTATTTTTTGTCATGAATGCCTCCCTGGCATGCTCCCCCTTGATATTCGCGGGAATGCTCATTGCCTGCGGGTGGGGGATCCGGAAGTTTCGGAAACAGTCGAAATCGCGTTTTTTTATATTGTTCGCGCTGCCTCCCGTGGGGCTGGGCCTGCTCAATTCGGCAAGCGATCCGGAGATTGCAGGCTGGATGGTTCCCGCCTTTCTCTGCCTGGCCATCCTCTCAGTGGCGTTGTGGCAGGAGGCCGCCCTCGAATGCAGGGCAAGAAAGGCGTTTGCTCTCGTTGCAATCGGAGCCGGGTTGGTGATGTGTATAGCCAATACCTGGATGGATCATCTTGCCGGCCCGAACGCCGGACGGCCTCCGATTGAGTTGAATGAGCCGGAAAACCCACTGACCGGATGGAAAGCCGCAGCGGTTGAGGTTGATCAATTGAGAAAGCAGATCGTAAAAAAAACAGGCAAACCGGTATTCCTGATCGGCAGTTCGGACCAGGTGTCTGCGGTGCTCGGATTTTATCTGCCCGATAAACAGGTGGAAGGCCCGGGACATCCGCCGGTTTATATTCCCGAGTCGCAGATGATCGAGAGCCAGTTCTCCTACTGGCCGCGCTACGATGAATTCCTGCCGGTCTCGAAGGAGGCGCCTGCGGCGGATGAGTATTATAAAAATGAAGAGGGCACGAATCCATTCATGGGACGCGGGGCGCTGTTCATCAGCGACGAGGAGGCCATCGAACCGCCGGAGGCGATCACCAATGGATTTGAACGGGTTGAACTGCTCGAAACACGGGGTTTCAAAGCTTTGTGGACTTCAAGCGGAAGGCTCCGGATTTTTGCCTGTTACAACTATCGAAGCTCGTCGCTGTGAGATAACCGCCAGGCATTCACCTGGAGGTACGATTACTCGGCGAGCAGCTTTTCAATGTTCCCATCCATGTCGGTGCGGGCTTCGGTGTTGACGAGGACACCCTTTTTGTTGACCAGCCAGAAAACAGGAATGGCATTGATTCCGTAAGCGGAGGTGAACCTGTTCTCATATCCTTTGCCGTCAAAATATTGCGGCCAGACCATCCCTTTTTCACCGGCAATCTTCAGCATCGCCTCCTTGTCGTCATCGAGCGTGACACCGATGATTTCAAAGCCCTTGTCGTGATACTTTTTATAGCTGTCAACCAGTGCCTGGACATGCTTCATCGAGGGAGCGTTCCACGTGGCCCAGAACTGGACAAGCACCACTTTGCCACGCATCGTGTCGAGATCCACAGGGGTTCCATCCGCAGCGGTAAATTTCATGTCCAGTGGTTTATTCAGCATGGTCTTCATGATCTTCAGGGAGGATCTTGCTTCCACGGCAAGTTCAGGAATCCCGATTGCGGCCACTTCACCCAGCAGTTTTTCAGCCTGCGCGGGATTGGTTGCCATAAGCTTTTTTCCGTACTGAAGCTTTAAGAGGACTCCCGTCGGATCATTCGGGTAATCTTTTGCGAATTCGGCAATCTTTGGGCCAAGTTCAGGGGTGGCGTTTTTTGTAAGCGCTCCCATCAGGAGCAGAAACCGGGCTTCGCGTTTGATCTCGGCAGGCGCATCTGCGGCCGCCTCCACTTCCCTGGCCACGGTTTCTATTTTTTTCGGATCGTAATCCTTCCGTCCGAACTGGTTTGCCAGTGTCGCGGCAATGCCCCCCGCCATCATTCTCGCCTCCCACTTGTGCGTGTCGTCCGGGAAGCGTTTGAGGAAATCCGCAACTGCGGCATCCATTTGCAGAATGAACCCGACCATCTCCTCTTCGTTCTTCGGTTTTTGTTCCGGCCCCTTCTTGAGTGCCTCGATATGCGCCCAGAGTTCCTTGGCGGTTTTGAATTGTGGCAGATCCTGTGAAGGGGTTCGGGTCGCATCAGGGGTGGCGGTCTGGGCGGGTAGCGACGCGATTGCGGCAATCATCAATGTGGATGAAACAAGGGCGCGGATTTTTTTCATGATATTTAAAAGAGTTCTCCTTGCGATAGTCCTGCGCCAGGTGGCACGGGGCATTCGGCTTTAATTTCCTGTAACAGGGTTCGAAACTCGCATAGTTCCATCGCGGCGACAAGTTCCGTGTAGCGGGGTTCGATTTTCAAATCCTTCAAAGGGACGGGTAGTGGCAGATCCATGTCGAGTTTTACCATCTCCCGGTTTTGGGCAATGATGCCGATGGAAGCCTTCAGTTTCTCCCGGATCCGCTCATTTTTCACGGCATCAAGATTTTGCAAAACAGCGTCGATGCTCCCGTGCTCCTGAATCAGCGAAACAGCGGTTTTGGGGCCGAGACCGCCGACCCCGGGAATATTATCCGCGCTATCGCCTGTAAGGCAGAGCACCTCGCCAATCTGAGCGGGAGGCACTCCCCACCTGGTCTGGACGGCGTCGGCATCAAGCAATGCAAAGCTATCGCCGGGCGAGGCGAGATCAGTTTTGTTGGTCGAATAGATTTTCACCCGGTCGTTCACAAGCTGGAATAGATCCTTGTCATTGGTGGCCACCACCACATCGATGTTTCCGGCGGCGGACTCGATGGCGTACGAGGCAATCAGGTCATCGGCTTCGGTATCGGGAAGTCCCAGGCTCTGAAACCCCAGCAACGGAACAAGTGTGCGCTGGATGTAATCGAGTTGCGGACGCATTTCATCGGGCATCTCGGCCCGTTGCTGCTTGTACTCCGGCTGGAGCTGCGTGCGGCGCACCGGAAGTCCCATGTCCCAGATCACCGCCCCAAGATCAGGCTGCAAATCTTTCACCATCCGGCGCAGGGTCTTTGCGAAGCCATAGATCGCATTGGTTGGTTCCCCTCGCGAATTGCTCAGGTTGCGGATCGCAAAAAATGAGCGGTAAACATAATAATGACCATCGACGAGGAGCAGTTTCACCAGGGCAAAATAGTGTGCCCGATGATAAAAAGCCATACATTTGCCGGAGAGGATTCCGGCGATTTTCAAGGCGCGTGCGGTGTGCCGGGTTTCGAGGAAAAAGCGAGGCGGCGAGTCCGGCTTCCTGCTCTACTAATTCTTCATCCCCGTCGTCGAGATGCCCTCGATGAAGGTGCGCTGGGTGAGCAGGAAGATCGCCAGAACCGGCAATGTCATGAGTGTGGACGCGGCCATGAGGTAGTGCCACGAGGTGCCGCCGGTCTGGCTCTGGAAATTCTGCAGACCGAGGGCGAGTGTGAAATCGTTCTGGTCGGTGAGAAATATCAGGGGGCCGAGGAAATCGTTCCAGGTGAACATGAACTGGAACAACACAACCACAAGCAAGGCGGGCTTGCAGAGGGGCAGGATGACTCTCAGAAGAATCTGCAACTCCGAGCAACCGTCAATCCGGGCAGCATCGCAGAGGTTCTTAGGGAGCCGGAGGAAAAACTGGCGCAGGAGAAACACATTGAAAGCGCCGGCAAAGAATGAAGGAACCCAGAGCGGCAGAAAGGTTCCGATCCACCCGAGATGTTTGTACAGGACAAAGAGAGGCACCATGGTCACGGCAAACGGGATCATCATTGTTGCCAGCAGGATGGTGAAGACCCTGTCGCGGCCTTTCCACTCGATCTGTGAGAAGCCATAGGCAGCCAGTGCGCTGCTGATGACTGTGCCGACCACGTTCATTACGCAAAGAAACAGGGTGTTGATTGCATAGCCGCGGAAATTCCCCATTGCCCGGATGGCGTCCCGGTAGTTGTGCCACTGGATTGTTCCAGGAATCCATCGTTGTGGAAGTGCCATGGTTTCATTGAGCGGTTTCAGGGAAGTGGAAACCATCCATAAAAGAGGCGCAATGAACACGCTCCCCGCCAGCAACAACATGGCAAGAACGATGAATTTTACAGGTGTGGTCGGTTTTTTACTCCACATTGGTTCGGTCAGTGTAATAAACATGCCGCCTCGCCAGTTTCATGGCAAGAAGTGACAGCAGGAGAGTGAAGGCGAATAGCACAAGTCCTATGGCACAGGCGTATCCCATATTCGAGTAGTTGAATGCGTTTTGAAAGAGATAAGTGGAGACGAAAAGCAACGAGCGCTCAGGGCCGTCGCCGCCTTTGGTCATCACATACGGCACCGCAAACACCTGAATACTCCCGATCAGTGCCATAATGGTATTGAAATAGATCACGGGAGATATGAGCGGCAGTGAAATATGCCAGGTTTTACGCCAGAATCCCGCGCCGTCGAGTTCGGCCGATTCATAATACTGGCGCGGCACATCCTGAAATGCGGCGAGATAGATGACCATCGCACTGCCAGCACCCCAGAGACTGGTGAAAACAAGCCCGCATTTTGCATAACGCGCATCGAGCAGCCAGTTGGGGGCGGCAAGCTCAAGACCGGATAAATGGTTGATGAGATACAGGACGGGTCTGAGCAGCGTATTCACAAGCCCGAGCTCTCCGTTCAGCATCCATTGCCACAATACAGCCAGCGAGATCATCGGCACCAGCGAGGGGAGAAAGAAAACCGCCCGGAAGAATGCGCGACCCGGCAGATTGAAGCTCAGCAGCAGCGCAAGAAAAAGCGATGCCAGTAAACCCGCCGGGATTGCCAGGGCCGCAAAAAAAACCGTATTGTAAAGAGCCTTCCAGAATATCCCGTCCCGCGCCAGTTCAATATAGTTCTGCCCTCCGGTGAACAGGGCGGGAGAGAGAGCCGAATAGTCGCACAACGAATACCAGGCCGCACACACCACCGGATAGACGCAAAGCACCAGGAAGCCGACAATCCACGGACTGATGAACCCCAGGCCGATGGCAAGATTGCGTTTTTCCGCGGTATTCATTGGCGGTTCCACTCCTGGATTAGTTTTTCCGAAACCCGGTTCCAGTGAAGATTGCGCCGGTCAAGCTCCTCCTGCTGGCGCAGTTGCACCTGATCCAATGCCTGTTTGACGCCTGTATTGCCGGCCCAGATCCGGCTTACAGCGTATTTCATCTCGTTCTCGTATTCGTTCCAGGTTGCCACACGGGGAACGTATTTCGCGTTGGCGCTTTTTGAAAGTTCAATAAACGCGGCGATCCGGGGATTGGGATGGTTCCGGAGAAAACCGGCGCTGCACTGCTTGAACGGGGTGAATTTGCGCTGGAGAAGGCAGAGTTTTTCCATCGGCTCCTGCGTATTGACGTAACTGATGAACTCGAACGCCTCCTTCGGATGCTTGGCCCCGTTTGGAATGGCAAGCAGGTCGGACTCGACGATTGAGACATTTTTCAAATGCTCAGGATCGGTGCTCGGGAAGGGGGCCACTCCCCACTCAAAACCCGGCGGCGCATATTTTTCGATGTAATTATAAATCCATTCCCCTTGGATTACCATGGCCAGGCGGCCGGTGAAAAAAGGATTTTGCGGCGATGCGAAGTTTCCAAATCCCTCGCGGAATTCGAGGAGATTCCCGGTTCCATAGCGCGCGGGGTAGGAGGCGACCCATTCGTAGGCAGCGATGTTTTCGGGCGAGTTGGCGGTGATTGCATCCTTGCCATTCCAAAGTTTTCCCCCGAACCAATACCCCCACATTGTGTTCCACCAGCCCGGCTCTTCG
>Ga0007854_10001571_pt1 | contig 14437 bp, 8 predicted proteins | sample CryBogCBH12Aug08_FD_60382 | JGI IMG/M metagenome (GOLD analysis project Ga0007854, IMG submission 60382) | Freshwater microbial communities from Crystal Bog, Wisconsin, USA - CBH12Aug08 | ecosystem: Environmental > Aquatic > Freshwater > Lake | place: Crystal Bog, Wisconsin, USA | collected...
CCCGCGCCGCCAAGCTGGTACAAAGTTTTAAACAGGTCTCCGTCGATCAGACCAGCGGTGAGCGACGCGTCTTCAAATTAGCCGGCTATATCGAAGAAGTTCTGGCTTCCCTGAGCCCCAAGCTGAAGAATCGGCCGATCACCCTCTCAGTCGATTGTCCGGGGGACCTCGAATGCGATACCCATCCGGGTGCCTTAGCCCAGATCCTGACCAATCTGGTTATGAATGCCCTGATTCATGCCTTTGCCGAAACAGAACCAGGAACGATCCGGATATCGGCTCACTCTGATGCAAACGACACTATTTTGCTGACCTTTGCCGACGATGGAAAAGGCATTGCGATCCAGGATCTGCCCAAAATTTTCGATCCCTTCTTTACGACCAGACGGGGCAGTGGCGGCACCGGACTTGGCCTGCATATTGTTCATAATCTGGTGGTTGCCTCTCTGCAGGGAAGCATCGAAGTCACCAGCCAATCCGGAACGGCCTTTCATATCCGCTTTCCGGCCCGCACGACGCTCTAATAGTCACGCAGTGTTTCAAGCAATTCGTTCAGAGCCTCACAAACTTTTTCCCAGGTCTCGCCAATGGTCAGAATATGGGCTGTTGGCGCCGCCGGACCCTCGCTTGGGACTGACGCACAAAGGAGACGGGCCTGTTCCGCCGCGTCCAAAATATTGGGCAAGAGCGTATATTCCAGATGCTGGGCAATGGCATCCAATTCGACCCGACGTTCGTCGGCTTTGCGCTTTTCCAGCGCGGCCATGGCCGCCCGTTGCGCCGCAGCCGCCTGATCGGCTTTTTCCCGCGCTTCGCGTTCTCTGACATAAGCCATTATTTTGTCAAAGGTCCGCAAACTGGAAATCACCGTGCTGAACATGCGGTCCGAGGTCAATTCGGTTTTTGCCCGATAGTCGTCAATATCATATTCCAGCATCACCGAACGTTCCGGGGCCAAACCCGGATGGCCGGTTCGCAAAACGATGCGAACATTGCGATAGCAAAGATCCGAGCGAATATGATGGACCAGTTCCAGGCCGGCATGTTCACTTTCCATGACGACATCAAGAAGGATCAGGGCGACCTCAGGATTGGACTTTAAAAGACTAAGGGCCTCAGACGCCGAATAGGCATGAAGCAATTGCACTGGCCTTGAGTTATAGTATAGATCAAGCATCATTAGGCTGGTAACCGAATGAATATCCTCTTCGTCATCAACGACAAGCACAAGCCAAGGCTGTGCCCCCGTGATATTGCTATCTGAAATAGCAGATTCTTCAGATTTGAAGCAAATCATGTCTTCATTTTCTTGATCTATTGACATCAGATGACTTTCTATTTTTGTTGCGATCAATCGAGTTGCCGGAAGGCCAAGCTTTTATCTTCCTGATAGGTTTCCATCACGGCCAGGATGTCTTTCAGGACCGCCAGGAAGGCCTCGACCGTGGCTTTCTCGAAATGACTGCCGGAAGCAGTTTTCACCAACGCCACGGCATCTTCAACCGACCAAGCCGCCTTGTAAGGCCGCGCGGTGGTCAAGGCGTCAAACACATCGGCCACCGCGACAATTCTGGCCGAAAGAGGGATGTCTGAGCCGGCTAACCCCCTGGGATAACCAGACCCGTCCCATTTTTCGTGGTGGGCCAGGGCGATTTCGCGGGACATTCGCATCAATTCCGAAGGGTCCTCGCCCATGATTTCGGCCCCGATAATCGGATGCCGGCGCATAATCACCCATTCTTCAGGGTCCAATTTTGCCGATTTCAGCAAAACGCCATCGGGAATGCCGATCTTACCCACATCATGCATGGGCGCGCTCAAAAACAGCAACTCGCTCCATTCTTCGCCAAGCCCCATGGCGCGGGCGATCAGGCGCGCGTAATGGCTCATCCGGATGACATGCAAGCCGGTTTCATTGTCCCGAAACTCGGCAGCACGCCCCAACCGGCGAATGATTTCCGTGCGGATTCTGACCAGTTCTTCCGTCCGCTCCTTGACCTTTAAGGTCAAATCCCGATTCTGCTGATGTAACGATAAGTGGGTTTTGACCCGGGCCTGCAGGATTGCTGGGGAAATTGGCTTGCTGATATAGTCGACGGCCCCCAGCTGCAGGCCTTTTTGTTCATCCACCTGATCAGATAGGGCGGTCACAAAGATCACCGGCGTCTGCTGGGTTAGCGGGTTGTCCTTCAAACGCCGCAAGACCTCATAGCCATCCATGACCGGCATCATGACATCAAGCAGGATAATGTCGGGTCGGGGCTCAGACGCTGCGATGACCAAAGCCCGTTCTCCGCTTAAGGCGGCGCGAACCCGGTAGTCATGCCGTAACGCCCCGGTCACCACATCGATATTTTCCGGCGTGTCATCGACGACCAATATGGTTTGTGGCAGAACTGTTTCCGTCATGGCAGCCCCTCTTCGCTCATCGCGATGCTTTGGGTCTCGAAAAGAGACTCTAATGTCCTGACCGCTTTCAGAGCATCCCGGAATGCGTAGCGGCTGGCTAATCCTTCGATCCGCTTTGCCGTCGCGGCATAGTCTGTACCTGTCGTCTGAGCGACCAGTTCCGAGGCCAGAGACGCCGCATCCGTGTCATCGACCTCAAGAAGAGCGCGGATGCGGCCGCAAAGACTTAGCCATCGCGTAAAATCTGGCCCGGCATTCGCCACAAGGCCGCCGGTTCCGGGTTCAGCCTGGATGGGAACGGGGCTGCCCCTGCGCCCGGGTAACGACGGACTGTCTTGGCCGCCCTGGGTCGGGGTTCGTAACGGAAGCGTGAACCAGAAGCGGGATCCTTTACCCAGTTCGCTCTCGACGCCGATCGTACCGCCCATCAGCTCGACCATTTTCTTGCAAATCGCCAGCCCCAAACCGGTCCCCCCATAGCGTCGGGTCGTCGATGAATCGGCCTGGCTGAAGGCTTGGAAAAGCTGGTCGATCTGAGCTTGGGTCAGGCCAATCCCGCTATCGGACACGGTAACGCGCAACCGGGTGGCGCCATACTCTCCGGTGGCAAGCCGGATTGATGTCACGATTTGGCCAGACTCCGTGAACTTGACCGCATTCCCACATAAATGGTTGAGGATCTGTTTGAGCCTTATTGGATCGCCGACCAATTGGGCGGGAACCTTTTGGTCAAGCTCGATCGCAAACGTCAAACCCTTGCTACGGGCTTCCGCGCCATGCCGTTCTTTGATCTCATGAAGAACATCGCCAAGCCGGAAGCTGTCGGCGGCCAGTGTCATGCGCCCGGTGTCGATTTTAGAATAATCAAGAATATCATTGACCACGCTCAGCAGCGCTTGCGCCGCATCGCCAATCTTTCCCAGATAGGCGCGGTGGGTTTCTTTTGAATCGGCTTCCAGAGCCAGACGAGAAAGCCCAAAGATTGCGTTCAAAGGGGTGCGGATCTCATGTCCCATATTGGCCAGAAATTCGCTCTTCGCGCGGCTTGCCGCCTCGGCCTGATGTTCCGCTATTTTGAGTTCCGTGACGTCGAGGATTACGCCAACCAGACCGCCAAGACTGCCATCCGCCTTGTTAAAAATGGCCTTGTAAAAGACGACGTCATGGCGGGTGCCATCAGCATATCGAACGGCAGCCTCATAGGATTGCGACCCGCCGCGCGCAAACAAAGCCATATCCGCCGCCGCATATTGGTCAGCTAAGTCTTTAGGAAATAATTCATAGACAGAGCGTCCAATCAAGTTGGATCGAGGAATTCCGATATAGTCTTCAAAGGCCAAATTGCAGCCAAGATAGCGCGCTGCCTCATCCTTGAAGAAAACCGGATTGGGGATAACGTCCATCAGTTGGCTGATAAAGCGCAACTGATCGGCGACGGCGCTCTCGGCGACGACCCGATCGGTGAAGTCCTGGACGTTTTCCACCGCCCCGGTAATCTCGCCTTCCGCGTTTTGTAGCAAAGCAGCGGTGAAATGAAGCCAACGTCCTTTTTCACCGACTTGCGCATAAAACCCTTCGGCTTCGAAACCGCCGGGAACCAGGGTAGAGCGCCCGCATTTGGCGTAGTGGCGCGCAATTTCCTTTGCACTGGCCCCATCAACCAACAAATCAGCCAGGCAGGGCCTGGGGTCTCCATAGAATGCCCGCCAGGACTCCCTGCTGCCTAGAACCTGTGAGGCCGAAAGGCCGCTAAGATTGGCGCAGGCTTGGTTCCAATGGGTAATCCGATGGTCGGCGTCGATGACGAAGGTGGCGATCGGGCTGCTATCGACAATTTGTGTCAGGCGCAATTCGCTCTTCTGAACGGCGCTCTGCAGCGCCATTTCAGCGGCACGACGCTCGGTGATGTCGGTATAGATGGAAACGAACCCGCCATTCGGTACCGGCTCGCCGCGAATCTCGAGGATGGTCCCATTGGGCCGCTTGCGTTCGAACACATGCGGCTGCATCAGTTTGGCCCGCTCTACGACGTCCCTGGCCAGTTGCTCCCGGTCGCCCGGGCCATATTCCCCACGCTGTGCATTGTGAAGGGCCAAAACATACATCGAGGGCGGCCCTGCGCTGAACAGGGCTTGGGGGAATTCCATCATCTCGCGGAATCGTTCGTTATAGACCAGCATATTCAGGTCGGAATCAAAAAGACTGACCCCGCAAGGAAGAAAATCAATGACAGATTGCAGGACAGAAGGATTGCTAGTCAGTTCAGACAGTTGAGATGGCTGAATCCGCCCATCACCCAACGCGCCCCCCAAGGAATTTGCTGCAGTGCGGAATGTTTCTTGTTTGGCCATAACCAGACTTTAATAGACTGAATACAATCAGTGCCGTGAATTTGGTCTCCATACATAATATGGTTCCATGATTATATTATTTTATTCAAGATCTTTTACGAGTTAGTAAGGCTTCGGGCCGCCGGTGGCCCAATCTAACAATTGCACGCTATGCACGACCGGCAGGGCGGTTCCGCTGGCCAATTGATGCATACAGCCGAGATTGCCGCTGGCGATAAGCTCCGGATTCAGAGCGGCGATATGGGCCAGTTTGCGGTCTTTTAGACGCTGAGCCAGATCGGCCTGCAGCAGATTATAAACGCCGGCCGATCCGCAACACAGATGCCCCTCGGGAATCTCCAGAACTTCGAACCCGGCTTGTCGAAGCAGGTCGCGGGGGGGCTGCCCTTGCCTTTGGGCATGTTGTAGCGAACAAGGCGAATGATAGGCGACACGAAGGCCAGGCTCTATGCCCGAGGGTTTCAGGCCAAGACCGAGCAAAAATTCACAGATATCCTTGGCCAATCCAGCGATGATTGCGGCGCGAGCCGCCCGCTGACCACCCTCGGCGGCAAATAAATGGCCATAATCTTTTACCACGGTCCCACAGCCCGAAATATTGACGACCACAGCGTCCAGGCCAACCCCTCCCCCTTCAGAGGTTTCTCCCCACCAACCATCGATGGCGGCGGCGGCCTTGGTCTTGGCCAGGGCTTCCTGACCGAGATGGTGCGGCAGGGCGCCGCAGCACTCAGCCCCCCGGGCGACAACGACTTCGACCCCATGTCGGGTCAGCAGGCGGATCGTTGCGTCCAGGATCGCTCTGTCCATCACGGCCTGCACACAACCGGTCAGCAGGGCGACCCGGGCACGCCGCGGTCCGGTCGCGGGGAAGATCTGCGGCTTTAAGGCAGACGACGGATCTGGCAACTTTTTTGGTGCCATGGCCAGCAGGGGGCGCAGCCGCGATGGGGCAAGCCGCATCAATGGCTTGAACAAAGCGGCAAGTCTGAGGGCCCAGCGCAGCCCGGCGCGATGGGTGGTCAGTCGACCCAGCAGCCAGCGCAGACCTTGCTCAGCAAGGGGGCGTCCGGCCCCTTCCGCTTCTATACGAAAGCGCGCGGCCTCAATCAGGTGGTGATAATCAACGCCGGACGGACAGGTGGTCATGCAGGACAGACAACCCAGACAGCGATCGAGATGTGTGACGGTGGCCGCCGAGGGCGCTCCCCCTTGCTCGTACATTTGTTTGATCAGATAAATGCGTCCGCGCGGACTGTCGGCTTCATCGCCTCTCAGCACATAGGTTGGGCAGGTTGCCGTACAAAATCCGCAATGCACACATTTACGCAATATGGCGTCAGCGGCACGGATAACCGGATTGTCACGTTGCGCGGGGGAAAAATGGGTTTGCATGGTTAGAACCCCATGCGTCCGGGATTGAGAATGAAACCGGGATCAAAGCTGGCTTTGACGCGGGTCTGCAGGGCCGCCAGAGCCGGCAGCAACGGGGGAAAGACCGGGACTGCGGCGCGAACGGCCAGAGGGGCCGCAACCAGCCAGCCTTGGCCGCCGAGAGGAAGCATCTGACGAATTGTCCCCGCCTTGGCATCGCGCTCCGCCGGCAAACTGAGCCAGACCAGAGCGCCGCCCCAGTCAAGGAAGGTCCGGGCCTCTTCAAGCTCTGACAGCCTTCCCAACAAGGCCGGCGCATCGCTCGGGCGAATGGACAGTTTCCAGACCGCCTGGCCCGGCCTGCCGTGAAACGGCTTGACATCACGGATGGCTTGCCAGCAATCCCGGCTGGCGGCGTCCTCCAGCACCTCTGCCGCGCCAAATCTGTCCGTTAGTTTTTGTCGCCTTGCCCGCACCGAGGGGCCGAATCCCTCAAGACGCAGAAAGATTTTACCGTCAAGCCAGGAAGCTGCCGAAGGGGCGGCAGAGCCGCCCAAGGCCTCGGCCATTTGTTGCACGGCCTTGGAAACATCAGGCGCGGCAATGACCAGGGTCTCTTCGGTTTCACTCGCCGGCAAAACCTTCAAGGTAATCTCGGTCAAAGCGGCCAGGGTCCCGAACGACCCGGTCAATAATTTGCACAGATCATAGCCGGTAACATTCTTGACCACCCGCCCACCGGCCTTGAAAATTTCGCCGCGCCCATTGATGGCCGAAAGCCCCAGCACATGATCTCGGACCGCCCCGGCGGTGCAGCGCCGGGGTCCTGCCAGATTGGTCGCCACCACGCCCCCCAGGGTCTGATCCTGAACCCGGCCGCCCTCCAGCAAGCCGCTCAGATTCCGCGGTTCAAACGCCAAATGCTGTTGCTGGGCGGCAAGGGCGACCTCGATGTCAGCCAGCGGCGTTCCGGCGCGGGCCGACAGCACCAGTTCTTCGGGCTCATAGCTGGTAATGCCGCGCCAGCCGGAAAGGTCGAGTTGGTCATCGACAGTCATCGGCTGCCCCAAACCGATCTTACTGCCGCCGCCCTGCAGACCAAGCCGGCGCCCATCGGCGGCCGCAGCAGCAATGACTTCGGCCATGATTTGGGGATCCTTGGCTTCGATGATCATGGTCAGAATCTCGGAAGGTCGGGAAAAGGCAAACGGCCACCGGAAACATGCATGCGGCCCATTTCGGCGCAACGATGCAACAAAGGAAAAACCTTGCCCGGGTTCAACAAGCGCCCTGGATCAAAGGCGTCCTTAAGCGCACGCTGCTGGCAGAGATCAATCTCGGTGAACTGGTCCGGCATCAAATCACGCTTTTCTACGCCGACGCCATGTTCACCGGTCAGCACGCCACCGACTTTGACACAGGCACGCAGAATATCCGCGCCAAACGCTTCGGCGGCATCCAACTGGCCGGGCTGGTTGGCGTCATAAAGGATCAGGGGATGCAGATTGCCGTCACCGGCATGAAAAACATTGGCCACCTTAAGGTCATATTGGCGGGACAGGACGGCGATGGTTTCAAGAATTTCCGGAAGGCATCGCCGCGGAATGGTGCCGTCCATGCAATAGTAATCCGGCGATAAACGCCCGACCGCCGGAAAGGCGGCCTTGCGCCCCGCCCAAAAAGCCAGACGCTGTTGCTCGCTTTCGCTGACCCTCAGCGAGCTGGCGCCGGTCGCCTTTGCCAAACCCTCGACCCGAGAGATCAAATGATCCACTTCCACGGCAGGCCCATCCAACTCGATGATCAGCAAAGCTTCGGCATCCCGCGGATAGCCGGCATGAACAAAATCTTCGGCGGCCTGGATGGCCGGACGGTCCATCATCTCCATGCCCGCTGGGATAATGCCGGCGCCGATGACTTTTGCCACCATCGAGGCGGCCGTCGCGTTGGAGGGAAATCCTACCAACAAGGCGCGCGCGGTTTCAGGCTTTGGCGTCAGGCGAACCGTAATTTCGGTGACCACACCCAGCATGCCCTCGGAGCCGATGACCACACCCAACAGATCATAGCCCGCGGCATCCAGCCCCCCTTCGCCCAGCCTTAGGATCTCACCGTCGATGGTGACCATTTCAACGGCCAAGACATTATGGCTGGTCATGCCATATTTTAGGCAATGAACCCCACCCGAATTCTCGGCAACATTGCCGCCGATGGTGCAGGCGATCTGGCTTGACGGGTCCGGGGCGTAATAAAAGCCAAGATGCTGTACCGCCTGGGTGATCGCCAGATTGGTGACGCCCGGTTGTACGGTGGCGCTGCGATTGACGGGATCAATCGCCAGAACGCGATTGAATCGGGCCATCGCCAGCACGAGTCCGTCGGCCAGAGGAAGGGCGCCGCCGGAGAGCGAGGTGCCGGCGCCGCGGGGCACGATCTTGACTTTCAATTGATGGCATAAACGCAAAATGGCCGCCACCTGGGCGGTGGTTTCGGGAAGCACCACGACCAAGGGCGGTTGGCGATAGGCGGTCAAACCGTCGCTTTCATAAACGGACAGTGCCTGCTGATCGACGATGACCGCCTCGGCCGGCAAAATGCCCAGCAGGCCGGCCACCAATCGGGGCCGATCGGCCAACACGGCCGGATCGGGGATAGGCATCTCCATAACGATCCTCCACGGGCGATCTTTTCGCACCTGATTTAAGTGGAGCGTCGCATGGCCGATTGAAAGGGACAAGCGGATAGAGGAAGATCAGATCGGACAATAAAAAAAGATTGGAGAACAGGCTGTGGTGAAATTCGTCGACCGCGCAGGACTGCAGATCGCTTCGGAACTTCATGACTTTGTCGTGGACGAAGTCTTACCGGGAACCGGTATTGAAGCCGGGCGGCTTTGGGCAGGACTGGCAGCGATGCTCGAAGATTTGGTTCCGGTCAACCGTGCCCTGCTGGCAAGACGCGATGAACTGCAGTTGGCCATTGACAGCTGGCATCAACAGCGCCGGGGTCAGGCGCACGATCCCGCGGCCTACAAAAGCTTTCTCCAGGAAATTGGTTATCTGCTGCCGGAAGGACCGGACTTCCAGATCCGTACCGCTGGTGTCGACGCGGAAATTGCGACCCTTGCCGGGCCACAGCTGGTGGTGCCCATCACCAATGCGCGCTATGCGCTGAATGCCGCCAATGCCCGCTGGGGCAGTCTCTATGATGCGCTTTATGGCACGGATGCCATTGCCGAAAGCGATGGCGCCGAAAAGGGCAAGAGCTACAATCCAAAGCGGGGTGCCAAAGTCATCGCCTTTGCCCGTCAGGTGCTGGATCAGGCGGCGCCCTTGGCGAAAGGGTCGCACAGTCAGGCCAACGGTTATAAAGTTGTGGATGGCCGACTTCAGGTGTCGATGCAAGCGGGCGGCAGCGAGGGATTGGCGCAGCCAGAAGGCTTTGTCGGCTATCAGGGCGAGGCCGCGGCGCCGACTGTCCTCTTGCTGGTTCATCATGGTCTGCATCTGGAAATCAAGATTGATCGCGGCCACCCCATCGGTCGGGATGACCCCGCCGGAATTGCCGATCTGGTTTTGGAATCGGCGCTGACCACCATTGTCGATCTCGAAGATTCGGTGGCGGTTGTCGATGCGGCCGACAAAGTCGAGGCCTATCGCAATTGGCTGGGGTTACTCAAAGGCAATCTTGAGGCCGAACTGCCCAAGGGGGACCGGATGGTGAAACGGCGGCTTAATGCTGACCGGGTCTATGTCACGCCCTCGGGGGGGCGTTTGACCCTGCCGGGCCGCAGCCTTCTGCTGGTCCGCAATGTCGGCCATTTGATGACCACCGATGCCATCTGCATGAAGGATGGCAGCTGGGTCCCCGAAGGCCTTCTCGATGGCCTGTTCACGTCGCTGATTGCCCTGCATGATATTACCGGGGCCCGCGGCAACAGCCGGGCCGGCTCGATTTACATCGTCAAACCGAAGATGCACGGCCCAGACGAGGTGGCCTTTACCAACACGCTGTTCGGACGCGTTGAACAATTGCTGGGGTTGGCGCCCTTTACCATCAAAATGGGCATCATGGATGAAGAGCGGCGGACCTCCGTCAATCTTAAAGAATCTATCCGTGCCGCCCAGGATCGGGTGGTCTTCATCAATACCGGGTTCCTGGATCGGACCGGCGATGAGATGCATACCTCGATGGAAATCGGACCGATGATCCGCAAGGGTGACATGAAAAGCGCCGCCTGGATCAAGGCCTATGAAGACTGGAACGTGGATATCGGGCTGGCCGCCGGCTTGCGCGGCAAGGCCCAGATCGGCAAAGGGATGTGGGCCATGCCCGATCGCATGGCGGATATGCTGGCGACCAAGCAGGCCCATCCTTTGGCCGGTGCCAATACCGCCTGGGTTCCCTCGCCCACCGCGGCGACCCTGCATGCCTTGCATTATCACCAGGTCGAAGTGGCCGCTCGCCAGGAGGCGCTGAAAAGCCGGGCGCGCGCCAGCCTGGATCAGCTATTGACCATTCCGCTGGCCGACCGTCCCAATTGGTCGGAAGCCGAGATCCAGCAGGAACTGGACAATAATGCCCAGGGCATTCTTGGCTATGTGGTCCGCTGGATCGATCAAGGCGTCGGCTGTTCCAAGGTTCCCGATATCCATGATATCGGCCTGATGGAAGACCGGGCGACTTTGCGCATTTCCAGCCAGCATATGGCCAACTGGTTGCATCATGGCGTCTGTTCCGCCGAACAGGTGATGGCGACGCTTAAGCGCATGGCGGCGGTGGTGGACGGACAAAATGCCGGCGATCCGGCCTATCGTCCGATGGCCAGTGATTTTGATGGCAGTCTGGCCTTTAAGGCAGCTTGCGATCTGGTCTTTGAAGGGCGGGTCCAACCCAACGGCTATACCGAACCGGTCCTGCATCGCCGCCGCCGCGAGGTAAAGGGGCGCTCTGGTCCCCTTAACGGAGCATAGTCTCTGTCGCGCTTCGGGGGAACAGGACACGGATTTGATAGGATCACACCGGATGAACGCGGATGATTTTTGTGCCTTTGGACGAACATCGAACATCTCGGGGTCGAGGTTATTCTGTTCCGGGACAAACAGTGACCGCGTTGTCGTCTCCACCCAGCGATTCGATGAAGTCGATGACCATTTGCTGACAGCCGCCAAGATCCTCGTTCAGGATGCCGTGACGGCTGGCGGGGATCATCTGCAGACGGCGAAAGGATGCCGAGGTCAGACGCTGATGGATCAGGGTGGCGCTGATGGGATCGACCACCCGATCTTCGCTGCCCTGTAACAGCAGACAGGGGGTCTTGACCAGCGCGAGCCGTTCCTTCAGCTCCTCGACCATTTGTCGCAACTGGTTCAACGCACTGACCGGAATATTGCGATAATTGATGTCCGGATGTTCCGAGTCATTGGGCCGGAAGACCACCAGCCCATCACGGTTCGACAGACGGCGCACAATCTCATTGGCGGAATGGATGAAAGGCACCACCGCCAAATTGGCATTGCGGAATTTGAGCGGCGCCGAACAGCTTACCACCCCGGCCAGCTTTTGTGGATGCAAAGCGGCGCAGATCAGGGACAGCGCACCGCCCGAGGAAAACCCCACCAGCGCAATCTGATCGACAAAGGGCGACAGAATCTGAATGCCGCGGCGCACCGAGGCAAGCCAGTCCTGCCAGCGCTTTTTGCGCAAATCCCAAGGTGAACTGCCATGGCCGGCCAGGCGAACCCCCAGGACCGGATAGCCGCGTTGAAGCAGGCGGTCCCCCAAGGAACGCAATTCGGCCGGCGAGGCCAAAAAGCCATGCACCAGCAAAACACCCAGGCGCCGCGGTTTTTCCGGCGCCAACCAAAAAGGCAGGGCGCTTTGGCTGGCGGTCTCCTGGCTGTTGATATCGGCAAAGCGCGGTTGGGCAAAATGTTTCCGGGCCCAGGCCAGCGCCTTCAATTCTTCAGCAAACAGCAAATGCGATAAGGTTTGATCATCAAGCGCGGCAGCCTCATCCAGGGCTTGAGCGGCGATGCCCGCCACCGCCTTGATCGGGGCCGCTTCATTGATATAGACCCCCAAAGGATTTTCCTTACGGATGCTGTCAAAGGCCGTGGCCTCTTTCAGCTTTGGCAGCACCCGATAAAATTCGGGGCCCCGTTCCAGGACGCCCGAGGCTTCCGCAACATCTAAAAGATCGGTAAGACCGGGACAGCTGTCATCGATGACCCCGGCATAGCGTTCCGGGGCAACTAGGCCACGGTGCAGATGCACCTCGGGGCTGCGCTGCAAAGCCCGGATGGCCAGAAAAAGGGCGTGATGAAACTGCCTTCGCGGGATGTCGGGCTGTCCGACCGTCAACCGATAGTGCAGCAGGCTGGCCGCCAGATGGCTAAGATTGATGGTGGTGGGTTCGTAAAGCCGGCCCATGGTCCGGTCCCGCAGCGCCAGGGATTGATGGCGCAACTGACGGGCAACCAATTGAGATTCCACCGGTCCATGCTGGGCGTCAAGGCTGAACAGCTGGTCAAGATCGGCCGCATTTTCCAACAAGGTCCGCCAATAACCCAACCCCCGTCTGGACCAGCGTCCATCGGCGGGAATGGCGCTTCCCAGACGCAGATCCATATCGGTGTTCCGTAATAAGATATTGCTTTCCACCAGCAATTCTTCGGCCTGCTGCGGATGGCGTCGGGTAAAACCGTCGATCAAGCGATGCAGCGCGGTCTCGTCGACGCGTAAGGGATAGAAGGTAATATTGCCCGGAACCATCAGAGTGGGGCGGTTCAGGGCGGTCAGCAATTCCTGGCGCGACAGGTTCAGAGATTGCATCCATTTATGCAGCAGGTCGTCGTCATTGACCGAGCGTAAGGCGATTTTAAAGGCCGCCAGAGTCGAAGCCAGAACCGACGCGCCGGAATGATGTTTGCGCCGGGTTCGGGCGCTGCGCGAATAGACGGCGTAATCGCCGGTCGCATCCAGGACCAGGCGATCCTTGACCATGCCTCCTTCGGGAAAAATCAAGACCTTGCGGCCCCGCAGGATCTCCTCGGCCAGGAACGGCAAGAGCCGCGGATGGTCATTGGGCACGGCGCCCAGGCCCAGGAGATAGCGGCTGAAGCGGTCGTCTTGCTGAAAAAACTCAGCCGAGGCGACCGACCGCACCAAGGCGCCGGTATGGCGATGGATCAGATATTGCGGAATGAAGGTTTCGAAACGGGCAAAATGATTAAACAGAAAAATATCGCCGGCTTGCAGCATACCATCGGCATGATGCAGGCGGATATTGACCGCAAGCGCGCGCTCCAACCGCTCCAGGATCGCCGCGGTGCGGCGAAGGCTGGAGAGGTTGAAGGCCAGATCCATCTGGTGCGCTATGGTTTCGGCGTTGGCAAATAGATTTCTGAGCCGGCGGCGCGGAACTCGGCCGACTTTTCCGCCATACCATTTCGGGCTTCGTCCCGCACTTCCTGCGAGATTTTCATGGCACAAAATTTTGGGCCGCACATCGAACAGAAATGAGCCAGCTTGGCCCCTTCGGCCGGCATGGTCAGATCGTGGAACTGCTGGGCGGTGTCCGGATCCAAGGACAGATTGAACTGATCCTTCCAGCGGAATTCGAAACGTGAACGGCTGAGGGCATCATCGCGCAGTCGGGCCGCCGGATGCCCTTTGGCCAGGTCCGCCGCATGGGCTGCGATTTTATAGCTGATGACCCCGGTTTTGACATCATTGCGGTCCGGCAAGCCAAGATGTTCCTTGGGTGTCACGTAACAAAGCATGGCCGTGCCATACCAGCCAATCATCGCCGCACCGATGGCCGAGGTAATATGGTCATAGCCCGGCGCGATGTCGGTGGTCAGCGGCCCCAAAGTATAAAAGGGCGCCTCGCCGCAGCTGGCCAGCTGCTTATCCATGTTTTCCTTGATCTTGTGCATGGGCACATGGCCCGGCCCTTCGATCATCACCTGGGCGTCATAGCCCCAAGCGACCTTGGTTAACTCGCCCAAAGTCTCCAATTCGGCAAATTGGGCGGCGTCATTGGCATCGGCATTGGACCCGGGGCGCAGGCCGTCGCCCAGAGAAAAGCCGATGTCATAGGCGCGCATGATGGCGCAGATATCTTCGAAATGTTCATAAAGGAAGCTTTCCCGGTGATGGGCCAGGCACCATTTCGCCATGATCGACCCGCCCCGAGAAACGATGCCGGTGACCCGCCGGGCCGTCAAGGGCACATGGGCCAGTCGGATACCGGCATGAATGGTGAAGTAATCGACCCCTTGTTCGGCCTGTTCGATCAG
>Ga0007854_10001574_pt1 | contig 14428 bp, 10 predicted proteins | sample CryBogCBH12Aug08_FD_60382 | JGI IMG/M metagenome (GOLD analysis project Ga0007854, IMG submission 60382) | Freshwater microbial communities from Crystal Bog, Wisconsin, USA - CBH12Aug08 | ecosystem: Environmental > Aquatic > Freshwater > Lake | place: Crystal Bog, Wisconsin, USA | collected...
CAACATGGCGGCCAATGTTCCCAGCAGACCGGCTTTGGGCGTACTGAATTCGACCAGGTCAGGTTTGAGACTGCCTAACAGTTTCCAAATCCGCACTAGCGAAACAATGTCCGCAAAAGGTGCAATTTGGCGACACATTGGAACTGCTTTCCACGCTACCCCTTCGCTATCGGCAATCCGGTTCAGGTGTGCGCCCGGGCTTGAGATGACGGTTACACAAAATCCCGCCTCCCTCAGCATGCGCAAACGCCCCTTCAATACCAGGCAAGTCTGCGAATCGGTGACTCCGACAATAATAGAAGGTGCCCTGACTGAAGAAGCCGGCGGAACAACGGCGGGATGTCCCGAACCGAAAACCGGCATTGAGGGCCCTTGTGCTCTTTGAAGCTATCATATTGTGGAATCAAATGGAACATGACTAAAGGCTAATCCAGAGATATTTGATTGCAAGAATACTGGATCGAGCAAAATTCAGCTTATACTCACATAGCTCTAACGATAAGGCTAATGGTGCAACGTCTCAGAATCCTCTTGCTGATTCCACACTTTGGTGGCGGCGGCGCAGAGAAGGTCATATCTCTGCTAGCGCGTGGCCTGTCCCGCGACAAGTACGAGATCCACCTGGGGCTGGTTACAGATACTAATGCCACCACAGCCGATTTGCCACCTTGGGTAGTCGTGCACCGATTGGGCGCTTCAAGAGTCAGGGCTGCAGCATATAGTTTGGTTCAGCTGGTAAGGCAACTCAAGCCAGACGTGATTCTGTCTGGAATCGCGCACCTTAACTTCCTGGTACTCTTGCTGCGGCCCTTTTTCCCGCGAGGATCGCGCGTGCTTGTGAGGCAGAGTGGAACTGTTTCCACGGACCTGGCATACAGAGACCTCCCTAGCTACACGCGGGTGCTATACCGGCTGCTCTATCGCCATGCAGACCAAGTAATCTGCCAGTCGCGTGCGATGGCCGACGACTTAGCTAAGGAACTGGGCCTAGCTCAAGTACGGATTGCTGTCCTTCCGAATCCCGTAGACGTGAAGGGAATCCTTGCTGCGGCTGAAACCCCCGAACAATGGACCGGTCCCGGCCCCCACCTGCTCGCAATTGGACGACTTTCGCGTGAAAAAGGATTCGATCTGCTCCTTCGCGCACTTGCAACAGTACGCAACATGCATCCGCACTGCAACCTGATAATTGCAGGAGCAGGACCAGAAGAGGCAGCTCTGAAGGCTGATTGCCACGCCCTCGGACTTGACACGGCAGTTCGCTTTGCGGGGCAGGTTAAATGCCCCTATGAATTCTTTCCGGGGACAACGCTGTTTGTGCTTTCATCGCGGCACGAAGGAATGCCGAATGTGCTGTTGGAAGCGTCAGCCGCAGGGCTGCCTATCGTCGCCTTGCCATCCTCAGGCGGTGTGGAGGACCTGCTTCACGACCGGGAATGCGCTTGGCTCGCGCCGAATATCACTGCCAAGGCGCTAGCCGCATCTCTTCTTACGGCATTGGATGCGCTGCGACACAAGGAGAGATTTAAGCATTCGTGAACCTTACGCGATCGGCAAGTCGGTGAAGAGCCTTCATGTAGCGAATAAACGAGACGGATTCGATCGCCTGGCTCTAAGTTTCAGCTATTTATCAGTATTGCCTCTGGCCAACACATGACAATTCCGCCAAAGTACTTCCTCCCTTGCCTTCCCTGCCAGGATCTTTAAGGAGGAATGAGAATCTAATTGAGCCTACAGCTAGAATTTCACTTGGTTGAAAAAGTGGTGACCGTCTACTTTCCAGTTGTCATCAAACTACTTGACATTACTGACCCCAAAGATATCTTCTGCTGGTACTGGCCCTTTTTTCTCCGAAAGGACGACCCTTTATCTGGGTCACCTTCTGCATTGTCACGAAGGAAGCGGCTCAGGCAGTGAAGGGGCGGAACTACCGGATTCATTTTTGCCGTTAGACCTCTTGGCCAAATACTCACCCCACACTGTCGAGCTAGTTTCCTCCATGCGTCGTTGAAGCCGATTTCGGCGCGAGACGCGACATTTCAGTCTGGAGGGATTAGTGCTCGACCCTGACTTGGACAACGCACTTGCAGGCTTGGTGCTCACGTTCGCACTGCCATTACTCGCTTGTTACACCATCCTCACTAAATTGGATTCCACGCGGCGGGCGGTATTTCGCCAACTTGGAATTGACCGTGGAGTTAACCGCGTCGAGATAGTGCCGCTAAAAGGCGCTGAGCAATTCGAATTTGAGCGCGCTATCGATGCCTATGAAGAACTTATAGACTCGGGCCACGCAAACGGAAGACATTGACCTCTTCCGCGCCTTATGTCGCCTTTGTCATCCCTGGCCTTGACCGCATTGGTGGGGCGGAGCGGCAGGTGATGTCGCTGGCTAAGGGACTGCGACGGCGCGACTGGCGTGTAAGCGTCGTGGCACTCTCCGGTACAGGCGAAGCGGCACCCGCTGAACTTGCTGCAGTGGGAATAGGATTTTTAAGACTCAAAATGTGCAAGGGGCTTGCCGATCCGCGAGGCTGGATCGGTTTTGACCGCTGGCTCAGGCGGGAGCGCCCGCATGTCGTCCATGCCCACCTGCCCCACGCTGCCTGGTTTGCCCGCTGGTCCAGGTTGGGCACGCCCCTTCGGAAACTACCTGCACCTGTGTTCATTGACACACTACACACCTCGTCCACCGGTTCGCTGGGCCGCCAACTCGGCTATGGCTTGAGCAAATGGCTGCCGGACATGGTTACAGCTGTGAGCCAGGCTGTTGCCGATGCTCATCTGGCCGCCCACTTGGTTAATCCAAACAAGTTCGCGATCGTTCCAAATGGAGTCGACTTGGGTGCGCTGAAACCGGACGCGCTGGTACGTTTAACCGCACGAAGCAAGCTTGGGGTGGCAGACGGTTTCGTGTGGCTCGCGGCAGGCCGCCTAGAAGCAGTAAAGGACTACCCAACGCTGATTCAGGCCATGTCGCTGCTGCCTGGTACAGCCCGACTCCTCATCGCAGGTAACGGTCCACTCCTGAGCGAGTTGCGCAGTTTATCCGCACAACTCGGTCTGGAGCGACGGGTCCGCTTTCTGGGCTTCGATCCGGAAGTGAAGCTATGGATGAATGCCGCAGATGGATTTGTACAATCGTCGCTGTGGGAAGGTCTTCCATTGGGGCTACTGGAGGCTGGAGCCTGCACACTGCCCGCTGTGGCCACCGATGTTCCTGGCTCGCGCGAGGTCATCGTGCATGGGCAAACTGGTTGGCTGGCTCCTCCAGGCAATCCCGCAGTCCTGGCCCAGACGATGGCTGCGGTAATGCGGGCCGCGCCGCAAGAACGCCGCACAATGGGGCAGATGGCGCGGCAGCATGTGACGGAACAGTTCAGTCTTGAGGCCGTGCTCGACAAGTGGGAAGCTTTGTATTGCCAATTGGTCAGTACGAGCAATCCAACTGCACAGAAGCTGAACAGAGCACTCTAGCTCTGCCTTCCTGGCTCGACATGGCGCATGAAATCTGCTGAAGACCTTGACATAAGTGTTATCGCACCGCAGAATTCATTCATCCTCTTCAAGGAATTAAACAGGTGAAGCCGATTAACCGCAGAGATTTGATGGTCAAGACGTCGATGGGGGTTGCCGGAGCACTTCTTCCCGACTCGCTGGCATTTGGTTCACAAACAGCACTGGACCACCCGCCACTCCGTTCAAAGCCGTTGAATGTTCTCTTTATCATCGTGGATGACCTGCGACCACAGATGGGCTGCCTCGGCGCAAAGAACATGGTTACACCAAACATCGATAAGTTGGCAGAGGACAGCGTTGTTTTTCGCAGCAACTACTGTCAGCAGGCAGTATGCTCACCCTCCCGCACCAGCCTGCTAACAGGATGCCGCCCCGATACTACCAAGGTCTACGACCTGGTGAAGTTCTTTCGCGATACCCTGCCGAATGTCGTTACGCTGCCGCAGCAGTTCAAAAAGCACGGCTATTTCGCAGAGTCCGTCGGCAAGGTATTTCATCCCGATCTGAACGACACGGCCTCATGGAGTGTGCCGGCGGATTTCGATACCGAAGTGGAAGAACTCGAGCAGTACCAGTCAGCGGACAGTTATCGGGAGTGGGAGCAGCGGCTAACCCAGATTCCAAGTCACGGCGCTATCTCAGGCCCTGCAATCGAGATTAGCGATGCACCAGAGGAAAACTACCCGGACGCACGCATTGCGGCCGAAGCGATTTTGCGCATGAAGATTCAACATGCAAAGAAGTCAGAGTCACCGTTCTTCCTGGCAGTTGGATTTCACAAGCCGCACCTGCCCTTCGTCGTCCCCAAAAAATATTGGGATCTCTACGACCCGGCCAAAATTGTGCTCCCCAGTTTCCGCGAAAAACCCAAAGGCGCTCCCGACCTTGCAATGACAAACTTTGAGGAACTTCGCCACTACTATGGTGTGCCTTGGAACAATGAACCACTACCGGAACAGATGGCGCGCGACCTGATTCACGGCTACTATGCTGGGGTCAGCTTTACAGACGCGCAAATTGGCCGGGTGCTGCATGCATTGGGTCAGGAGGGTTTCGCGGAGAACACTATCGTTGTGCTGTGCGTGGATCATGGCTGGCACCTAGATGATCATGGGCTATGGTGCAAGCACAGCAACTTTGAACATGCAACGCATGTACCACTGATTGTTCATGCCCCGGGGATTGCGCCCGGCCAGAGCGACGCGCTAACCGAAAACGTTGATATTTATCCAACGCTCTGCGATCTGGCAGGGCTGCCTGCGCCTGATCATCTGGAAGGCTGCAGTTTTGTTCCGCTGATGCGCGCTCCAAAGCGCAACTGGAAGATAGCTTCGTTTAGCCAGTACCCACGCCCTGGCGGAATTATGGGCTATACGATGCGGACGGCTCAGTTTCGCTATACACGATGGCTGCGCGAGAAGGACCAGAGTGTTGTCGCAGAAGAACTCTACGATTACCTGGCAGATCCGGGAGAGACTACTAACTGGGCTGGCAATGAGAAGTATGCCGACACGCTTCAGTCTCTTCGTAGCCAGAGCAAGGCTGGGTGGCAAGGCGCCAAACCGAATGTCTGAGGACTATAAGCCACTCCACTATCACGCTCATAAACTCAACCGGTACGGGCGCCTTTTAACTCGCCCACGAGCCTCTTCTTCGCGCGGAGAGCCTGAATTCGCAAGAGCGCCACGGCACTGTAGAAGTGTTCGGCTAGGCCCGGTGAGGCAGGGCGAAGTTCGTATATCACGCGATCCAGAGAAGTGAACTGTGCGGTGTGGTCGCGAAGGAATATACGTAAATGATCTATCTCTGCGCTGCTAGCTGTATTGGGATGAATACAGATTGTCCAAAGGCCTTCCGACTTCTCCACAGGCTTCCAAAGCTGTTGCGGGATCCATGTCATACCTTCACTGATAAATGGGACATGGGCAAAGCCATCTGACAGCATATGAACGCCCTCTTCCCGGAGTGCTTCAAGGGTTTGGACATCAAATCCATGGCGAGGAGCAACCCATATTCGCGGATTCAGCTGGTGGTTGCGGAGAATACGCAGGCCCTCGCAAATCCAGTGGCGCTGCGTACCTCTAGGAACGCCGGCAAACTCCGAGTCCCGATGCAGCGGAACCAGGCTGCGCCCGCGGCTGTTGGAGAGGTGATGATAGCCATGCAATCCGATGGCAGCACCTGCGGATTCAAGCTCGCGCATCGCTGCCCAGAATGTTGAATCGGGCGAATCAAGTTGCAGGTTAGGGTCACGATTATCGGGCACAACGGCGAGAATCGGGCATATCTGGAATTCCCTGATCAGCGGCAGAAGGCGCAGCCGCCAACGATCAGAGACAGTCGGGCAAAGGTCGTCGAATCGAAGCAGATATTGAGCAGGCCTTGGAATCATGCTCCGGCCTCCCCTTTAGATGCATCCAATAGAAGTCTTCTTGACCAGTAACCGAGGAAAAAGAATGTGCTAACAGTCCATAGGGAAGTCGCCAAAGCAATTCCTGCCACGCCGTACCACCGCATGAGAATCAAGTTCAGGACCACGTCCAGAGCAAAGTTGATTGCTCCGCAATACAGAATTAGATCGGTACGGCGCATGGCAACAATCAAGCGATAATAAACCCGGCTGCATACTAAGAATGGAATCTGAATAGCGTACATGGCCAACGCTGGAGCAACGATCGCGGTGTCTTCCTGTCGAAATGCGCAGTGTTCAAATGTCATTCGAATGAGCAAGTGCGCACTGGTAATCAGCAGCACGGCAATGGGCACGGAAACCAGTGCAAGGAGGCGCACCCAGGTGCGCACGGCACGCCTGCAGCCGGGCCAATCTCTGTGAGCAACCATGCGCGAAAAATATGGCACGACTGCAGTGGAAACCGCACCAGCCAGAAGAGTGATCACAACGCTCACAAAACGGTTGGCATATACCAATGCGGAGACACTTCCAGACGGCAGCATGGCAGCCATCGACTGATCCGCCAGTAGTCCACCGGAGGCCACAACGCCGCTGAGCAGCACAGGGCCATATTGACCACCCACCTCGCGGACAGCTTCGGTCATCCCATACCAGTGCAGGCGGAAGCGGTACCCGTGAGAGGCCATCATTATGGCCACGAGAACCGCATGGGCAAGCGAGCCGGCTAGCATGGAGTAGACCATCGCCCAGACTCCGAAGCGGTCGCCCAGCGCCAGCGCACCCAGGATAATAGCCACCGAGATTGCAACCGGAGCTAGCGCCGGGAATGCAAAGCGCTCAAACGTATTCAATACGGCAGTGCAGTTGGTGGCTATACCACTGATGAGTACGATTGGCAGCAGCGCGTAGAAAATCCGAATAGATAGCTCCAACTTTTCCTCCGGAAATTGCGATGCAATCAGCGGGAAAAAGACGCGCGCTGTGAGTGCCATCGCCACTGATGCTGCAGCGAGCAGGAGGCACATCCAAAGCAATGAGCTTGAGAGCAATTGTTGCGCCCGGTCATGCCCCTCCTGTTCCCTTACCCGAATCAGCGTGGGAACGAGTGCCTGGTTCATTGACTCGGAAACAAGATTAATCAACAGGCCAGGGATAAGCGCAGCGGCGAGAAAGGCGTCCATTGCGTCCGAACGGCCATAAACTCCGGCAACGACGACCTCTTTGAGTGTGGCGACAATCTTGACTACGATACCTGCGGCGCCAACCAATGTGGCAGCGCGAAAGATACTGCGATTTACATCGGTCCCTTTGACGAGCCGTGCGACTTGTGAAATGGCATGCATAGTGGAATAGGTGCAATTGTTTCCCGAAGCTACAAAAACTGCGAACCTTCCGCCGCATGTTCAAGAGGTGGTCTCGGCGATGAAAAGCACGCCGTAAGGCACTCCGCCTCTTCCTTAGCAAGGCGCCCGGCAAGAGCTATGAGGGCAAGCAGTAGCCAGGTTGTTCGACTCTCTTCTACCGTAGCTACCTGCGAAGTAATGATCCAAACCAGCAGAGCAGTCCCCAGCGCCAATTGCAGCGGGCCATGGGTTTGCATGGTGGAGTAGGCCGCTAGAGCCACAATTGCGATAGCAAGGAAGAGGGCGCACAAGCCCCCGCTCACAAGTATCGAGAGAACTGAGTTGTGAGCCGTATCGATAGGAGACAGCCCAGCAGCCCTAACAAATGTACCAGCGCCTGAGCCGAACAGAGGCGCCTGGACAAAGGCATGCCAGCCTGCAGACCAGATATTTAATCGTTGATTAAGGTCGCCGCTTCGCAGTTGCTCGGGAATGGATGCTAAACGCTCAAAAATCTCATGAGGGATAAGGACCCAAAGGACGGCAGCAAAGATCGGAAGCAGCAATATCCCAGCAAGCAGTCTGCGCGTATGACCACGAGCCAATAAAATGCCACAACCCACCAGCGCCACCATGGCGGCCAGAAAGCCACCGCGCGAGGCTGTGAGTACTACTGCAACCAGTCCGAGCGGCAGATAGCCCGCGGCAAGTAGACGGGCAGACCAGCGGGACTCGGTGATCAACAGCAGGGCCGCCAGAGGGAAGCCCAGGTCGAGAAAACGGGCTACATCATTGGGGTCCTGTCCATAGGCAGCAAAGCGTATCTGTCCGGCTGCAATTGCCTCTGCTGAGCCAAAATTGGCGAGCGTGAGCAAGGCCAGAACCCAGGAGCCGGCCACAAATGCGCGCAGAATATCGCGTAGATCCTCGGGACTTTCCACAAACTCCCACATTAGCCAGACAATCATCATCTCCTGGAAGTAAGCACGCATCTTTTCGAGTGTCGCCGTCTGATCGATAGTCCAGAAAATGCTGCAGCAGAGCCAAAGATAGAAGGCCAGCACCACCCACTGGAGAGGACCGGGAGTGCGCAAGCGGCCTGCCTGCAGAATCGCAGGAAGCGCCAGAAGGAGCAGCAGCACACCGACTATGCGTGCTACATTGCCCAGCGGCGCACCCAGGTCAAGTGAGTATTCCCACGGGATTGCGAAGACGAACAGCAACAACAGTCCCCAAGCAACCCTGCGCATGGCCAATCCCCCCTCTGCTGACTAATATCTCTGCGAATAAACTAGGCCAGAGTAAATGGTGACGCCAATCGCAGATTGAATGGCGGACTCAACGGCCCGGTTCCACAGGTTCTTTGCCGTGGAGTTGGGCACAAAGAGTATGTCCCGATCATGAATAGGCTGATCGGGATCCTGCCCATGGAGCATGCGCTTGAGATTCAGCGCGGTCAGAGTGCGACCTCCCTTCTGCTCACGGATGAGCAGGGCACTTCCGGTGGCAGCGTTCTGCGATGGACCCCAGGCAAGCGAAAGCGCTTGAACCACGGTCAGGCCCTGCACGGGATCCACGGGAAATCCGCCAGGGCGAATTACATCGCCAACCACAAAGACCAACCCGGCACGACTTACCTGCACTGTGTCACCGGGACTGAGTTCCGGGTTGTGGTCAGAGCCCGCGTCAGTCCCACTGGGGTCCAGCACCACAGAATGCGGCGTTTGCGGATCACTGCGGTGGAAGACGTTCACCAAGCGACCTGCATTTGGCGCCAAGCCAGAGGCCACCGAGACCAGGTCAAGCAACCGATGGTGGAGAGCATAGGGATAGACCCCCGGATGGGCAACCTCGCCCAGCACACTTACGTCCTGCCCGACGTATGCTGTCACAAGCAAATGAATCTGCGGATGAAGGAGCATGCCCTTGGCTATCAACGCTGCCTCAATAGCGCGCGCCGCCGCTGGCTCGTCCAATCCGCCAACTAGAACTTCGTTGATCATGGGAAGCACGATGGTGCCCGCGGCGGAGACGCGCGCAGCAGAGTGAAACTCCGGAGTGTGGAACTCGCTGATATCCAAAAAATCGCCGGGCCCGATCAGCGCAGCCATGGGAGTCTCAGACGGCGCGGTTGCCAGCGGCGGCTTGCCTGTCTGGCTCGCAACAACTGGGCTGTTCCATACCGCAGGAGCTTCCTTGGGATTGGGCTGATTCCGTGTCTCCTGCGAAAAGGGCAAGCGAGCTACACCCGTGGGCAGGCCGGATGTGCTTGGTGTGGGCGCCTGGCCCTGGGCCCACGTGCCAACCAGGAAGATAACCAGGAGCGGCGCAACCACGCGCGTCTTCGAAACACTCAGCGAATCAAGCAAAAGCGCGCCTCCTACCGCCAGCCAAAGTCCGGCGAAAAAGGTAATGGCGAGGTAAAGCGGCAGATCGGGAGCCACTGCCTTTGCAGGCTGGCGCGCACAGTCGACCACTGTAATTGAGGAATTACCAAGGCCTGCGTAGAGCCCCGTCTCCTTAATCTTTTCCTGCACCTTCATGTAAAGTTCATGGCTGGAGTTAGCTTCCTGGCGCATCTCTGCGTATTCGTCAGAGGCCTGGTTCATTTTCATGCCTTCAGCAGTGCGCTGATCCAACCTTTTGCGCACCATTTGTTCGCGATCAACAGCCGTTTGCCAGGCGCTTTGGAATCGCGCTACCAATTTGTCATCCTCAGCACGCCTCTGCCGTTCCAAATCCTGCATCTGGTTGCGAATTTCAACTACCCTGGGAAAGTTCGGGCCATGTTCGGCGCTAAGTTGGGCTTGTTCCTGTTGGAGATTGCTGCTCTGGGTGTGAATCTGCTGCAACAGTGCTGTGGCAAAGCTGCTGCTTTCGGCCTGCAAGCGCGGATCGGAAGCAATCACCAACTCCGGGTCCCCCTGTGAGGCGACTTGGAACTCCGCTTCGCGCAGGATACGGTCAGTGGTGGCAACTACCAGTTGCCTGCCTAGCTCATCAATTTCCAGAAGAACCGATGCATGTTGCACCTCGCCTGCCTGGCCGTTTGAGAACATCTCGGGCGAGGCTAGGATGCCATGATCGATCTGAAACGCTTTCAGATGCTGCTGGTCGCGGTCCATTCCGGCCTTCAGTTTCTGCAATTGCGTTTCCAGTAAGCCCGAAGCCTGAACGGTAGCCTGGACGCGGGACTCGGAATCCTGCTGCCCGTAGGCACGAATCAATGCATTCACGACGGCGGCAGAAAGGGTCGCATCGCGTGATCGAAAACGAATCTGAATCAGCAGCGTGCGCGGAAGAGTCTGCACGCTGAGCCGTTTCTGAAATCTCTCCAAGAGCCATGCCTGGGCATCGGCGCCGGGCGCATCGGGGCGAAAGCTGGGAAAGCGGCGCGCAAAATCACCATTGAACGCTGACGAATCGTAGAGCTTGAGTCCGCCGATGACTCTCCAGGCCAGTTGGTCGCTGCGAAAGACGTTGGCCAGAGTCTCCAATACCATCGGCGAGGAGAGCAATGAAGCCGGGGTTGCCTGTTCCGGCGACTCAAGGCTTAGGGGAGAAGCTGAAGCAGTACGCAGCGCTACCTTGGCCGTTGCTTCGTACTGCTTGGGAGCAACGAGGCAGTACAGCAAACATAGTGCCAGCAAGCCCCCCTCGACGGAAGAAATCAGCTTGCGGCGGCGCACCACCAAGTCCCAGAGCGCACGGAAGGATGTTGAGCCGTGATAGCGGCTAGCGTTTGCCACTGGATTGGCACAGGACTCCTGCGGCGATTGGTGATGAGTAACTGAGACGTCCGGCAAGGGTGGGAACCTCATTCCCATTGCCCTCGCGCAGGACTGTCCTTGGCATTCGAATCGAAAAGCCGTGCGAAGGGAATCCCCGACAGTGTGCTTGATTCGAAGCAATTCGTCAATAGATTATGTCACACAGGAGAATGCGATGTGGAAAAGCGCATTCAAAACCGTTTCATCAAACGGTCCGACCAGTTTGATACCACTGGACGGTGCGGCGCAGCCCTTCTGTGAAATCAACAACGGGCTCGTAGCCCATTCGTTCTCTGGCCAGCCCAATATCTGCCAGCGAATCTCGAATATCGCCAGCGCGCGATGCTGCGTAAGCCGGTTTGCCGCTATAACCGGTGAGTTTACTGAGAATAGAAAATGTCTGATTCAGGGTGAAACGCGATCCAGTTGCCAGGTTCATCATTTGCCCAGAAACCTTCTCTGCAGGAGCCGCAGCAGCGAGCAGGTTACCCTGCACAACATTGTCGATGAAGGTAAAATCGCGGCTCTGCTCGCCGTCGCCATAGATCGTCGGCTGCTCTCCCGCCAGCATGCGGCGACAGAATATGGCCAGCACTCCGGAGTAATGCGAGGTAGGGTCCTGATAGGGTCCAAATACATTGAAGTAGCGCAATACCACCGTCTCCAGGCCATACACACGGGCAAATGCGCGCATGTAGTGCTCGCCAGCCAGCTTTGCCACAGCATATGGGCTGATGGGATTGGGTAGCATTCCCTCAACTTTAGGCTGCACTGGCGTCTCGCCATACGCAGAAGAAGATCCAGCGTAGATCACGCGGCGAACTCCAGCCGCCCGGGCAGCAACCAGCACATTGAGTGTTGCATTTACGCAGTTGATGTTTGTACTTACCGGGTCTTCAACGGAGCGTGGCACAGAGGCAAGCGCGGCTTCGTGAAAAATAACCTCCACGCCGGCGCAAGCCTTCGCACAGACAGAAGGGTCGGCAAGGTCGCCTTCAATGAATTCCATCGCCTCAAGGCCTACCAGATTGGCTCGCTTGCCAGTAATGAAGCTGTCAATGCCGCGGACGGCCTCTCCGCGAGCCAGAAGCGCTGCGGCGATCGAACGACCAATAAAACCAGCTGCTCCGGTAACAAGGTATTTAGCCAATGTCATTCTCCACAGATTTGGACTAAGCGAAGTGTCAGAGACAGCATTTCGCAAGAATCAGGATACTCTCGCGAGCCCGCTGCCCCGCAAACCAATTCCCGGTATCAGGTTCTACAATTGGAAATATGGATACTGGGCCCGCAAACAGGTTGGTTGCTCTTAAGCAAAAAATGCAATCCCGTGATGCCCGCATTGGAATTGTCGGGATGGGATACGTAGGACTGCCGCTAGCGCTGCTTTTTAGCGACGAGCGCTTCCAGGTGACTGGCTTCGATATCGCGCCGGACAAGGTTGCCAAGCTCAATGCAGGCGGTTCCTACATTGTGCGCATCCTCCCTTCGGAGATTCAGCAAGCACAAAAGGCCGGCTTCCGCGCCACAACCGACTATTCCGAGATAGACCAGATGGATGCGGTCATCATTTGCGTGCCTACGCCGCTGAATGAACACCATGAGCCGGATCTGAGCTATGTCACCGGAACAGTCGCGTCCATTGCGCCCCATGTCCATGAGGGCCAGCTAATTGTGCTGGAGAGCACCACCTATCCGGGAACAACGGAGGAGGTGGTGGCACCCATGCTCGAAGCCGGCAACCTGCATGGCCTGAAAGTTGCGCGCACGCTGGACGAGGCGGGTATTCATGTAGTTTTTTCCCCGGAGCGGGAAGACCCTGGCAACGAGACGGTGGCCCGGCACGACATTCCCAAGGTCGTGGGAGGCTGCGGCCCGGCTGCGGCTGAGTTGGCCGCAGTTCTGTACAGCACGATCTTTCGCCGCGTTGTTCCTGTCAGCGGCCCGTCTGTTGCCGAGATGACCAAGCTGCTTGAAAACATCTATCGCTGCGTAAACATTGCGCTGGTCAACGAGCTCAAGCAACTGTGCATGAGAATGGGTATTGACATCCATGAGGTAATTGACGCTGCCAAGACCAAGCCCTTTGGTTTTCAGGCCTTCTATCCTGGCCCAGGGCTGGGCGGTCACTGCATCCCCATCGATCCCTTCTACCTGTCGTGGAAGGCAAAGGAATATGACTTTCAAACCCGCTTTATTGAGTTGGCCGGCCAAGTCAACACCGGGATGCCTTATTTCATCGTGGCGCAAATCTCAGCTGGGCTCAATGAACGATGCAAATCCATCAAGGGATCGAAGATTTTGGTGCTGGGTCTCGCTTACAAGCGCGATATTGACGATCTGCGCGAGTCTCCCTCGCTGACCATCATCGAAATACTGCGCGACAAGGGCGCTGCTGTTGCCTACAATGACCCTTATTTCCCCACCGTGGGCCACGGCCGCCACTACGACCTGAACATGACATCTGCCCCAATGAAAGACCTCGGCCAGTACGACGCTGTGGTCATCGTTACAGACCACTCCAGCTATGACTACAAGGCAATCGTTGAGCAATCTCAGTTGGTGATCGACACGCGGAACGCCACCAAGGGTATTGAATCGGAAAATATTTTGCACTGCTAATTGCAGGTGATCGGCAAGACGCTATTTGAGTAGATCGTGTATTGTGAGTTGGTTCGCCTATGATCCATTTTCTCCCAACCCTGGCTGAGCCTGGGCTTCTGCTGCTCAGTGAGAAGGTCCTCTTCGCCGGGTTGGCGGCAACCTCAGGGCTGGCTTTCGGCGCCCGCTTCCGTATCGTCCTCGGCAATATCCTCCATTCCAAGAAGGACGCCACCTTTCGCCCCTTCCCGATTAGCAGGCGCATTCGGGACCTGGTCTGGGAGGTGCTTTGCCAAGCCAAAGTTATTCGCGAGCGGCCAATGGCAGGTCTGGCGCATGCTTTGGTTTTCTGGGCTTTTTGCGCCTTTGCGCTGGTTACTCTCAACCATTGCGCGCAAGGACTGGGAATCGGCTTTCTCTCGCCCCGCGGCCAGATCGGCCGTTACTATTTCGACTTTGCCGCGGCTTTCGCCTTGGCATGCGTCATTGGCATTGCGGGGCTATTTGTGCGCCGGTTCGTGGTTCGCCCGCGGTGGCTCGGCAAAAAACTCTCTTGGGAGTCCGGCTTCATTGCTGTGCTGATTTTTGCGCTGATGACTACCTACCTGGCGGGCTTCTTTGTAACAGACGGCGGTGCCGCAGCTCGGATTCTGTGGTGGACTCACACGCTGGCGCTGCTCACATTCCTTCCAATCATTCCTCATACCAAGCATTTGCACTTGCTTTTGAGTCCAGCCACCGTATTCCTGTCGCGCGGAGGCTTCAGCCGGATTCCGCCGCTC
>Ga0007854_10001576_pt1 | contig 14419 bp, 11 predicted proteins | sample CryBogCBH12Aug08_FD_60382 | JGI IMG/M metagenome (GOLD analysis project Ga0007854, IMG submission 60382) | Freshwater microbial communities from Crystal Bog, Wisconsin, USA - CBH12Aug08 | ecosystem: Environmental > Aquatic > Freshwater > Lake | place: Crystal Bog, Wisconsin, USA | collected...
CCCGTCTCCGCGATCTTGGCTTCATAGGCCTGGTCGGCGATCGATTGAAGGAAGTTGATTAAATCAGGTCCTGGCTTGTGATTCGCCAAATCGTCGATGGTGGCGTAATCAACGAGCGGGAACACTTCGTTCAAGTCTTCGAAGAGCACGCTGTGGTCGTAAACCTTCGTGCCATCCTCTTCAACCATCCAAGCGTTCTGGACTACTTCACCAATCAAGTCGCTGATATAGGTCTTGATTTCGGTGCGGACATCCTTTCCGAGAAGGATTTCTCGCCGCAAGCCATAAATATGTTCGCGCTGGGCGTTCAAGACGTCGTCGTATTCCAGAACATTCTTTCGTGCTTCGAAGAAGTGATTCTCGATGCGCTCCTGTGTCTTCTGGATCATTCGGCTCAAGAAGCCTGCGGTGACCTCTTCCATCGGTGGCCACATCTTGAGTGCAGGGTTCTCCATCATGTTCGCATTAAAGATCTTCCAAAGTTGATCTTCCAGTGCGACGTAGAATCGGCTCTCGCCGGGGTCGCCCTGACGTCCCGCACGACCTCGAAGCTGATTGTCGATTCGACGGCTCTCGTGGCGCTCGGTACCGAGGATGAACAAGCCACCCAGAGCTCGGACCTCTTCTGCCCGCTCTCTTCGCTCTTGATCGTCGAGAGGCAGCGGAGGCGCTGCTCGTTCCTTTCCACCACGTCGGTAGCTCACGAATGTATCGCCATACGCTTCCATCGAATGGGATTCGGACTCGTCTTCTGTGTTTCGAGCCATCTTCACGATATCGTCTTCGACTCGCCCGCCCAGCAGAATGTCAACACCACGACCCGCCATGTTGGTTGCAATGGTGACCTGACCCTTTCTTCCTGCTTCGGCAATGATCAGCGCTTCCTGTTCGTGGAACTTCGCGTTCAAAACGTTATGCGGAATTCCGTGCGAAAGTGCCTCTTCAAGATCGACAGCGTTGGCATCAGGAAGATTCCACTGCTTAAGACACCACTCCATCCAATCGCCTTTCAATACATCGCCTGATAGGTCAATCTTGCTCAACAGGCTGGAAAGAACCTTTCGGTCCAAGTCCTGAAGGTCGGTCAGATAGAGCCGACTTGCTTCGTCCTTGATTTCGCCTTTGAGATCTTTCTTGACCTCCAGGTGCTCCTTGAGCCGCTGGACGATAATCAACTTCTGAAGCATGTCTGGCGTCAAGCGAGATGAAACCTTTTCCGACATTTCAATCGATCGGGTACCAACCAGTACAGGTTGTTGTTTGGTGAAAAGTCGAAGAATCTCCCAGCCAATTCCACGGAATTTGGCTTCCATCGTTTTGTAAATGATGTCGGGTTGGTCCACACGAAGCAAAGGGCGGTGGGTGGGAATAGTGACCACGTCCAAACCATAAATCTTACGGAACTCGTCTTCTTCCGTCTTTGCCGTACCGGTCATACCGGCAAGCTTGTTATAAAGGCGGAACAGGTTCTGGAAGGTAATCGTGGCGATCGTCTGGCTCTCGCGCTGAACAGGAACGCGTTCCTTTGCTTCCAATGCTTGGTGAAGTCCATCGCTAAATCGACGACCGAACATCATGCGACCCGTATTCTCGTCAACGATGATGACTTCACCTGACCGAACGACGTAGTCGATGTCTTTGTCGAAGAGAGCGTATGCCTTTACGGAAGCATTAACGTGGTGGAATAGCTTTGGATCGGCGGCGATGTTATCAATACCGAGAAGTTCTTCCAGATAGTCCATACCCTCTTCCGTAAGAGATGCAGAGTGGTTCTTCTTATCTGAGGTCCAGTGAACTTCCTTCGTTAATTTTCGAACGACTTCATCGACAACCTTGTAAACCGAGGTGTCTTCCTGTGAAGGACCAGAAATGATATGGGGGGTTCTGGCTTCATCGACGAGGATTGAGTCCACCTCGTCGATCATGGCGTAGTTCAACTCGCGCATGACAAGGTCTTCTTCGGAGAATGCCATGTTGTCACGGAGATAGTCGAATCCAAATTCGTGGTTGGTTCCGTAAGTGATGTCGCATCCGTAGGCATCTCGGCGAGAGCAAGGCAACAGATTCATGTAGCGAGGATCGTCGTGCTGAGCCCCCGGTTCGTAAATGTACGAACCACCCAATTCGTCTGAGTCCGGTGATTGCCCTTGGATGATGCCGACTGACAGGCCCATGAAGTGGTAGATCGGTCCCATCCATACAGCGTCACGACGAGCCAGGTAGTCGTTGACCGTGACCAAGTGTGCACCACGACCGGCCAGAGCATTGAGAATGATCGGCGCGACTGCGACAAGGGTCTTTCCTTCACCCGTCTTCATCTCAGAGATTCGGCCCTGATGAAGTACCGCTCCTCCGATGAGCTGAACGTCAAACAGTCTCATTCCAAGAGTTCGCTTACCAACTTCGCGAACGACGGCAAACACTTCTACAAGGATCTTGTCCAAGTTCTCGCCACTCTTGGCACGCTGTCGAAACTCGGCTGCTTTGGCTTGAAGCAGCTCATCAGTCCAAGCAGAAATCTGAGGCTCAAGGTCGTTGATTTGCTGCACGATGGGCATCACAAGATCAACGTCCTTCTTACTGGTATCAAATAGTTTTCGTAGGAAATTCATTTCGGTTTTGGTTATTGGGAAACACACGTCCGGGCACAAATTGGCCCAGAATGACGGATGAGGCAGGCGGGACGGTTGTTAGACCGCTGGTAAAGGTCCGTCACGTGTCCGATCAGATGATCCGAATCCCGTGGGTAAGTGCAGGCTGCCTTTTTCACAGACATGCCTTTTCGATTCGCAATCCTCAACCGAAACTACCGTTCTTGTCGGAGCTTGAATTGGCTGAAGGATGGCAAAAAGCGCATTGGAAAGAGGATCGCCAAGGTGATTGGCAAGAATGCTTGCAAAGGATTGCTTTTCACATTCCGTGAGGGAATCTGATTCCGAAGCAACGATTTGTCGCTGAATCGCTTCCAGTGCGGCAGGCAAACGCCCATTAACCGCAAGCCGCTCAAAGTTCGAGGGGCCTTGCAGCAACAGAAGAATCAGTGCCGGTAAAAGTGGAAGCATCCCTAATTACGCTCTAATAGAGATTATAGACGTTTGTGACCCCAGTCCTAACGCCACATCATCATGTACTTCAAGAATCCTGTCAGGGTTTCTCAGGGTTCGTCGACTTTGACCTTTATCCCACGAGAATGGGTGTACAGGGTGATCCCTCGATTGGCGATCCAAGAGCCAACCAATGCCATGAGCATGAGGAGCATGATGCGAATCATGATGGACGTGAGGGATTCGCCAGCGGATGCCAAATCGAGCTTCTTGCCATGATCGATTCCCAACGCAGTCCGCTCTGGGATGGAGAACATTTCCAGCGCCAGTCTAAATACAAAGATGAGGATTCCGATCCCGCCAAGAAAGACGCAGATTCCTACAAAGGAACCTACAAAGTCCCGGTGATGATGGATCTGTGTCTTACCGGGTGCGTTCATTATGTTGATTCCTTATTTTGGTGTTATGTCCGAAGGAGCGGTAAATCATAGACGTATTTGAATCTGGAATTGATTGCTGCTCAATTGGACTGTAACATCCGCACTCAAGTTTGCACGAAACTATAGAAAAGAGAAGGGGAAATCTGGCGAATGTATCGAGTCCCGCACCAAATGGCAAGGGAGCTTTTTTGAAGCCGCGATCAACCGATCCTCATTCCCCTTGAATACTTTTCTGGTTAGCCAGCTCAGGTTGGAGCGCCCATAGAAGAAAACTGCCCTGTTGCTCTCAATTCCCTTGCTGCTGTTCGGACATCATCTGACAAGACGAGTGTCTTAGCGAGCAGCCTTTGGAAGGCGTAAAGCGCTTTACGGTCGTTGGATCGATCAATCTGGTCTTTGGTTTGACCAAGTTCCTTAGCCTGTCGCGACAGTGCGCGGCTTACTTGAAGTAGGGCTCGCACCTTCTTCACCGGGGACAACTTCGAAGCTCGAATCGCTTTGATGCGAGACCGAACTTCATATTCCGTCAACATTCATCTCCTCCATCAGCCAAGTTGGAGTAACTCGGCGGTTCTTGTGTCAGGCTTGCGAAGTTAGCTGTCGGATTCGAGTCAAGAACTACTCGCTCCAAACGATTCCGTTCGGAGTTCACCCCATGGTTCGGTTCCCCCGCTGACACACCCGTGTCATTCAGCCCTGGTTATTGGAAGCCCCATTGCTTCAATGAGAAGACGTTACCGCAAACCAAAGGGTTTGAGAATAATGGTGTGGAAAATGGGACTACCAGCAAAAATTCGGTAACTGTTCCATTGAGAATACGTATACCCAGTTCAATTTTGCCTCCAAAAGGTGTACATTGTGCAGGACGCAATGAAGAGTCTACGAATAGCCCAGGCCCTCCTATGCGCCTTACTAATGGTGCCGATGTTTGCGTCGGCTCAAACGGTAAAGAAGCGCGATCTCGTGATTTGGGGCATTAGTTTTGGTCCCGATACCAAGGGCATGGAGGCGGTCGTTCGAGAATTTTCCCGACGACATCCAGACATCAACGTCCGAATTCTGAGCATGGGAGCGGGCAACATGAACCCGCAGAAATTGATGACCAGCATCGTGGGTAACGTTGCACCTGACGTCATCAGTCAAGACCGATTCTCTATCTCAGATTGGGCAAGTCGCGGAGCATTTCAACCGCTCGATGATTTCATTAAAAGAGATACGGGTAAAGACCCGCTTTGTCCGCGAAAAGAGCAATATTATCCCGCAGTTTGGAATGAGGCCTCATACGGTGGCAAGGTTTACGGAATCCCGGGGAGCCGACAACCGAATTCTTTACTATAACAAGACGATCTTCAGGGAAAAGGCTGATGCATTGCGTGCTGCCGGTTTAGATCCTGATCGAGCTCCCCGAACGTGGTCTGAGATCAAGAAATACGGGAAGGTCCTTACGGAAGTCAATCCTCAGACTGGCCAATTCAAGCGTGTAGGATTCCTCCCAAATTTCGGCAATTCCTGGCTCTACATGTACGCATTCCAAAACAATGCCAGCTTCATGGGAGATAGGAACGGAGTCAAGGGTCGCGTTTGTACGATGAACACACCGGAAGCTGCGGAAGCACTGAAGTTCATCGTCGACGGTTACGATCAGATTGGTGGATACGAGAAGTGTAAAGAATTTGAATCTGGGTTCCTAAGCAACGAAAACGATCCGTTTGTGCTGGGAAAAGTTGCCATGAAAATTGATGGCGACTGGATCCTGAATGCGCTTTCTCGATACGGACCCTCACTGGAAATTGGGGTCGCTCCCCCACCCGTGCCAGATGATCGCTACTATCATCGGGGGCGATTCAAGAATGAAAAGGACACGTTCATAACTTGGGTTGGTGGCTATAGCTATGCGATTCCAAAGGGGGCAAGAAACTCACCGGATGGTTGGGAATTTATCAAATTTGCTACTAGCACTGAAGGTCGTATGGTTGAGAACGGTGCCCAAAAACAATGGGAGCAACTCAAAGGCCGTGCATTCATCCCAAGACAGCAGGGAAGCATGGAAGCCAATGAGGCAATCTTCAGGGCATTCAAACCTGCAGATCCCAAGTTTGCCACGGCGCTGCGCCAGCATATTGATTTGATGCCCTTTGCGCATATCCGACCAGTAACATTTGTCGGTCAGACGCTTTGGGACAATCATGTGAAAGCGATGGAGCGAGCTTGTTATCACAAAGCAACTCCGACGGAATCCCTCCAAGCAGCTCAAGAGGTGGTGCAAAGAGACTTGGACGCCTTCTTCGACAAAGAACTGCATCCGGTCATCGATTTGGGAATTCCACTTAAAATTGGGGTTGCAGTTGGACTCTTGGTTCTCATTGGGCTTGTCATCTGGTTCTTGCGACTTCGTATGGGGCGACTTGAGAGGTCCGAAGCCTGGTGGGCCTACTTGTTTGTCTCACCTTGGCTAATAGGGTTCCTCGTCCTGGTGATCGGCCCTATGATTGCCTCGCTCTTCTTTAGTTTCACCCAGTACGACGTACTCAATGAAGCTCGCTGGGTCGGCACCAAGAATTATCAAGATCTGTTTGGTGCGGATTGGCTGAATGTATCGAAAGGGCTGGCAAACTCAGTTTATCTAGCCGCTTTAACCGTGCCGCTGACTTTGGCGGTCGGTTTGGCAATTGCTTTGCTACTCAATCAGGCAACCCGAGGCATGAGGTTCTACCGAACGTTCTTCTACATGCCTGCTATTGTTCCAGGAGTTGCCAGCGCGGTTCTTTGGACTTGGGTGTTGACTCCCGACCCGAACAAGGGTCTCCTCAATGCAGGATGGCTCCAACTCGTCACACCGATACTCGGGATCAATCCTCCTGGTTGGATTCAAAGCGCTGATTATTCCAAGAGCGCTCTAGTGGTTATGAGTATGTGGGGTGCTGGAAGCGGAATGATCTTGTGGCTTGCAGGCTTGAAAGGTATTTCAAATACGCTCTACGAAGCGGCCAGTATTGACGGTGCAAACCCGCGGCAAACCTTCTGGTCAATCACCTTCCCCCAATTAAGTCCAATTATCTTCTTTAACGCAGTTATGGGCTTCATTGGCGCGATGCAAGAATTCGATCGCATCTACATTATGAAACCTTCGTCCGATGGTCCAGTCGGGCCGGACGATTCGCTGTTGACTCCGGTTTACCTCTTGTTCAACAACGGGTTTGCTTACTTCAAGATGGGATACTCGTCGGCAGCGGCTTGGATGATCTTTGGAATTATCCTGATACTGACCTTTACCCAATTCAAATTGGCTCCGCGATGGGTTCATTACGAGAGTGACAAATGAGGCAAGCAGATTTGGATAGGAAGGTGAATCGATGACCTCAGCGAATTTGCTTTATTCCGTTGGAACTGTCCTAACTTGGTTCGGATGGATTGCTGGCATTTCTGCCGCGATAACTTTGCTCCGGATCATTTTTGATAAGGTCGGGTTGGATATGCGACGAGCAACCCGTTCTCTAATCGTCAATGGAGCGATCGCGGGAGTTGCTCTGGCGGTTACGGCCATCCTGCCGATGCAAGCCTCGACGAAGAATGGTGTTGGATTCCGTATTCCAGCGGTGTGGTTTGTCATGCCGTTCTCGGCGTGGATCGCGGCTTACTGTATTGCCATGGGTTGTTACCGTTTGGTCCAATCTCTCATGGCCATCAATCAGGAAGAGCGAGTTGAGCGAATTAAGGCATGCGGCATCTGGATTGCCGTGATGTTTGGGTTCCTTTGGCTTTACCAACGCGATCCTGCAAACAAGATCACCATATTGACTGGTGGTCTCTGGCTAGTACCTCAGACATTCGTTGCCATCGTGTTTCTGGGCATTGCCGGGTTGGCGGCAATGGTTGTCGCTGGAAGAGCCACCAAAACTCGAGGCTATGCCAAGACGATTGTTACGCAGGCTGCCTTGCTTGCGGGTTCCGTAATTTTTGGACTCCCCTTTGCCTTCTTGGTAATTACGAGCTTCAAGGAAGACAAGGATATGTCCTCCCCCAACGGAATCGTTTGGGTGCCACGAGTACAAGACACCGTTCCTTATTTCAATAAGAAGAAGCCTGTGTACGAGGGGACTTTCCAAGGGCAAATCGTTCAAGGCAATGCTATTGAAGCGCATACGGATGGTTCGGTTAAGATCGACATCACGAAGCCACTCGCGATTCGAGGCAATACATTTGTCGCTCAGCTTTCGAGCCTAAAGGTTGTCCCAACACAAATTCCGATCGTGTCAGGCAAAGTGGATGGTGTTCCTTTCAAAGGCAAAGTCATCGAAGAGATGGATGATGGCCATCGAAAGGTCTCGTTCTTGGAACCTGCGAATCTTGCTGGTAAAGAACAAATATTCGCACCTGCTGAAGTAGAGCCCGTACGACACATAGGCTTGCGAGTTCAAAACTATTCAGACGCAATTGAATTCCTCCCTCCCGAAACACACAGTGGGCTGGTGTATCTGAAGAACACGCTCATCCTTGTCGTGATGTCGGTGCTTGGAACGATATTAAGTTCATCTATCGTTGCGTATGCATTCTCGAGAATGAGGTTCCCTGGCCGAGATGCCCTGTTTGCGGTTCTGTTAAGTACGATGATGCTTCCGGGTGCAGTCACCTTGATGCCTCAGTTTCTAATCTTCCGTTCTCTGGGTTGGATCGATACACTTTATCCCTTGTGGGTTCCTGCGTTCTTCGCGAGTGCCTTCAACGTGTTCCTTCTCCGACAATTCTTTAAGGGAATTCCCATGGAATTGGAGGACGCAGCAAAGATCGACGGTTGTTCTTATTTGAGAACCTTCTGGACGGTCATGCTTCCCCAGATCAAGCCAGCACTTGCCGTTATCGCGGTCTGGACATTCATGGGTGCGTGGAATAACTTTATGGGGCCGCTGATTTATGTGAACTCACCGGAAAACATGCCATTGAGTTATGCACTCCAGCTATTCCAAGGCGATCGAGGTGCCGAACCTGGCTTACTCATGGCTTTCGCCACGCTCTGTATTGTTCCAGTTCTGACGGTCTTCTTCTTTGCTCAGCGCTACTTCATCGAAGGTGTGACGTTGAGCGGTTTGGGTGGTAGATAGCTGCCTGGTTTGGGCAGCTATCTAGCGCTTTTTTCGTGTGGTCGGCAAGATCTAATGGATAGCACATCCTGTGCTCTCTAACTATCCATTCTTGGCTCGCTCACTCTTTTGCTTTCTCTTTCATGCGACCATTCATGGTCGCATGAAAGAGAAATTCAAGCTAACGCTTGCCGATCCAGTCTGGTTCAAAGCCTTTGGCGTACAGGAGCTCCTGAAGCTGACCGATGTGCACACCCAAGTGTCGGAGGTTCACCAAGACGTGATCCAGCTTGGGAATTGGGTACCAAGGGAAGCCGCTTTCCTGGCTATCCAAGTCCAATGCATCGATCCATTCGTTGATGTGATTAAAGATGTGGTCGGCATATTCGGCGAGCTCAGCCTGGCTATAAGTCGTCTCATCTGGTGGTAAACCTTGCTCGTCATCAGGCCAAAGGATCCGTCCGTGCCAACAATGCTTTTCCCATGGGGTCAAAGAATCGCAATTGGGCATCATATAAAAGTGTGTGTAAAACAGCCCGTGATAGGCAATTCTCCAGAACGTTCTGGGGTGAACTCCACTGGACCAAAGTTCATCTGGGCATAGCTCGATGCATTCCTTCATCATCAGAACTCCAGCCCGGAACTGTCCCTTCAACGCTTCTTTAACACTCATATTTCATCACTGAGTCAGGCTCTGCTGGCCTTACGGAGTTCCCGCTCTGCCTCCTTATTATAGCGATAGCGGTCTGGCCAAATTGAGAGAGCAATGAGACCAAAAATAGAGGCAAGCCCAAGTAGACCCATGAGGGGAGGTAGCCCTTTACTCTTTGCATAATCCACACATGCAAAGACGAACATCAGGGCTCCCAATGGCATAAACAGCAGGACGATCAAACCTGAACCAGATTGGCCCCATTTATGTTGTAACTGCGTCATGATGATCGGAGCCATCATCACAATACCGATGCCCATCTTGGTGTAACAAGATTTGAGGAAAGCAGCTTTCAATTCAATCGATCCAACCTCGCATTCCGTGCCAAAGCCAAATGGCGAAAACCTAAAGCGAGGTTTATCCTGGGACGAACTATCTGTAAGTTCTTTCATGCAGTCGCATTCTACAACGAGGCTCTTTCACTTCATCCGTTTCTGACGTGGCACACCCATCAAGAAGATATAGTCAGAGCATATGATCGCATTCGGTGGCCCAGTAAAAATTGCAGTAAATCGGCCTGCCTTAGGTTCAAAAGAGCCATCTTTATAGAATCTTTATGCGTTAGATCCTAACACCTTCTTTACAATGTGGCATCCGTATTGACGCGGTTAGCGATCCAATGGGCTGCCAAGTAGCAGTCTGTTGGGTTGTTCCAGGGCTCGACGTTGACATCCTGGTCTAGTTAAACACCAGGAGGATGCATGAATCGCCCATTCCTTAAGGGGTCGAAAAAGCTCAGTTTATTTGTGGCAGCTTTTGCCACATTTTTTGTTTGTTATATCAGCGCGACGAGCGCACATGCTCAGGATCCAAAACCGTCTAGTCCGGCTACGACCCCATCTGCAACAGCCCCAGCGACTGCACCGCCAGCAGCGCCTGCTGCTGCGGATACAGCCGCCGCGCCCGCCGCAACTCCAGCACCGTCAAAACCAGATCCCACAGGATCGACCATGGGATTGGGTCTGAGTACGAGCAATCCGCCCGTTGACAACGGAACTCCAGCCGGCTTGAATGCCTGGTCGGCAGATGACGTCAAGCGGTGGAGTAAGGATCCCAAGGCTCCTGTTAACACGGGAGATTTCCTGAAATCGTTAGATGCAGCAGGCCAAAACGCGGTCGCTCTCAACATTGTTTGGACCTTGCTCACAGGCTATCTCGTTATGTTCATGCAAGCCGGTTTCGCGATGGTCGAAACGGGTTTCTGCCGTAAACGGAATGCCGCCCACGTCATGATGCTTAACCTCATGGTCTATGCCATGGGCTTGCTTGGTTGGTGGGCATTCGGGTTCGGTCTCATGTTTGGAAACATGGGAGCTCTATCCACGTTTGGTGGCACTGGGTTACTTGCACAACCCAATCTGTTCCATCCTCAGATCCTAGGACATGATTTCGGGATTTGGGGTAATCACGGCTTCTTCTTGAATCCATCGGTATACGATGTTGGCGTTTATACGCTGTTTCTCTTCCAGATGGTCTTCATGGACACAGCTGCGACCATCCCGACTGGAGCAATGGCGGAAAGATGGTCTTTCCCATCATTTCTGCTTTATGGGCTCGTGATTTCCATCGTGATTTATCCGTTTTACGGAAGCATGATGTGGGGTGGTGGTGGACTCTCACAACTCGGAGTGAACTTCCACCTAGGTCATGGAGCAGTCGACTGGGCAGGTTCCAGTGTTATCCACGCAGTGGGTGGATTTGTCGGATTAGCCGGCGCTAAAGTTATTGGCCCAAGGCGTGGCAAGTTTGGCCCAGATGGAAAACCCAATGCCATTCCTGGTCACAACATACCAATGGCGTTCATTGGATCGTTTATTCTTGCTTTTGGTTGGTTCGGATTCAATCCGGGTTCCAGTTTGGCCGCAAGTGGTGGGAACATGCGTGTTGCCATGATTGCGGTCGTCACGATGTTGGCTTCGGCTTCCGGAGCAGCAGTAGCTTGTATCTACATGAAGCTTAAGACCGGCAAGTTCGATCCGGGTATGACGATCAACGGCTTTTTGGCTGGTTTGGTTGCTATCACGGCTCCATCTGGATTCGTCGATGCAACCAGTGCCGTAATTATTGGCGCCATTGGAGCCCTTGTATGTATCTTCGCCTGTTCCTTCGTTGAGAATAAGCTGAAGATTGACGACCCGGTTGGAGCATTCGGTGTTCACGGTGCAGCTGGTATTTGGGGCTTAATCTCAGTCGGCATTTTTGCTGACGGTAGCTTTGGAACTGGCTATAACGGAACTGGTGCTACCGAATACGTCGTTGGCTCATTGCACACAGGTGTGAACAATGTCCCCTTGATGGGCGTCACTGGAGCGCTCCATGGAGACTGGGGTCAGCTCATTGCCAACCTCATTGCAGCGGTTGTCTGTATGGCTTGGGCTTTCGGCTTCGCCTACGTCTATTTCTCGATTCAAAAGAAGATCTTCCCGCTTCGATCACCAGCGGCAGATTCTCCAGAAGAGGATCTGGATCAAGAGGAGTTTGGCACCCTGGCCTATGTAAACAACTAGGCCTCCAATCGTTGGGCGAACATCTGGAACGGTGTTCGCCCAACTTAGAGGTAACGCATGACAAAGGTAGAAGCATATATTCGGTTGCACGTTCTCAAGCAAGTTCAATCTGCCCTTGAGGAATTGCACATTTCAGGTTTAACTGTCACTGAAGTTCGTGGGATGGGGCACTCAAAGGCAATCACCCACACTTTCAGAGGAAGCCAGTACGACACGGTCCTCAATCCCAGGTTAAAGATTGAGGCATTGGTGCACGATGAGGAAGCCGACGCAGTGGTAGATGCCATTCTTGAGGCTGCCAGTACCGGCGAAGTGGGGGATGGCAAGATCATCACGTACAAGGTCGATCAGGTCGTTCGTATTCGAACAGGTGAACGGGGCGACACCGCACTGAAATAGTCCAGATATTCCAACCGCCTCAAAAGGGATGCCTCGTATGTCCCTTATGGACTTTTGAGACAAAAGGTCATGAGGATTCGGTTGGAATAGGGAGGCACATTGTGTGCCCTTTCGCTCCGCCTTCACTAAAACTTCTGCGAGCTTTGCGACGCCTTTGCTCGCAGTCTGTAAGTTCAGGTTCAAATTGCGGCGTTCTGCCACAATTTGAACCTTTCTTGTTATGCCCACTCATGGGCATACTTATGACTCAACCTTTCAAAATTGGGACTTCCAACTTCTGGTGCTACTTAGTAGGAGGCTCCAAAAACCTTAGAACGAACTAGGGAAAGGTCACCCAGGGCTGAGTCGGCATATCTCTCAAAAAGGGCTTAACAGCAGAGTAATTTGGATTCCTGGCCAAGAATCGTTTTGCATCAAATGGAGTGCCATCCGAGATTCCCATTCGAGCCCAGAACTGCATGCTGGTAACTTGAGTTGAGTCAACCACTTTGGTATTAACCGCTCCCGAAAAATCGGAAACTCCACAAAGGGTATTTCCAGTAGCGCCTTGGATGCCCAGATATTCATCGTAGGTGTCCGCAAGGAAAATTTTGCCCATACCAGCATCGACTTTGCCCTTGTTTTTCGTAAGCAGGGAATTCCATCTCACCCTGCGCCGCTCACAGCCATTTTCCTTGGGATCAGCATTCCAACCACCAGGGACTTCCTCAGCAATCAGTTTGGGACTTTCAGGGAAGTTGCTGCCGGCATAGTAGCCATCTTTGGTGGAAACAAAATTGACGTTCTTAAGACCCAGCTCCAGCTTGGCGATTTCATTGGTTTTGGTGTCGCCCATCAACCAAGTATTGGCGTATCCGCCGTTGTTTCCCGTGGTAAAGATCGTTTTCATCTCCTCTAGGCTGGAGCCGTATTGGATCGCTTTTCGCATTCTTGCAAATTCAGGTACGCCCTTTGGATCGAAACCAGCAAAGCCAGAAATTGTGGTCTCGCAAAGTGTCATTCCTGCCGAGTTGATCGCGAAATCGCTCCCACTGTGGATGAACCCACAGAATGCATCCATCATCACGCGGTTTCCCTTTTGCGGAGTGATGTCGAGAATGACATTACACCGCTGTCCCATCAGATAATCCCACCAGAGGTTATGTCCCATAACGATCTTTCCGTCGGCGGTGGTGCTACCGGTGGCGATGAAGGCACTGCAGGATTCTCGAGTGGTTCCTTTGATCGTTGCCCCATGAGCTTGTAAGTAGGGAATGTAGTAGTCCTTTAACTCGATATTGGCGTTATAGGCGAGGACGTCCCATTGGTCTTCGTCGAATCCTTTCGCCTGTAATGCCTCGGCTTGACCCAGAATCTCATCCTTGTATTCTTGATCCAGCTTGTCCCAGAACAGTTCCTTTGCAGTCTTACGGAACCAGTTCCAATCGTAGGGGGCATTGAAGCTGAGACGCTGGGCTTTTTGAGCATCATCAATCTCTTTGGCGGCCAAAGATCCGTACTGGAACCCAATATCGCGAGGAGTGCCCTTGAGTTGAAGGTAAATCCATCCCGACTTGTCCATTCTCTTGGCTTGGGCAAGTCTTGGATCGGTCTGATTTGGGGCAAGCAAGGCAAGGACGATGCAAAGGAGGCTGGTCACGCTACTATATTAGTCGGAACAAGACAAGCACTATTGGCTTGAAAGAGATTGATCTTTAAAGTTCGCCTCAATCAGCCAACTTTTAGCGGTTTTGGGTGCCAAAATCAGACCAATCCCGTGGCCGTCAATCGCCTTGAAAATCTGAGAACCTTACGTCTCGCGAATGTAGATGGCTCGCTTGCGACCGCATTCGGAACCTTGGTGACGGGTGCTTTTCTGGTTGGCTTTGTTCAGCGACTGGGTGGATCAGATCTTTGGATCGGAATCTTGACCGCTATCCCCAATTTGGTTGGAATTCTTCAGATTCCCGGAGCGATTTGGGGCAGGAGTTTCCCTTCATATAAGCGCTATGTCCGACCCGGTGGACTGATCTGGCGTGTGATGTACGTGCCGCTGATTTTCCTGCCATTCCTGGCGATCCCGAATGCGGCAAAACTGACGCTGCTGACAACCTGTGTACTGATTGCATCAGTGTCAAGCATGATGGTCAACCCCATTTATAATGACTGGTTGGCTGAGATGGTGCCGTCCAACTCGATCGGATTCTATTTCAGTCGTCGCAATGCAATCTTGACGGCAGTTGGAGCAATTGTTGCGATT
>Ga0007854_10001577_pt1 | contig 14411 bp, 17 predicted proteins | sample CryBogCBH12Aug08_FD_60382 | JGI IMG/M metagenome (GOLD analysis project Ga0007854, IMG submission 60382) | Freshwater microbial communities from Crystal Bog, Wisconsin, USA - CBH12Aug08 | ecosystem: Environmental > Aquatic > Freshwater > Lake | place: Crystal Bog, Wisconsin, USA | collected...
AGGATCAGGGTATTAACCGCCCTATTGACATTATTCGCCACGGTTTTGACAAGGACATGTTCTCGCCGATGAAGAAGGAGGAGGCTCGCAAGATGCTTGGCCTCCCCCAGGATATTTTCCTCTTCATGGATCTGAACCGCAATCAGCCTCGTAAGCGTTACGATCTACTGATTATGGCTTTTGTTGAGCTCATTTGTAAGTATCCAACAAAGCCCCTTTTCCTCATGTGTATTTGCGACAAGGGCGAGAAGGGTGGTTGGTGGCTTTTTGAGATTTTCGCGCGCGAGCTCAAGCTGCGTGGTGTCCCTGTAGATATGTTTGGCGGCCGTCTCATGCTTTCCTCACAGGATATGATTTTCCGCGATGAGGATATTAATGTATTCTATAACATTGCAGATGTTGGTGTGAACTCTGCGGAGGGTGAGGGTTGGGGTCTCTGTAATTTTGAGCAGATGGGTGTTGGTATTCCTCAGGTAGTACCAGATGTCGGTGGTTTCAAGGATTTCTGCACAGATGATAACTCTGTTCTTGTGAAGCCCAAGTTCCGCTACTATCTACCAATGGCCTATTCATCTGTCGGCGGCGAGGCTACTGCGGTTGATCCTCATGATCTCTGCCTCGGTATGGAGAAGTATGTAAATGATTCTGATCTGCGCGAGAAACATGGCAAGGCTGCGCGTGAAACAGTGCTATCCTACAAGTGGGAGGATTGCGCTGCAGATCTAATTAAGCGCCTAGATGAGGCGAAGAAGGAGAAGGATGATGACTCCTCCGCTTAGATCCCATGCCCATGTTTTAAATAAAAAAAAGACTTGCTCTGATTTCCGCAAGTAGTTTCATCTGGAAAAATATATGGTAAAATACCCAGCTTCTGGCAAATAAAAGGAAACGCAATTTGGTCTTGCGTTGTAAACTGTAAATTATGCGCATACCACATATTCAAGAAATGCTTCGTTTCTTCACTATGAGGTCCCATAGGCCAAGCAACAAAACAAGTTACAAATACTCCATAATGCTCTCTGTTAGGAGATCGCTGTTTCCAGAAATAGTCAGTATATCCTTCTGCGAGGTATATTTTATACTGCGCTAAAATATCTTGATAAGGCTGCTTCTGTCCAAACCATTCAGTTACACAATAGCGCCTACATACTGGCATGACAGATGCCATAACTTCCGCTTCAAGACTTCCAAATCGCCAATCATGTTCTATTGTAATTACCCTTTCTCTAGGGCTACGAGAGAAGATTTTATATAAATGTTCGCTTACTTCTGGATGTGTGATTGACATAGTTCCATCAAGCCAAATAACATAGTCGTAAGTTGCTAGGCGTGGAATTAAATGCCATTGCTCTTTGTAGTATTTTGCAATATTGAAAGTATGTTTGTTGTTCGCAAGTGAATTGCGGTGTGTGCCATCATCTAAGGGGGAAGGATGTGTGAGATGGTATGGTGTTGTATCAATAATCCAATCATTTGCGATAATGTTCGGATTATCTGTAAAGCAGATGAAATCGGAAGGTAGGCTTTGCGGTATATATACTTTTGCGGAAGTTTCATACGCCCCATAAATGGCAGTTATATAGGCGAAACTTGGCTGTTGTGACATATCTCTAGAAAGAATTAAAATATTTTTTAGCGCTTAATGACGCGCCTATAGCTTCACGAGCAAGATCCGAATCTGTTGTATGGTATGTTTTGCCTTTTAGCAGAAATGAGTGAACTCGCGCATATCCCCATTGTTGTTCTGTTGCGCCTGGTCTATGTCCTGTCCTCCAAGCAGCCATTCCACGATCATATGATGCTTTAATATATTTGAGAGGTACTCCTGTTGCTTTGGCCTTCTGTTCAAGACTCTTGGCGTCTGGATAAAGTGTATACCATTGTGTTGTATACGCGGAAGGTTTTGATTTTACTTTGAGATCTGTTTTGAATCCCTTATAGGCGGATGGATTACGCCAGTGGAGAGATCCGAATTTCTGGATCTCTCGCTTGCGAATTGTTTTGTTGCGGCGGCTGAGCCCTCGGAAATATTTTTTGGGAAAATATGTTGGTTTCCTTATTTTCCTAGTATGACGGCGGTGCCCCATTCTCTAAATATACTTTAGAAATGTTACAAAGAGTTGGTGGTGGTGTTGGCGTCGGCGGCGGTCACTGTGGCTGTAACGGTTTTCCTAGAAAGGGTGTGCAGGGAGGTGGATATAGTCCTACAAAGAAGAATTTGAATACATTACGACGTTATAAGAGCGGTAGATCTATAGGTTTCACTGCGCGTTCATCACTAAAAGCAAAGGGTCTGATTCCTCGTTCAACAGGTCAATATATTCTTGGACCTAAATATTCTGGAACTGGAAAATCAAAAGTTATACGCGCGCGCTCAGTCACGCGACGAGTTCGTTCCACTCGTAAGTAGATATGTATGAAGATAACGACCCTATAAACGCAGCAGGAGCAGATGAGGAGATGCCAAAGATCCGTACGAGAAGTGGTTATGAAGTCAGTGAAGTAATTCGCGCATTTCAAGTAACACTTGGTGAAACTGGACCAGCCGCAGCAGGACGATGTATTCATTATTCTGCGGATATTATCTGTTCAGGGGCCTTACAGGTATGGATGCGATACTGTATGGAATATGCTATTGATCATATTGGGAGTGGTGCACCGCGGATCTTCATGTATTTGAAAAAGCGGTTTGAAGATCTTGAAAGTCTCGCCGCGAAAAATGACGCAGAGACACTTTATTCAGATTACGAATTCCAGACGAAGATTGGAGAGATTGTCCTAATTCTGAAAGATTGCGTTCGTCGTACAAAAGTAAGCCTTCCAAAGATCCATCATTCATGCTTCAATGATGCCTGGCTCGCAGAAGCTCGTTCCACACGAACAAATTTTGTAGCGGTACAACGTACATTCAAGCAAGGGAACGACTCTCTTTCAATGAATATTGCGGGTAATGAGGTTGTGAAAGCAGTTGAAGAAGGCGCAACAGAGAAGGCGCTATTCTGGATGCGGTGGCTTCTAGATACTGACGCAGCACTTAAAAAGAATAATAGCGGCTTCGGTCTCACAACACTTGTTCGCGGCCCTCCTGGATGGCCTGATAAAGTGCGGACATCTGTTAGTTTCTATTTATGTAATCTCGCTGCGGAAACATATAAAGATTTGGCTGGACGTGGTAAAATGCGAATGAATGAAGAGTTCGCAGCAATTGTTGACTTATATAGATTCGGAAGCAACTACAAGGCTATTTTAACGGCGAGGCGACGCCTTGACTTGCTCTGTCTTATGTTTCAACTATTGTGCGAAGTTCCGCGATGGCGTGTTCCAGCGGCGTCAGCTCTCGTAAAAGATGCTGTTGTTCTGCGAAATGGTCTTGTACATGTTGAGAACTTTTTCCGAGAAGTGTTAGCCTATAAGATGGCGCCAGGCTCGGTTGATATTATAAAAGAGGCGAAGAAAACTAAGAACATAGTCAAGAAGAAGTTGTCAGAGAAGGGACAGAAGGCTGATGCGCTCACGAAACGTCTCGCCGCGTTTGATGCTGCGGTAGATGATTTTATGTCCAAATAAGAGTTAGAATGTTGGCGGCTGAGAACACGACAACAGTCTTCTATGTTGGCATAGGGGTACTAGTTGTAATTACAATCATTATAATTACAATTGTAGCAACTAAAGCGCGAAAACTTGCGACTCCTTCTACGGTCAAGAAAGTACAGCGCGATCGCATCGCTATACTGAATGGGCTTATTGAACCGATTGCTGGAAAAAAGAAGAATATATTCGATATTGAGAAGACTGTACCAGAGAATCAACAGCTTCTAATTAATTACTGTATGAATAGTTGTCGTTTAGCTGGTTACCTGGGCCCCTTACAGGATGGTGTATTTGGGGAAGAAGACGCTGTTCGTCTCGGTTTCGCGGCTGGTTGTAGGTTGTTCGTTGTGGAGATAAGTGAAGGTGAGGATGGACGGCCTGCGTTAATTGCGCGAGATTCTATGGGATATAAACGCAGTTTGAATAATGGCTCAGTTTCTAAATTATTTAGCGCGATGGCCACTAGCAGTGGGCGAGGTGATCAACCTCTTCTACTTGCGCTCTATTTCCACGATGCACCGCGCAATATGGACAAGTATCTTAGCTTCTTATCACAAGTAGCAGTCGCATTAGAGCCGCTAATCCCATATCATCTTGGCTTAACTGATGTAGGAGATTTCACACGTCAGAAGAAAGCAAATGAACTATTTACGTATGAACCAGACTTCTATAAGGGAAAAGTTATAATTATGACAAATGCGGATACAAGCGCCTTCAGGAATCCAGCAGGTGTGGGAGTAAATCGTAAATTCTCACCACGTGAGGATTTAGATTTCTTTATTCATAGCCGGATCTTCTCCCTTACAAGTGGTCTGGGTATAAGCAGTAGCAGTGGTAGTGGCAGTGGCAGTGGCGCAGCAACAGTAGTCATCGCAGATGACTCATATTTCTTAACAACACCACCTGATAAGGTTGCGAGTGTTGTCAACATGACACGAAATACTTTCACAATTGTTATGCATAAGGACCCAAGTTGGGTTCCATCTGCGACTGTCGCTGAGGCACTTCAGAAAACATATGGAGTCCAATCAATACCTGTACCACTTGATGCTGCTACATTATTGGTTGATAACACATGGACCGTGAAGGAACCCTCTACACGATTCACAAAACCAGCGCCAATTGTCCCCACTATACCAAATCCCAAGTTAGATGCGCGCGGTGGCTCATTAGTTGCGCCACAATTATAGGCTATTATTAGCGATCCGGCCTAGTATCCAACAATGGAAGAAGGTCATTTACGGAAAATAATATCTCCAGTTCTTGAGACTGTTTCCACAAAGACTATACTTGAGAATTTACAGAATCAAGTAGATGAAGCCGAGACTCTTCACGACCTAAAGGCTGCGAAGAACCCCCTCGTTCGCTCAGCAATTAAGGTTGTTGAAAAATTCCTAAAAACAACAGGACGTATTTGTTATGGAGGACAAGCAATTAACGCTTTATTACCGAAACAATTAAAGTTTTATGACCCCAAGAAGACAATTCCTGATTATGATGTATATACTCCAACCTTAGAGAAGGATTTACGCACAGTTCTTTCACAACTTCGCAGGGAGGGGTTTCCAGAAGTTGGTCATCGTGAAGGACTCCATGAAGGGACAATTAAGATATCAGTGGCATATAATGATATTTTAGATCTGACGGCGATGGATCCTGAAGTATATGGTGTTCTAGTTTCAAGAGCACCCACTGTAGGGGGAATACGATATGCTGATGCGAACTTTCTACGTTCCAATATGTATAAAGAACTTTCACAGCCTGAGGGAGAGATTGACAGATGGGAGAAAGTATATACTCGCCTTGTCTTATTAAACGAAGCGATCCCTGTGAAGACCTGTAAAGGATCTGATAAAGCTTCTAGCACAGCAGATATTCCAAAAAATATTTACTTAGAAATTATTGAGTTTCTAATCGCTAATAAAAGGATCTTGGCAGGGGCAAATATTGATCAGATCTATAAGAAAAAAACGAAGAATTATTCGTGGATCCTAGAAGATACAAAAGCACCCATAATATTTTATAGCCCTAATGTTGAAAATGACACCCTCCATCTGAAAACTCTTATTGATAATCCTAAGTTTAGATCTGAAATTTTTGAAGAACGTGGCGATGTAGTGCCTGCATGTGTCTGTATTTATATTGGAGATATATTAGTTGCTATAATTGTTGAAGAGGGGGCATGTTATTCATATAATAAAATCTCAATTGGAGGTGGTGGTGGTAGTGGTGGCGACAGCGAACTGCTCGTCGGATCTCTAGATACTGCGATCCGACTATTTTATCAACTCAGTCTCTTGCGAAATTTTCCAGAGATCGCTGAAAGATCAATACATTGTGTAGCACAAAATCTAGTTGATATTTCTATGAAAATTCGTTCAGGGGCTATTCAGAGTCAATTTCCTCTTTTTTCAATTGAGTGTTCAGGCCACCAATTAACAAAGGGCTCCCTTATAAGGGAGAAACGCCTGCGTGGTAAATTACGAAAACTTACGAAAAAGACTGGGCAACTTCTTAGGCGGAATAGATCTAAGACGTTGCGGTTGCCACTGAAGGGAGGGCGGCGGCAGAAGGCCCTATAAGAGTACCAGATTCTGCCTTCTTTTTAATTTCCTGTAACTTATTATTCAAATCAGTTGCTTGTTGAATGTAATTAGTCAGACTTTGTGGAGTCTGAGAATCTGTGGCAAAACCGGTCTTGGCTTTCTCCAAATCGGCTTTCAGTTTTGGTACACGCGCAACAATTTCCTTTGCCATCTCATCAGGGCATAATTCACTTCCAGCGCATTTACTTGGTTGTTGTGTAAGATCCACAAATCCTTGTGTTGTTGGTGGTGATGGTGGTGACTCAGTTGTTCCTGCTCCTGGTAGCTGTCCTTGTGATGCTGCCGACAAAGTCCCTTGAATTGTATCATAGGAAGTTTGTAGTTGCTGCGCAGAAAACTTTGCGGAATTCCAAAGCCTATAACCTACATTATCAGGGATATCATCAAAATAATCATACAGATCTTTAATTGTTAGCGGATCTTTCAATAATACTGCTTTATTTTTCTCATACGTTATACAATCAAAAATCTGTCCATTTGCCATCGCTTTAGCGCGTCCCTGTGCCGCTATAAGATCTGATTTTGAAGGAGGTGATCCATCACCAGATGTACCCTTTGTAAGTTTCGCAATACCATCAATAACAATATCTTGAACTGCGCATGTCCGCATAGCATATTCATTATATCCATCTAAAAAATCACTTACATCATCACGATAATCTATCTTAATCTCATGTGGAACCGACACAAAACCTTCAGTTGATTTTTTACCTGATGTTGTTATTTTGATATTGAACAAATCTACTTTAAGTATAATTAAAACCCCTATAAGGATTAGAATACTAATTCCTATAAGGACTTTTGCTTGGCTACGAAATGCCTCCATCTGGTAATAGCGGTTAGTATATGCTATCGTATAGGGGGTAATAGAAGAGACGAACAATGACTACGGTTGGAGGAGGAACCGAGGGAGGTCGTATAGCATATATACAAGCAGCAGCACGTAGATGCGCAATTCAAGAGGGGCTTGCTAAAATAAATAATCCTTATTGTGCTCCTATTAATTCTCCTGCATTTGTTCAATCCGAGGGAGCGTATATAGCCGCAAAGCAGGCAACTTGTTCTACGCAAACTATAACTGCTCCAATTTATATAACTACATGTGGACAACAAGTTTCTGGTCAAAATGCTTATTTGAACACAACTACAGGTTCTCTCACGCAATCTGCGAGAATTGGACGTATTCAGCAGGAGACACTTTCACAGCAGCCAAGGTTTGCGTCATATACACGATGGACACCGCCGCTACCATGTCCTGTATTACCGGCATTGGCAAATTCCGCAGGGCAGGCAAAGCCGTCTGTTAATACATGTCTGCCAAATAAGAATGCTGTTCTTGCGTAGAAAAATTCTAAAGATTAGTTAGAAAATGTCTACGCGTAATTTTGATGCGAGTCGTGTTACTAACAAAATGCAGAACAGAACCCTGTATGGTTATTATGCCAATAACACAAAGAATGGTACTAGTGTCCGCCCTGAACAGCCTACAGGCCAATTAAACGGCATAGTTGTTGAACGCAGCACAGGCGCTTGCTCATGTACAAATGACCCTCTTATGGGTTATAATCAACCTGCGACCACCGCAAATCCTAACCCTTCTTTTGTGAACCCTGTAAATTTTGGTCCTGCCAATAACTTTTAGAGTTTGCGATTCTAAAACCTCCTGTCTGGGTGTATAACTACTACAAGTAGTTCTTCACGCAAGCAAGTTACTCACAATTGCGAAATCAGGAACCCTATAATTAATGCCTCTCTAATAATTTTAAACAGCATTGTATAAAGGCTTGGAATCGCTGTTCTTGAATTACTAGACCTTCACCTGGATTCTTAATAAATTCCCAGTTGCCGCCACCACGAAGATGGATAAAAAACTGATGCTTGATCTCTGAAAAGATCTTTTCACCTTCATTACGAATATCATTTTGTAGGAACTCCCTTACAGGTGATGGTAGGGTGGCGACGATCGGATCTTGAAATGTCCATTGAAGGCTATTTTTCGCATCTATATCCTTCTTTTTCTGAATCTTTGGAAGAATTGTCCATGTGCCGCCACCAGTATCTGTGAATATGCCGTTTTGGATGCCATTTTCAAAATTCCATTCATTCCAAGGAATTGGACCCTCTGCGAGGGAGTCGTTGCCAAAGTTAAACATTAGAAATCCATCCCACGCATAATTAATTTCGCGCTTACCGTCGTCACTTACTCGGTATTGGTTCTTATACAGAAGACTATTTGGACCTTCAGGTCCACTCAGCATTTCTACAACAGAAAATGGCGCAAATGGAAATACATCACTTTGCATCATCACAAGATACTGATAGTGGGGCTTTAGAAATTGATGAAATGTTCGCCAACCGAATTGGTTTGCTGTTCCAGTTCTTGAACTTGGGTCAATCGTTGTATTTCTGTAGGAGGTATCATAGATCATATCTGCCTCCATACCTTCCTGAAAAAGTTGTCTACGTTGTGGTTCCTCGTGAAGATTGGGTGGAACCTCTACAAAATTAATATTATTCGCCCTACAAATATCTATCTGTCTTTGGCGAATTGTAGTATCTCCAAAATTTGTGAAACATGGAGTTGTTTTTCCATCCAGAACCACAAGAAGTTCTGCGGATTCCTGGCAGAATTTTCGGATTAGATCGCGCTGAATTGGAATAAACTCTGGATTGTTGATCCAGGTGGAAATAAAAAGAACCTTTGGTTGAGGGGCTGTTGAGGCTACTGGCATCTTTTCTAAGGAAAGATATTTACGCAGGCCTTATATAGTAAATTCCATATGTAAGGGTAGCAGCAAATAGGGTTGACATACAAAGTAGGCTATTCATAGTAAATTGATCATTATTTAGTATATTCTCCAGAAAATGTAGAATAAGCAGTATATTTACACTCATAAATGACACTAGAAATTTTAGCGTATAAGTTACAATATTTGTCTTAAGATGTTGAGGGGTGAAGAGAATTAGACATAAGAAGAGAGATACACTAATTGAACATAAGTTAAGTATGAAATAAAATGCGAGAAATTCTTCCATTGTAATTTGTGACATTTTGGAGGTTTTTATGGCGCGAGGCCGGCTACCAATTTTTTATAGGGTATCAATATCAATATCCGCATAGATCCATTTTTCAACACGTCGCGGATGCCAGGCTTGCGCAACAAGTTCTTCTTTCACTTCAAGACGGAACGCTCGACCTTGCGTAATACGTCTTTGGTATTCCAGAATACTCTCAATAATATGTGAATGTAAATGACGTGAAATACTATTTTTGTCTAGAAACTGATTATGAATGCGATGACATGTATAACGCGGCCGCTCTCCAAAATACTTTTCATAAAGGCTATTAATAATTGTATTTAATTCTACACCATTTAGAAGACAATCTTCATATCTATAACGTACCCTTACAGGAAATAGATCATGGAGACCACAGCCTACAATATTTGTTCTTCGGATGATAATATATTCAAGATTTGGAGTGTCTCGGATATTCAAGTGGAGGTCTGTTTGGATAAAGGGGGCCGAATCAAGAACACGTAGAGTTTTCGGTAACACAAAGCGCCTCGTATTAAGTTCCGTTACAAATACCTCAACTGGCGCAGGAACGACGATCTCCTCATAGATATGATCTTCATTAAATCGAAGCATCTCATCATCGGAATAAAGTTCAAGAAGATTGTCCTCCCTACAATTCGCAACACGTTCCTCGATATATGCCTGGAAGTCAAATACGTCGGCCATTGTGGTAGCAGTTATTGTGCCCTGTAGCAAACAATCCTGTAAGGGATATTTGTTCAAATTTTTAAAGGCGCGAAAAATTGATAAGGGGGGGCTCCTACTTTGGCATGTAATACAACAATGGCAGCGACAGCAGCGACAGCAGCGACAACAACAGCGACAATGGCAGCATCCACGCCACCTGATATGAATGGGGGTATACCTGTATATAGTCTTCCAGACTACTTTGGATCATATTCACAAGTTGAAAAGACCATCCGTTTCTATAAGTATAATAGTGCTACAAGGAAAATTACAGCGTGTAAGCCTGCTGAGGGGCCTGTAACATTTACTCAAATTGTGGCTCCTAGGTGGATTCAGTATTCCCTATCTTATATTGTACATAATAAATCATATCGCATTGGTCAAATTAATATGGGCTCAAAGAATTATTCTATATATATATTCCCAAGTACAATTTGTTCATATTTGAAAAAACATAGAAATATTGTAACACTTACAGACCCTACACAATTAAACTGGGGAGCAATTGGTGCGATAATTGCGAGTTTTGGAGTATTTCCTGAATGGACCGTACCTGCTCCTACTGCTTCCGCTGTTCCACAACAAGGTCCTCACGGAAATACAATTCGCGCACCGGCCTCACTGAAGGTTCCTCCAGCCTACGTTGTAGATCTAATGGTAAATGACGCAATTGCCAAGGGAGAAGTATGTCCAATTCTATACGAACCCCTTACAAAGGAGAATGCTGTTGTCACATCATGTTTCCATATCTTCTGTAGGGGAGGATTTACAGAATGGCGCAAGAAGAGTTCTGAGTGTCCCAAGTGTCGCGAGAAGTGTTGTGTAACTTCTTAGGATTAGTTCGTTCGTTCTTTCACAAATAAAAAAGAGGCTTTGAGTCTATTTTTTATTTATTGTTTTATTGTTTTATTTATTTTCTAGTTATTAGATTTACTTCTTCGCAGGAAGAACCTTCTTCTTCATGACTGGCGCTACAATCTTCTTGGGGACTGGGATGGGCTCCGCATCCTCAGGCTCGTCGTCTAGATTCTCCTCTTCTACTTGGGGCAGTACCGCTGCGAGAACAGCTGGAGCCGCGGCTGCCGGCTTTGGAGCAGAAGGAGCCTTGAATGCCGCATCATCCTCTACTGCCGCATCGTCCTCATCAACAAACGCATAGCCGCGAATGCTCTCAGGAACCTTATCCATAACCATCTGTACAGCCTTCCAAGAGAGACCATACTTACCACCAGCGAACCAGACACCGGTACACTGCATTACACAGCGAGCAACAGCACCCTTTACAAGGAGGTCATCTACTGATACACCATGATACTCCTCCTTGTTCGCATCATACATCTTCACATCAAAGTTGTCACCATTCTTCTTGAGAGTGACCTTGATGCCAGGAGGATAAGGCTTGACATTACCCTCCTTGTCCTTAGACCACTTGATGATTGGCGTGTAGAATGCGCGGATAACATCGCGTGAGAGGTCTGCCTTGAACCACGAGCGGCTATTCTTAACACCCTGCTCTACCATGAACTCATCTAGAGCAAGAAGAGCATCATAAATCTCCTTCGCCTTGGTGCCAGCCTCATCATAACCGCGGAGAGAGAGCTCTGCGCTGTACTTAATGGGGCCAGCCTTGTCATACGTGCTCATACCATAAGGAAGAGTTAGTGCAGGCGTCTGGAAGAGGAACTTGCCACCATCATAATTCACATATGCCTGCTTGCCGCCGCTGTCAAGAGTCTTAAGCTGGCTGAAAGAGACCTTAGAAGTGGCGAAAGAGCGGGCGAGTACTACAGTGCTGGACATTTTGTTCGGTTAAACTGACCTACCATATCCTCAAAATAAAGGCGTCAATTTTTTACGCGCCCTCACGCCAAATTTTTTCAAAAGTCTTTTTTCTGCTTTTTTTTTTGAAGTTTGCTAGTGATTATGTGACCCCATGCTTTTCGGTCCCAAATCACCGCCCATGTCATATAATATCAAACTAATTTATACTAACTTCTATAGATAGGCCTAATGAACTCTAGTGAACTTTTACGTCGCAGGGAAGAGGCTGCGAAACAATACACAAATTACTGGAAGCCTCGTGATGCGAGCGAAGTAACTGCGAGAAATGGTATGAAAGCAAACAATATAGTTGTTCCATCTGGTTCATGTAATTACTACCAACCTCCAGCCCAGGCTGGCTCCACACGCATACAAGCAACCTCAAATATACTAGGACGAACAGTATGTGATACACCTATAGGTCCAGGAAATGGTTTTGATCCTTCATATGAATTTACGACAATCCTAAATCGTCAGGAAGGAAATACTGTATGCGGTGATACAAATTGGGGAACAGCAGGTGGTGTAAGTTTACAAACATGTACATCAATTGATGCTATTAATAATCCTGTATCCGCTTGTAATGTTGGTACATATATGACAAACCCTGTACCTGGTATGACATGGGGATCAGCGAGCAACGGTACTCTGTTCTTACAGTATACTGGCAACTGTCCTCCGAATAATTCAGCACAGACTCCTCATTTTGCTCCAATGTTGCGCGGCCCACTCGCCTTACCTCTATATAATCCACGGAACCAGTCAAATATTGTAACTGGTGTTATTCCTGTATATCAAGCACCATTTAACAATGATAGTGGCACTGCTTATTACTAAGATAACAACTAATTCAACCATTCATAAGCCTCCGCCGCCTCTGTACTAACCTTACAGAGGGCTGTTAGGCAATACATTGCTCCAAGTGCGCGGTTTGTCTTATCGCCTGCACACGATACTAGCATATCCAGAATGGTCGCATTTAATTTCTTTATTGCCTGGGGGCGCGCACGACGTAAAGCACTTACCTTGTAAGGGTCATATTTCAAAATTGTATCTAGATCTGGGCAAATCTCTTTCTTCATGGCTGGTGTAAGTTGAAGACGATAAAACCATAAGTCATATAATTCTTTATAAAGATTTATCTGTCCTATATTGTCAAGTTCAGTAAACCATGAAGTATCTGAATGATATCCTAGAAAATCCATTTTCATGAAGATATCAAGAATCCGAAGGGAAAAAGCCTGCTCCGCTGTCAATTCCGTATCAGACATGAAAAGTGTAGCATACCGTCTCTTTTTCAACCAATTAAGCCTTTTTTCTAAGGCTATTTTTGCGAATTCAGTAAGGGGGAGTTGTGTATATGGATTTTTAAGAGAAGATGTTCCTGCCATAATGTGCGAGAAGGAACGTATATCAAACACCCATATATGTTTTGAATCATCCGCATAGGACCATATGTAGAGTTTTGGAATTATTTTAACAGAATCCATTGATTGTAGTTCTGTCTTATTTTCAGCGAGTTCCACGCAATTTGCAGCAGGTCCTTGGCGCTTAGATGCGAGAGATGCGAACTTTGCGCGAAAGAATTTCTGGATCTTCGTGGCCGCACGATGAAATACAAAAGAATCTATAATAGTTTTTTCAGACTTCTTCAAGCAAGTATAACGATGGGGATTTTTATAATGTCTCGCACAAAATTCTCCATGTATAGCGCTAGCGTTACATCGCACATCAGGATACTTCCTAGATTTTACATTTAGGCATCTGCGAAAGGGGCTGTCTGCCCTATCCATCTCTTTACCAGGTGTTGGGATAAAATCTTAAGGAGCTGAAAAGGATCGCAATGGATACCATGTTTTTAAGTCATCTATCTGAGCAATTTCAAAAGAAAAACATTTTTTGATGTCTAGATTGAAAAATGTATGAAAAAAAAAATAAAAATTGAGGGTTTGGAACCGTTTTACGATATAGCCAGTGCGTAAAAGCAAAATGAATACTATCCCAGCCTCCAGTACAATGACCTCCTCCGCCCCTGCCACCAAGCGTGTTGCCAAGAAGACGACTGCCACCGTTACGATTACCCCCCTAGAGGCTGCGCCTGTTTCTGCCACACCAGCCCCTGTTGTAGCCGCTACCCCTGCGCCCAAGAAGCGTTCAGCTGCTAAGAAGGCGGATGCGCCAGTTGCGCCTGCCCCAGCTGTTGCTGAGGTTGTTGCTGAGGTTGTTGCGGCTGCCTCAGAGCCTGCCCCAGTTGCGGATGCCTCCGCTGCCGGCGCGGTTTCTGATTCCACGTGGAACGATGACCTCACTGGTGTCACGCGCCACCTCTCCACGATGCGCGAGACGCTGACCTCGCTCTTCACGGAGGTCAAGCGCCTTGAGAAGAAGGTTGCTCGCACTATCAAGGATGCTAGCAAGCGCCGCAAGAACCGCTCGAAGGTTGATGCGAATGGCGAGGAGGCCCCCAAGCGCCCAACGGTGTTCAACCAGCCCCAGAATATCACCGATGCGCTGAACCACTTCCTCGGTCAGGAGAAGGGCACGCAGATGAGCCGCGCGCAGGTTACCAAGGCGGTGACTGGCTATGCTAAGACCCACAAGCTGATGGAGGGTCACAGCATCAACACT
>Ga0007854_10001584_pt1 | contig 14384 bp, 9 predicted proteins | sample CryBogCBH12Aug08_FD_60382 | JGI IMG/M metagenome (GOLD analysis project Ga0007854, IMG submission 60382) | Freshwater microbial communities from Crystal Bog, Wisconsin, USA - CBH12Aug08 | ecosystem: Environmental > Aquatic > Freshwater > Lake | place: Crystal Bog, Wisconsin, USA | collected...
CGAGGGGCAGTTGCCCGCGTGGGCGCGCGTGACGCACCTGGCGGGATCGCGCTCGGCCAGTCGGGTCGCCTCGGCCCTGGTCGAGATGGCCGTCCTCGACTGGTGGCTGCGGTCCTCGGGCGGATCGTTGGCCGAACTCTGGCCCGCGAGGTATTCCACTCCGACGCAGGTCACCGTGTCGATGCTGGACGAGGGCTCCTGGGCCGACGTCACCTCGGCGAGCCAGGTCCGGGCCAAGGTCTCCGCCGCCGCAGTGTTGTCGACCCGTTGGGACGAACTGGCGTCGCTCAAGCTGCCCGTTCTCCTGGACTTCAACTGTTCGGCGGGCGGACCCGAGGAGGTGGTGGCGCTCCTCGATTTCGCCCGACGCCACGTCGAGGTCGTGGCCCTGGAACAGCCCTTCGCGCCCGGCAACGTGATCGAGCACGCGCGCCTGCAGGAGCGAGTCGACGTTCCGCTGTCGCTCGACGAAGGAGTGCGCCAACGCCGGGACCTGGACCAGATCGCGCGCTACCGCGCCGCGCAGTGGGTCTGCATCAAGCCTTCGAGAGTCGGCGGGTTCGCCCAGGCCCGCACCTTGATCGAACTCGCTCGTGATCGCGGCCTCGAGGCCTACGTCGGTGGTTTCTTCGAGACGCCGCTGGCGCGCGGAGCGAACCGCGCCCTGGCCCAGCACCTGGTCGCGCGCCCCAGCGACGTGGCCCCGGTGGAGCTGGTCGACAGCCGTCTGCTCGAGGAGGACCGAGGCGGTCTGGGGTGGTCCATCGGCGAGGTCCTGGCCGCCACCGCCCCGCTCGTGAGCCGGACCTGGTAGGGGTCTTACACTCGAGTTGGTGGGACCCCGAACGCACAAGCGCCATCTCGAAGACGTGCAGCGCCGCTTGATGGCGGCGCGAGAGTCCCTCGCGGTGCTCGAAGAGCAGGTGGCGGTATGGAACGAGGCCCTCGACGACGCGCGCATCCGGTCCCTGGTTTCCGAGACCCCTCTGGTTACGGCAGAATATAGCGAGTTATCGAAACACGTAGTGGCGGCGAACGCCGAGATGATTCGGCGTTCCAACGAGGTGCAGAGCCTGACGGCCGAGCGCGACCGGCTGCTTCGCGAGTTACCGAAGGAAGAAAATGGATAAGCGCGTAGTCATTGCCGACGATGAATCGATCATTCGACTGGACCTGAAGGAGATCCTCGAGGGTGACGGCTACCTGGTCGTGGGCGAGGCCGCCACGGGCGACGACGCCCTCGAGCTCATTCGCACCCTCGAGCCCGACCTGGCCCTCTTAGACGTCAAGATGCCCGGCATCGACGGAATCGAGGTGGCCCAGGCGGTCAAGGGCGGAAGCACGAAGGTGGTCCTGCTGACGGCCTTCTCCCAGCGCGCGCTGATCGAGAGCGCGCGCGAGGCCGGCGTCGTGGCCTACCTGGTCAAGCCCTTTCGCTCGAGCGAGATCCTGCCCAAGCTCGCGGCCATCGTCAATCCCGCCGCCCTCGCTCCCGACGTCGCCGAAGCGCCGAGCGTCGACGACAAGATCGAGACTCGCGAGATCGTCCAGCGGGCCAAGGAGACCCTGATGAAGGAGCGCGGGCTCGACGAACCGGCGGCCTTCGAGATCATCCAGCAATCGGCCATGCGCGCCCGCACGCGCATGCGCGACGTGGCGCAGCAGATCCTGAAGGGCGAATTCGTTGGCTGATTCCAACGACCAGCGGCCGCTGTTGCTGTTGGACGGCATGTCGTTGGCGTTTCGCGCCTTCTTCGCGCTGTCGACGGACATCACGACGTCGAGCGGCCTGGTGACCAACGCCTTGCACGGCTTCGCCTCGATGTTGCACTCCCTGGTGCGCAGCCAGAGTCCCCGCGCGCTCGCCGTGGCCTTCGACCTGCCCGGCGGCACCTTTCGCGACGCGATGACCGATGACTACAAGGGCGGACGCGCCGAGACGCCGCCCGAGATCGAGCATCAGTTCGACCTGATTCGCTCGATGTGCGAGGCCTTGCACATTCCCGTTCTCGGCGTCCCCCAGTTCGAGGCCGACGACGTGCTCGCGACCCTGGCGACCTGGGGCCGCGACGCCCAGATCCCGGTCGTCGTCGTGACCGGCGACCGCGATTCCTTCCAGCTGGTGCAGGACCCCTGGATCCGCGTTCTCTACAACCGCCGCGGCGTGTCGGACTACTCGCTCTACGACGAAGCCGGGATCATCGAGCGCTGTGGCGTGGAGCCGGCGCGCTACGCGCTCTTGGCGGCCCTGCGCGGTGACGCCTCGGACAACCTGCCCGGCGTGCCCGGGGTGGGGGAGAAGACCGCTGCCAAGCTACTGAGCAGTTACCGCGACTTCGACGAGCTCTTCGCCCATCTCGGCGACTTGACCCCCAAGTTGCGCGAGAACCTGGCCACCTACGAGGAACGGGCTCGACAGAACGAGAAGGTCATGCGCCTCGTGCGCGACGTCCCCCTCGACTTCACCCTCGAGAGCCTGACCCTCGGGGGCTGGAACCGCGCCGACGTCGCGGCCTTCTTCGACCGCTTCGAGATGAACTCGATGCGCACGCGATTCGAGAAGCTCATGAGCGACGGCCTGCTGGGTGCGCCGGCGGGCGCCGCCGTGTCGGCCGCCCCTCAGGTCGCGCCGCCTTCGGCCAGTGCGACGAGGGTCACGAAGGTCGACGAGCTCACCGCAGCGGCTCAGGAGCTCGTGGTGCTCGGCCACGGCGCGAGAGTCGCGGTATTCGACCCGACCCGCCAGCTGGTCGGCGTGGGTGAACTCGACGAGCTGCTCGGCTCGCTGGAGGGTCACGCCCTCGTGGGCCACGACGTCAAGGCCCTCCTTCGCCGCGCCGACGAGCGGGGCATCGACCTCGGCGACCCGGGCGACGACACCGCCGTCATGGCCTTCCTGGTGGACGCCACCAGCGGGCGCTACGACCTCCCCGACGTCGCCCACCGCTTCTTGGGTGAGACCCTCTCGGCCGCCGCGCCCTCCCTCTTCGACGAGAACGCCGATGACGACTCCTTGGTGGCCCACGTCGAGGTGGTCGCGCGGCTGCGCTCGGCGCTCGCCAAGGAGATCACGCGCTGGGAGCTCGACCACGTGTACCGCGACATCGAGTTGCCCCTGGTGGCGGTGCTGGCGCGCATGGAGGCACGCGGCATCCGAGTGGACGTCGAGATGCTGCGCACCATCAACGCGGAGTTCGCGGCCGAGGCGCACGAGCTCGACCAGCGGATACAAGAGGTGGCGGGTCACGAGTTCAAGGTCAATTCCCCCCAGCAGCTCCAGACCGTCCTGTTCAACGAGCTGGGTCTGACACCGGGCAAGAAGATCAAGACGGGCTTCTCCACCGACGCCACCACCTTGGAGTCGATCGCCCACGAGCACCCGATCGTCCCGCTCATCCTGCGATTTCGCGAGGTCGAGAAGCTGCGCTCGACCTACGGCGCCTCGCTCATCGACGCGGTGGGCGCGGACGGTCGCATCCACGCGTCCTTCCAGCAGACGGTGGCCCGCACGGGACGGCTCTCGTCGGAGAACCCCAACCTGCACAACATCCCGGTGCGCAGCGCCGAGGGACGCCGCCTTCGCTTCGCCTTCGTCCCCAGTGAGGGGTGGACCCTGGCGGTCGCCGACTACAACCAGATCGAACTGCGCATCCTCGCGCACCTGTCCCAGGACTCCGGTCTGCTGAGCGCCTTCGCCAGCCACGAGGACGTGCACCGCAGCATCGCCGCCTCGGTCTTCGGGGTCCCCCGTGACGAGGTGACCCACGAACAGCGCGAACAGGCCAAGGCGGTCTCCTACGGGCTCGCCTACGGCATGGAGTCCTTCGGTCTGTCGCAGCGCCTGGGTATCTCGGTGTCGGCCGCCAAGGAGATCATGGAGAAGTACTTCGCCGGCTTCCCGACCCTTCGCCGGTACATGGACGACACCATCAAGCAGGTGCGCGCCCAGGGGTACTCGCGCACCGAGTTCGGGCGCATTCGCCCCTTCCCGGACCTCGCCACGGCCAGCGGTCCCCAGCGGGCCGCCGCCGAACGCCAAGCCATGAACGCGGGTATCCAGGGCCTCGCGGCCGACATCTTCAAATCGGCCCTGGTGCGGCTGGACCACCGTCTGCGCGACGAGGGACTCGAGGCACGACTCATCTTGCAGGTCCACGACGAAGTCCTGGTCGAGGCCCCTCCCGGGGAGAGCGAGAGGGTCGAGACGGCCATCCGCGAGGCGCTGACCCAGGTCACCTCCCTCAGCGTGCCCCTCGAAGTCTCCCTCCACTGGGGCGACTCCTGGGCCGCCGCCAAGGGCTGAAGCCGGCTCTGATAGGCTCGAAAGCCTGGGTTGACACCGGTGACCCAGTCCCAGCCGCCTAGTTGGCCCCGGTGTGGTCGTTTGAAAGAAGTTCGCATGTCGGAAGGCTCCAGCCTCCTTTCACCCGTTCAGATGGGTACCTTCGACGCCGAGGGCAATTACGTTCCCCGCGTCATCACCGAAGACAACATGGTCGGCGTCGACCTCACCGAACTGGTGGGCAACTCCGTCTTGGAGTTCGAAGACGGTGACCTGGTCACCGGCACCGTCGTCAAGATCGACCACGACGAGGTCCTCCTCGACATCGGTTTCAAGTCCGAGGGCGTCATCCCCGCCCGCGAACTGTCCATTCGCAATGATGTCGACCCCTCCGAGGTCGTCTCGATGGGCGAGAAGGTCGAGTGCCTCGTCCTCCAGAAGGAGGACAAGGAAGGTCGACTCGTCCTGTCCAAGAAGCGCGCCCAGTACGAGAAGGCCTGGGCCAACATCGAAGAGCTCAAGAACCAAGACGAGATGGTCAAGGGCGTCGTCATCGAGGTCGTCAAGGGCGGCCTCATCGTCGACATCGGCCTGCGTGGCTTCTTGCCCGCCTCCCTGGTCGAGCTGCGCCGCGTCCGCGAGCTCCAGCCCTACATCGGCAAGACGGTGGAGGCCAAGATCATCGAGCTCGACCGCAACCGCAACAACGTGGTCCTGTCGCGTCGCGCCTGGCTCGAAGAGACCCAGAAGGAGCAGCGCGGCGACTTCCTCAACAACCTCAAGCCCGGCGAGCGTCGTCACGGCGTCATCTCCTCGGTGGTCAACTTCGGCGCCTTCGTGGACCTCGGCGGCATGGACGGCCTCATCCACGTCTCGGAGCTGTCGTGGAAGCACATCGACCACCCCAGCCAGGTGGTGGCGGTCGGCGACGAGGTCGACGTCGAGGTGCTCGACGTGGACTTCTCGAAGGAGCGCATCTCCCTGTCGTTGAAGGCCACCCAGTCCGACCCGTGGCAGGTCTTCGCCGACGGCCACGCGGTCGACCAGCTGGTCTACGGTCGCGTCACCAAGCTCGTGCCCTTCGGCGCCTTCGTCCAGGTGGGCGACGGCATCGAGGGCCTCGTGCACATCTCGGAGATGGCCGCGCACCACGTGGAGTCGCCCGACCAGGTCGTCTCCGCGGGCGAGGAGCTGTGGGTCAAGATCATCGAGCTCGACACCGCACGCCGACGCATCTCTCTGTCGATCAAGCAGGCGGCCGAGGGCGGCGAGGTCTCCGAGGAGTACCGCGAAGCGTTCGGTAGTCACGCCTACGACACCGAGGGCAACTACATCGGCGGCTTCGAGTACGGCGAGTTCACCCCCGAGACCGAGGCCCAGGCCGCCTGGGCGGAGTACGCCACCGAGGCCGTCGTCAAGTCCGACGAGGAGCCGGCCGAGTCCGCGACCACCGAGGACAGCGCCAGCTAACCCCGTCATGCGTGATGGCCGCCGGTTCCCTCGAGGGACCGGCGGCCTTTTCGCGTTCACGGAGCTGATCGCGATGTCAGAGCCACTGGGTACCGTGGAGGGATGAAACGCATCGCTTTGGCGGGGGGGATCGGCGCGGGCAAGTCGACGGTGGTCGACCACCTGCGCGCGCGGGGCTTCGTGGCCATCGACGCCGACGAGGTCTACGCCGACTTGACGCGACCGAGCGAGCCCCTCCTCTCGGTGCTGGTCGACGCCTTCGGGTCCGCCGTGCTCGACGAGCACGGGGCCCTCGACCGCGCCTTCCTCGCCGCGGTGGTCTTCCACGACCGCTCGGCGCTGCGCCGCCTCAACGCCATCGCGCACCCGCGCGTGACGGCTGAGATCCGTCGCCGGATGGATGAGGTCGACGCCAGTGCCGTCTTCACGGCGATTCCCCTGCTGGGCGAGCATCACCGGGCGGCCCTCGCCCTCGACGAGGTGTGGTCCATCCAAGTGGAGCCCCACGTCGCCATCGATCGTCTCGTCGCTCAGCGATCGATGAGCGAGGAGGAGGCCCGTCGCCGCATCGACGCGCAGATGGACAACGACGAGCGCGCCGCCCTCGCCGACCAGGTGGTGTGGAACAACCAGGACCGCGAGAGCCTGCGAGGGCGCATCGACGAGATGCTGAGCGAGCGGGGGCTGGCGTGACGCAGGAATTCGTCGTCGAGTCGCCCTTTCGCCCGTCCGGCGACCAGCCCACCGCCATCGCCGCGCTGGCCCAAGGGGTCACCGACGGGCTGCGCTATCAGACCCTCGAGGGCATCACCGGCAGCGGCAAGACGGCGACCATCGCGTGGCTGGTCGAACAGGTGCAACGACCCACGCTGATCCTCGAGCCCAACAAGTCCCTCGCCGCCCAGTTGGCCTCCGAGCTCAAGGAGATGCTGCCCTCCAACCGGGTCGAGTTCTTCGTCTCCTACTACGACTACTACCAGCCCGAGGCCTACATCCCGCGCACCGACACCTTCATCGAGAAGGACTCCGCCGTCAACGAGGAGATCGACCGCCTGCGCCACTCCGCCACCTCCTCGCTGCTCACGCATCGCGACACGGTGGTGGTCGCATCCGTCTCGTGCATCTACGGCCTGGGCTCGCCCCTGGAGTACCGCGAGCGCATGCTGCGCCTGGAGAAGGGCGCGCTGCACGATCAACGGGGACTCCTGCGGCGCCTGGTCGAGATGCAGTACAGCCGCAACGACCTGCTGGTCGACCGGGGCACCTTCCGCCTGAAGGGCGACACCCTCGAGCTGCAGCCCGCCTACTCGAACGAGGCCGTGCGGGTCTCCTTCTTCGGCGACGAGATCGACGACATCACCTTCTTCAACCCCGTCACGCAGGAGACCCGCGGATCGGTGGACGACGTCACCATCTTCGCCGCCTCGCACTACGCCACCAGCTCCGAGACGCTGCACCGAGCGTGCCGCTCCATCGAGGAGGAATTGCGTGAGCAGCTGAGCCTCTTCGAGCGCGAGGGCAAGCTCCTCGAGGCCCAGCGGCTCCGCTCGCGCACGGAGCACGACCTCGAGATGCTCGAACAGACGGGGGTCTGCGCCGGGGTCGAGAACTACTCCGCTCACCTCGACGGCCGCTCGCGCGGCGAGCGGCCCTTCACCCTGCTGGACTACTTCCCGGCCGACATGCTGGTGGTCATCGACGAGTCCCACGTCGCCGTGCCGCAGATTCGCGGGCAGTACGCGGGGGACCGCTCGCGCAAGGAGACACTGGTGGAGCACGGCTTCCGCCTGCCCAGTGCCCTCGACAACCGCCCGCTGAACTTCGACGAGTTCATGGAGATCGTGCCGCAGATCGTCTTCGTCTCGGCCACGCCCGGACCCTACGAGGTCGGCGTCTCCGACCAGATCGTCGAACAGGTCATCCGCCCGACCGGCCTGCTCGACCCGGTCGTCACCGTGGTGCCGACCAAGAACCAGATCGACGACCTTCGCGGACGACTCGACGCCGTCATCGAGCGCGGCGAGAGGGCGCTCATCACCACCTTGACCAAACGGATGTCCGAGGACCTCACGAACTTCCTGGTGAAGGCGGGCTACCGCGTGCAGTACCTGCACAGCGACATCGACACCGTCCAGCGCATCGAGATCCTTCGCTCGCTGCGCCTCGGGGAGTTCGACATCCTGGTCGGTATCAACCTCCTGCGCGAGGGTCTCGACCTGCCCGAGGTCTCGCTCGTCGCCATCTTGGACGCCGACAAGGAGGGATTCCTGCGCTCGCGCTCGGCGCTCATGCAGACCATCGGACGCGCCGCGCGCAACGCGAACGGCGAAGCCATCCTCTACGCCGACCAGATCACTGACTCGATGCGCGAGGCCATCTCGACGACCGAGCGCCGACGCCTGATGCAGATGCGCTACAACGAGGAGCACGGCATCACCCCGGTGACCATCACGAAGAACGTGGCCGACATCCTGGGGCGCTTGCGCTCGGAGTCCGCGCCGGTTCCCAGCAACCGCGTCCACGGCGTCTCCTCACTCGAGACCGTCAACTCCGATGACCTCAACCTCGAGATCGCCCGCGTCGAGGACGCCATGCTGGCCGCCGCGGCCGAGCTTCGATTCGAGGAGGCGGCCGCCCTGCGCGACTACCTCCACACCCTGCAGATCCAGGGCCTCGGCGAGGACCTTCGCCGCCTGGAGCTCGACGCCTAGCGGGTAGATTCTCTCCATGGCGTCGACGATCCGGGTCCAGGGCGCTCGCGTCCACAATCTCAAGAACCTGTCGGTCGAAATACCGCGCGACAAGTTGGTGGTGTTCACCGGACTCTCCGGATCAGGGAAATCGTCGCTGGCCTTCGACACGATCTACGCCGAGGGCCAGCGCCGCTACGTCGAAAGCCTCTCGGCCTACGCCCGTCAGTTCCTCGGGCAGATGGACAAGCCCGACGTCGAGTTCATCGAAGGCCTGTCGCCGGCGATCTCCATCGACCAAAAGACCGCCTCGCGCAATCCCCGCTCGACCGTGGGCACCATCACCGAGATCCACGACTACCTGCGACTGCTCTTCGCGCGCATCGGCGTGCCGCACTGTCACATCTGCGGACGACCGGTGACGCGTCAGACGCCCCAGCAGATCGTCGACCTGGTGCTGGCCCGCGAGGACGCGGGCCGATTCCTGGTGCTGGCCACGGTCGTGCAGGGCCGTAAGGGGGAGTACTCGACCCTGCTCAACGAACTCGCGGGACAGGGCTTCAGCCGGGTTCGCGTCGACGGCGTCGTCCACGAGCTCTCCCAGCGCGAGGAGATCAACCTGGCCCGCTACGAGCAGCACACCATCGACGTCGTCCTCGACCGCCTCACCGTCAAGAGCGCCAACCGTCAGCGCCTCACCGAGTCGGTGGAGGCCGCCCTCAAGTTGACCAAGGGCCTGGTCTCCTTCCTCTTCGTCGACAGCGACGAATTGGTGCAGTACTCCGAGAAGATGGCCTGCACTCACTGCGGCATCAGCTTCACCGAGCTCGCCCCGCGCGACTTCTCCTTCAACTCGCCCTACGGGGCTTGCCCGACCTGCACCGGACTCGGCACCCGCTTCGAGGTCGACCCCGACCTCGTAGTGCCCGACCCCAGCCTGTCCCTGGCCGAGGGCGCCCTGGCCCCCTGGGGCGGAGCTCGGTTCAAGTACTTCGAGCGGCTGGTGGCGGGCATCGCCGAGCTGGGCGGCTTCGACGTCAACACGCCCTGGAACAAGCTCAAGGCCAAGGACCGCAAGCTCATCCTCCACGGGGTCGACAAGAAGTCGGTGCCGGTCAAGTTCCGCAATCGCTACGGGCGCGTGCGTACCTACGAGACCACCTACAACGGCATCGTCGAATGGCTGGAGCGCAAGCGCAACGAGGCCGACGGCGACTGGTCCCGCGAGCAGGCCGAGCAGTTCATGCGCGAGGTCGAGTGCACCGCCTGCCGCGGCCAGCGCCTCAAGCCCGAAGTGCTGGCGGTCACCGTCCATTCGCACAACATCGCCGAGATCAACTCCATGACCATCGACGAGGCGATCACGCTCTTCTCCACCCTGGAATTGAGCGAGCGCGAGAACACCATCGCGCGCCAGGTGGTCAAGGAGATCATCGCCCGACTCACCTTCTTGATGGACGTGGGGCTGGACTACCTGACCCTCAGCCGCGCGTCGGCGACCCTCTCGGGGGGCGAGGCGCAGCGGATCCGCCTGGCCAGCCAGATCGGCAGCTACCTCGTCGGCGTCCTCTACGTCCTCGACGAACCCTCCATCGGCCTGCACCAGCGCGACAATCGTCGCCTCATCGCCACCCTGGAGCGTCTGAGGGACCTCGGCAACTCCGTCATCGTGGTGGAACACGACGAGGAGACGATCCGACTGGCCGACTACATCGTCGACATCGGACCCGGAGCGGGGGAGTTCGGGGGCGAGGTCGTCCACGCCGGCAGCTACGAGGAGATCTTGACCAACGCCGCGTCGATCACCGGTCAGTACCTCTCGGGGCAGCGGCGGATCGAGGTGCCGGCCACGCGTCGTGCGGGCGAGGGCAAGCACCTCACCATCAAGGGCGCGAGGGCAAACAACCTGCGCAACGTGACGGTGAAGATCCCCCTCGGCCAATTCGTGGCCGTCACGGGCGTCTCGGGGTCGGGCAAGTCCACGCTGATCAACGCCATCTTGCTCGCCTCGCTGGAGCGCCAGATCAACCGGGCCAAGACCACCGCCGCGGAACACGACACCATCGTGGGCGTGGCGCACCTCGACAAGGTGGTCGCCGTCGACCAGCAGCCCATCGGGCGCACGCCGCGTTCGAACCCCGCGACCTACACCGGGGTCTTCGACAAGGTCCGCAAGCTCTTCGCCGAGGTCTCCGAATCCAAGGTCCGCGGCTATCAGCAGGGTCGCTTCTCCTTCAACGTCAAGGGCGGGCGCTGCGAGGCCTGCGCCGGCGACGGCACCATCAAGATCGAGATGCACTTCCTGCCCGACGTCTACGTCAACTGCGAGACCTGTGGCGGGGCCCGCTACAACCGCGAGACCCTCGAGATCAAGTACCGCGGAAAGTCCATCGCCGACGTCTTGGACATGCCGATCTCCGAAGCCCTCGACTTCTTCGACCGGCAGCCCGCTATCCTGCGACACATCCAGGCCCTGGTCGACGTGGGACTCGGCTACGTGCGCCTGGGCCAGCCGGCGCCCACCCTCTCGGGAGGGGAGGCCCAGCGAGTGAAGCTCGCCACCGAGTTGGCGCGCCGGCCCACCGGACACACCTTGTACGTCCTGGACGAGCCCACCACCGGACTGCACTTCGAGGACGTCAACCGCCTCCTGCACGTGCTGCACCGCCTGGTCGACCAGGGCAACACCGTCTTGACGATCGAGCACAACTTGGACGTCGTCAAGACCGCCGACTGGGTGATCGACCTCGGTCCCGACGGCGGACGGCGCGGGGGACTGGTCGTCGGCGAGGGGACGCCCGAGGAGATCGCCCAACTGCCCACCGCCACCGGTCAGGTGCTGCACGAGGTGCTCGCGGGGCACACGAGGTCCTAGTGTTCGCCAAGCCCTCCGGGATCCCTCGCCAGAGCGGCTGCTACCTCTTCAAGAACGCCCACGACACGGTCGTCTACGTCGGCAAGGCCAAGTCGCTCCAGCAACGCCTGTCGAGCTACTTCCAGAAGTTCGACGCGCTCACGCCCAAGACCCAGGCCCTGATGGAGGAGGCGACCTCCGTCGAGTGGATCGTCACCCCATCCGAGACCGACGCCCTCGTGCTCGAGAACGAGCTCATCAAGGCCAACCAGCCGCGCTACAACATGCGATTGAAGGACGACAAGAGCTTTCCCTTCGTGGCCATCGACTCGCGCAGCGACTACCCGGTTCCCTACATCACCCGTTCGCGTCACCAGCGCGGGGTGCGCTACTTCGGACCCTTCGTCGACGTGCGCGCGCTGCGCCACACCATGGACGAGCTCTTGCAGACCTTCCCGCTGCGCTCGTGCACGCAGAGCAAGTTCGACCTCCAACAGCGCCTGGGCCGACCCTGCCTGCTCTACGACATCCGCAAGTGCTCGGGTCCCTGCGTCGGAGCCATCGACCGCGCCGGCTACGACGAGCTCGTCGCGGCCTGGGCCCGCTTCTTCGACGGCGACGTGCGCGAGCTGCGCCAACTCCTGACCCGTCAGATGAGCGAGGCCGCCGAACAGCGCCACTACGAGGCCGCCGCCAAGGCCCGCGACGCCCTCGCCGCCCTGGAGAGGGCCGCCAGCGACCAGAGCATCGTCCTCGACGACCACACCAACCTCGACGCCATCGCCATCGCCACCCAGGGCGGGCGGGCCGCGCTGGTGCGCTTTCGGGTGCGCCACGGCCGCATCATCGGGCGCACCGTGCACCTCATCGACCGCTCGATGGACGAGGGGGAGGACGAGATCGTCGAGGCGGCCCTGCCGGAGCTCTACGACGATCCCTCCGTCATCCCGCCGGTGCTCATCGCCTCGACCGACGTGGCGGGTTCCGAGGTCACGGTCGCCTTCCTCACGGAACGTCGCGGGCGCCCCGTCCAGGTCCTGGCGCCCCAGCGTGGGCGGCGCCGGCGCGTGCTGGAGCTGGCGGCGGCCGACGCGGAGGCGGTGATCAATCGCGACTCGCTGCGCCGACAGAGCGACCACAACGTCCGCTCGCGGGCCCTGCAGGAGATCGGGGCCGCGCTCGGACTCGCGCAGCCGCCCTTTCGCATCGAATGCTTCGACATGAGCCACCTCCAGGGCACCAACTACGTCGGTTCGATGGTCGTCTTCGAGGACGCCCTGCCCAAGAAGAGCGATTACCGCCACTTCAACGTGAAGGAGATCCTGGGCAACGACGACGCCGGGGCGATGGAGGAGGTGGTGCGGCGCCGGCTGGCCTACTGGCACGAGGAGCAGGCCCAGAGCAAGTTCCGCCGCGCCAACCTCATCATCATCGACGGTGGCCTGCCGCAGCTGCACGCCGCGCAGAAGGCCGCCACCGCCCTCGGCCTGGCCGACCAGGTCGAGTTCGTGGCCCTCGCGAAGAAGGAGGAGCTCCTCTACCGCCCCGGCTCGTCCACGCCCATCGCCCTCGACCGGGGATCAGAGAGCCTCTACCTGGTGCAGCGCATCCGCGACGAGGCGCACCGCTTCGCGATCTCCTTCCACCGCTCGAAGCGGGCCAAGTCGATGGTCGCCACCATGCTCGACGGAGTGGCCGGGCTGGGCCTCCAGCGCCGCGAGCGCCTCATGGCCGAGATGGGTTCGCTCGACCGATTGCGCGCGGCCTCGCTGGACGAGCTGCGCGCGATCAGCTGGCTGCCCGAGTCGGTGGCCCAGAACATCTACGATCGAGTACGCGCCCCCAGCGCGCCACGCCTAGCGAAGGGAAGCCCCAGCGATGACTGATGTCTTGTTGGTGACCGGCATGTCCGGCGCGGGTCGCTCCACGGTGTCCACGGCGCTCGACGACCTCGGCTGGTTCGTCATCGACAACCTGCCCCTCGAGTTGATCGTGCGCGTGGGCGAGTTGGCGTCGGCCGGATCGAAGGACGCCGCCGGGGTGGCCTTCATCGTGGGACGCTCGGGCCGGGCCCAGCCCGAGGCCCTATTGGCCGTCAAGGACGAGCTCGAGACCATGCACGAGAGCGCCAAACTGCTCTTCCTCGACGCGCCCGACGACGTCCTCATCCACCGCTACGAGGGCACGCGCCGGCGCCATCCTCACGAGGCGGCCACGCTGGCGGACTCCATCGCCCAGGAGCGCGAGCTGCTCCAGCGCATCCGCGACCGCGCCGACATCATCATCGACACCGGCACCATCAACACCAATCAGTTGCGGTCGCGCATCTCGGAGATCTTCATGCCCAGCGACGTCGGGGGACTGCGGGTGTCGATGATGTCCTTCGGTTTCTCCCACGGACTGCCGCGCGACGTCGATCTGGTCTTCGACGTCCGCTTCCTGCCCAACCCGCACTGGGTCCAGGAGTTGCGTCCCCAGACCGGGCTCGACGAGGCGGTCGCCAACTACGTCCTCGACCAGGAACCCGCCCAGCACTTCTTGAACGACGTCGTCTCGATGCTGCAGTGGCAGATCCCGGCCTTCGCCTCCGAGGGCAAGAGCTACCTCACCATCGCGATCGGCTGTACCGGTGGGCGACACCGCTCGGTGGCGATCGCCGAGGAGATCCGCCGACGTCTCGACCTCCCGAACTCGGTCTTCCACCGCGACATCGCTCGATGAGGCTCGTCGCCATCGGAGGCGGCCACGGCACCGCCGTGACCTTGCGAGCGCTGCGCCAACTCGACCCCCACGTCACCGCCATCGTCTCGGTGGCCGACGACGGCGGTTCCACGGGTCGGCTGCGCGCGCTCTTGAACGTGGCGGCCGTCGGCGACCTGCGCAAGTGCCTGGTGGCGCTGGCCAGCCCCGAGAACCCCCTGGCCCAGGCCTTCGAACACCGCTTCAACGCGGGCGAACTCGCCGGGCACACGGTCGGCAACCTGTTCTTGGTGGGCCTCATCGACGCCACGGGCAACCTTGAGGCGTCGGTCGACGCCGCCGCCGAGGCCCTGGGCGTCACCGGCACGATCCTGCCGGCGAGCCGCGA
>Ga0007854_10001585_pt1 | contig 14369 bp, 11 predicted proteins | sample CryBogCBH12Aug08_FD_60382 | JGI IMG/M metagenome (GOLD analysis project Ga0007854, IMG submission 60382) | Freshwater microbial communities from Crystal Bog, Wisconsin, USA - CBH12Aug08 | ecosystem: Environmental > Aquatic > Freshwater > Lake | place: Crystal Bog, Wisconsin, USA | collected...
AGGAACATCTCAAAACGTCCACCTACCACGCGATCGTCCTGGACGAGGCTCAGAACGTCAAGAATCCAATTACGATTGCGGCAAGAGCAGCTCGAGAGTTAGAAGCCAACCACAGGATTTGCATGAGCGGTACTCCTGTCGAGAATCACTTGGGTGAGCTTTGGTCGCTATTCCACTTCCTGATGCCCGGTTTCCTTGGGCCAGATGCTGAATTCAAGCGTCGATTCCGTGCTCCGATTGAGAAGAACGGAGACACCGAGGCTCGTGATCGGCTGGCAAGACGTATCCGACCGTTTATGTTGCGTCGAACCAAGGACAAGGTTGTCAAGGAACTTCCAGCCAAAACCGAAATCGTGGAAACGATCGAGTTTGAAGAAGGACAGCGCGACTTTTACGAATCCATCCGACTGGCCATGGACGATCAGGTTCGTCGCTTGATCGCTGCCCAAGGTTTTGATCGAAGTCGGATGCAAATTCTGGATGCACTGTTGAAGTTGAGACAAGCCTGCTGTGATCCAAGATTGGTCAAGTTGCCAAGCGCCGAGTCTGTCCATGAATCAGCCAAGTTGGATCGCTTGATCGACATGTTGACTGTTCTCATTGAAGATGGGCGAAAGGTTTTGCTTTTCTCACAGTTCACGTCGATGCTCAACCTGATCGAAGAGAGACTCCGTCAAGCCAAGATTGAATGGGTCCGGATTAGTGGTGACGTTGTAGATCGTGATACTCCGGTTCAGCGGTTCCAGTCTGGTGAAGTTCCTCTCTTCCTAATCAGCTTGAAGGCGGGTGGTACAGGTTTGAACTTGACTGCTGCCGATACCGTAATCCTTTACGATCCGTGGTGGAACCCAGCGGTTGAGAATCAGGCAATCGACCGTGCTCACCGAATTGGACAGGACAAGGCGGTTATGGTCTATCGCTTGGTTGCTGCTGGAACCATCGAAGAGAAGATGCTTCAGCTCCAAGCCAGAAAGGGTGAACTCGCCAAGAGCATCCTTACCGATGATGGAGATGTCGTCAAGTCACTCACTGCCGAAGATCTGCAGTGGATTCTGTCGAAAGACTGATCTGGCGCATTACTGTTTCTGATAGACACGGACGTAGTCGATTTCGTATCGACTTGGGAACCGTGTCTTCGAAGGATCTCCACCGGTCGAGCCGATTGCAAGGTTGAGGAGTAAGAATTGTGGCTGGTGGAACGGGTTCGATCCATCTGGGTTAAGAGTCTTACTCAGGTCCGTTTCGTTCAGCAGTTGATCATCCAGATAGATTCGGATGAACGCTTCATCCCAATCCATGCGCCATACATGGAACTTCTCACTCCAATGAGAATCCTTGGCTAAAAACTTGGGGAATGGTGTTTTCACTGTATTCCATGTGCCGTTTCCCCAAGCCGTGTTAGCCAAGATCGTGTTTTGATAGTATTCCAACTGGTCCACCTCTCCGTTCTTGGGCCATTGACCTTTCACACCGAGTGACCAAATGGCTGGCCACAAGCCATGCTGAGCATCGATCTTGGCTCTAACTTCCAAACGCCCATATTGGAACGAGTATTTGCCGCGCGTTTCGACACATGCTGAGGTGTAATGTCCGACCTGTCGCTTACGGCGCCAGTCGTTACTAGTTGGCTCGTAGCCCGGGTTGACGACGTACTCACGTCGACCTTCGATGATCAAGTGACCGTTTTCGACCCAGGCGTTTTGGGGCTGGTACCACTGCAGCTCTTGGTTCCGTACAAACCCATGCTCGAAGACCCACTTGTTTGGATCAGGTTGGCCGGGGCGATCGAATTCGTCATGCCAAACCAATCTCCATTCGGGACTGTGGGTAAGGAGTGGCGCCATCAAAAAAGCAACCAGGGCGGGGAGCATAGGGTGAATATACCAATTCACCCCAATCTCATTCTTTAGAGGTTTCGTTCTACCCGAGAGATGATCTCGGATTTGGGCATCAGACCAATCGCCACGTCAACGACCTCACCGTTCTTGAGGAACGTGACGTTTGGGATTCCCTGAACACCAAATCGGATTGCCAGTTCGGGAGACTGATCCACGTCCACCTTCACGAAAGCTGCCTTGCCTTCAAATTGCTCCGCAGTCGCTTCCAACTCAGGGAGCAGCCGTTTACAAGGGCCGCACCAAGCGGCAGAGAAGTCGACCACGACAAGGCCTGATTGAGAGGTTGCGATCTGGTCAAAGTTCGATTCGGTGAGTTCTTGAAGTTTGCTCATAGTTTTCCTTCTTGGAAAGAGTGTCCTCTAATTCTACGCTTATAGTCAAGTAGTTGTTTGACTATTTGATAAAGTAAACTAAGCTATGGCTGAATTGAGTCTAGAAGAGCGAGCCCGAATTTTTGGTGCTTTGTCGGACCCGACCCGACTCAAACTGGTGGAGATCTTGGCCTCTGAGAAAGAGCTTTGTGGGACTCAAATTGCCCACCGAGCCGGAATCAGCATGGCCCTGCTTAGCCACCACTGGCGTGTTCTTTCGGAAGCAGGCGTCGTATCACGAGAACGTCGGGGACAACGCCAGTACTGTTGGGTGGATCGAGAAGTGCTTGAAGGGGCGCTGGAATTCGTCTGGCCCCGAAGCCGTATTCAGTCCAAACTTACTTCTTAACTAGTGCGCATCCACCGCGGCGACTTGTGGCTTGGGCCTTCGCAAAACGAGAATCGCTGGGGTGGTGAGCGCGAAAATGGCCAAGATCATGATGAATGAGTCGTTGTAACTCATTGTTGCTGCTTGCCGCCCGATTGTTTGAGCTAGCAATCCCAGCGCCATCTGCTTCGCTTCCGCTGCACTATGCCCGGCGGATTGGAAGTGAGCAGCCATTGCATTCAGACGATCGGTAAACAGATGATTGCTCGGATTGGTATACGTGACCAAATTTGCGTAGTGAGTGCGGCTACGGTTGGTCAGATAGGTTCCGAGCAATGCAATGCCAAATGATCCACCCAATTGACGGGCGAGGTTGATAAGTCCCGATGCCTGTTGTGCTTCGTGGCGCTGGATACTTCCGTAGGCGACTTGATTGATCGGGGTAAACAAGAAGCCGAGTCCCAATCCTCTCACGAGAAGAGCCAAACGGGTGTCATCCTCCCCACTAAGAATGGTGAGGTGACCCAGTTGCCACATCGAGGCCATGAACACGGTTATGCCGATAATAATCAGCACCCGGGGATCGACCAACGCTTTCTTGCCGTTGAGCAATCTTCCGCAGATGAGAGCACTGGCCGCAGTCGCCAACCCACCGGGTAAAAGCACCAATCCAGTTTTGGTCGGAGTGAGCCCCAAGATTGTTTGAGCAAAGAGAGGGAAGAGATAAATGCCCCCGTAAAGACCGAAGCCCAATGCGACAAACAAAAAGATGGCTGAGGACAGAGCCTTGTTCTTCAGGATTCGGAAGTTCACAACCGGGTGTTGATTGCGGGGTGACGTCTCCCACCAGAGCATTAGACCGATCGCAACAACAGAAATGATCGTGAGCCGGACGATCAAAGCATCTTGAAACCAGTCATTCTGCTGCCCCTCTTCTAACACGTATTGCAAGCACCCCAATCCCACCGCTAGCAATCCAATTCCGTACCAATCGATACTCCCTTCCTTCGAGGCTGCGACAGAATCGGTCAAGAATGTGGTGACCAAGAAAAACGAAGCTACACCGATCGGCAAGTTGATGAAGAAGCACCAATTCCATGTGTAGTTGTCGGTAATCCAACCACCGAGGGTTGGCCCCAAAGTGGGAGCCACGATAATTCCCATCAAGAAGATCGCTTGGACGATTCCTTGTTGTTCGGCGGGGAAAATTTGGCGAAGTGTTGCTTGCGCAGTTGAGAGAAGTGCTGCCCCTCCTGCTCCCTGGATGATGCGCCAGAAGACAAGTTCCAGAAGACTATGGGACGTGCCGCAGAAAAATGAAGCGGCGATGAAAAGCAAAATCGAGAAGCCAAGGTAGTTCTTGCGTCCGAATCGGCTGGCAAGAAATGCCGTCATGGGAAGGACCACGACATTGGACAAGATGTAACCCGTTGATACCCATCCGATCTCTTGATTCGTGGCACCAAGATTGCCAGCCATCTGAGGCAAAGCCACGTTAACGATGGTGGTGTCTAGCACCTCCATGATCGCCGCGGTGATTAGTCCGAGAAGAATCCACCAGCGGTATTGACTAACTTCACTGGTCATAGCCGATACAGGCGATGGGGCTGATTTGAATTGTGCTGCGGTGCTGGTGCCTGCTCGTGCCAATACGTACTCCGGTGATTTCTACGGGATATTTTGGCTTGAAGTCAGCCTCGCTAAGGGATTCAAACGCCGTGGATAAGGCAAGTATCAGATTTCTCAGTAAAAAACTGGTTCAAGCTTGAAGGATCGACTTCTGGAATGACTCGAGTTCCAAGTAAAATCCGCCCATGTTGGTGGGTAGAGTCAGCCTCGCCGTCCTCAGCGCCTTTCTTGGTGCTCATTCTCTTGCGCTTAAGCCGATCCAAGGAGGAACGAACCTAACTTCTTACGTTCCCACCGCTGATGAGCTTAAGCAATCGTACGAGAGAGCCGATCGCCTCACAGAGATGGTACGAGGCAAGTCATTCAAATTGAAGGTCGTACCGCATTGGTTCGACAAGGAACATCACTTCTGGTATCGCAATGACCTCAAGGAAGGAGTGAAAGAGTTTGTCGTTGTCGAAACAGAAAAGGGGCATAAGGCACCTGCCTTTAACCATGCAAAACTAGCAGAGTCGCTTTCGCAAGCCGCAAGCAAGACTTATTTGCCTACCAAGCTGCCATTCAACGACATTGAGTACAGCGATGACCTGAAGACTCTATCGTTTGCCATCGATTCAGCCAAATGGAAGTGCGACCTCCGCACCTATGCCTGTAGCCAAATAGGAACAATCACCAAAGATCAACCACCGGTAGCCGAAGTCCAGAACGCGGTAGCCAACCTGAACCCAGAAGATCGGGAGGCGAGTTTCTACGATCCAGTGGTGGGCTCCCAACGGCGAAGGCGTCAGGTCCAGAATTTCAATTCTCCGGATGGTCTTTGGGTCGTCACCTTGGATAACGGAAACCTCCACATCCAAACGAAGGATGGCAAGGATGTGATGACCAGTAAGTTGGGCACCACAGAAGATCCATTCGTGGGTGCTCGATGGTCACCTGATTCCAAGACTATGGTTGGAGCCCGAATGGTTGCGGGAGATCACAAAGAGGTCTATCTGATTGAGTCTTCACCGAAAGAGGGTGGTCGAGCAAAACTACATTCTCGAGTTTATGACCTACCAGGCGACAAGCTGGACACCTTTGATATGGTGCTTTTTGATCCGGTCAAGATGACTGAGACAAAAGTTGACATGGAGCCGATTGACACCGGTGACTATCCTGATCTGCATTGGAAGAGCGATACGCAGTACTTCACCTATGAGAAAACGGATCGAGGACACGGTCGCTTTCGAGTCATCGAAGTCGACACACAGACAGGTTCGACTCGCCCGATCATTGACGACGTCGCCAAGACGTTCATCGACATCACTAGCCAATATGTGTCCTATCTCAAAGACACCGATGAGATTGTGTGGCGATCTGAAAAGGATGGTTGGGGCCATCTTTATTTGACCGACGGTAAGACCGGGCAGGTTGAAAACCAGATCACAAAAGGAAACTGGGTCGTTCGCGGCGTTGACAAGATTGACGAAAAGGCACGAACGATTTGGTTTCACGCTAGCGGCAAGAATGAGGGGCAAGACCCTTATTTGATGCACTACTATCGAATCAATTTCAACGGAACTGGATTGGTCGCCCTTACCGAAGGGAACGGCAATCACACCGTACAGTATTCGCCGACCAACCAATTCCTGATCGACACTTATTCCCGCGTGGATATGGAGCCGGTGCATGAATTGCGACGCGTATCCGACGGAAAATTGATTACTCGATTTGAGAAAGCTGATATCTCGGAGCTGAAGGCTACTGGATGGAATGCCCCTGAGGTGTTTGTCGCAAAGGCCCGAGATGGTCAGACTGACTGTTGGGGCATTGTTTGCCGGCCCATGCACTTGGATCCTACGAAAAAGTATCCGATTATTGAGAACATTTATGCGGGTCCCCAAGACTCGTTTGTTCCGAAGAGCTTCATGCCAACTAGCCGAATGCAGGCTCTTGCTGAGCTTGGTTTCATTGTCATTCAGGTAGACGGTATGGGCACTCGAAACCGGTCCAAGGCTTTCCATGACGTTTGTTGGAAGAACTTGGCCGACGCCGGATTACCCGATCGCATCCTGTGGATGAAGTCGCTTGGCCTGCGCTATCCCTACATTGATCTGGATAAGGTCGGCGTCTATGGGACATCGGCCGGTGGTCAGAATTCGACCGGAGCGGTCTTGTTCCACCCTGAGTTTTACAAAGTTGCGGTTTCCAGTTGTGGCTGTCACGACAATCGAATGGACAAGGTCTGGTGGAATGAGCAGTGGATGGGCTATCCAGTCGGTCCGCACTATGCCGAGCAGTCGAATATCACGAACGCAGCCAAACTTAAGGGGAACTTACTCTTGATGGTCGGTGAGATGGATACCAACGTTCCACCAGAGTCCACTTTGCGGTTGGTCGATGCTTTGCTCAAGGCGAAGAAAGACTTCGACTTCTTGATGCTGCCTGGCTTCGATCACACCGATGGCGGTCCGATGGGTGAGCGCAAACGAAGGGATTTCTTTGTCCACCACCTGCTTGGGGTCGAACCTCCTGAGCGCAATTCAGGGAACTAGGTGTGATGAGCCTTCCTTCATAGGGCTTCCTATGAAGGAAGGCTCAGAGTTTTCGGGCGTGAGTGAAGGGTGCCAATTTCCTTTACAACCTACCCCTGTAGCCCAATAGCAAAGCTATTGGCTTAGGGACTTGGCGTGCTTGGTACTAACAAAACCAACAGCTGCGCTTCCCGACGTAAAGTCGGGACATGGCCGGACTACATTCCCGCATTTGTGGGGTGAGCGAAGGCTGCCAATTTATTTTGCAACCTACCCCTGTAGCCCAATAGCAAGGCTATTGGCTTAGCGACTTGGCGTGCTTGGTACTAACAAAACCAACAGCTGCGCTGTCGGACTACAAATGGTGTTTGTAAATGCGATGCCAACCTCAAACTACAATCCAAAGTGATGGCACATCGTGTGCCTGGAAATTCGCCTTCAAAGCTCGTTTTTTGAATCCCAAACCAGCGTCTATGACCTTGCGGACGCGCTCTCAGCAATAGATGTAAATGCTGCCTTCCATCGCTTCGGGCAAGACAGCTTTGTATGGTGGCCTACCCGGCCCGGGCATTCCCTTCTCCTGCCTCGAAGTTCTGTCATACGTTCACGGCCAGTCTCCTCGGTCAATACTCACTTCGTTCGAACACAGTGTGACCTCGGGAAAAGACTGTCCAAGTTCACTACAGAACTTATGGCAGGAAAATGGGAATGGGGAGTTACTTCAGAACCAATCCAATCCTCGCCGAAGGCGAGGATTGGATTCCGGCTTCTTTCCCTGTCAATGTCGAAGACTTGATGGGGAAAGACGGGAGATAGAGGTTCCGGAGACCTCCTTCTGGACTCAGTTTGTAGTTGTTCCACGACTCAAAAATTCCGACCAAATATCGTGGTGTTAGTGAGCCATAGCCTTGGCCAAGGCTATGGATGTAGTGCCTATTTCCTTTGCAACCTACCCCTGTAGCCCAATAGCAAAGCTATTGGCTTAGCGACTTGGCGTGTTTGGTACTAACAAAACCAACAGCTGCGCTGTCGGACTACAAAGGGTGTTTGTAAATGCGATGCCAATCTCAAAAAGCAGAGCTTGTCGTGTGTAGGTTCTGTGCTACATGGGATCCTAATCATTAAGCCGCCCGTAGCCTAAGGTTGGTTTGTATTCCATTTTTGCTCGAAGTCGTTACTAACCCGTAAATCCGGTGCCAAGTCGTTCTTGCAACATGATAAGATGTACGGCGAGGATGTAAGAGGGCATGAGCAACGAGATAGAAGTCCATCAGGATGCAAGGTTGCGAGCGACCATCGAATTCATCATATACACTGCTTTCTGCCTCATTCCACTTGATCTGCAATTGCTCTATTTCAGCCGCATGCATGTTGTTTCCCGAGATCTAAGTGTGATTTTCATGGTTTGTGGAATTAGCCTTGTTTTCAAGGGCATACCAAAAGTGTTAGCTTTGGAAAGGAAAGCGAAAATTTGTATTGGGTTAGCGATCCTGAGTCTTTTCGTGGGCTCGTTGCCGTTCTTCTGGAATGGTCATTTGTTGAATCCGCTTACCTTCCTGGCAAACTTGGCTTTGATCGTTAGGGCCGTACTAATCCTTTACCAGCCAGAATCGAGATCACCTCAACAGATGTCGTAAACCGATCGAAAATCGGGCTCCGTGCCATTTGCCAACAAAACGTCCCCACAAACCAGGGGACGACTACGTCCTGGTAGAACAATATCTGTCAGGACGTTTTGGTTGTATCAGGATCGCAAACCCTAGACAGATCGTAGCCGCGGGCTGGTTTGTGGCCGCGTTTTGAGTACAACGGGCACGGGATTTGGCTACACCACCACATAGGAGCCCTATTCCTCCGGGATTTGGAGGGTCTTCTCGTCTGAATCGTAATCGAACAGTCCAGCGTAGCGTCCCCAGTTCAACGCAGTTTCGAACTGGTTGCGGGCTTCTTCGTCGCTGTAATGCTCGTCAAGGATATCCAAGAAGAAATCCTCGTGGACCGGACGTCCGCGGGAGGCGCGAAGCACCTCGTGCATCGTTCGGACCATCGGAGCAAACTTGAGCGCCTGATCTCGGAAGATGTCGCGAGCATCGTCGACTTCCGCATCCGCAAAAGTACGACCAATTTCGGTGAGGGTGACATCACCCTCCCGAACATTGGCAAAGCCCAACAGCACGGCAGCGTCCAGAATAGGCAGCAAGTCGTCAGCCTCAATTCGGAGACGATCTGAGATGACGGCGACGTCTTCTGGGCCACCATACTCTTCGACCAACTCCAACAGTCCGCTGATCGCACCTGGTCGAGCGTGTGGCAACGGCGTGGTGTCCATCAGCGACGTACTCTCTTGAACGACCGGCGTAATCTTGGTGTCCGGCTTGGTCATGATCGTGTAGATATGGTCAGCCATCGCGCGGAATGCACTGGAATTTCGTTCGCGAGGTCGGTTTAGATTGACCCGAATCTCACCGCGAATACGCCCAGGATTGGAGGACATGATCACCACACGGTCGGCGAGCATGATCGCCTCCTCGATGTTATGAGTAACCAACACCACGCTCTTGGCGGGGAAGTTACCTTCCTCCCAAAGGTCGGCGATTTCACCACGGAGGTTCTCTGCAGTCAAAACATCAAGTGCGCTGAACGGCTCATCCAACATCAAAACACGAGGCTGAACGACGAAGGCACGAGCAAATCCAACTCGCTGTTGCATTCCACCCGAGAGCTCCCGAGGGTATGCCTTTTCAAAGCCTTCAAGGCCAACCAAGCGCAAGGCTTCGACCGAACGGGTCTTCACTTCTTTCTGAGGAAGATGCTTGGACTCCAATCCGATCTCGACATTCTCAATAACCGTCAGCCAAGGGAGCAGGGCGAAGCTCTGGAACACCATAGCTATGTCCGGGTTGGGACCCAGGACTGGAATTCCGTTGCTGTAAACCACTCCCTTACTGGGTTTGCTCAGGCCAGCAATGCTCCTGAGCAAGGTGCTCTTTCCCGAACCGCTACGACCCAAAAGGGCGACAATCTCACCTGGATTTACGGTGAGATTGATGTCGTCCAGAACCGTAAACGATCCACCCGACTCAGGTTTCGGATACACCTTGCTGACGCCTTCAATGCGAAGTAGTGGCTGAATCGGGGTGATCGTTGTCATGGCAGTTTCTCCTTTTACAGTTTGGTCAGGTTGGCTTGGTTATCCCAATCGGTAACGGGTCTCGGCCAAAGCATAGAGCTTTCGCCAGAAGAGTCGATTTGTCAGTACGACGAAGACGCACATGAACGAAACCCCAAGTACGATGCGAGGGGCATCACCTGCGGTTGTCGCTTTGGCGATGTACGCCCCCAATCCATCTGCAGTTAAGTTCTTGTCGCCCCAGGCTACGACTTCCGATACAATGCTCGCATTCCACGCGCCACCAGAAGCGGTAATCGCACCGGTAACCCAAGCTGGAAAGATAGCAGGCAAAATCAGCTTGCGCCAAAGGGGCCAGCCCCTAAGTTGCATATTCGCTGCCATCTCACGCAAGTCGTTCGGTACCGCCATCGCTCCAGCGATGGTATTGAATAGCACGTACCATTGTGCGCCGAGAATCATCAAAATCATCGAGCCAAAGTTCAATCCGACGTTGAGTTTGATAAAGACAATCGTTGCCGCAGGAAACAAGAAGTTTGCAGGGAACGAAGCCAAGATCAAGACGATCGGTTGGGCTATTCGTGATAGCCTTGGATTGAAACCGATGGCGACCCCGATTGGAGTCCAGACCGCAGACGCAAAAATCAGCAAGCCAACTACGCGCAAGAACGTCAATATGCCAAGTCCGAAGGCTGAGCCTACTTCTTTGGCGGGCACCTCTGAAGTGACGATATGAACACCAGCAGTTATGGCCCCGACAACAATCGTGCCAATTAAAATGCCGAAGATCAAATCCTCGTTTATTCGAGATTTCTTCTTTTTCCAGCCAAACCTAAGGTTTGGTTTCTTGGGGAATCGCACGTCTATCGTCGGCAATTTGCGTCGGATATCACGCCACCATAGCCCCAAGATTCGAGGAAGTTTAGAAGATCGAAGCAAGTCGAGCACCCAACTGGTTGCGTGAGTTGCCGCTGTACTCTTGTCCATGCGGAATTTCTCTGCCCACGCAACGATCGGACGCCAGAACAACTGATCGATGGCAATGATCAAGATGATCATTGTCAAGATCGCCAATCCAAGAGCTTTGAGATTCTTCTCGGCAATTGCTTTGGCTACGTAGGAGCCGATACCTGGCAAGGTATAGCTTGTGTTGTTAACCGAAATAGCTTCGGTAACGGCGACAAAGAACCATCCGCCTCCAAAGCTCATCATGCCGTTCCACACGAGGCCAATCATCGCGGCAGGTACCTCTACCGAGACGAATTTACGCCATTTGGAAAATTGGAAAACCGTCGCTGCCTCATCCAATTCTTTTGGTAGGGTGATCAGCGAATGGTAGAAAGAGAAGGTCATGTTCCAGACTTGACCGGTGAAAATGGCAAACAACGATGCCATCTCCAAACCGAGCAGACTGCCTGGAAACAGTGCAATGAAGCCAGTTACTGTAACTGACAAGAATCCAAGCACCGGGACAGACTGAAGAATGTCCAAAAGCGGAATCATGATGGATTCAGCTCGACGGCTTTTGGCTGCGATGTAGCCATAAACCAAAGTAAAGGCTACGGAACCAATCAGCGCTATAAACATCCGGAGTGTTGACCGGATGGCATAGTAGGGCAGGTTGGCGGGATCCAGGCTAACCTTAGGTTGAAGCACTGGAGGTTTAAATGCTACGAAGAATCCAGCCCCAACTCTGGCTACGATGTAGAACAGAAGAAACATCGCAAGCAGGATTGCGGTGTCAGCAGGACCAATTGGACTTCGCGGCAGGGCGTACTTGGACGGAAAAGCTCTCTTGATCATTTGATGCTCCCCGGCAGATTCGCAGCTATACAAACCCTTTGCCAGAGAGGTTGTACCCGCGTATGGTGTTGAAAGGATAGTTAAGAAGCAGACTTTAGCGCTTCTTTAATGACACGACCATCCCACTGCTTGGCCGGTTCGATCCCGATCCAATGGGCCAGTGTCGGACATGTATCAAAAATCCTGACTTCACAATTGAGCTGGCCCGGCGCAATGTCGGGGCCTGAGGCAATCCAGGGAATCGTCATATCTTCTGGCATCTCTGTACCATGGGACCGATCGTGGCCGCCATGGTCGCTCAATATCAAAACGTTGGGATCAACTCCCTTGGCTCGGTAAGCCTTGACGACCGCTTCAATGCAGCGGTCAGCATGAGAAATAGCGTCAATATAGGGCTGAGACATCCAACCGTGATCGTGCCCGGCAATGTCGGTGTAACCCAGATAGACGAAGTTCAAGTCGAAATCAATACGTGCGATATGGTCGACGGAGACTTGAGCGATGAGCGCATCACTTGCAGCAGTAGAGGGATCGTTAAACAGGTAGCTGTACGTGACACTGTCCGGTTGCATCAGGTCGCGGAGTTCGCCCCAATTGAAAAACATTCCTGTGGTTTTTCCATGGGCTTTGGCGACATCAAAAATGCCTGGGACTGGGCGAGCCAACGGTTGAAACGTGTTTGAGGTAATGCCGTGGCGAGGAACATCCACACCTCGATGCATCGATGTATGGCAGGGAAGGGTGACCGAAGGCATTACCGTTCGGGCGCTCAGCGTGAACGCTCCACTAGCCATGAGGCTGTCGACAAATGGGGTGTCTGCTGCCACCAAACCATCCGGTCGCATTCCATCAACCGAAAAGAAAACGACCGGATTTGCCATAGTTCTTATTTACCTTGATTTGCGTTAACCAACGCGTCTCGAATTTCCGTTAAGAGTTCTTCCTGCTTGGTGGGAGCGGCTGGTGCTGCCGGTTCCTCCTCTTTCTTCTTCTTCATTGCGTTGATGGTCTTGATCATCAAAAAGACCGAGAAGGCGACGATGAGAAAGCTCACCACGTTGTTAATGAAGGTTCCGTAGTTTACGGTTATGGCGCCAGCCTTGTGGGCGGCATCCACTGTTAAATAGGGACCGGGGGTCTTTCCTTCTTTCAGGATGCAGTACATCTCGTTGAAGTCGATCTTGCCCAAGATCAGTCCGATGGGGGGCATGATAACGTCCTTCACGAGCGAGTTTACGATCGATCCAAACGCACCACCAATGATGATGCCGACCGCCATGTCCATCACGTTGCCCTTGATGGCAAACTCTTTAAACTCTTTGATCATGACGGTTTGATACCGTATTCTGGGAAAAAGAGGTTAGGTTTACCGGTTAAACAGGTCAGATTACTTAGATGGCGCTGGTAAGAGTGAGTTAGATGGATCGAGAACTCGTGCTTTGGGGGTGTTCGTATTGGGATAAGCCGTATCGATTTATGGCGCCTTCGTGCGCTACCTGGCCAACGGCATGGAAGAACATCCGAAGGATCATAAAATACAGCAAGAACATGCCGACAACAGTTTTTCTGTTCTTGATGCGAGGAGTGCAAAGCTGCCCCGCTGGCTTTCCACAAACTTTTGGTTCAGAAGCGTTAGGAACCGGGCCTTAGGCGTCGGCCAACTGCTTGAAGAATCTCCATGTCTCGACCGATTTGCCAATTATTGGTAAGTGCCGTTTCGGATAGGTTGAGGCGGAGCTTGGCGATCAGTGCCTCGTAATTGTCCGATTCAATATCGAAATTTAGAGAGCCAACTTCTTCGCGTTGCCGATCGATAAAGCCGAGGAATATGGCCGATAGGGGGTAATTCTCTATGCCAGCCGCCGCAAATGCTTGCTCCAAGAAAAGGGTCTGTAGGTGGTAGTTCTCTTCTGGGGCATTCTGCCAAGCTCGATCGAGCCAAAAGAGTGCAGCCTGAACATCACCAACTTTTCGCTCCAGTTTGGCGAAATGAAGGAATGCATCGGTGCTGGATGGTCCGGCTCCAATAACCTCGAACAGGGCAACCGCCTCCAACAAATTGTGGCGAGCAACATCGTAATGGCCGAGTAAAGTGTCCAAGTTGCCGAGATTGCTAAGCGCAGTTGCAATGCGATATTTATTATCAATCTCCCGAGCAAGTTTGAGGCTCCTTTCGTAGTGAGTTCTTGCTTCACTCAGGTGTCTCTGCTCGATCAAGGTGTTACCCAGGGCTAACCAGCAACGAGTCTGAGAGACAAAGTCATCGATGGCTTCGGCTCGTGCAAGGTTATCTTTCAGAAGTGCAATCGAACGTTCATAGTTTCGGTTTCGATGCGCCTCAAGTTGAATGTTGAACTGGGCAGCGATAATTCCCGCCTGATTGCCGATTTTCAGCCACGCTTCCAGTGCGGCCTCGTGCCATCGACTGGATTCGGCAAAATCACCATGTGTCCATGCCAGTCGGGCTAAATTGCTCATGGCCTTGGCACGAACCTGTTCATCAACCTCGGTTCCAGAACGGATTTTGTAGAGGGCTGCTTCAATCCATCGGCGTCCTTCTCGCGTACGTCCTTTGAATTCCCAGAAGTTGGTTAGCGAGTTGGCCAAGTCGAGCGCAGACTCAATCAGATCATGAGTCAGATACCAATGGAATGCAGCTGTGAAGTTGGCCGCCTCGGCCTCCAGACGTTCTCGCCA
>Ga0007854_10001586_pt1 | contig 14367 bp, 10 predicted proteins | sample CryBogCBH12Aug08_FD_60382 | JGI IMG/M metagenome (GOLD analysis project Ga0007854, IMG submission 60382) | Freshwater microbial communities from Crystal Bog, Wisconsin, USA - CBH12Aug08 | ecosystem: Environmental > Aquatic > Freshwater > Lake | place: Crystal Bog, Wisconsin, USA | collected...
ACCGGCCCCGCGGGGTTGCACCACCTGATCTGGGAGATCGTCGACAACGCCGTCGATGAGGCCATGGCGGGCTACTGCACCCGCATCGACGTGACGCTCCTCGCCGACGGTGGGGTGCGGGTCGCCGACAACGGCCGCGGCATCCCGGTCGATGAGCACAAGAGCTACCCCGGTCGCTCCGCCGCCGAGGTCGTCTACACCGTGCTGCACGCCGGCGGGAAGTTCGGCGGCGGCGGCTACAAGGTCTCCGGCGGCCTCCACGGCGTGGGCGCCAGCGTGGTCAACGCGCTGTCGACCCGCCTCGTGCTCGAGGTCGACCGCGGGGGCGAGCACTACGAGATCGAGTTCCGAGACGGCGGCGCCCCAGTGGGCAAGCTGGCCGTCACCGGCAAGTCCCCCCGTGACCGCACCGGGACCACCTGCACCTTCTGGCCCGACCCCACCATCTTCGAAGAGGTCGAGTTCCGAGCTCAGACGGTGCTCGAGCGGCTCCAGATCATGGCCTTCCTCAACAAGGGCCTCGAGATCCGCTTCGTCGATGAGCGCGCTGGCAAGGACGCCGAGCCCACGGTGTACAAGTACTCCGGTGGCATCGTCGACTTCGTCCGGCACCTGAACGCCTCCAAGGAGGCCCTGTTCCGCAAGGTCGCCAGCTACCTCCAGGTCGAAGAGACCATGGAGGTCGAGGTCGCCCTGCAGTGGAACACCGGCTACTACGAGTCGATCCACTCCTTCGCCAACGGCATCTCCACCATCGAGGGTGGGATGCACGAGGAGGGCTTCCGCGCCGCCCTCACGAGCACGGTCAACAAGTACGCCCGCAACCGGGGCCTGCTCAAGGAGAAGGACGAGAACCTCAAGAACGAGGACATCCGAGAGGGCCTCACCGCCATCATCTCGGTCCGGCTCCAAGAGCCCCAGTTCGAGGGGCAGACCAAGGCCAAGCTCGGCAATGTGGCCATGAAGTCCCTGGTCCAGAAGGCCACCAATGCCAAGTTGCTCGAGTGGCTGGAGGAGAACCCCACCGAGGGGGGCCAAGTGGTGAAGAAGGCCATGCTGGCGGCCCGCGCCCGCATCGCCAGCCAGTCGGCCCGAGACCTCACCCGACGCAAGTCCGCCCTCGACGGTGCCGGCCTGCCGGGCAAGTTGGTGGACTGCTCGAGCCGGGACCCCCGGGAATCCGAGCTGTTCATCGTCGAGGGGAACTCCGCCGGCGGTTCCGCCAAGGACGCTCGTGACCCGAAGACCCAGGCCATCCTGCCGATCCGCGGCAAGATCCTGAACGTCGAGCGGGCTCGGGTCGACAAGATGCTGAAGAACGCCGAGATCCAGGCTCTGATCGCCGCCATCGGCGCCGGACTGGGCGAGGAGTTCGACGTCTCGAAGATCCGCTACCACAAGGTGATCCTGCTGGCCGATGCCGACGTCGACGGCAGCCACATCCGGACCCTGCTGCTGACCTTCTTCTTCCGCCAGATGCGCCCCCTGGTCGAAGGCGGCTTCGTCTACTGCGCCCAGCCGCCGCTGTACTCCACCTTGGTCGGCAAGGAGAAGGCCTACCTGAAGGACGACGGTGCCAAGGCCACCTTCCTGGCTGAGCATCCCCAGCACCGCAACGACTTCCAGCGCCTGAAGGGCCTCGGGGAGATGGACTTCTCCGAGCTGCGCGACACCACCATGGACGCCGCCAAGCGCTCCTTGCTGCAGGTGAGCGTCGACCAGGCGGCCTTGGCCGACGAGGTCTGCTCGGTGCTCATGGGCGACGACGTCGAGCTGCGGCGCAAGTTCATCCAGACCAACGCGAAGGACGTCCGCTTCCTCGATATCTGAGGCCCACGAACCCATGCCAGGAACCGACCAGCCCACCAACCCGCCCGAGGAGACCCCGCCGGGGATCGAGCCCATCGAGATCCAAGAGGAGATGGAACGCTCCTTCCTCGAGTACTCGATGTCGGTCATCGTGAGCCGGGCGCTGCCCGATGTGCGCGACGGGCTCAAGCCGGTGCACCGCCGGATCCTGTACTCGATGTTCGACCAGGGGCTCCGCCCCGACCGACCCCACGCCAAGTGCGCCAAGGTGGTCGGCGAGGTCATGGGGACCTTCCACCCCCACGGCGACACCGCTATCTACGACGCCCTCGTCCGCATGGTCCAGGACTTCTCGATGCGCCACCCGCTCATCGACGGCCACGGCAACTTCGGTGGCACCGGTCCGGACGAGGGTGCCGCCGCGATGCGCTACACCGAGTGCCGACTGGCCCCATTGGCACTCGAGCTGATGGCCGGGATCGACGAGGACACCGTCGACTTCGAGCCCAACTACGACAACACCGACCAGCAGCCGACGGTGCTACCGAGCCGCTTCCCGAACCTGCTGGTCAACGGCTCCCAGGGCATCGCGGTGGGCATGGCCACCAACATCCCGCCGCACAACCTCGGCGAGGTGGTCGACGCCGCGCTCCACCTCCTCGAGCACCCCGAGGCCACCCCCGATGAGCTGATGGCCTTCGTGAAGGGCCCCGACTTCCCAACCGGTGGGCAGATCCTCGGGCGGGCCGGGATCATGGACGCCTTCCGCACCGGCCGGGGCTCGATCAAGCTCCGGGCGGTGTGCGAGATCGACGAGGTCAAGGGGATCTCCCGCATCATCGTCAGCGAGTTCCCCTTCCAGATCTCCCCCGAGGCGGTCGAGCAGCGCATCGCCGACCTGGCCAATGCCAAGGAGATCGACGGCATCTCCGGGGTCAACAACGAGTCCGCCGGCCGGGTGCCGCGCCTCGTGATCACCTTGAAGCGCGACGCCAACGCCAACGTGGTGCTCAACAAGCTCTACAAGATGACCCCGCTGCAGACCAGCTTCGGGGTCAACTGCCTGGCCCTCGTCGACGGGGTGCCCCGCACCCTCAACTTGGCCCAGGCGTTGCGGCACTACCTCGACCACCAGGTCGAGGTCTTGACGCGGCGTTCGGAGTTCCGGCTCCGCAAGGCCGAGGCCCGAGCCCACATCGTCGAAGGGCTCCTGAAGGCCCTCGACCAGCTCGACGCGGTCATCGCCGCCATCCGCTCGAGCGATGACCGCCCCGCGGCGCGCGCCGCGCTCATGTCTGCGCCCTTCGAGTTCTCCGAGGAGCAGGCCAACCACATCTTGGACATGACCCTCGGCCGCCTGACCCGACTGGGTCGTTCCGAGCTCGATGAGGAGATGGCGCAGCTGCGGGCCACCATCGCCGAGCTCCAGGCCATCTTGGGTGACGACGCGCTGCTGCGCTCGGTGATCGCCGAGGAGATGACCGCCATCCGGGATCGCTTCGCCAACCCGCGGCGCACCCAGGTGGTGAATGACCCCGGCGAGCTCGGGGCCGAGGACCTGATCGACGACGAGGACATCGTCGTCACCATGACCGCCGCGGGCTACATCAAGTCGGTCGCGGCGGCCGCGTTCAAGACCCAGGGTCGCGGGGGTCGCGGGGTGGCGGGCGCGCGCCTCAAGGAAGAGGACCTGGTCACCCACCTGGTCCACACGACCACCCACGCCTACGTCCTGCTGTTCTCCAACACCGGCAAGGTCTACCGCCTTCGGGGCCATGAGATCCCGATGAAGGAGCGCACGGCCAAGGGCACCGCGGTGGTGAACCTGGTGCCGCTCAGCCCTGGGGAGACCATCGAAGCGGTGGTGACCACCCGGGACTTCCCCGACGACCAGTTCCTCATGTTCGTGACCTCCCAGGGGCAGGTGAAGAAGACCGCCTTCAGCGAGTACGACAAGTCCCGGCGCGACGGCTTCATCGCCCTCAACCTGCGCGACGGGGACACCCTGGTCCGAGTGGTGCCGACCGCAGGCCACGACGACCTGTTCTGCGTCACCGCCCAGGGCATGACCATCCGCTTCAGCGAGGACGACGTCCGCCCCATGGGCCGCTCCGCGGCTGGGGTGCGCGGCATCAAGCTGCGGACCGGGGACGAGGTGGTGAGCCTCGATGTGGCCGGAGACGACCGGGACATCCTGCTCGTCACCGATGCCGGGTTCGGCAAGCGCACCAAGGTTGAGCGCTTCAACCGCCAGGCTCGCGGCGGCCAAGGGGTCCGCGGCATCAAGCTCACCGCCGCCCGAGGCCGAGTGGTGGCCGCGTTCATGGTGAACCTCGATGAGGAGATCCTCCTGGTCTCCTCCGGTGGGGTGGTCATCCGCACCGCGGTGCGAGAGATCGCCTCCCAGGGCCGTGACGCCACCGGGGTCCGGGTCATGAACCTGGACGACGGCCAGGCCGTGGCGGCCGTGGCCCGGGTGGCCGCCGAGGCCGACGAGGCCGACGGGTAGCGCCGCACCCCTGCTGCTACCGTGACGTGGTCCGCGGGTCTCCCTGCGGTCGATCCCGGGAGGCGCAATGGCGGTACGAGGTCTGGGCATGAAGGTGGCATCGATCGTCGGGGCTGGAGCCCTGGCCGCCACGATGGCCGTCACGATGACCGGCAGCGCCGCCTCGGGGAGCGTGTCCCCCAACGGCTGTGCCACCACGACCTCGTCGTCGACGTCCACCACGATCCTGGGCGCCCAGCCGCAGGTGCGCAGCAACTGCGTCCCGGACACCTCCACCTCGAGCTCGACCAGCACCTCGACGTCGACCTCGACCAGCACCTCGACGTCCACCAGCACCTCGACGACCACCTCTACGGTGCCGGTCACCACGACCACCACCGGCGCCGATGTGCCCGGTCAGCCGACCGACGTCCTCGGCGTCCCCGGGCTGCGCCAGGTGCTGGTCACCTTCACTCAGCCGGCGGCCAATGGGCAGCCGATCCTCTACTCGACGGTCCAGGCCCACCCGGGCAACGCCACCTGCACGGTGACGAGCACGGTGAGCCGGGCCCACGTGAGCACCCCGAGCTGCACGGTCAAGAACCTGGTGGCGGGCAAGGCGTACACCTTCACCGTGGTGTCGACCAACTCCATCGGCGATGGCTCGCCGTCGGTCCCCTCGGCTGAGGTGACCCCCTATGGCCCGCCCTCGGCGCCGACCGGGCTTGCGGCGATGGCCTCGAGCCACACCCTGGTGATCCACTGGAAGGTCCCCGCGACCCACGGTCGACCGGTCTCGCGCTACCTGGTGACCGCCCAGCCGGGAGGCAAGACCTGCACCAGCGGGACCTTGGTCGCGAGCCCCCGGCAGGGCCACTTCCCCGAGCTCCCGACTACCTGCACCTTGAGCGGCCTCACCAACGGCACCACCTACCACCTCACCGTGGTGGCCAGCGCCTTCGGCGCTGGGGACTCCCCGGCCTCGGCCATGGTCACCGGCACGCCCTTCCAGGCGGTCATGGCCACCATCTCGCCCTTCGTGCTGGCTGGCGCCACCCTCGACCGGCACCTCGATGCCCAGATCGCCGCCCTGGCGCTGCAGTGCAAGGTGAATGGGGACCGCACGGTGGTCCTGACCGGCTACACCGACCGGCAGGGCAAGCCTGCGGACAACCTGGTGCTGTCCCAGCACCGGGCCGCGGCGGTCGGCGCCCAGCTGGTGGCTGCCGCCAAGGCGCTCGGGTGGTCGGTGACCTCGGTCACCGCCAACGGCGCTGGGGCAACCCACTTCATCGACCACACCGGCGCCAGCCCGGCCAATCGCCGGGTGGAGGTCAGCGCGACCGCCTGAGGCTCAGGCCTCAGCAGCAGCTCGCTCGAGCAGCTCCAGCAGGACTGCGGGGTCCTGCGCGCCGGTGACGGCGTAGCGACCATCGACCACGAAGGTCGGCACCGCGCTGAACTGGTTGCGCTGGGCGAGGGCTTCGTCAGCTCGGACGGCCTCAGCGAAGGCGTCGCCGGCGAGCAGCTCGGCCACGGCTTCGGGGTCGAGGCCGACCTCGGTCGCGAGTCGGGTGAGGGTCGGGTGATCCGAGACGAGGGCGCCTTCGGTGAAGTAGGCCCGAAGCAACCGCTCCTTCATCTCCCCACCGAGCCCGACCTCGGCGGCCAAGTGGATGAGGCGGTGGGCGTCGAAGGTGCTGCCGACCTGGACCTGGTCGAGGTGGTACTCGAGCCCCAGGTTCGCCGCGGTCTCGGTGATCCGGGCCTGGGTGGCCGCCACCTGCGCTTCCGAGAGCTGGTACTTCGCCATGAGGAGGGACTCCAAGGTGCCCTCGCGACGCGCCGGGGCGCCGGGGTCGAGTTCGAAGCTGCGCCAGTGGACCGTCACCTCATCGCGCCCCCGGAAGGCCTCGAGGGCCTGCTCGAAACTGCGCTTGCCGATGTAGCACCACGGGCACGCCACGTCAGACCAGATGTAGACGTCCATCGCACACCTCCATGGAAGTCAACGCCGGGAGCGGCGCTGCTGTTCCCGACCGAGGCGCACCGGGCGCCCGCCGTGGACGGGATCGACGTCATGCCAGTTGGCCACGGCGAAGAACTGGTCCGGGTCGGCCCGCAGCACCAGGGTCAGGTTGACCCAGATGTCGTCGATGGGGAGGCCGTGCATCCCCCGGGGCACCACGCAGCAGCGGAACCGCCGACCGTCACTGCGGGTGAAGCCCAGGTGGTAGAGGGTGCCGAGACGGACCACGCCGTAGGGGGTTGGGACGTCGAAGTGCCCGGTGAGGTCGTAGTCCGCTCGCTGGCGCTCATCGAGCACCGAGCGGAGCAGGCTGCGCGCCCGCCGCCCCGCGACCCGGGGGTCCCGTGGTGGGCGCGGTCCTCGTCCATCGGGGCCGCGCCAGTTCGGACCGATGCGGTCCCAGAAGCCGGCGTCGACCCCTAGCGGGTCCGACGCCAGGGCCTCGAGGGAGCGGAGCCGAGAGCTGGGGGTGCTCGTGAGCACCACCGTCTGGCCCCGGAGGTCACCTTCGGTCACCTCGACCAGCTGACGTCCACCGCCGAGGTCCTCGACCACGACGTAGGCCGGCATGGCTCAGCCGCCGACTAGGGGGCGGACCCAGTAGATGGTCTCCGCCGTCGGGTCGAAGGCCGCGAGCGCGACCGCCTGGTCCGGGGCCTGGCCGGGCTTGGTGGCGAAGGCCAGGCGACGCTTGCGCCGCTGGTGGTCGAAGGCCTCGGCCGCTGCGGCGACCGCGTCGTCATCCTCCGGGGTCCAGGTGAGGACCGTGTCGCCGGTCTCGTCGAGGATTCGCATGGTGCCCATCTCGCCTCCGTGGTCGTGGGGATCGCGAGTCGAACACCTGTTCGTTCCGCTGTCAAGCGGCCTTCGGCGTTGGGGCGAACTGCCCCACATGGCATGGGTGGAAGACTGGCACCATGGCGATGCACCTCACCCCTGACGAGGCCGCGGCCCTGCTCCACCCTCGCGACAGCGTCGGATTCGGCCTCGGGCCAGCGAACCCACCGGAGTTCTTGACCGCGCTCGGTCGGCGGACCGACTGGGAGGACCTGACCCTCGGCGGGGCGCTCCTGCTCGGGCTCTACGACGTGCTGGCGCACCCGAAGGTGGAGTACCGCTGCGGGTTCTTCGGCCCCGTGGAGCGGGCCTACGCCGGACTCGGCCACCGCGTCGAGCTGGTGCCCGGGGGGTTCCGCCAGTTTGCCCCGATCCTGCGGGCCTACCACCCCCGAGTCCTGTGCGTGCAGGCGGCACCGGATGATGACCCCAGTCGGGTCAACCTCTCCCTGCATGTGGGCGGGACCTACGACGAGCTGGTCGCCGCTGGTCGTGACCCCGACCGCCTCTTGGTGGTGGAGCTCAACTCGCAGCTCCCGACCACCCGAGGCCTGCCGGGGAGCTTCACCAACACCATCGACCGAGACCTCATCGACGTGCTCATCGAGGTCGACACCCCGCCCTTCGTGCTGACCGAGTCCGCACCTACTGAACTCGACGCAGCAGTCGCCGCCAACGCCTGCACCTTCGTGGAGGATGGGGCGACCCTGCAGACCGGGATCGGCTCCATCCCGACCGTCGTCGCCACCCAGTTGGCCGCTGGCTCGGGTTCGGGCTACGGCATCCACTCCGAGATGTTCACCGACGGCCTCTTGGCGCTCCACCAGGCCGGCAAGGTGACCAACACCAACAAGGGCATCTACGACGGCCACTCCGTCACCACCTTCGCTTTGGGCTCGGCCGAGCTCTACCGCTTCCTGCACCGCAACGACGAGGTGGCCTTCCTGCCGGTGAGCGTGGTCAACGAGCCGTCGATCATCGGCCAGAACCGCAACCTGATCTCGATCAACGGGGCGATCTGCGTCGACCTCTACGGCCAGATCGTGGCCGAGGCCATCGACTCCCGCCAGGTGAGCGGGGTCGGGGGCCATGAGGACTTCGTGGCTGGGGCCGAGCTGGAGCTCACCAACCACAGCCTGATCTGCATGCACTCGACCGCCACCATCGCCGGGGAGCGCCGGAGCCGGATCCTGCCGCTGCTGCCGGCCGGCGCGATCGTCTCGACGCCCCGGCACCACACCGGCGCGGTCGTGACCGAGTACGGCGTGGCCGACCTGCGGGGCCTGACCGTGGCCGAGCGAGCTCGGGCCCTGGCCGAGATCGCGCACCCGGACTTCCGGGTGGAGCTGCGCCGTGCCGCCCAGGACTTCGGCCGCCCACCCTCGGCTGCGTCGTCGTGATCACCGGCGACGACCTCACCATCGAGGTCGCCGGCCGCCCGATCTTGGAGCACGCCAACTTCTTGGTGGGCCCAGGGGAGAAGGTGGGGCTGGTCGGCCGCAACGGCGCCGGCAAGTCGACCCTGCTGTCGGTGGTGCTCAGCCAGAGCGGCACCCATGTGCGCCACACCGGGCAGGTGGTCATCTCGGGCACGGTGGGCTTCCTGCCGCAGCAGCCGGTGCCGGGCGGCTGCGGCTTGGAGCCGATCGGCTTCTCCCATGTCCTCTCGGCCCGGGGGCTCGATCGCCTGGATGAGGAGCTCGACCTGGCTCGCACCGAGATGGCCAAGGACCCGAGCGAAGCCCACATCGCGCGCTTCTCCGAGCTCGAGGAGCGCTACCGCGCCCTCGGCGGCTACGAAGCCGAGCAGATCTTGTCGCGCCTGGCTGACGGGCTCGGCCTGGCCCAGGACCTGCTCTTCGAGGACCTGGACTCACTCTCGGGTGGGCAGCGCCGACGGGTCGACCTCATCCGGGTGCTGTTCGAGCAGCCCCAATCCCTGGTGCTGGACGAACCCACCAACCACCTGGACCTCTCCGCCAAACGCTGGCTGTTCGACGAGATCGGCCGCTTCCCCGGCTCAGTGCTCGTCATCAGCCACGACCTGGTCCTGCTCGACCGCTCCATCGACAAGGTCCTGGCCCTCGGTGATGGTCGCCTCGACACCTACAAGGGCAACTACACGACCTTCCTGACCGCGCGCGAGGCCGACATCTCCCAGCGCGAGAAGCTGGCGGCCCAGGAGACCCGGGAGATCGACCGGCTCTCGAGGTTGGCCGACTCCATGCGGGGCCAGACCGAGAAGCGAGCCCGGACCGCCAAGGCGCTCGATCGACGGGTGGAGCGGATGGAGGCTGGGCGCACCGAGCTCCGCCGTCGCGACAGCACCACCGCCTTCAAGCTGCCGACGCCAGCTCGGGCCGGAGCGGTCCCGATGGCGATCGAGCAGCTCGCCATCGCCTACGGCGACAAGACGGTGCTGCGGGGGACCTCCCTGCTGGTCGGGCGCGGCGACCGGGTGGTGGTGCTCGGCCGCAACGGCGCGGGCAAGTCCTCCCTGCTGCGCTGCTTGGCCGGGGTCCAGGCGCCCCAGAGCGGCCGGGTGGTGCTCGGGGCCAACACCTCGGTCGGCTACTTCGCCCAGGAGCATGAGCAGATCGATCCGGAGAAGACCGCGCTGGCGAACCTGGATGACGTGGTGCTGAAGGTCGACACCGAGCGCCGGGCGCTGCTCGGCTCCTTCGGGTTGGCCGGCGACAAGGCTGACCAGTACCCCTCGACCCTGTCGGGTGGGGAGCGAGCCAAGTTGGGGCTGGCGATGCTGGCTGCCGGGCGCAACAACCTGCTGCTGCTCGATGAGCCCACCAACAACCTGGACCCCGGCTCGGTGGTGGCGGTGGGCCAGATGCTCCAGCGCTGGCCCGGGACCTTGGTGGTGGTCTCCCACGAACGGGCCTTCGTCGAAGCCCTCGAGCCCACCCACGCCGTGCTGCTCCCCCAGGAGTTCTACGACCTGTGGCGCGACAGCTACCTCGATGAGGTCGAGCGCCGCTAGCGGACCACCACGGCGTTGGGTGGCGAGGCCACCCCAGCGCGCACCCGCAGCGGCGCGGAGGTGACGAGGGCGTCGTAGCGATGGTCGCGGTCGGCGGCCTCGGCCCAGGCATCGAGGTCGAAGAGCTCGCCGATCGGGATCCCGAGCAGGGCCAGGATCGCGTAGTGGCCGAAGACCAGGTCGGGGCGACCGGCTGCTCGGTGGGCTCGACGCTCCTCGGGGCGCAGGTGAGCGCCGAGGGGCCAGAGCTCGAGGGAGGGGTTGTCCGCGGCCACGGCGGCCACCCCATGGTCGAAGAGGAAGGCGAAGACCGCGTCGCTCGGCTCGAGTCCACAGCAGGCCAGGTCCTCGGCGCAGCGGCTTCTCCCGGCGAGGTCGAGCTGGCGGTAGGCGTTGAGCCACCCGGTGCGGAGGAAGAGCAGGTCCCCGGGGTGCAGCTCCACCTGGTGGTCCGCCACGGTGCGCTCGAGCAGCGAGGCGCTGATCGGGGTCGGCGCGTCGACCACCAACTCCTCGCCCGCTCGCTGCGCGGCGCGAGCGACGTCCAGGAGCACCGCTCGGCCGCAGATTCCCTCGGCGAAGGCGTCGATGCCGTGCTCGTCGTCGGCGAGGCCGCCGAAGTGGCCGAACTCCGGGTGGGCCACGTGGCGGAAGCCATCCCACTGGCTCGAGGACTGGGTGTTGAGGACCAGCTCGTCATCGTGGGCACCGCCACCGAGCTCGCCGTGGACCAGGTGCTCGAGTCGGCGGCGGCCGAAGAGCGGCGGGTCGGGGAGCCCGAGCTCCAAGTTGAGGGCGAAGACCTCGCCACTGCGGACCGCGGCGACGCCGGAGCGCACCTGGTCCGGACCGAGGGTGCTGAGCGCGCCCCGCCGGGGGTCGGGGTAGAGGCCCCAGGCCGATCTCGGTGGGAGATCGGGGCGGATCGGCAGATCGGCGTAGCGCAGCGGGGCGGCAACCAAGGGCTCGACCTACGGCGTCGTTGGATGGATCGCTTGACGGTACCGACGATGGCGGCCACGCTGTGGGTGGAGCCTGCAGGGAGGTCCACCCATGTTGAAGTTGTCCGGGCGCGTCGCGCGCCTCGTCCTCGGTTGCACCGTGGCCTTCGGGGTCGCCGTCGTCGGGAACCCCGGGGTCCCCTCTGGTGCCTCCACCGGCGCCACGCCGATCTGGGTGCAGGTCCAGCCGGCGCACCACCCCTTCGGGCCGGGACAGATGGCCTATGACCCTGAGCTCTCGAAGATCGTCTTCTTCGGCGACGACGGCACCTGGGTCTGGAATGGCGTCGACTGGTCCCAGCCGACCCTGTCGTCGGCCCCGCCCTCGCGCTACGGCATGGTGACCTACGACCCCGCACTCCACGCGGTCGTCCTCTACGGCGGCATCGATGGCTACGGCACCGTCTACCACGACACCTGGACCTACACCGCAGCCGGGTGGACCGCGCTCTCGGGGCAGTCGCCGCCGCCGGTGGCGGCCGGGGCGATCGCCTATGACCCGGTGAGCGCGTCAGTGGTGCTGGTGGGGGGTTGGAGCTGCTCGGTCTCGGGCGACCCGGGCTGCCTGATGCAGGGCACCTGGCTCCTCCACGGCACCACCTGGCACCAGGCGCAGGTCACCCACGAGTTGGGTCGGGTGGCCTGGCCTGCCCTGGGACTGGACCCCTCTTCGAACCGCCTGGTCCTGCTCGATGGGTCCACCTGCAGCGACACCTCCTGCACCACCTCCCCCGCCGCCTGGCGCTGGACCGGCAGTGACTGGGCGGCGCAGGACACCCCGTCGATCGCCTGTGCCTACGCCACCATGGCCACCGATGGGTTGACCGGTGAGCTGGTGGTCGACGGCTACTGCGATGGCAGCCCTGGCTTCGGCCCCGAGGTCGCCACCGATGGTGTGCACTTTGATAAGTCCGGCTCGGCCGCCGCCATGCCCACCTTCGAGCTGCCGGCGATGGCCTACGACGCCGCGACGGGGCAGTTCCTGGTCCAAGATGGCTTCGGGCGGTACGCCACCTGGAGCTCGCAGCTGCTCGTGCCGCAGCCGCCCCGGGCGCCGGTGGCGATCGCCCGGGCGGGTGCCATCGACGTCTCCTGGACCGCGCCGGTGGACTCGGGCAATGCCCCCGTCGAGCGCTACGTCGCGACCTTGTCCGGCAGTAGCGCCAGCTGCACCACCACCGGGAGCATCGCCACCGCTCCACCCACCAGCTGCACCATCCCGGCGGGCCCGCCACGCTCCGGACCGCCGCCGACGGTCACCGTGATCGCGGCCAACCCCGACGGGAGCTCTGCGGCTGCCGTGGCCAAGGTGCAGATCTCCCCGGTGCGGTCGATCGAGGTGCAGCCCCGAGCCCACAGCCTGGAGGTCTCCTGGGCCGCACCGGCGAGCCCGGCGGCACCGATTGCGGACACCGTGGTCGTGGCACGCCTCGGCAATGGACGCGTGCTCGCCAGCTGCACCGCGACCGCCTCGGCGCGGCGGTGTCTGCTGACGGGACTCCCAGACCTGGTCCCGCTCTCAGTCACCGTGACCGTGGTGGAGCGCCAGGGCCATAGTGGCCCCCCCCTCTCCGGCGCGGCCACCGTGGATGACGTCCGTGCCGCCCAATCCCTGCAAGTCGCCGCTAGTGGGCTGTGGGCCTCTACCTCGCCAGGTGGGGTGGTCACGGCGGGCTGGCGCCCCGCCGTCGGCGGCGATGGCGAGCCGGTGACCTACCAGGTGTGGCTCGGCAAGCCCGGATCTCCTCCGACGGAGCTCTGCCGCACCACGGGAACCTCCTGCGCCGGCCACCTGCCGGGGCCACCGGAGCGCCTGGGGACGACCTTCACCCTCCGGGTGCTGGCGGTCACGCCTGCGGCATTGGCCCACCTCGTGGTGGCTCCGCTCTCTGCACCGCTCACGGTGCGGCTGCGCTAGGGCCTGGGCCGCAAGCCCAGGGACTGCCCGGTGACCCGCAGCGCGGCGTCGAAGAAGGCGTCGGCGTCGGCCACCGAGCCCACGAAGTGGCCGAAGAGCTCGAAGCTCACCAGGCCGAAGAGCTGGCTCCAGGCCATGAGCCCCCGCAGCACCACCTCGGGAGGGACCTCGCCGAGGCTGGCCACCACCTGGGCCAGGTCGACCTCGAGCAGGCTGGCCGGGAGGTCTCCCGTGGCCTCCGGCGGGCGGAGCTCCTCCGCGGCCCAGCCATCAGCCAGGATCTGCGCCAGGACCAGGGGCACCCGAGTGGCCGGGGCGATGGTCGACTCGGGCGCGGCGAACCCCGGCACCGGCGAGCCGTAGAGGAGGGCGTAGCGGTGGGGTTCGGCCTGCGCCCATCCCCGCACCGCTCGGCCCGCAGCCATCCAGCGCCCCTCGAGGTCACCCGGATCAACCTCGGCAACAGCGCGCTCCACCGTTGCGCCGAGGTCGTTGTAGGCGTCGGTGATGAGCGCGGTGAGCAACGCGTCCCGCGAGGGGAAGTAGCGGTAGATCGCCGAGGAGGCCAGGCCGAGGGATCGAGCCACGCTCCGCAGGCTCAGCGCCGCGGCCCCATCGGCAGCTAACTGCCGCGTGGCCTCGGCCTTGATGTCCGCCGTCAGCGCCTGGCGGGCTCTCGCCCGCACCCCTTCGACCGCCATGGCCGCACCGTAGCATCGATGAGAGCGCTGCACCAGATTGTGAGCACTGCTCTTGATTTCTCTCCATTGGTGTGTACACTGCTCTCAAACAAGAGCACTGCTCACTAATGAGGAGAAACCCATGTCGAAGCACCTCATCGTCGGCGCTGGCCCGGTCGGCACCGCCACCGCGGCGCGTCTGGTGGCCACTGGCCACGAGGTCACCGCCGTCACCCGGAGCGGCGGCGGCCCTGAGGTGGCCGGAGTTCGCCGGGTGGCCCTCGATGCCGGGGACGCCACCGCCTTGGCCCAGCTGGCCGAGGGCTGCGTGGCGATCTACAACTGCGCCAACCCCAGCTACCACCGCTGGGTCACCGACTGGCCGCCCATCGCCACCGCCCTGCTCGAGGCGGCGAAGTCCTCGGGCGCGGTCCTCGCCACGGTCTCGAATCTCTACGGCTACGGACCGGTCGACGGGCCGATGACCGAGGAGCTCCCGCTGCGCGCCACCACCACCAAGGGTCGGGTGCGGGCTGAGATGTGGCGCCAAGCCCTGGCCGCCCACGACGCGGGCCAGGCCGCGGTGGTGGAGGTCCGGGGCTCGGACTAC
>Ga0007854_10001587_pt1 | contig 14366 bp, 14 predicted proteins | sample CryBogCBH12Aug08_FD_60382 | JGI IMG/M metagenome (GOLD analysis project Ga0007854, IMG submission 60382) | Freshwater microbial communities from Crystal Bog, Wisconsin, USA - CBH12Aug08 | ecosystem: Environmental > Aquatic > Freshwater > Lake | place: Crystal Bog, Wisconsin, USA | collected...
GAGGAGACCACGAGGGCCGCGATGATGACGCGAGCGCGGAAGGAGTTTCTCATGCGCTTCGGAGTGAGTACCCCACGCCGCGGACGGTCTGAATAAGTCGCCCCTCACCGCCCTCTTCAAGCTTGCGACGCAGATAGCCAATGTAGACGGCGAGTGAGTTTGTGCCTGAGTCGAAGTTGTACCCCCAGACGAGATCAAGAATCTGCTCACGGGTCAAGACTTGACGGGGGTGCTGGAGAAAGAGTTCAAGCAGTTCAAACTCGATCTTGGTCAGTTCGACCCGGCGTTCGCCGCGGAAGACTTCGCGGGTGGAAGCGTTCAACGTGACGTCCTCGAAGCGAAGAACGTTCTCATCGCCCTCCACAATGACGCGACGGCGCAGCAACGCCCGGAGGCGGGCGAGCAGCTCGGGCAGGTCAAAGGGCTTAACGAGGTAGTCGTCGGCACCGACATCGAGGCCCTCGACCCGGTCATTGACCGCATCACGCGCGGTCAACATCAAGATCGGTGTGGGGTCGCCGGCTCGGCGAATACGTCGGCAGACTTCGAGGCCGTCGACATCGGGTAGTTGAAGGTCAAGAATGATGGCGTCGGGTGCCTTGAGTTGAATTGCGCGCAACGCCGACCCGCCGTCTTCGAAGAGTTCGACGTTGTAATTTTCTATGCGAAGGGCTCGGCTCAGTGAGTTACGAATTGCGCTGTCGTCATCGATGATGGCTACAGTTCCGATAGTGGGCGAAGTATTTGTCACGTGGTTTCTTTCCCTAATTCCTAGAACCTCTAGTGTTATTGCTTGGTGTTAAGACTTTGAGGGGCTTCTGTAAGAATCTCCAAAGATTCTGACACGTTCTTTCGCGGGTAGTTCAATTGGCAGAACGACGGATTTTGGTTCCGTAGGTTGGAGGTTCGAGCCCTCCCCCGCGAGCGCTAGGGAAGGGGAGCGATGCCAAAGCTCGAGGAGTACTTTTTGCCCGCCATGGACCTGGTAGGCCTGAGCACCACGACCCCGAGTTCAATGACTGCCGAGTTTCCCGTAACGGATGCCATCCGGCTTCTCTGGGACGAGGTCCTCGAACTGACCGGCGTCAATCCGCGCACGACGCTGCGCTTCGGTCTGCTCCACCTCCTGGACGATGGCCTGATCGAGTATCACGCCTGCCTTCGCACCAATGACTACCAAGGCTCGGGTCTCTCGCCATTCTCCTTTTCGGGCGGGTACTACATCTGCGCCGAGCACGAAGGCGACGTGGCCACACTGCCCAACTCTCTGCGCTGGTTTTACGGTGAGTACCTTCCGTCCTCGGGCTACACCCTGCGGCCGGGATGGCATATTGAAATGTTCGATGCCCGATTTGTCCCCAATGCCGCCGATAGCATCATGACCTTTGGGGCACCCGCCATTCGTCCGGCCGGCCAGCGATAAGGACGTCGCCAGTAGCCTCGACGAACGAGGGGTGTGCCGTCTTGTAGCCTTGGGGCGTGGAGTCACTAGCTAAGCGCCGTCTCGTTGTTGTCACCGGTCGTTGTCACCCTGCTCTCGCACAAGACATCGCCAATCAGTTGGGCGTCGAGCTCACCGAAGCCCACGTACGGGAGTTCGCCAATGGTGAAATCCACTGCCGCTTCGATGAGTCCATTCGCGGCGCGCACGTCTTTATCGTGCAGACGCACTCATCGCCGGTGAACGATGCCGTGATGGAGCAGCTCATCATGATTGACGCCGCGAAGCGCGCGTCAGCCAAGAGTATTACCGCAGTTATTCCCTGCTACGGCTACGCCCGTCAGGACCGCAAGTCGACGGGGCGCGAGCCGATCACCGCCAAGCTGATCGCGGACATGTTGCAGACCGCTGGCGCGAACCGAGTGCTGTCGGTCGACTTCCACTCGGGTCAGATTCAGGGATTCTTCAATATTCCTGTCGACCACTTGGTCGCCGCCCCCGTCCTCGAGGACTACCTCAAGAAGCACGCCGACCCCGACAATCTCGTGGTCGTCGCCCCCGACGCGGGACGCGTCAAAGTCGCTGAACGGTACGCCCAGCACCTCGGTTGTGACCTGGCGCTCGTGCACAAGACGCGCCCTAAGGGGACTGCCAATGTCGCCGAGGCTCGTCACATCGTCGGTGAGGTAGCCGGACGACACTGCGTTCTGATTGACGACATGATCGACACCGCTGGCACCATCGTTGCCGCCTGCGACCTGCTGAAGTCCCAGGGAGCCGGAGAAATATGGGTTATGGCCACGCACGCCCTCTTCTCGCCGCCCGCCGTTGACCGTTTGTTCAACGCTCCGGTGAGCCGCGTGATTGTCACGGACACCTTGCCGTTGCCACCAGAGCGCCGTTTCGAGAAGCTCGAGATTTTGTCGGTGGCGACCATTGTGGCCAACGCTATTGCGGCCATTTTCGAGGATTCCTCGGTGTCGGACATCTTCGGTGGGGAAAACCTCCTTTAACCTCGCGATTTTCGCGCCAGCGGTAACTCCGCTAGACTGTCTACCCTGTGCGTGACCAGCGGTCATGCCAGCCATTCGTATAAGGAGAAGTCATGTCACAGAACACGCTGCAGGCGTCAACGACCCGCGAGAAGGGCACGCGCAACTCGCGTCGCCTTCGCCTCGCTGGCTCCATCCCCGCCGTGGTCTACGGCGGGGGCGTGGCACCACTTCCCGTCTCGGTCAACGCCAAGGAGTTCCGCACTGCAGTCTCGGGCGAGCAGGGCCTCAACTCGATGATTGAGCTCGACGCCGACGGCCAGAAGTTCACCGTATTGGCTCGCGAGATCCAGCGTCACCCCGTACGCGGCACCGTGGCCCACATCGACTTCCAGGTCATCGACCCCGACCGTCCCGTCGAGGCGGTTGTGCCACTGCACGTCGTTGGTGACGCGGTTGAAGTACGTCACGCTGACTGGGAGATCGACCAGCAGATGTTCAACTTCGCCCTTCGCAGTCGTCCGGCGCTCATTCCGACCCACATCAATGTGGACATCTCGGACTTGAAGCCCGGCCACGCCATCCACGTGAAGGACGTTGTTCTTCCCGAGGGCGTCGAGGCTGCTGGCGACCCCATGGCCAACGTGGTGAACACCCGTCAGGGCCGCGCAGCTAAGACCGCCGAACGCGCGTAGTTCGCCATGGCTCTCCGGCGATTCGCCGCGAGTGGCCGGCGAGGAACTGCGAGCACGCTGGTCCTCTTAGGACTGGCCAATCCCGGTAGAGATTACGAAGGTTCACGCCACAATGTTGGTGGTGACGCCGTTCGACTCCTGTGTGAACAGCGAAACGCCACGCTCAAGGTTGAACCTCGCCAGCGGTGTCTGAGTGCGACGATTCCCACTCCTCGAGGTCCGGTGACGCTCGCTATCCCAACGACGTACATGAACGAGTCCGGGCTGTGTGTTCGTGCACTCCTCGAGCGCACCTCACTGGACGATCTCACTCGGTTTGTTGTGGTGCACGACGAACTTGATCTCGAGCCCGGCCGTCTGCAGTTCAAGTTCGGTGGTGGACTGGCGGGACACAACGGACTGCGTTCCATCAAGGCCGCGCTCCAGACACAAGATTTTGCACGGTTGCGCATTGGCATCGGTCGTCCTGAGCGCAAAGATGCCGTGACCGACTGGGTGCTTCGTCGTCCAACGGGGGAGCGAAAGCTCGCCTTGCAGCGAGACACGGAGGCAGCGGCGAATGCGCTAGCGACGCTGATTGACGACGACTTCGAACAGGCCCAGCGCGTCATCAATGGTCAACGTGGCTAGGGCCGAGGGGCTTCGCCGCATTCTCGAAGCCGTCGCGCCCGCCGTACGCACGGCGCACCAGAGCGGCACCTTCGCACCATCGGCCTACGCCACGCCACTCACGTTGGCGGCATACGCACTTGAGCACCCGGGCGCCCTGGTGGTGGCCCCGACCAGTGCCGAGGCGCAGCTTCTCGCCGACGGGGTCCGCGCCCTACTCGACGACGACGTCGCCCTCTGGCCGGCCTGGGACACGCACCCACTCGAACGCGTCAGCCCCGACACCTCGGTGATGGCCGAACGGGCGATGTTGTTGTGGCGCTTGACGACCGGCGACATTCCGGCAGTCATCGTCACCTCGATTCGCGGTCTCGCCCAGATACTGCCCCCCGAAGATCCCCGGGCACCTCTGCAGGTTGCAACCGGTGGTACGTGTGATCGCGATGCACTGTTGAACGCGCTCGGTGCCATGGGCTATCGCCGTGAATCACTGGTGGAGCACCGCGCTGAGTTCGCAGTCCGTGGTGGCATTGTCGATATTTGGCCCGCTCACGCTGGCGAGCCGATTCGTCTGGACTTCTTCGGGGATGAAATTGAGCGACTCACCACGTTCGACATTGCGAATCAGCGTTCTTCGGGTGAATTGACGAGTGCACTCATTGGTCCAGCGCGTGAGTGGATTCCCGGCGACGCGTCGCGCGCCCGCGCGGAGGCGCTCGGTCAGAGTAAGTCGTGGGGCCGTGAAATGTTCGACGGCATCGCCCGGGGCTCCTTTCTTGACGGCATGGAAGGATGGATGCCACTCTTCACTGACGAGCGGCGCACGCTGCTCGACGCCTATCGCCCCTCCTTCCTCGCCGTGGTCGAGCCCGAGCGGGTGTCGGGCCGCCTGCACGACCTCCTCGAAGAGGAGTCCGAACTCACCGGTGCGGTGGCCACGACGTGGAAAATCGATGAAGCTATCGAACTGCTGCACGTCACCCACGACGAACTCTTCGAAGGCCACAACGTCACCGACTTCGCTCCTTCGCTCGGTGCCGATAGTGTGCTCACCTCGCCGCCGGTCGTCCAGGGTGACCCCTCGCGTATCGGGCAACACGTTCGGGCGTGGCCCAGCGGCCAGCGCGGGGTGGTGCTCACGAGCAACCCAGCGGCCGTTGAGCGCATGGCGCAGCAACTACGCAGCGAAGGTCTCGACGTCACGACGGAACCCGCGGCGGCACTCGATGTGCGTATTACCGTGCTGTGTTCATCACTTCCAGCCGGATTTGCCGTGGCGTCACCGGCCATTGTGGTGTGGAGTGAGAATGACATTACGGGGCGCCGTGCCACGCACCGAGTCGCTCGCACCCGCACCCGTAACGTCGAAGGATTCTTTGACGACCTGGCCATCGGCTCGTACGTGGTTCACCGCCAACACGGGGTTGCGAAATTCTCGGGCACGACGACACGGGCTATTAACGGGGTCATTCGCGACTACCTGATTCTGGAATTTAAGGATGGGCGGAGTTACTGGCCGACGGAGCAAATTGACGCCCTGACCCCGTACGCGGGCGGTGACGCACCCACGCTCTCGCGCATGGGTGGTGCTGAATGGCAAAAGACGCGAGCGAAAGCGCGCGCCGCCGCCTACTTGGTTGCCCAAGAGTTGGTAGATCTCTATCGGCAACGCACGGTGGCCGTTGGCCACGCCTTCAGCCCCGACACCGCGTGGCAGGCCGAGATGGAGGACATGTTTCCGTATCCATTAACGCCAGATCAGGCCGATGCCGTGGATGCCATTAAAGCCGACATGGAAGCACCCAAGCCCATGGACCGGCTGGTGGTTGCTGACGTTGGTTTCGGCAAAACTGAGATAGCGGTCCGCGCTGCCTTCAAGGCGGTGCAGGACAACAAGCAAGTGGCTGTCCTGGCTCCGACAACGTTGCTCGCCAGTCAGCACTTCACAACGTTTAAGGAGCGCTACGCGGGCTTTCCTGTGCGAGTGGCCCTGCTCAGTCGATTCGTCGATGACACCGAAACCAAGCAGACCATTGAGGGGCTGAAGCACGGCACGATTGACGTCGTCATCGGAACGCACCGACTTTTGTCGGAGGCTATTTCGTATAAGGACCTTGGACTGTTGATCGTCGACGAAGAGCAACGATTCGGTGTCGCCCACAAAGAAGCCATCAAGACCAAGTCGGTGGGTATTGACGTGTTGACACTCTCGGCGAGCCCCATTCCCCGCACCCTAGAAATGGCCTTTGCCGGTATTCGCGATCTCTCCATGGTGACGACGCCACCGGCGGATCGTCGGCCAATCCTCACCCACGTTGGAGAGTACGACGAAGCGGCCATCACCGAAGCAATTCGACGTGAGTTGCTCCGCGAAGGGCAGGTGTTCTTCGTCCATAACCGAGTCGCCGACATTGATGAGGTGGCCCGTCGACTTGCGCAGTTGGTGCCCGACGCTCGGGTCGCGATTGCGCACGGACAGATGGATGAGGGGACCCTCGAACGGGTCATGATCGACTTCTGGGAGCACCGATTCGATGTCTTGGTCTGCACCACGATTGTCGAATCCGGCATTGACCTGCCATCGGTCAACACGCTGATCGTCGACCGAGCCGAACGCCTTGGTCTGGGGCAAATGCACCAGCTCCGTGGCCGTGTTGGCCGAAGCGGCCAGCGCGCCTACGCGTACCTGTTCCACAAAGCCGACGCCAGTATTTCTGAAACTGCGTTTGAGCGACTGCGGACCATTGGCGATAACACTGCCCTGGGGAGTGGCTTCAAAATTGCCATGCGCGACCTGGAAATTCGCGGTGCGGGTAATTTGCTCGGTCACGATCAGTCGGGTCCCGTGGCCGCCGTTGGCTACGACCTCTACGTGCAACTCGTCGCCGAGGCGGTCGCCGAGGCGAAGGGCATCGTGGTGCCCGACGTCGTCACCATCACCTTGGACATTCCCGGCGAGGCGAACCTGCCCGCCTCGTACGTGGAGGCTGACGACGCCCGACTCGAGGCGTACCGTCGCTTGGCGGCGCTGCAGACCGTGGCTGAACTCGACGATCTCAAGGATGAATGGCTCGACCGCTACGGCGCCCTTCCCGCACCGGCGCAGGGACTGTTGGATCTGGGTCTACTTCGACTTACGTGTCTCGATCGGGGGATTACGAACCTCCAAGTGCTGCCCGCCAAGGTCGGGGTGCGCTCGAAGCCACTGCTGAAGGTGCAGCCACTGACGTTGACCTTGAGTCAGCAAATGCGGGCACGTCGTCTCCTCGGGCAGTCCCAGTACGACGAGACGACGAAGGAGTTCAAGGTCGAACTCGACGCTCGCCAGATTCAGGTGCCGGCGCTGACGCAGCTCATTGTGGACCTCACCGCGACGTCCTAGTGATTAGCATGGAGCCGTGCGTCGTCTCCTCGTTCTGCTCCTCGTTTGTTTCGCCCTCGCCGGTAGTTGGGGCCTGCACTCGCGGTCCTTGGCCGTCACGGTCGATGGTCAATCGCTCAGCACGGCTGAGCTCAACGCCGAACTCACGGCCGTGGCACATTCACCAGCACTGGACTGCTACTTGAGTGGTCTAAGCGGCACCGCCATTCGCCCCGGTGCTGCCCACTTCTCGGTCTCCAACGCCGGCGTCGCCGCGTGGATTAATCAGCGAGTTGAGGGATTGGCGATCGCGTCCTACGTGCGCCGGGCCTATCACTACGTACCCTCTCAGCAGGCGCTCTCGCTCGCGGCGGCGTCACTCGAAAGTGAGTTCACGAGCGCCGCGACGTCGGCGAATTACACCTGTCCCGGGAACGCCCAGACGGCGCTCGCCGCGATGCCCGCATCGTTACGCAACGAGGAAATCTACGACCAGGCCGCCTCGGTATTCCTCATTTCGAAACTGCCCGGCACGACGTCGCTGACGCCCGCCAAAATGCACGCGTACTACCGCGCGCACCTTACGAGCTTCCGGTCGGTCTGCGTGACGATGGCGTTGGTGCCCACTGCGAAGGCCGTCGCGTTCATGAAGGCCGAGAAGAGCAAGATGACGATCAATCAGATGGCGAAAAAGTACTCGGTCGACAACACCTCCTCATCCGGTGGCGCCCGTGGTTGCTTCTCGCCGTCCAGCAGTGCCTACACGGCAGTGACCAACGACATCAAGGGTGTTCGTCTGCAGCACTGGTCGCCTGCCTTCAATTACAGCAACGGCACCTACGCCCTCTTCATCGCACCAACGTCGAGTCACGTGGCGAACTTTCGCAGTTCTGAGCTGGCCATCATGACGGCGCTGCGGAACGCGAACGCCAAGGTCGCGAGCACGGCCACCCAGGCGATCCTCTATTACGCCCACGTGCAGATTGACGACGGTTTAGGACTCTGGTCCCTGACGGCCAATGGCCCTGGTGTGAGTGCCGTACTATCGCCATTGTCGACCCAGGTGCCGAGTGCTGCTCTCTTGAGCGCGACAAAGAGTCCGACGTACCAGTGACCCCGATCATTCGCGTGGTGGGCCTCGGCCCCGGCGGGGTCGATCACATCACGCGTCGCACGTGGGATCTCTTGACCAGTGCCCCCGTCGTGCGACTTCGTACGCGAGTGCATCCCGCGGCCGAAGGTCTGGCGGTCACGAGTTACGACGACTGGTATGAAACGATGGACAGTTTTGAAGCACTGTACGCCGCCATCGCCGAAGACCTGGCGCACCTCGCAGGATCCTCTCCGAATGGGGAAGTGGTCTATGGCGTACCCGGTTCCCCCGTCGTGGCTGAGCACACTGTCGAGTTGCTGCTCGCTCGTCGCGACGTCACGGTGGTGTGTGAACCAGCCGTGTCGGTCATTGACGTGGCGTGCGCCGCCGTCGGGGTTGACCCCCTGAGTGCCGGCGTGCGCGTGGTGGACGCCCTCGACTCGACCGAACCCTTTCGCGGCCCCGGTCCACTCCTCATTTTGCAGACGTATAGCCCCGAAATTATGGCCACCGTGGCTGATCGTTTACCGCCCGGCACGCCGGTGCGGGTGGTGCATCACTGTGGCCTGCCCGACCAAGCCGTGCTGGATATGCGGAGTGATGAGTTGCCGCGCTTCGCCGACGCCGACCACCTAACGTCACTTTGGGTGGAGGGCCTGCGTACCGCGGGGGAAGCAGCCGATGATCTGGTGAGTTTCACGCGTCGACTTCGACTCGAGTGCCCGTGGGACCAAGAGCAGACGCACGCGTCGCTGACGAAGTATCTCATCGAAGAGACCTACGAAGCGCTCGACGCCCTCACGGCTCTCGCCGAAATGATGGACCGTGGTGACGAAGATGCCGAGATCGTTGCCCACGCCGAAGAAGAACTCGGGGACTTGCTGTTCCAGGTCATGTTTCACGCCGAACTCGGTGAGGAAGAGTCGCGTTTTTCATTCGCGACAATTGCCGACGGTGTACGCGACAAACTCACGGGGCGCCATCCACACGTCTTCGGCGATCTCGAGTTGGCGTCCGCCGACGAGGTGGCCGCCAATTGGGAAAACCTCAAGCGGCAAGAGGAAGGTCGCACCAGTGTCCTTGACGGCATTGCGTGGGCGATGCCGGCACTGCCACTTTTTGAGAAGGTGCGCAGTCGGGCGACGCGTGTCGGAGTCGAAGTGAACGATATTGGCGACATCGCCCCCGTTGTCTCGCGACTTATCGACCTCATGGCGCAGGCTGCCGATGAGAACGTGGATCTCGAGGGCGCACTCCGCGCGACGGCGATTGCGCTCGCTGGCGAAATTCGCAAAAGGGAAGAAAACTCCTAAGACTTTCTCCGATCACGTTGTATCCTTGAAGTATCCAACCCCCCAAGGAGACGCACGATGAGCGCGATTGAAGTTGTTATTGGCCGTCAGATTCTGGACTCGCGTGGCAACCCCACCGTTGAGGCCGAAGTACACCTCGCATCGGGCGCCTACGGTCGCGCCGTTTCGCCATCGGGCGCGTCCACGGGTATCCACGAAGCCGTGGAACTGCGTGACGGCGGTTCCGAGTGGATGGGCAAGGGCGTGATGACTGCGGTCAACTACGTCAACACCGAAATTAACGACGCGCTCGAAGGCTACGAGGCCGACGACCAGCGCGCACTTGACCAGGCCATGATTGACCTCGACGGTACGCCAAACAAGGGCCGTTTGGGCGCCAACGCCATCCTCGCCGTGTCCCTCGCCGCCGCGAAGGCCGCCGCGATGGAAGCAGAAATTCCCTTTTACCAGTACGTCGGTGGTGTGAACGCTCACGTCCTGCCTGTACCGATGCTGAACGTCATCAACGGTGGCGCCCACGCCAAGAACTCCATTGACTTCCAGGAGTTCATGGTTATGCCAATTGGTGCATCGAGCTTCTCTGAGGCCCTGCGTTGGGGCACCGAGACCTACCACGCCCTGAAGTCGGTACTCGTAAAGCGCCACTTGGCCACCGGCGTAGGCGACGAGGGTGGCTTCGCCCCCGACCTCGCAAACAACGAAGAGGCCGTCAAGATTCTGATTGAGGCAATCGAGTCGACGGGCCGTGAGCCCGGCCGCGACATCGCGATTGCGCTGGACCCTGCCACATCGGAAATTTTCAAGGACGGCGTCTACAACCTCGCGGGTGAAAACCGAGTCTTGACCCCCGCCGAGATGGTGGACTACTGGGTCGACCTGTGTGACCGCTACCCAATCGTGTCCATCGAAGATGGCATGGCGGAAGAAGACTGGGATGGCTGGAAGCTCATGACCGAGAAGCTCGGTCAGCGCATCCAGCTGGTGGGCGACGACCTGTTCGTTACCAACTCCAGCTTGCTGCAAAAGGGAATCGACCGTGGCGTGGCCAACTCAATTCTGGTGAAGCTCAACCAGATTGGTACGCTCACCGAGACACTGGACGCCGTTCGTCTGGCCAATCTCCACTCCTACAGTGCCGTTATTTCGCACCGTTCGGGCGAGACAGAAGACGTCACCATCGCCGACCTCGCGGTCGCGACCAACGCCGGCCAGATCAAGACGGGTGCGCCAGCACGTTCGGACCGGGTGGCAAAGTACAATCAGTTGTTGCGTCTGGAAGAACAGCTGGGTGACTCGGCTCGATTCCTCGGCGCACACGCACTATCGGGGGCAGCGGGTGTCAATCTCACACGGTAACGTCAGCAAGTTTCAACGCTGGGTCCTCCCGGTCTCGTCCGTCGTGGCGGTTGCACTGGTGGCACTGGCGTTCCCACTGATGACGTTGCTGCACCAGCAGTCCGAGATTGATGCGACGCAGTCGGCCATTGCCCAACTGCACCAGTTGTCGCAGAACTTGACCGCACAGGCGAAGGTGAACTCTTCTGCCTCGGCAGCCATTGCTCTGGCCCGTGAGGACTACCAAATGGTGCTGCCTGGCCAAGCGCTGATCCAGGTCCTGCCCGGCCGATCCACCTCCTTTGTCTCGGAAAACAGTGGTGATCCAGGCTTGCAACCGCTGGTATCGCCACAAGGTGCCGACCTGGTGACCACGCCCACCGCCACATCCTCCTCAAATGGATTCCTCACGCGGTTTGTGCACACGCTTGAGTTCTGGCGTTGAGTACCTTCGTCGACGCGACGTCCGCTGACATTGCCCTCATAGAGGAACTTCTTGGTCGTCCATTGGGTGGTCGATGCGCCGTCGTGGTGCGTCGCGCGAACGGACAACCGGTGGTGATCGAAAATGAGCCTCACCTGCGTGACGGCACACCAATGCCGACGCTCTACTGGCTCATTGATCCGGACCTGAACGAACAGGTCAGTCGCCTCGAAAGTGAAGGGGGCGTTCATCGTTTCGAGGCCACCATTGATCCCGACGACATTCAGCGAGCGCACGACGACTATCGACGTCGCCGCGAGGCGGCCACCGTACGCCGTGATGGACCACAACCCAGTGGTGGTGTTGGTGGCACGCGACAGGGGCTGAAGTGTCTGCACGCACACCTGGCCAATTACCTGGCGGGGAATGACGACGTCGTCGGTGGTGTCGTCGCCGACGCGATTTCCCTGCCCGCCTTACGCGTGGAGAATGTGCGTGGCTAATGTCGCGGCGCTGGACTGCGGGAGCAATTCCACTCGACTCCTGATTGTGGATGATCACAACCAGCCACTCGTTCGGGAAATGACCATTACCCGCCTAGGGCAGGGCGTTGACGACTCCGGTGCACTCTCCGAGGCCGGCATCGAACGAGTTCTGACCACGTTGCGTCGCTATCGCGAACTCATGGACACCCACGACGTGACTGACGGGCTCCTGGTTGCCACATCGGCCGTGCGCGACGCGGCGAATGGTGCGGAATTCTTAACCCGTGCCAACGCAGTGGTGGGTGTGCCCGCACGCGTCATCAGTGGTGATGCTGAAGCTCGATACTCGTTCGAAGGCGCCACCGCGTCACTGTCGCCCTCGGACACACCAACCTTGATTGTTGATATTGGGGGCGGATCTACCGAACTGGCGAGCACCATTGGCGGGGTACTCCATGGTTTCTCAATGCAGCTTGGGTGTGTGCGTGTCACTGAGCGCGTGCTGGGTACTGGTATGACAACGGACCAGACCCTCGAACAGGCGCGCGACATGATCACCGCTGAACTCGACCGAGCGTGGGCCGCGGTGCCCGCTTTTGCGTCACTGTCGAACGGCCTGCGGGTACTAGGACTGGCGGGCACGGTCGCCACGTTGGCCCAGCTCGAAACGGGCCTGACCTCGTATCGCCGCGACCTCGTGCACCACCAGACGGTGACGCGTGACCGTCTGCACCACTGGGTCAACGTGCTCGGGGCAATGACGCCCGACGAGCGACTGATGATTCCGGGCATGGTGGCGGGGCGACAGGACGTCATGATTGCCGGACTGCTCATCATGGATGCCGTCATGGAGCGATGTGGCGCGACGAGCTTCATCACCAGCGAGGACGACATTCTCGACGGTGTCGCCACGGAAGTGTGGCGACGTAATCGGGCGACGCCCAGCATTCCCCGCTAAAGTCGCCAGCATGGTGACGACACGATCAGCACCGGCACTGGCCACGCTGCACGGCAGGCGAGTGGTGTTGCGCGCGCTGAGTGACGCCGACTACAACGGGTGGCTGGACGTCCGTCAGCGCTGTCGAGACTGGCTCGTCAAGTGGGAACCTCGGGCGGCCCACGCCACGCACCTCGCCGAAGATTTCCGAAGTTTTTCGAACCGCTGCGCATTGCGAGAGCGCGAGCGACAACTCGGGACGGGCTACGGATTCGGGATCTTCGTCGAACAACGCTTTGTCGGCGAAATTACGTTGTCGTCGATCCAGCGCGGTCCGCTGCAGTCGGCCTTCATTGGCTACTGGATTGATGAAACCGTGGCTGGTCGAGGTTTGATGCCCGAATCGGTCGTCACCCTGCTCCAGTTCGCGTTCGACGCAATCAACCTCCATCGCATTGAGATCAGCATCATTCCTCGCAACACACCGTCGCGTCGAGTGGTCGAGAAATTGGGGTTGCGCTACGAAGGAGTTGCGGAGCGGTACCTCGAAATTGATGGTGTTTGGGAGGATCACGCCCGGTACGCCATTACGGCCGAGGAGTGGCTCGAGCGCTCACCGGCCCTCGTCTCGGACTGGCTTGTTCCGCTCGGTCGCTAGACCGCTTCGAATGTCGCGCCGCGGTACTCGTTGAGTGAACCCACGCGGAGCGTTCCGCCCAATTCATTGGCCATGGTGATGGCGTTCAGACCCCCGTCGCGAGGCATAATGACGAGCGCATCTTGTTCGCGGCGGGCAATGACCAGACCGCGTTGGCGCACGTGAATGCAGGCCTGACGGACGGTGGTGACGTCTACGTTGCGGTCAAGCACGATGACGGGGTTCTCGTAGCGCGTGCGGGGAATGCCCCGAATATCCGAGAAAATCTTGCGGACACTGGGCGATCGGACGGTCGAGCCGGCGACGTCGTCCCAGGTCACGAGGACGGTCTGGGTGCTCAGGCCTAACGCTGTGGCGAAATAGAAGAGCTCGGCGTCAAAAGCGAAGCCCTCGATCATGCCTAATAGTCCAAAGAGGCGTGCCACCTCGAGACGCATTCCCTTGCAGCCGCACTGGGTGTCGCGGATGCCGGTGCCGGTGTAGTGCGCGACAACCTGGTGAAACGCGAAGCCCGCGATGGTGCGCCGCCACGAGTCGTAGCGAATTACGGAGCCGTCAGTGCGGCTGCCCGGGGTGAACTGCGCCGCGCGGAGTGCGGTATCGAAGGCGGGGAAGTGCGCCGGCACGATGGCCATGTCCGCGTCGGCGGTGATCACGTGTGGGGCGGCGGCGCTGGCCCATCCGGTGCGCACTGCAGCCCCCTTGCCGCGATTGGTTTCGTGCTGAATGACTTTGAGGTGGGGGAGGTGACCGTAGACCTGCGCAATAACCCGCAGGGTGTCGTCTCGCGACCCGTCGTCAACCAGAACGACTTCGGTGGTTTCGGGGCCCCACGCTTCGAGGACAGGCGCGAGCCGGGCAAAGCCGTTGGCCAATCGTGCACTCTCATTAAAAGCAGGAATGACCAGCGATCGTTCGGGGGGCATATTCATTACGGGCGAGCAACTCCGTAGAGCCCGAAGGTAAAGAGGGGCGCGTAGGAGATGTTGGTACCCGTGTGGGCCGCTTGGATGATGGTGCTCG
>Ga0007854_10001588_pt1 | contig 14358 bp, 10 predicted proteins | sample CryBogCBH12Aug08_FD_60382 | JGI IMG/M metagenome (GOLD analysis project Ga0007854, IMG submission 60382) | Freshwater microbial communities from Crystal Bog, Wisconsin, USA - CBH12Aug08 | ecosystem: Environmental > Aquatic > Freshwater > Lake | place: Crystal Bog, Wisconsin, USA | collected...
GCAGTGCCGGCATAACCACAAAACGCAAAGTGTCGCAGCCCACGCTCCAGCAGGTGCTCCGCCGTCATCCGGCCGATGGCGGCGGAATCCGTGACGACGTTGAGCAAGCCGCGCGCTTCGCGCCGGCCATGGCCGACCACCACCGCCGGTATGCCCAATTTTATAGCCTCCTGCTTGAACGCGGCCACATCGCGAAAAATAATGCCATCGGCATCCAGCTTCTTCAGCCGGGCGGGATTGGTCTCCAAGCCGCCCGGCTCCCAGTAGAATGACCACGGCCCGTGATGATGGGCATAGCGGGCGATGCCTTCCAGCATCAGCCGGCCGGAGGCGCGGGAGGATTCCAGAAACAAAAAAACCTTGAAGGAATTTTTCATGCCGGCCCGGAGATTGGGATGTCAGCCAAATTCAAACACATGGCACGTCCGAATACCGGAAACTCAGCACGGTTTCAAATCATTTCACCGGCTGCGGACCATCCGGAAGGTCGCCAAAGTAAAAACTCACCGCACCATGATAATCGCCGGTCACAATATTACGGGCGCCCGAAGGACTGACCGCTTCCGGCGCGTTGAACTTGCTGCCCATCGGCGGAATCGCATCCAGCAAGCCGAGGCCGCACGCCGGCAGCGGCGGAATCGTGTGCCCGGCCAGATTCACCGGCGGAAATTCCGGCGTAAGCACCTGCACAAACGGAACCTTTTCCGGCACGACGGTGATTTCGCCCTCGGTCGTCTGCAATTGCAGCCAGCGGACATCGGCGAAGCAGCCTTTGAATTCCGGATACACCCAACCGCGCCAGCCGGTGATGGTGTTGTTGTAATCATTTTCCCAGAAGCCGAGCGTCACGCCCGCGCGCCGGTTTTTCCAGACGCGATACGGGCCATCGCCAAGCCAGCGTTTGTGCTGCACGAGATTTTCCGGGTAGTCAAAAAGGACGCCGCAGAAATCATTCGTAGCTTCGGCTGAATAAACATAATCGCAGCGCAGCCAGCCGTCGGCACGCAATTGCCAGGAAGCTTTTTTGAGGACGGAATTGGTCAGCGCCACGCGCGGACCGTTGCACAATGAAAATTTCCGGTCGCCGCGCGCCACATAAACCAGTTCGCCATTTTCTATCCGCGCCGTGATACCCGCACCCGTCAATTCCATCGCGCCGCCGTTGGTGCCGGCAAAATCCGCGCGGGAAATGACCTGCGCCGTTGGCAACACCTCGCGCCGCCGCAACGGCCAGACATAAGTCCAAAGATCGCGGCCTGCCGGATCATCCACGCGCACAGCTAGAAAATTGCCCTCAGTCACATCCACCGTGTGCCAGAAATTTTCCGGCAGTTTCAAACGCAGCTTGCCACAGCCACCCGGCGGAATGGACAAAACTTCACCATTGCCTTGGGCGCTGATCTTTTCGTCAGCGGAATCCGCGCGACCCGCAAAAACAAACCGTCGCAACTGCCAGGTGAACTTGCACTGATTTGCATCGGTGAAATTAAAATGATTTGCCACGGTCAGTGTGCTGTCGAAATTTTGCGGCAAATTGGTTTCGGCTATCTGAATCGGCGACCAGATTTGTTTGATCGCGTAAAAGCTCGCCTCGCGTTCGCGATACGGGCCGACGATGCCATCCGGTGCCTCGTTGCCGCTCACGTCAATTTCTCCGTTGTCCGCGCGCTTGATGCCTTCGTCGAGAAACGCCCAGATGAAACCGCCGCCGATATATTTGCTGTGCGACATCAAATCCCAGGTTTCCGCCAACCCCGCGCCAGCACCACCGTCGTAAAGGCCGTGGATGAATTCCGTGGGCATGTAAATCCACTTCTGTGCGGAGTTGGTCCACACGGTGTAATCATTTTTATGATACGACAGCGCGATGCCGTCGCACGCGAGCTTCGCTTTGTCGTAAGGCAGATAATGCACGGTGTTCACGCCGTTGAACGGTGCCCATGGATGCAGCACGCGGCGCTGCTGCAAATCATATTTGTCAAACAATTGGTCGAAATTGGTATTGAAGCCGCCTTCATTGCCGTTGTCCCAAAACAAAATCGAAGGATGGTTTGCGTCGCGCGTGACCATTTCTTTCACGAGCTTTGCGCCGGTTTCCGTGTCATAAAATTTATGCCAGCCTCCGAGTTCGTCTAAAACATAAAGCCCCAGTTCATCGCACAAATCGAGAAACTCCGCATCAGGCGGATAATGTGACATGCGGACGGCGTTCATGTTCATGTCCTTCATCGTCACGATGTCGAGCCGGTGGACAGCCTCGCTCAAACAGCGGCCGGAATCCGGCCAGAATGAATGCCGGTCGCAGCCTTTGAGAATCACGCGACGGCCGTTTAGGTAAAGTCCGTCGCCTTCGCGCACCTCGAACGTGCGGAAACCGAAGCGCTGAAAAATTTCATGGACGATTTGACCGTTTTGTTTGAGCGCAATTTTGACTTGGTAAAGATTTGGCGTTTCAGCCGTCCAGAGTGCCGGCGAAGTGATTTTAGTTTTGAGCTTTGCCGTGTCGGGGAGAGCGCCGCCCAAAATAATTCTGCCCTCAAACGGCGCGCCGACGCTTTTTCCGGCCAGTGTCTGGATTTGCGCCTCAACCACAAACGCGTTGGTGATGCCGTTCAAACAGGCCTCGGCGGAAAAACTGCCGTCCGCTTGCGCATCAATCGCCACGCGCTCGATGAATTGCGCCGGCACGGCTTCGAGCCGCACCGGGCGAAAAATGCCGCCATACATCCAGTAATCGCCGGTGCGTTCCGCGCCGTTGACGGAGGCGTTGGCGGAATGTTTGGCCACCTCGACTTCGAGCTTATTGGTCGCGCCGAATTTGACGAGCGACGTGACTTCGTATTTGAAACGGTAATACGCGCCTTGATGCGGCGGGCCACAACTCTGGCTGTTCAGCTTCGCGCTCGTATCGGTCATCACGCCGTCGAAAACGAGAAAAATTCTTTTGCCGCGCCAGTTTTCAGAAATGGAAAATTCCGTTTCGTAAAGCCCGCGCTCGTCATAGGAATTGGTCGCGTCGCGGTGATAATTGATTTTGCCGAAGCCGTGCAGTTCCCAACACGACGGCACCGGCAGATTCGTCCAGTAACCGGATTGGGCGTTGGCAGTGCAGAAAAATTTCCACGGGACGGCGTCGTCCTTGCCGTGGCCAGAGAGAAATTGCACTTCTGTTTCCTGGGCCAGAGCAACCGAACACGCCCAGATCAAAATCGCGGCGGCAAAGCAGATTTTTTTCATCAGGAATATTTCAGCCCTTGAGATGCCGGCGGAATTCCGTCGGGGTCATGCCGGTGTGGTGCCGGAAGAAATGGCTGAAATAAAACTCGCTGGAGAAGCTCAGTTGGCCAGCGACGTCTTTGATCGAAAGCCGCTTGTCCGCCAGCAACAGGCGCGACTGGTCGAGCCGCGCGCGCTGGATGTGTTCGTGCACCGTCCCCTGCCCTGACTTTTGAAACGCCGCGCGCAGTCCGGAATAGCTGACCTTGCCGATGGTGGCCAGCTCGCGGGCCTTCCAATCACGCAGCGGATTCGCAGCGATGGCGTTGAGCACGCGCACCACCGGCACCGGCAATTCCGCGTGCGGCGAGGTGAGCAGCCCGCGCGACATGAGCAATTTTCCGAGCAAGTTCGTAATGACGACATGCACCTGCCATTCCCAGCCAGATGGCCGGCGGCGGACGAGCCGCAGCAATTCACTTTGCGTCCGGGTGATGAAACGAAAATCGTCCACGGTGAACTCAGGATTCTCCTCATCCTGAATGGCCTCGTGCCAGAATTCCAAACCCGGTCCGCCAAAACGAAAACCGGTAATAGCGAGATGCCGTCCCGGCGCGGGAATGTAGGTGCGCGGCTTGCTCATGTCCACGAGCCACACACTCCGACCGCGCTTCAGCCCGAAACGGTTGGACTTGTGTTCCAACTCGCCTTCGCCGGAATGCACCCAGAAAAGATGCGCACCGGGTTTTTCAAAGCGCTCATGCCGGTCGGATTGGGTCACGCGCCGCGAGCCGATGGAAAACAGATGCCACAGCAGCCGGCGGGCAACCGGCGATGGGTCAACAAAAATCAAATTTTCAGCGGACTTGTTAGCTTCGGGCATCATCACACTTTTAGCAGATGAATCCATGTCATGTCCACTCCGCCGGCCAGACGTAGGTGCCGGGCTTGATGGTCAGTTGCAGTTCCGGAGCATCGCCGACAGCGAGCGTCGCCACGCCTGGCGCGTGCTCGCAAAGCACATCCAGACGCGGCCAGCCCATGCGCCGGACCAGTTCCGCCGCCGTCGCGCCGCCCTCGGCGAAGACCCGCCCGGTGCGCATCTGCCGGAGCACGCGCTCGGCCACGCACACGACTTGGTTCGACAATCCACGCGCCACGTCCGGGTCGCGCACCGGTGGCAAACCGACTTGCAAAATAACGCGCGGCTTGCTTTCAAACGCAGCCAACACCCGCTGGGTCACGGCCTCGACCGCCAGCGGCAAGAATTCCGCCCCCCACGCCAGTTCCAGCGGCAGGGAAAAAACCGGCACCTTGCGTCGGCGTTGCGCCGTGACAAATTTGCGCGCGGACTCCGTGGCCGTGCCGACCACGAAAAACTCCTTCGCCTTGGAACTTTCTAATAGGGTTTGTCCTTTATTTTCAATGACCGGCCAATTTAGGTTCAGCAGCGCGTTGAAAAATTCCGAGCCGCCTGACGGCAGCATCTGCAGGCTAAAGCTGCCCGTCCAGTCCTGCACCTGCGCGCTGGTTTCTGAGTCGCCGACGACGATGGTTCCGGCCGCAAGCAAACGATCATTGCCAGCCAGGCGCATGGAAAACTTCTCAGGAATCTTCACCAGTCGCAGAACATGCGACGAGCGGCGAGGAAAATGCGGGTCGTGCGCAAACTCCGTTTTGTGCAGCGGCCGGCCGCGCAGAAAATAATGACCGTCTTTGATTGTGCGCCCGAGCGACGGATTCGCCGGTAGCAGCAGCGCGCTTTCCAGCTTGAGCTGATTCATCACCGCTTCGACTTCCGCCGTGACCTGGCCGCGCAAAACCGAATCCACTTTTTTGTAAATCCATTTCGCGCCCGCCGCGCGCAGCAACTTGGCCGCCGCCGCCGCCCGCTTCGCGGCCTCAGCCGGTTCACACGCGCGCGAATCCGTGTCCACACAGACTAAATCGGCGCGCCCGCCAGGTTTGCCGCTGCGCACAATCTCCGCGCGCAAACCATGGCGCAAACCGACCGCGCCCAGTTCGGCCGCGCCGGTCAAATCGTCTGCGATGACGCCAATCATAAAATTATTTCCTGGTCCGCCCGTTCGCCATTTCCGCCGCAACTTGGATGGCTGAAAACAAACTTGTCGGGTCGGCCTTGCCTTGCCACGCGATGTCGAAGGCCGTGCCGTGGTCCACCGAAGTGCGAATAATTGGCAAACCTAGCGTGATATTAACGCCCGTGTCAAACGCCAGCATCTTGAATGGAATGTGGCCCTGATCATGATAAAGCGTCACGATGGCGTCGAATTTTTTCCGCACATTTGTGGTGAATGCCGCGTCGGGCACCAGCGGGCCGACCGCGTTAATTTTTTTCTTTTGAGCCAGCTTTACCGCCGGCTCGACAAATTTTTCCTCTTCATGCCGCCCAAACAAACCGTGCTCGCCGGCATGCGGATTCAGCCCGCAGACGCCGATACGCGGCGCGCGGACCAGAATTTGTTTCATCGCCTGCGCGGTCAATTCGATGACGTTCAGCACGCGCTCGACCGAAAGTTTTTTCGGCACCTCTTGATAGCCGATATGCGTCGTAACCATGCTCACCGTAATTTTATCGGAATGAAGCATCATGCAGCTCCGTTTCGCGCCGGTGAGGGCGGTGAAAATTTCGGTGTGGCCGGGAAATTTCACGCCGGACAAATTGAGCGATTCTTTATGAATCGGCGCCGTGACCACGCCTGCGATTTTCCCGCGTAACGCCGCCGCTATCGCTTTCTCAATATAAACATAGCCAGCCCGGCCACACGCTGCGGAGATTTTTCCTGGATTAATTCTCGCCGCCGCAATCGCGCCGCAATCCACCATGAGCGACGCATCCGTTGAAAATATTTCCCCCAATTCCGAAAAGGATACGACGCGTGCCATCGGCCTTTTTATTTTCGCCTGTAGTGCCACACGTTCCAGAACCGCCGCGTCGCCAAATAAAACCGGCACGCACAACTTCCGCACGGCTGGCGAGTTCAGCGCGCGCAGGCAGATTTCCGGCCCGATGCCGGCGGGATCGCCCATTGTCAAACCCAGAACTGGAAGGGCGCTTTTCATTTTCCGTTCAGCAGCTGCAATTCGGCCATGTGGTGACGGATTTTTTCCAGTTCCGCCGTTGAAACCCTCCGCAGCGGCGGCATCACCAGCGGCGCGCAGAGGTCGCGCAAGTGCATTGCCGCTTTGAGGGCCGCGAGCGATTCGTTGAGATTGCGGCCCTTTTGATACAGGCCGGCGACAGCCATCATCCGCGCCTGCAGCTGCGCGACGGCGACCCAGTCCGCCATTTTTGCCGACGCACAAATCTGATGACACACGTCGGGGATCAAGTTGCCGACACTGGGAACAATGCCATCTGCGCCCAGTTTTAAACCCTTTTCCATCAGCGCGCCGACGCCGATGAAAACCGAAAAATCCTTTTTCCCGCCGAACCGGCGCAACATTTCCTCGTGGCGTGTCGGGTTGTTTTCCGAATCTTTGAGGCCGACGAATCTGGGATGGCTGAGCAAGCTTTCCACCGCGTCAAGTGGGATGGATACGCCCGTGGTGATCGGCATATTATAAAGCAGCACCGGGCCTTCGATCCGATCAAGCAACGAGCGAAACCATTCCTGAAGTTTTTCCGGCGCGACCTTTTCCGAAATCGGCGGATGCACAACAACCGCATCCGCGCCGGCGTGGAAAAAACCGTTCGCCTCGACCACATCTGCCAGCCGCACGTCCCCCAGACCGGCAAAAATCAAAATCCGTTTTGCCGCGCATTTCGCCGTGACCTCGATCAATCGCCGGCGCAGTTCGTGCGGCACATGCGCGCCCTCGCCGGTCGTGCCCAGTAAGAATACGCCCTCGACACCGCCAACAATCTGAGCTTCCACCAGGCGCATGAGTGCCGTTTCGTCCAACGCGCCGCCCGTGCTGAACGGCGTCACCAGCGGCACAACTGCGCCATGAAATTTGTATCCCTTGTTCATTATAAATTTAATAGGCCGCTTCGTAAATGCTGACGGCATCCACCTCCGACAGTTCGCGCGGATTGTTCTTCAACAGCCGCGTCACCTTCATCGCAGCTTTCGCCATTTCGAGAATCGATGTGCGGGGGATGCCCAGATCGGCAAGTCGCTGCGGCACGCCGCAATCGCGCGACAATTGCGATAAAAATTCCACACCCCGCTCCGCTGTTCCCAAGTCGGAACAGTTTCTTTCAACGCCTAGTGCGACTGAAATTTCCGCATAGCGCCTCGGTGCGGCGGAAAAATTAAAGCGCAAAACGTGCGGCAGCAGCAGCGCGTTCGAGACGCCATGCGCGATATGAAACCGGCCGCCGAGCGGATATGCCAGCGCGTGAACAGCGGCGGTGTTGACCGGCCCTAGGCACAACCCGCCGTAAAGACTGCCAAGCGCCAGCGCGGCGCGGGCTTCGACGTCGTTGCCGTTGTGCACGGCGCGCACCAGATTTTGCGAAATTAACTTTATGCCTTGCAACGCGTAAGTGTCCACAATCGGATGCGCGAATTTGTTGGCGTAGGCTTCGATGCAATGCGTTAACGCGTCCAAGCCGGTGGCGGCAGTGACGGCGGGCGGAACCGAAATCGTCAGCAAGGGATCAACGAATGCCGCGTCGGGAACGAGGTGCGGACTGACGACGCCCTTTTTCAACTCGTCGGCTTCGTCCAGCAAAATGGCGTTCGGCGAAACTTCCGCGCCGGTGCCGGCGGTCGTTGGCAGGCAGACCAACGGCAGCTCGCGGCAGAGCAAAAGATTGATGCCGAAAACTTCCGGAGCGGTTTGTTTTCCGCGCGCGAGCGCAGCCACGAGTTTGGCCACGTCAATCGCGCTGCCGCCGCCGATGCCAAGCACGCCGTCAATTTTTTCAGCGCGCGCAACCGATAAAATATATTCAAACAATTCATGTGTCGGCTCGCGGTCCACCGTCGGCGCGAAGACCACCGTCACGCCGGATTTTTCCAGCGCGGCTGTTACGTTGCCGAGCGTCAGCAGCACCGGTGAACTAGACACGAGCAGCGCGCGTTTCACGCCGTGCTGCGCTAGAAATTCGGCACACTGCGGCGCGCAGCCATTGCCAAAAACGATGTGCGGGGGTTGGAGCAAGGTGACGATGTTCATTTCCCTGCTCCTTCCAACAGCGAACCGTTCGAAAAGTTACCGGAAACTTTCAACGATCCGTCTTCGTTCCACTGTTTCGCTGGCCCGTCGGCAACCAGCCCGAAAAAGCGCCGGTTCAAGTCGCACGCGACCGGTTGCGTGTTCCAATTCGATTGAAATTTCATTTTCCCGTTCGGCCAAAATTGCGTCCAGGTCGCGGTGTGCGTATTAAGATGACGTTCCCAGCTCCAAAGTTTGTCTCCCTTTGGTGACCAAAAAGTTTCCTCACCAGATTTGTGTCCATTCTTGTAAGTGGCTTCGTGCTGCTTCGCGCCGGTTTCGTAAAAATCTGTTTCCCGGCCGTCGAGCAGATATCGTCCGTTCGGACAAATCCGCGCGCTCCATTTTGAGCGCAATTTTCCGCTCGGATATTTTTCCGAGAAATTTTTCTCCACGCCGCCGGAAGATTCCGGCTTGATGTCGCCCACGTCCGACCAAATCCACGCTTCGTTCATTTCGTAGTGCAGGCACGGCTGAGACTCGGTCGTCAAAATGTGGATCACGCCGTTCGGCGCCTGCCGCGCGGTGACGTAGCCGAGCGTGCCGTTCGTGCCGCGTTCGTGGTTCGGCAACTGCACCGGCAACGTTTTGATGCGCCACGACGCGCCGTTGTTCGTGGAAAGCGCCACGAAAGCACCGTTACCATTTGTCCAGCCTTCCGGCGGCGGGCGTTGTAGTTTGTGCAAATACGCATCGCTCACAAAAAACAAATTCCCGTCCGCAAGTTTGATGAGCGAAGGGCGCTGCGCGCTGCCTAGTGGCGGGAACGGCGAGGCCGTGCTGGTGGTCCAGCTTGCGCCAAAATTTGTCGAGATGTTTTCCGGAGACCAGCCGTTGACGCTTGCATTTTTCCCGCCAATGGAAAGCAAATCGCCTTTCTCATCCAGCGGCACAATCACCGAATGCCGTCCGCCGGTGCGGCCGTCCATTTGCTGCCAGTGAACGCCATCATTGGTGCTGCGCCAGACAAAGCTGTGTGCGCCAGCGCCGTCCATCGCAAAATAGATCGCGCCGTCCCCGCCACGAAACGCGCTGGTGATGGGCTGCGCCTCAAACGATTTCGCCGGCTGGTCGAGTTGCGGAATGGAAAACGTCCACGTCGCGCCGTTGTCGGTCGAGGTCGCCATCTTGAACGGAACCCAATCCGACAAATTCCGGCCGCCGCCAAAAAAACGGATGGTGCCGTGATCATTCCACAGCAGGCCGGACTGGTCATTGTAATTTTCCGTTTTGAAAAACAGCTCCGGCAAATCCCAGTCTTCCGCGCCGTAGCGCAAGCGCGCCTGAACAAATGAAGTCGAGGCATCCGCCTCGGCCTTGCCCGGCGGCGTGCTGAAATAAACCGCCAGCGCATCGCCGTTCGGCAGGATTTCAAAACCGGGCGAATGGTTGTGCGTGAACACTTCCGGGTCCATGCCGGTCAGTGCGGCAAAATTGTTGGTCAAATTTTCCGGTGGAATCGGCATCGCGAAACGCACCGTGAAATAAGGCTGTTTGGGATCCGGCCCCAGCCGCGCCGGTTCGGAATTTTGTTTCACGGCCGACTGAACGAACGGCAACGCGGCGGCATTTGAATTGGCCAGGACGAATTCAAGCTGATTGGTTCCGTCGTTGACGGAAATATTTTTTCCCAGCTGAAAACCGGCGGCGTGGACCGGGATCAACTGGCTCGCCGCCACGCACATTGACTGCGCCAAAGCCAGCACACCGGCAGTCGCCGCCACGAGGACAGCGAGCCGGGGCGTTGGCGGCGGTGAAGCAATCAAGCGCATGGACTTCGGTTGGGACATATACATTTACCCTATTTTGCCGTTTTGTGTCATATTGGAAACGCCAAACTATTTGAGAATAATGCCAAAGCGTTCATCCGTCAAAAAAACCGCTTGCTTCTGGCGGGCTGAAAATGATTCTGTTGTCACAGCCATTTTCCAATCCATGAACAACGTCAAAAGCAAGCCGCCGACCCTCGGCGTCATCTACGGCAACCGCGATTTTTTCCCCGACCAGCTCGTCACCGAGGCGCGCGCGGACATCGCCAAAGTTTTTTCCAAATTCGGCATCCAGGCGGTTCAGCTTGGCGAATCTGATTCCAAACTCGGCGGCGTCGAAACGCACGCCGACGCGCGCAAGTGCGCGGCGCTGTTTCGCCAACATGCCGGCGAAATTGACGGCGTGCTGGTCTGCCTGCCCAACTTCGGCGACGAAAAAGGCGTGGCCGACACGCTGAAGCTGTCCCAACTCAACGTGCCGGTTTTGATTCAGGGCTATCCGGACGATTTGAACAAGCTGTCGCCCGCGCGCCGGCGCGACTCGTTTTGCGGAAAGATTTCCGTCAGCAACAATCTGGTTCAAGCGGGCATCAAATTCACGCTGACGAGCAAACACGTTTCGCATCCGACTTCCGACAGCTTCAGCCGCGACCTGCAACAATTTATGGGCGTTTGCCGCGTGGTGAATGGATTGAAAGGCGTCAGGCTCGGGGCGGTGGGCGCGCGGCCGGGAGCATTCAACACGGTTCGTTATTCGGAGAAAATTCTCGAACGCTACGGCATCAGTGTCACGACGGTGGACCTTTCGGAAATTCTCGGCAAAGCCACGAAGCTCGATGCGAATGCCACGGCGGTAAAAAATAAGTTGGCCGAGATCACCGGCTACGCGCCCGCGCCGGGCGTGCCGTCGGAAAAACTTTTGCAGATGGCGAAGATGGGCGTGGTGCTCACCGACTGGATGGACGCGAACTATCTCGACGCCACCGCCATCCAGTGCTGGACGAGCGTGCAAGAGAATTACGGCTGCAACGTCTGCACGCTGATGAGCATGATGAGCGAAAAATTTCTGCCGAGCGCGTGCGAGGTAGACGTGACCGGCGTGCTCACGATGTATGCGATGCAGCTTGCCGGCGGCACGCCCGCCGCGCTCGTGGACTGGAACAACAATTACGCGGATGACGACGAGAAGTGCGTGCTGTTCCATTGCGGCAACTGGGCGAAATCGTTTTTGCCGGACATCAAAATTTCCACCGCGCCGATTCTCGGCAGCATACTCGGCGTGGAAAACACCTACGGCGCGCTCGACGGCCGCACGCCCGCCGGTCCGCTGACGTTTGGCCGGCTGACCACGGCTGATACCGAAGGAAAAATCCGCGCTTACGTCGGCGAAGGCGAACTCACCAACGACAAGCTGGACACGTTCGGCAACCGCGCCGTGGCCAAAATTCCGCGCCTGCAAAAACTCATGCAGCATGTTTGCAAACAAGGTTTCGAGCACCACGTTGTCATGACGCAATCGCACTCCGCCGCCATCTTGGCCGAGGCGTTTGGAAATTATTTCGGCTGGGAAGTTCACCAGCATAACGTGCCGCAAGATTGACTATGGCCACTGCCGTTTTATCTGACCACAATCTTGCGCTGAAATCCGTTCGCCTGCGCCGGCAAACGCTTCAAGCGATTTACGATGCCGGTGCCGGACACACCGGCGGCGGGCTGTCGTGCCTCGACATCTTGAACGTGCTTTACAACCGCATTCTCAACATCGCGCCGGAAACTTTCGGCAATAAGAATCGCGACCGTTACGTTCAGAGCAAAGGGCATTCGGTCGAGGCGCTTTATGCGGTGCTGGCGGACCGCGGCTTTTTTCCCGAAGCGGATTTGAAAACGATCTGCCATTACCAGTCGCATTACGTCGGCCATCCCACGCGGCACATTCCCGGCATCGAAATGAACACCGGCGCGCTCGGCCACGGTTTGCCAATTTGCATCGGCATGGCGCTGGCGGCGAAAATGGATTCGGCGCCGTATCGCGTGTTTACGTTGCTCGGCGACGGCGAACTCGCCGAAGGTTCAAACTGGGAAGCCGCGATGGCCGCCGGACATTACGACCTCGATAATTTGACCGCCATCATTGACCACAACACGCTTCAGATCAGCGGCCGCACGCGGGACGTTTGCAGCAACGAACCGCTCGATGAAAAATGGCGCGCGTTCGGCTGGGCCGTGAAAATCGTCAACGGCCATGATTTTGCCGAGTTGACCGACGCTTTGAGCAAGCCCGCTGAAGCTGGCAAACCAACCTGCGTCATCGCGAACACGGTGAAAGGCAAGGGCGTGAGCTTCATGGAGGACGTGGCCAAATGGCATCACGGCGTGCCGAGCGAAGCGGAATTGAAACAAGCCTTGAGCGAACTGGATGTGGCGGAAGCAAAATTAAAGGAGGCCAAATGAGCGCGCCCGCACCCTCCATGTTCACGCCCGCCGCGAAAGCAATGGCGGAGAAACTGGGCCTGAAAATGGGCCGCGCCAATCTGGATGAATTCGCCGCGACGCTGATGGAACTGGCGAAAGCCAATCCGAATATCATTGCCGTCACCAGCGATTCGCGAGGTTCAGGTAAACTTGGACCATTTGGCCAGACTATTCCGAAGCAGCTCGTGGAAGTCGGCATTGCGGAACAAAATCTCGTCGGTATCACCGCCGGCTTGGCGGCGTGCGGTAAAAAATCGTTTGGCGTTTCGCCGTCATGCTTTCTCACGGCACGCTCGTTGGAGCAGATCAAGAATGACGTTTGTTATTCGGATGTTCCCGCCACCCTCATTGGCATCAGCTCAGGCGTGAGCTACGGCGCGCTCGGCACGACGCATCATTCCTTGCACGACCTGGCCGTCCTGCGCGCGATCAACAATCTCACGATCATTGTGCCGGCCGATAATTTCGAATCGCGCGAAGCTATCCGTTTTGCGGCGCAGGCGCAAAAGCCCGTGTTCGTGCGCTTTGGCAAAGCGGTGATGTTCAACCTGCACAAGCCGGACACAACATTTGAAGCCGGCAAAGCCATTGAATTACGTGCTGGAAACGACGTCGCCTTCATCGCCACGGGCGAAACGGTGATTCACGCACTGCTCGCAGCGGGCCAACTGGCCGAGCGCGGTTGTATCTGCCGCGTTATTTCGATACACACGATCAAACCGCTCGATACCGAAGCGATCCTGAAAGCCGGCCACGAATGTCGTGCCGTCGTCACCGTCGAAGAACACATGGTTCACGGCGGACTCGGCGAGGCGTGCGCATCGGTTTTGATGCAGGCTGGCGCGGGTGTTCCGTTTAAAATCGTCGGCATTCCCGACGAGGAAACCGTTCCCGGCGCGCAGGCGGACATCTTTCGGCACTATGGAATTTCGATGGAAGGCCTAGGCGAAAGTGCGTCGAAACTTTTACAGCGATGAGTTTGATTCTCGCCATTGATCAAAGCACATCCGCGACGAAGGCCGTTCTCTTCGACGCCCGCGGAAAAGTTTTGGACAAGGCGGTGCGGGAACATCGGCAGATTTATCCGCAGCCTGGCTGGGTGGAACATGACGCGAATGAAATATGGAAAAATGTTCTCGCTGTCATCCGCGAAATCGTTGCGCGAAATCCCAAAAAGATTTCCTGCCTCGCCGGCTTGAGCGTCACGAATCAGCGGGAAACGGTTTTAATCTTTGATCGCGTGTCCGGCAAACCGCTGCACCACGCCATCGTTTGGCAGGACCGCCGCGGCGATGGGATTTGTCAGAAACTTCAAGCCCAAGGCCATGAAAATTACGTCCGCCAAAAAACCGGGCTGAAGGTGGACACGTATTTTTCCGCGTCAAAATTGAAATGGCTCATTGCGGAAAAGCCGGCCATCGCGGTGAAATTGCGGCGCGGCGAAGCCGTAATCGGAACGATGGACACTTTTTTGATCCACCGGCTCACCAGCGGAGAACATTTTGCCACAGATTTCACGAACGCCAGTCGCACGATGCTGTTTGACATCGGCAGGCTGCGCTGGGATGAAAAATTGTGCCGTCTGTTTGACGTGCCGGTGCGCGCATTGCCGGAAGCGCGTGAAAGTTCCGCGCATTTTGGCGAGACTGATGCCGGCGGGGTTCTGCCCAAAAAAATTCCCATCGTCGGCGTGATGGGCGATTCGCAGGCGTCG
>Ga0007854_10001589_pt1 | contig 14352 bp, 15 predicted proteins | sample CryBogCBH12Aug08_FD_60382 | JGI IMG/M metagenome (GOLD analysis project Ga0007854, IMG submission 60382) | Freshwater microbial communities from Crystal Bog, Wisconsin, USA - CBH12Aug08 | ecosystem: Environmental > Aquatic > Freshwater > Lake | place: Crystal Bog, Wisconsin, USA | collected...
TTCGAGGCTGACCCAACCGTGGACGGCGGCCCAGATTCCCTGAGCGATATCGATAGATCGTCCCGGCGCTATGTCACCCGCGTCCTGAGCGCGCTCGACACGATTGACCAAGATTTGTAGCGCTCGGCCCGACGCCACCGCACCCTCGGGCGAGGGAGTGAAGTCGTCGAGGTGTTCCATGAACATCAATCGGTAGTAGGCGGGATGCTCGTGCGCAAAACGTCGGTAGCTGCGCCCGCAGGCCATCAGCGCCTCGATCGGGGTGAGCGTGTCATCGACGTCCATCGCAGTGCAGAGGCGATCAAAACCTTCGGTCCACACCGCCTCGACGACTCCCACTTTTCCGTCGAAGTGGTTATAGATACCCATCGGCGCTACGCCGGCGCGAGTGGCGATCCCTCGCACGGTCAGAGCTTGAGAGCCTTGTTCGGCCAACAGCTCGAGGGCGGCCGCGAGGATCTTTCCCTCGAGTTCTCCAGACGCGGTGCGGGAGCGGGGGACCATGGCGTCAGCCTACTAAAGAACAACGTGCTATAGTTGTAGAACATAGTTCTCTAAGGAGTTGTCATGAATACCATTCGACACGAACGCAAGTACGTGATCCTCGCGGTCTTGTGCCTTTCGGTCTTTCTCGTCGTGGTGGACAACACCATTGTCAATGTTGCGTTGCCGTCATTGTCGAAGTCTCTCGGGGCCTCGAACTCGGCATTGCAGTGGGTCGTTGACGGGTACTCACTACCCTTCGCGGGTCTCCTCCTCGCCGGTGGTGGCCTCTCGGACCGGTGGGGCCGGAAGAGAACGATGCAGTTCGGGTTGTTCTTCTTTGGCATCTTCTCTCTCTTCGCCGCGTTTTCGACCTCGACCGGTCAGTTGATTACTTCCCGCGCTCTCATGGGCGTGGCCGCCGCCTTCATCTTTCCTGCGACGTTGTCCATCTTGACCGTGACCTTTGAAGACGCCAACGAGCGCGCCCGTGCTCTTGGTATTTGGTCGGCAACATCGGGTCTCGCCGTGGCATTCGGCCCGATTACGGGTGGGGCCCTGATTACACACTTCTGGTACGGATCGGTGTTCTTGATCAATGTGCCACTGGTTGCGATCACCCTGATCGCGGGCTACCTGTGGATCCCCGAGTCGCGCAGTCCCTTCGAGCGACCGCTGGACCCGGTGGGTCTCGCACTCGGAACGGCCGGCATTACGACCCTCGTTCTTGCCATCATCGAAGGTCCGAGTTGGGGATGGCGTAGCGCCACCACCCTGGGTTTGTTCGCCATCTCCCTCGTGCTACTCGTGAGTTTCACGCGGTACGAATTGCGTCGCGAAGGGCCACTCCTCGATGTGCGGGTCTTTAAGATTCCGGCGTTCTCCGCGGGCTCGGGGGCTATTGCGATGGCGTTTTTCGGTCTCTTTGGGTTCATCTTCTTGATGACGCAGTACTTTCAGCTGGTGCGGGGATACTCGGCCCTCTCTGCCGGTGTGCACACACTTCCGTTCGCCATCACCACGGCCGTCTTGACGCCCGTGGGCGCCGTGCTGGCCCTCAAGATCGGTGCTCGCTACGTCGTGAGTGCGGGCCTGGTGATCATGGGTCTCGGACTTTTCTGGGTCTCGCTACAGAGCGAGCATGCGGCGTACTGGGGCCCGATTATCTATTCGATGATTGTTCTCGCCGTTGGTTTCTCACTCATCACGGCGCCGTCCACGGCGGCGATTATGGGGTCCTTGAGTCCGTCGCAGATCGGTGCGGGTTCAGCCGTGAACAACGTGACCCGTGAACTCGGAGGAACGATGGGCGTGGCCATTATTGGTTCGGTCTTCTCGTCGCTCTTCGGACCACAAATCATTGAGGCGTTCCGCGGAGTGCCCCTCAGCTCCGCACAGCTCGCCACGGCGCAATCGTCCATGCAAGCGGCACTCGGCACCGTGGCTCACCTCCCCAGTCAACTGCAGCCGGCGGCTTTGTCTGGGGTGACCCAGGCGTTTATGTCGGGCTTCCACCGCGGTTGTCTTGTGGCGGCGATTCTGTTGGCCTTGACGGGTGTGGTGACCTTTGGCTTCCTTCCGGGTAAGAAGGAGACCGACGAGGAGTTCTCGGTGATGCAAGCGCTGGCGCACTAGCCTCGCGACTGCGTGAACAAGCACGAAACACCGGCTGACCAAGACCCCCGTCGCGATGAGCGATGGCCGCTTCACGAGACCAACGTGAATACGGGACTTCCACTCGAGGGCATTCGCATCCTGGACTTTTCGCGCGTGTTGGCCGGTCCCTTGTGCGCCATGGTGGCGGGCGACCTTGGGGCGGACGTGATCAAGGTCGAAGCGCCGACGGGTGACCCCGTGCGATCGTTGGCGCCGCCGCGGTTCGGGGACGACGCGACGTACTACTTGGCGGTAAATCGGCATCGGCGAAATATCACACTCGACCTGCGCGATCCGGACGACTACGCCACCGCCGTGGAATTGGTATCCGTCGCTGACGCTGTTGTCGAAAATTTCTTGCCGTCACAGACGTCCGCGCTCCGCATCGACGACATCCGCGCCGCCCACCCCGACGTCGTTTGGGTGAGCGTGTCGTCGGCGAGTTCGGGCGGGCCACTCGCGGACGAACCTTCATTCGACCTGTTAGCCCAGGCGCGCAGTGGTCTCATGGGTGTGACCGGAGAGCCGGGAGGAGAGCCCCTCAAAGTCGGAGCGCCGATTGCGGATGTGGTCACCGGACTTTACGCAGCGGTGGGATTACTCGCCGGTCTCTTTGCCCGCGCGACACAGCGGTCCGGGCGTCATTTCGAGGCGCCCCTCTTGGAGTCAGCGCTCAGCGCACTCATCAACCAAGCTCAGGGCTATTTGGTGACGGGCGTGACGCCGCAAAGGTTGGGAAACGATCATCCGAGCATCACACCGTACGGTCCCGTGCGCACACGAGACGGTTTTCTGCTTCTCGCGGTTGGTACGGATAGTCAATTCGAACGACTGGTCGAGGTCATCGACGACGACGTCGTACGATCGCGTTCAGAGTGGTCGACCAATGACGGGCGCGTGGTCGCACGGGACGCCCTGCGGTCTGAACTTGATCGGGTATTCGCTCACGCCACCACCGATGAGTGGGTCGCACGCCTCGCCGGTACGGGTGTGCCGTACGCACCCATTTTGGACGTCGCGGGCGCCCTCGCGCAGCCGCAGGTGGCTGGCGGAGATCTGGTCGGCGAGACCGACGCGCCCGCGGGTCGTGTACGCATGGTTCGTTCGCCGTTGCTCATCGATGGAGTGCGCCCACCGATTCGACGAGGTCCGCGGCGTCTCGGTGACGATAACGACGAAGTTGGTTGAAATTAGCCTTCGAACGCCGGGCCGTTGAAGTGGTCCCGCGTCGTAAAACTCGCGACCGGTCGACGGGTGAGTTTCTGCAGTGTTCGTACCGGGTAGCCGAGCGCAACAACGGCCGCGATGGCGTGATCTGCGGGGACGTTGAGGACCTCACGCACGGCTGGTTCGTTGCGCGTGGCCATGGTGGTCATGACGCCACCAATGCCACGCTCCCGTGCGGCGAGGAGTATTTGCCACACGAAGGGATAAATCGATGCGCCACCGGCAATCGTGTAGCGACCCAGATCTCGGTCGACCGCTGCGAGTGACCCGATGTCGGCGGTGACAACCAGCAGACGGGGGACGCGCACTAAGGATTGCGCGAAGTCGTGAAAGTGCACGGCAGATTCCGCCTCGGCGCGCTTGGTTAGGGCGACGTGGCGATCCTCCTCGCTCGCGAGGGGGGAAAAGGGAACCAGTCCAGCCAGTAGGTGAGCGACGTAGTCGTACCATCCATCGAGGTAGAGCTCTTGTAAACGTGCACGCAGGCTCGCGTCGTCGAGCACAATGACGTGCCACGCCTGGCGGTTGCCGCCGCTTGGGGCAAAACGCGCGTCATCCAAGATGTCAAAGAGAGTGTCGTCGGGAATGTCGACTTCTTGAAATTCCCGAACGGCGTTGGTGGTACGGAGGGCGTCGCGCAGTTCCATGGCGACACCGTAGTGGTCTATGGCAAAGTGACGCGTGCACCGATCTCGACTCTCGACCATTTGCATTGACGTGCCCGCCGAGGTGCGAGAAGCGGAAGTCGCCTTCTGGTCGGGAGTGGTGGGGCGCACGCCACGCGCGGGTGTCCAGTATCCCGAGTACAGCGTGCTGGGTAGTGACGGGCACGTCAGTTTTCTCGTGCAGGCCCTAGGGGAGGGTGAATCTCGTATCCACCTCGACGTGCACACCGACAACGTTCATGCCGAAGTACAGCGACTCGTCAGTCTCGGGGCGCAGATCGTGACCCGTCACGACGACTGGGTCGTACTGCGAGACCCCGCTGGACTGGTGCTCTGTGTCGTTCCGGTCGACGCAGACGACGTTGTTTTGGTCGACGCTCCTCAGTGGCCCTAGGCGTCGCGACGGTTAAAAAGCACAATTCCTAGCGACACCAGTCCAATGGCGTAGAGCGCGAGGATGAGAAAGCAGTTCCAAGGTCCAAAGGTGTGAGCGTCTCTCGTCACGGACATCATTCCTTGTGACAGGTTGCTCGGCATCCAACGCAAGATGGGTTCGCCCCAACTCGACGGCAAGATGTTCAGCAAGATCGGCGCCACCAAGAGAACTACGACGAATACCGCAATCGCCGCGGCGGTGCGGCGCAACAAGAGTCCGAGTCCAAAACCGAGGAGCGACAGCAACACGAGTTCGAATCCACCAAAACTCACTGCGCGCCACGTCGCACTGTCGCTCAGTGACGCGGTGGGAACGTTGTAACTGGCTTCGATCATGTGTCCCACAAAGTACGAAACAAAGACCATGGCTTCGCCGACCACGAGCAACGTGACCACGAGGACCACGACTTTCGACACGATGAATTCGGTGCGGCGGGGAAAAGCCGCGAGCGACGTCCGAATTGACGTCGTGGCGTACTCGCCCGTCATGAGCATGGCGCCCATCACACCGACAACGAATTGCGCAAAGAAGAGTCCGGCGAGGCTGGATGCAATGGGATCGTAGGTGAGGTCACCTCCGCGTTCGGCGTAGTGCTTGGCGATGGCGAACGTAATGAGGGCGCCGAGGCCGACCGTCAGGCCAATCAACGTAATCAAGCTGTAGACCGACGAGCGCAGGGACCTAAATTTGATCCACTCGGCTTTCGTGCTCGAGGCGAGAGAGATGGACGAGCTCACTTGACTTCCTCCGTGATGTGTTGGGAGCCGCTGTACTCGACCGAGTCGGCGGTCAATTCCATGAAGACGTCTTCGAGCGACGCGCGCTGGGGCGTGAGTTCATGGAGAACGATGTTGCTCTGATGCGCGACGTCACCCACTTGTTCGGACGTGGCGCCGCCAATGGTCAAGGACGTCTCGTTGTCGGCGGTGACCTGAAAGCCGGCCTGACGGAGCGCGGCCTCGAGGGCGTTCGCCTGCGGGGTTCGCACCAGAACTGTTCCAACGGCAGATTCCGTGAGATCGGTGATTTTCCCTTGTCGAATGAGTTTCCCTCGTCCAATAACGATGACGTCATCGGCCGTTAGTGCCATTTCGCTCATGAGGTGTGAACTCACGAACACGGTGCGACCTTCACTGGCGAGTGAGCGGAAAAATTCACGAACCCATCGAATACCCTCGGGATCAAGGCCGTTGACCGGTTCGTCAAAAAGGAGAATCTGAGGGTCGCCGAGCAGGGCTCCGGCAATGCCGAGTCGCTGTCCCATTCCTAATGAGAAGTCGCCGGCTCGCTTGCGCGCGACCTTACTCAGACCGACAATCTCGAGAACCTCATCCACGCGCTTCTTAGGAATATTGTTCGTCGCCGCGAGAGAGAGAAGGTGGTTGCGGGCACTTCGTCCGGGGTGGAGTGCTTTGGCGTCGATGAGAGCGCCCACTTCGCGCAGTGGAAATTTGAGGTCGGAGTAGTTCTTTCCATCAATGGTGACCGAACCGCTCGTCGGGCGATCCAGTCCGAGAATCATGCGCATCGTGGTCGACTTTCCCGAACCGTTCGGCCCGAGAAATCCCGTCACGACGCCCGGTTGGATGTCCACGGTGAGATCGTTTACGGCGACAACGTTGTCGTATCGCTTGGTCAAATTCTTGAGCTGTATCACGCGTATCTCCTCGCTGAATGTCTACCAGTCATCAAGCGCCGAATAAGCGGGAGGGCTAAGAATGACTTAAGAGTGCAGTTCTGCCTCGCGGCACGATCCGCATACTCCCGAGATCGCGAGATGGTGGCGATCCACGTCAAAGTCGAAATCTCGTCGCACCGCGTGCACGAGGGGTTCAAACAGCGTGGAAGGAACTTCGAGCGTTGCTCCACATTGCGAACACAACAGGTGTCCGTGGACCGGTCCGGCGAGGTGGTAGACGGCCGCCGCTCGACCAAGGTGGGCGTGGACGACGATGCCGAGTTGTTCGAGCTCCTCGAGATTGCGATAAATCGTCGAGGGACTGGCTTCGGGAGCGTGCATCTGCACCGCTGCGGTCAGAGTTTCTGCCGTGACGTGATCTCTCGTCTCGACGAGCGCCTGGACCAACGCGCGTTTCGTCGCCGTGATGCGACCACCCGACGTTCGCAAAGTGGCGAGAATGTCATCCACCCTCCACGTCTCTTCACTCATGGACTCAGCCTACGTTTGAACGGCATCTCGTTCGGGGCACTTCATAGTGGCAACGACCACGTCGGATGGTCGGACCCCGTGCGTCACGAAACCTACAAATGAAGGTTTCTGATCAGTCGTTGTCAAGTGAACGTATGCGGCGGAGCGTCGCTCGTGCTTCATTCATCATGGATGCCACGATCTCGCCCGCGGGGATCAGCGAGTCGATACCTCCGACGGCTTGCCCGGCGGGGTAGCCCTCTCGTTCCGGGTCAACGCCGGTCGTGAATTCGTCGCCACCGAGGTGAAAGGTTCCATCGGCGAGGGAGGTGCCGAGTTGCGCCGGGAAGGGCTGCAGTAAAGCGGGTTCCTTCTCGTATCGCTCCGTCGTTTGGTTCTTGAGTACGCGCATGGTCTTGCCGGAAAAGGCCCGGGAAACGACGGTGCCGTCCTCCCGCGAGTCCAAGATGCGCTCCTTGTAGAAAGGCAGGCCACGAGCTTCGGGGGTCGCGATGAAACGAGTTCCCACCCACACGCCATCGGCGCCCAATGCCAACGCCGCGGCGAGTCCCCGCCCGTCAAAAATGCCGCCGGCCGCGGCCACAGGGATAGATGCACCCACCGCATCAACAATCATGGGCACCAGCGGAAATGTGGCCACGGTTCCCGTGTGACCACCGGCCTCGGTGCCCTGCGCGACCACCAAGTCGCACCCGGCGTCGAGAGCCGCACGAGCGTGATCGACCTTTCCGCACATCGACACCACGATCACGTTGTGAGCGTGACAGAGGTCGACCACTGCCCGCGGCACGCCGAGGCCGGCCACGAAGGCCGACGCGCCACCCTCGATGATGATCTCAACGTTGCGCACCATGTCGCCGGGGAACGCCGTCAAGAGATCGACCCCAAACGGGCGATCCGTCAACGCCCGCGTCGCCGCGATTTCGGCGGCCATGTGTTCGCTGGACATAGTGGACGCACCGAGCGTCCCGAAGCCACCCGCGTTCGAGACAGCCGCGGCGAGAGCTGAATACGACACGCCCCCCATACCCGCCAGCATGATGGGGTGCTCAATCTTGAGTAGTTCAGTGAGGCGAGTCTTCACGGGTGCTCCTTTAGGTGGTCACGTTAGTGAACGGTAGATCGGTTAATTGCTCGACGAAGTAACACGACTCCGAGGATCGCGGCCAACAAGGAAGCGATCAATAGGCCCAAGGTGATGGATGATGACGCCACCGAGCCGTAGCCAAAAACTGAACCCGCAAAGAGCAGCGGCACCGTGAAGCCAATCGCGCACAGCAGTGATGACGCCGCGACCATGGGCAAGGTCACGTCGTCCGGCAATTTGAGACCGAGTCGCTGGCCGAAGGCCGTAGCTCCCGTGATGCCGCACGATTTCCCGACCAGTCGCGCGCACACGACGGCGCCGACGAGCTCCAGAACCTTGGGATCCGTCGACAACGTGTCCCAGACGACGCCACAGGCGCCGAGCGCAAAAAGAGGCAACACCAGACCATTCGACCAGGGAACAACGGCATGTTCGATGCGTTCGCCCGGCGAGCCGGGTCCGAATGGCACGAGCACCCCCACGAACGCGCCGGACAGCGCCGGCTCGACGTGCGCCAACGTGAAGAACAACCAGACCACGACGAGTCCGAGGAGGTAGATAGCGAGCGAATAGCGACGACCCCGCCAACCCAGCAGAACGAGCGTGGCGACGGCACCGATCAGCCAGAGTGGCGCCGCATGGTGGTGGCTCACGAGAGCGAGAATCACAACCGCGAAGACATCATCGGCGATGGCGAGTGTCAGCAAGAAAACGCGTAGTCCACCGGGAACACGCCGTCCCACGAGAGCGAGCGCTCCCAACGTAAAGGCAATATCGGTCGCCATGGGAACGCCCCAACCGCGCTCGATTTGGGAGTTGCCAAAAGCGACTCCCACCATTTCAAAGATCAGAGCCGTGGCCACCATTCCACCAATGGCCGCGACAATGGGAAGGGCGGCGTGTTGGCGATCCTGCAGGACACCCGTCCGTATTTCTCGTGAGAGTTCCAGTCCGACGACAAAGAAAAAGATTGTCATCAGCGCGTTAATTGTCAGGAGGTATGTCGAGTTCAGATCAAATCGGGCGAGCACGGGTGCCGCCCAGGTGGCGTGCAAGATCCGCTGATAACTCCCTGACGCGACCAGCGACCACAGAACGGCGAACAGCGCACCGAGGCCCACCGTCGCACCGGCCGCGTATTCGTGTCGCAGGAGTGCCGCCCAGCGGCGGAAGTAGGACGTAGGCGGCGGAGTCGGGGGTGGGGGCACGGTGACAAAAGGCTACTGAGCGGACCAACGGCACGATGGCGACCTTCGGGCGAGAGGCAGGTAGAATAGTGAGCGTCCCCCGTACTGCGAATGCAGCACTGTGCCTCAACGAACTCACGGTTCGTTGACACCCGGATTCCTTGCGTCTTCGGATGGCGGGCGGGGTGCGAGCAGAGCGGAGTAGCAGTGTCGCCACACGACGTTGATCACATGACCAAGCGAGAGCTGTACCTCATTATTGGGGCTCTCATGATGGGCATGCTGCTGGCGGCGCTTGATTCGACCATCGTGTCAACGGCGCTGCCGACCATTGTTCACGACTTGCACGGGGGTGATCACCTGGCGTGGGTTGTGGTCGCGTACCTCCTCGCGTCGACGGTATCGACGCCCATGTGGGGCAAGCTCGGAGACCTCTACGGTCGCAAGAATCTCTTTCAGGCGGCCATCGTGATCTTCTTGGTCGGTTCGGTCCTTAGCGGCCTGTCGAACTCGATGTTGATGTTGGTGCTGTTCCGGGCTTTCCAGGGATTAGGCGGTGGAGGATTGATGGTCGGCGCGCAAGCGATCATCGGTGACATCGTTCCTCCACGCGATCGCGGTAAGTACGCGGGCTTCTTTGGCGCCACCTTCGGTGCCGCAACAGTGCTCGGGCCGCTCATTGGCGGCTTGTTCGTGGAGTACCTGTCGTGGCGCTGGTGCTTCTATGTCAATATTCCCCTCGGCGCTCTCGCATTGATCGCGACCGCCATCTATCTCCCGAAATCTTCGAAGCGGGTGTCGCACACCATTGACTACTTGGGCTTCGGACTACTCGCGGTGGGGGCATCCGCTCTCATTGTGTACTTGTCTCTCGGAGGACAGTCCATCGCGTGGTTCGGCGCCGAAGGTCTGACGCTCTTGGTGGTTGGTGTCGTCCTGACGGGCGCATTTGCCGTTGCCGAGACCCGAGCCAAAGAACCCATTCTCGCTCCGCATCTTTTCAAGAATCGTGTGTTCGTCTCCGCGTCCGCAATCAGCTTCGTCGTGGGATTTGCCATGTTTGGCGCCATGACCTTTCTCCCGCTCTATATGCAGGTCGTGCGCGGCATTTCGCCAACGACGTCGGGCCTACGCCTCCTCCCGATGATGGCGGGACTGCTTGGAGCATCGATTCTGGCGGGCAACCTCGTGTCCAAGGGCTGGAAATACCGCGGCTTTCCGATTGTTGGTTCGGCCATCATGTGTGTAGGTCTCGGACTCCTGGCAACCATCACGGCAACGTCCAACCAGTACGTGATGGCGGTGTACATGTTTGTGCTGGGCTGCGGCCTCGGACTCGTGATGCAAATCCTGGTCACGGCCGTTCAAAATGCCGTCGATTTTCAAGACTTGGGAGCCGCGACCGCCGGGGCCAATTTCTTCCGTTCGATGGGAGGTTCCTTCGGCACGGCGATCTTCGGCGCACTGTTCGCCAACGTGCTGACGCACAAGTTGGACTCACAGAAGGCCGCCATTGGTGAGATCTTTAATCGCCTTGGTCTCAACCCGCCCACCGACTTTGGCACGACGTTCTCCCACGACGAACTCGTGCGGTTGCCAGCAGAAGTCGCGACGATCATTACCAACGCGATTTCCGAATCCATTCAATCGGTGTACTTGTGGGCGTTGCCCGTCTCGATTTTGGCGTTCGTTCTCTCCTTGACCCTGCCGGAGGTCAAGTTGCGAACGGCTCACCCTCAAGGCGAAGCGCTTGAACCACTTCCCGACATGATTGGGTGATGGTCGCTAGACACTCGTCAAAATCCCTTTCGTCGCCGTAGTAGGGATCAGCGAGATCGAGCTCGTGGCGATCGTCGATGTACGAGCGAATGAGGCGTATGGGGACATCCCGTTGCAATCGCTGGCGAACGTCGACGCGATGCTCGCGCGTCATGACGATGATGAGGTCTTGTTGGTCGAGGTAGGTGCCGCTCGCAAATTCCGCAAGTGAGCCCGCATCGGTGTAATCAGCCCGATCGAGCGCCGATCTTGCACGCGGATCCATCGACCGTCCCACGTGCCAATTCGCGGTCCCGGCGCTGGACACGATGACGTGCGACAAGGATTTGTCCCGCGACGTCAACGTCCGCAACACGACTTCGGCCATTGGTGAGCGACATATGTTGCCCGTGCAGATCATGCTGACGCGCACGCCACCACAACCCTACGATGGACCTCACGACGACGAGGGGAGCCCACTATGTGCGCAGCAACACCGGTGTCAAAGCGCGGCACGCAAAAGCGCGACGCGTGGATGGTCGCCACGGGACTCGCCGCGGGCCTTCTGATTTGGTTTGCGCTCGCGAATTCTGAACAGGTCGAGATCCACTTTTGGGTGGTGTCCGCGAAAGCGCCGCTGATTGTGGTGATTGTCGTCTCCGCCCTCCTCGGGGCGTTGATTCTCACTTTGTGGCGTCGTTCGCGACGGCATCCTCACTCGTCGTAGATCCTTCACCGAGAGCCGGTGTCGCCGGATCCAACGTGGCGTGAATCTGATGGGAAATCCAGTAGTAGCCCGACGCTAAAAGCACCAGGATGACGAGTCCCCAGAACGAGCCAATCCAGAACAGCACGAGTAGCACCACGCCTACGGCCACCACTACATCGCTGACGCGCATAATCGTGGAGAGCTGGTTTCGGTTCGACTGCGACCAGTCCTTCCAGTCTTTGTGGGCGACTTTTTGTGAACCGCGCGTAATGCCTCGACGGACGGCCCCGGCAGCACCGGCAATGTGGTGTCGAGTTGCGACTGCTCCCGTCGACGGTCCCGTGAACCAGCAGGCGATCAGGCCGAGGGCGCCCAGTGCCGTCAAGATCAACAGTTCTCGACCGAGATAGTGCGTGACGGCGTTCAAGACTGCCTTGGTGACATCCGCCGGCGTGGGAGACAGTGGCGTCGCTAAGGCAATGCCGATCCGGAGCAGGCCGTAGGCCACCGCGGACGAGAAGAGGATGACCAGGGATACCCGTCGAAACCCTTGACGGCGAGGCTTGGCAAGCACGACGACTAGTACCGCGAGCAAGAGCGACAAGAAGGGCAACAACCATTCCAACGTCGTCGCCAGATGGAAGTACGCCTGAGCTTGCTGTAACTCCTTTTCATTGAGCAGATTCAGCGCGAGCACACGGTCGACGTTCAACTTCTTCTTCAGGGGATCGAGGAAGGTAATGCCTTGAGCGTCGAGTTTGTCGATTGCTGAAGTGATCGCGGGCGTCACGTTGATGACAATTTTCCGCGCCTTAGAGATGTTTTGGTTCTCATCACCCGACAAGATGGCGACCGCGGTTGAGTGAGTGAATCGATTTTCCTTTTCCCACAATTTCTGGAAAGCCGTCGACTGGAGTGCAGAACCCAGCGCCTTGGCGATCGTGTCCTGGAATTGCGTCGTAATAGTGGTGGCGAGGAACGATGCAGGCCCCGGGAGGACCTTCTTGATCCGATTCTCGACGTTTAACTGCGTCACAATCGTCGACGCACCCTCTTCGGCGATGTAATTCGTGATCGTAGGATTGGTGGCCAAAGGCTGGAGGGTGGCGACCCAGCGATCAGTATTGGTGACCGTGTAAACGGCCCAAAAGCTGATGGTGCTCAGTGGCAGGATGATCGCCAGCAATCCTGCCGCGATCCGTGACCACAATGCCCGCTGCGCTTTTCCGGCCATGAAGACTCCTCGTCAATCTTTTGGGCCAGCCTAATTACGCTGTGCGCTCAATCAGGGGAGGCGGCGTGAAATCCGTCGAAGCCAGACGGTACGCTACGAGCAGGACGAGCGAGAGGAGACGTGGTGCCCTTATCTGAACGCGAGCAGCGCATCCTTGCCGAGCTCGAAGAATCGTTGTCGAAAGAAGATCCGCGCTTCGCCAAGAACGTGCGAGAGACGACCGTTTACACGCACAGCGGCCGTCGCGTGCGCTGGGGAGTGGCGGGATTTGTTCTCGGTCTCGCCATCCTTGTCCTCACCTTTTCTTGGTCGGTCATTGCCGGCCTGGCGGGCGTCATCATCATGTTCGCTTCCGCGATCCTCGTCGAGCGAAACCTGCGGCGGCTCGGTCGAGCATCGTGGTACGACATCCGCGCGCAACGCGCTGCCGACGATGCTGATGAGGAGAATGACTCGTCGCCACGTCGGGTGTGGCGACAGTGGATGGACCGACGCGAACAGCCCGAATGACTGTGAGGGCGTTGACGCCAACTTGCACCGCGCTGGCTCTGGACATTGGTGGCACCAAGATTGAGGTAGGACTCATCGACGTGCACGGCACGGTGATGGAGCGTCGACGTACGGCGACGAAAGCCGACGATCCACACCTCTTTGAGGGCGTGGTCGCGTTATTGCACGAGGTGAGTTCGGACACCCCCTTTGGAGTGCTCGGCGTGGGATGTGGCGGTCCTATGACCAAGGGCGGCGAAACGGTTTCACCACTCAATATTCCAGCGTGGCGTGAATTCGCCTTACGCGAAAAACTCTCCGATCTTTTCGACGTACCCGTCTTCGTTGACAACGACGCGAAGGCGTTGGCCCTCGGAGAAGGACTTTTTGGCGCGGCTCGAGGTGTTCCCAATTATCTCTCGATGGTGGTCTCGACCGGGGTGGGAGGCGGCATCGTCCTCGATGGTGAACTGCTTGACGGACGGGATGGGAACGCCGGGCACATTGGCCATATGACCGTCGTTCCCGACGGTCATCTCTGTGGGTGCGGCGCACGCGGGTGCCTGGAAGCCGAAGCCTCAGGAACGGCGATTGCGTCGATCACGGGAGCGCCCGCTAGTGAGGCGTCCATCGCTGTTCGTCGGCGGACGGGGGAACTCGTGGGTCACGCCGTGGTGTCTGCGGCAGCCCTCTTAGATTTTGATCGCTGTTTCGTCGCCGGATCGGTTGCGTTGGGTTTCGCTGAGGATTTTTTTGACGCCGCAAACGAAGCCGTGCGTCGTACGGCACACATTCAACACGCTCGGTCGTTGGTCATCGCACCGTCGGGGCTCGGGGCCGATGGCCCTTTGCTCGGTGCCGCAGCGGTGGGGTGGCGAGGTCTCCATCGTGGCTAAGTACTGGCCGCGTGGAATGGGCGTGCACGTTGTGCGACATCCCGGTGACGGCTTTGTAGTGGCGACGGCGGCGTGGCGCCTCCGTCGACGAGGCTGGTGGCGCACCCCGCCATTCCTGCCACTGCCCGATGATCGCTACTGGGAGTTTCGACTCGCCACCGCGACCGGCAGTTCCGATGGTGTCGTGAGCGTCGAGGAGGCAGTTGCCGCAGCGCGATGGTCGCGATCACAGTCGCGGGGGAACTAGTTTGGCCGTATCGGGCGCGTCCTCCTGCTCAATGCGACCTTCGAGCCGCTGCAGCTGGTGAGTGAGCGGCGAGCCGTTGTTCTCGTCTTGGCGGGAAGGGCAGAGCCG
>Ga0007854_10001590_pt1 | contig 14352 bp, 6 predicted proteins | sample CryBogCBH12Aug08_FD_60382 | JGI IMG/M metagenome (GOLD analysis project Ga0007854, IMG submission 60382) | Freshwater microbial communities from Crystal Bog, Wisconsin, USA - CBH12Aug08 | ecosystem: Environmental > Aquatic > Freshwater > Lake | place: Crystal Bog, Wisconsin, USA | collected...
TTTGGCGAACTAGCCCGCCCCAAAGGTGACTATGGGTTGACCGACCGCGAGCAGGAAGTTTTGAGATTGATGACCGAGGGGCTTATTAAAAAGGAAATTGCCGAGCATCTGGCGGTCACCTTTCACACGGTGGATATGCATATGCGGAACATCTACACCAAGCTTCACGTCCACAACTCCAACAGCGCCGTCGCGCTGGCGCTCAAAAACCGGCTGTTCTGACAAACCATTGGGTTGTGCCAGCGGAATATAATCTTTTATGAGCCAGCGCAAAATGTGGGGTAAAATAAATAGAGTCAGGTTGTGTTTGACTAATTTAGGTTTCAGACTTGCAGAAAAGTTCTATGTTGTTGGCATATTTGTTCTGATATGCTGTGATACGACTTCCGTTTTTTCGGCGGTTTGGTGGGACAACTTCCCACGGGTGGCGGCCGTCACCTCCTTGAGCAGCGCCCAGACTTACAGCGCAACTGCCGCCATAAACGCCGTGGCGAATGATCCCGGCTGGGGATTATGGTTCACCTATGAAAGCGATTCTGGGGTTGCCGCCTCCAATGTCTGCGCCAGCTATCAGGCTGCCGGCATTATCAGCCTCAGTTACAACGAAAGTTTTGGCCAGATGGTCGCTCCGATTGCGGAACTGAAATGGAGTCCGTCGTTGCAGCGCTGGAACTACTCCCATGATTTCTGGAACTGGCAGAATTACAGCAACGGACCGATTGTGTGGGCGGGAGCTTGGTCTTGGTTTGACAGTTTCACCAATGATTCTCCAACAAATGCCAGCGAGGCCAGCTATTTTGCGCGGCCTTACACCCGGATGCATCCCATCTACGGTGGTGGAGCCATGCTTTATCCTGATGGTATCGTTGCCACAGGGTTCATGAACAACGACACCAACGCGACCGATCCTCGCAATAGCCGCGTCTATGATGCCGGTTGCTCGAAAGACATCTATGGCAGAATAGGCGATTTGGGTTACCAATACAATGCGAGCGCCTCCGCCGCGAATCAACAACACACCGGCATGCTCTGGATTCCTGCCGACGGTAAATATTCTGGGGCTGTAAATTTGGGGCGGGACACGGCCTGTCCTTCCTGGACCAACTATACCGCCGCCGAGACGCTATCCGCCGCGCAGTTGACCGGTTCGCAGGGAAGCTGGGCAGACAACGTCGGTCCTTGGGACAGCTTTATGTCTGGCGGGCCGGTCAGTTGCGCCTTTGGGGAATGGAGCGTCGCCCTCTTTCAAAGTTACCTGACCAATCATTTTACCGCGGGTCAACTCTCAAACTGGGGGGTGCTGGCCACCAATGCGCCGCTGGCGGCAATCACCAACTTCAATGTGCGTAACTATTTATTGACGACGGCTTCCAACCAGTTCGGGCTGGCCACCACCAATCTTGGCGATGCTGCCTGGAAAAATTCCGGCTGGTTCAGCAACTCTGTCTGGAGCGCATTTAAGATTTTTCGGCGGCAGAATGGCAGCGCGGCTCTGACCAACTACGACCAAAATGTTCACATTGCCGCCGCCCAAGGCGGCCAGACGAATTTTGCGCTGTTGGCAAATGACATCAACCCGTCCAGCTTTGGCTGGGCGCGAGAAACTTTTGACCTAACCAGCACTGAATTGAGCGTGGGTTGGTCTGTCACTGCCGGTTCGCGGGGCTTCGGGCTACCACCCTTTGGCCGATTGGCGCCTCTTTATAAGGCAATGCGTGAACATGGTCGCAGCCGTTTCGTCACCGTCTGGCTCTATACCAACGGATACCCCAGCGCCTTGACCAGTCAAGGACCAGTGAATGCATTGTTTTATGAAATGCTCGCCACGCACACGCTTCCAAAAATTACTGTTGGGAGTGGTCAATTCGCCGGCACCTCGGCTATTCAAACAAATTTTCTCGCATTTGTCGCTCAACAGGCCGCACCCGCTTTCGCCAACCGGATGCCGGTTGAGGAAGTGGGACTCTATCTTTCGACATCTTCAATTCTTGCCACCGCATTACCAGGGGATGCTGAAAATTTTTCGGCACAGAATCACCAATACGCCATCTGGGGCTGGGGCACAGCCTTGAGTGAACTGCATTATCAATATCGCATTGTGCCGGAGTGGAAGCTGACCACCAATCTGCTACAAACCCTCAAGGTTCTGATTATTCCAAACGCCAATGTGTTTGATCCAGCCGATGTGCCCACGCTTCAAAATTGGGTGGCCACCGGTGGCTGCCTCATAGTCACAGGCAACAGCGGCGTCCAGTTGGGCGAAGCTGGCAATTTTAATCTGACCAACAATCTGGTGTTGGCACCGCTGACAGGCGTCAGCGTTACCAATGTCAGCCTCTGGCCGTCGGCGAAAACTAATTTTTTGGGTGCGGGCGCGGTCTGGTTCATGAGCAACAATGTTGGTCTGACTTACTACAACACCAACGCTACCGGCCGAGGGGTGCAGCGATCCATATTTGCGTCAGCGCTTTCCAATGCATTTGCCTTTCTCAATGTTCCTCCGGTGCTCGCATCGAGCAACGCGCCGGTGACAGTGGGGTTGACCCTTTATCAGGATGCGGCGGCGCTCAAGACGTTTGTGGATTTGAACAATTTCAATGTGGACACCAACACTTTTGTCACAACAAACACGCCGATGGTGAATGTGAATGTCGCCCGCCCGGCTTGGCTGACGAATGGCATGAGTGCCACGGCTACGATTGTTTCACCCGATGGCCCTTTGACCGTGACAAATCTGACGGTGGATGCCAGCCGAGTGTATTTTCAGTTGCCGTCGGTCACAAATTATTTGAGCGTCATTTTGCAGCCAGCCACCAATCATCCGCCGGTTGCAGTGAGTTTTGAATTGGCAGTAGTGACAGGGACGAGCGTGGGTTTTAATATTATCAACGGGAAGTATGCGCCAAGTGATGTGGACGGAGATACGTTGACGGTGACCGCAGTGGGAACTCCGGGGATCAGCGGGAACACGTTCACTACCGATGGCACCAATGTGATTTACACCGCAGTTTCATCGAGCACGAGGACGGACGTGGTGAGCTACACGGTTGGGGATGGGAATGGGGGGGCGGACACGAAGTATGTGACGAATAATGTGACGGCGAACAGCAATGGTTCTTACAACCTGATTTATGAGTGTGCAAATCAGGGGAACGGGATGGCGATCATCAGCTATGCCGGAATACCGGGCTACAATTATGCGCTGGAAACAACGGCTCAATTGCCAGCGACGAACTGGACGCCGGTGGCAACAAACCCGGCGGACAGTAATGGGAAGTTGTCCTTCACGTTCAGCGCCAGTGTGGGACAGGGCTATTTCCGCGTGCGCGCAGCAGGCTCTTCCACGCCTTGAAACTTTTTAAAACTTTATGAAATTACTGATTGGCTTAACTCTCTGTTTTGGCGTGGCAATGTTGCCGGCCTTTGGCGGCCCGCCGCCGACGGCGTATGCTCCGCTGCCTCTGGGCGCGGTGGAGCCGAGGGGCTGGATTCGCGCGCAGATGACGAACGACGCGGTCAGCGGCATGGCCGGGCATTTTATCGAGCTGCGCCCGCAGTTTGGCAGCCGGTCGTGGCTCGTGAAGGACGGCAGTTTGGCGGCGGGCGAAATGGGCGGCAACTGGCTGGACGGCTACATTCGCATGGCGTATCTCACGGGTAATCCGGTCGCAAAAAAACGCGCGGATGATTTTGTCCACGATTTGCTGTCGGCGCGCGGCGCGGACGGTTACATCGGAAATCTCAAGCCAGCCAATCGTTTTAACAGCCGGATGACCGGGGAACTGTGGATGCAAAGCCGGATTTACGTCGCGCTGCTGGCCTACTACGAATTCACACACGACAAAAAAATTCTCGATGCGGTGATTGCCGCGACCAAATTAACCATGTCGAAATATGGCGCGAACAATAGTCCGTTTCACCTGACCGACGAGGAGCGGGCGATGGAAAAGAAAGGTCATCCGCGCACTGTGAACGGCCATTCCCTGATGTTCGTGGACGTGCTCGAATGGCTGTATCGTCTGACCGGCGACCGTGCGTATCTTTCGTTCGCCGCATTTCTCTACAATGATTTTTCCAGCTCGCCTGATGTGGAGGAAAAAGACCTTCAGCTCTACAGCGTGCTGAATCCCAAGTATCCGTATTTCTGGCACGGCGTCCACACGGTCGAGCATCTCCGCGTGCCGCTTTTTCTCGCGTATGCCGATGGCAGTGCGCCGTATCCGCAGGCGGCTGAAAATGCTTTTGTCAAAGTGCAAAAACACATTACGCCAAGCGGCTCCTGCGCGTGCGACGAGGGCGTGATGAACCATCTGCCGCTGGCGGATCAATCGTATGAGTATTGCACCACCACGGAACTGGCCACGAGTCTGGAATCCGCGTTGCAGAAAACCGGGCGGATGCAGTTCGGCGACATGGTCGAGCGCGCCGTTTTCAATGCCGGTCAGGGCGCGCGCACGCCGGACGGCAAATGCGTGGCATACCTTTCCTCGGCCACGTTGCCGGAGGCGTTGGAAGATCACGACATTCCGTATGCGGGAAAAAAACGCCACAAACTTTCTCCCGCGCACGACGTTGGCGGCGCGTGCTGTTCGGCCAATTCGGTGAAGCTCATGCCATATTACACCAGCGCGATGTGGATGAAATCAGCCAATAACGACGGCCTTGCGGCGCTGCTGTTCGGCCCGTCAAAAGTCCACGCCGTTTTGAAAAACGTGCCGGTGACGATTGATGAAAATACGTCGTATCCATTTTCCGACAACATCACCTTCACCGTTTCTCCCGCGCAGCCGGTGAATTTTCCGCTGACCATCCGCATTCCCGGTTGGTCGGGCAACGTCCTCGTGACTGTGGCCGGTGCGACGGTGACCAGCGGCGACGGCATTCGCACAATTACGAAAACGTGGCAGGCGGGCGACAAGGTCACGGTCAGTTTTGAAAATCCGATTACAACCAACAGCGTTCCGAACGCCGAAGTTTCCATCAATCGCGGGCCGCTGCTGTATGTCTATTCATGGCCGTCCAAGCTCGTCAAATTGGATTCGCAAAAATTCAACGTCCCCGGCTTTGAGGAATACAACATCGTCCCCAACGTCGCCTACAACACCTCCGGTCTGTATGTGGATTGCGCTGCAAAGGATTTTGGATTTTCCCTCAAGCACACCGTGAAGGGCGACAATCTTTTTCCGTGGGCCAGTCCGCCGCTCGAACTCGTTGGCACGATGCGGACTTACAACCACAATGAAAAATTTCGCAAGGAAGTCACGCTCGTTCCGATGGGCTCAACGCTGTTGCGGTTCGCCAGTTTTCCCGTCTGGCCGTTTGACGAAGAGTATTTTCAAACGCACGGCGAAACCGCGCCGCGATGAACCAGCGCGAGCATCCCCAACAACCGGCATCAACCTGCATCTACAGTATTATTATGAACCACAAAACATTTGTCCTTCTTGGCATCGTGGCATTGATGATTGTCAGCGTCGCCAGCGCCGAACCCGTCGAGAAATATCCAGGCATGGCGAAAGTGATGGCGCACATTCGGGTAGCATTTCCGCAGACCATCAAGGAGCAAAAGGAAGACCGCAACGGCAGCATCGCCGTGCCGTATCCCTACACCGCGCCGTGCGCGAAGGACACCTTTCAGAACCTGTTCTATTGGGACACCTGCTTCATGGATCTGGGATTGCTGCGCATCGGAATGCAGGCGCAGGCGAAGAACAACACCGACGACCTGTTGTCGCTTGTGGACAAACTCGGTTATGTGCCGAACGCCAACCGCTGGGCGATGACGAACCGTTCGCAGCCACCCTTGCTCGCGTGGATGGTGCGCGACATTTTTGCTGCCACCGGCGACCGCGAATGGCTCAAGGGCGCCTACGCCACGCTCACGAAGGAATATAATTTTTGGATGACCCAACGGATGACGCCGTGCGGCCTCAACCGCCATTTCAATTCGGCGAAGGAAAAAGATTTGACGGGCTTCTACAATTTTCTTGCCAAAGAACGGTTCAAGGGACTCGCCCTCACGAACAAGGCGGACAAGCTGGCGTTCAGCAGCCATTCCTTGAGCGAGGCGGAAACCGGCTGGGATTTCACGCCGCGCTTCGACCGGCGCTGCGAGGATTTCTGTCCGGTGGATTTGAACGCCAATCTTTATCTCTACGAAACCATTCTGGCTGATTTCAGCAAAACGCTGAAGAACGGCGAGGAGTCCGCGTGGCTGGAGATAGCTGCGAAGCGCAAGCAACTGATGCAGGAATTGCTCTGGAACGCCGCCGTCGGCTGCTACACGGATTACGATTTTGCGAACCAGAAAAAATCCGACGTGGTGAGCTGCGCGGCTTTGTATCCGTTGATGGCCGGCCTCGCCACGCCGGAACAGGCGGAGAAAACGGTCAAAAAAATGCGCGCGGTTTTGGAATGCGATCACGGTCTGGTCGCCGGTGAGAAGCGTTCGTGGCCGTTTGTTTACCAGTGGGATTATCCGAACGGCTGGCCGCCGTTGCAGTGCATCGCGATTCAAGCGTTGGATCGTTACGGCTTCAAGGCCGACGCGCGGCGAATCGCCGAAAAATATGTGCGCACGGTGATTGCGAACTACGAAAAGACCGGCGACCTGTGGGAAAAATATAATGTTGTCACCGGCACGACGGAAGTGGTGGACGAATATAAAATGCCGCGCATGGTTGGTTGGACGGCGGGCACGTTTGTGTTTGCCGCCGATTATCTGGGTGAAAGCTGTGGCGTAAATGGTTTGAACATAAAATGAAATTCCTAAAAACGTAATCAGATAAAAATATGAAACTTGTCCAATCCTTGGTTTACCTATTGATGGCGCACTTATTAATGCCCGCCATCTCAAGTTACGGGTCTGTATCCGATATGCCGAATATCGGAATGGAATCCAGTTCCGCTGGTATTTCCCCCGTGCGACAGATGTTCTCACTGGACAACGACTGGTCTTTCGCGCTTGGTAAAGTCGGCGATGTTGGGAAGAAGTTTTATCTGCTAAAGTCAGCTAAAGGGTTCAACGCGTTTTCAAACTTTAACAATATTAAGGCGGTTACGGTGCGGCTGCCACATGACTGGGTTGTGGATTTGTCGCCAGTCAAGAACGCGCCGGGTGGCGCGGCTTTCAAACCGGTTGGCGATGGCTTTCCGGATACCACGATTGGTTGGTATTGGCGCAAGCTGGGCATCCCCGCTGCTTGGGCCGGCAAGAGAGTCTGGTTGGAATTTAATGGTGTTTTTCGTGACGCCAAAGTCTGGGTGAACAGCTATTACTTGGGCGACCATGAATCCGGTTACACCTCATTTCGGTATGACATTACTGACTTAATTGAATTTGGCGGGCAGAACGGAGTGGTGGTGCGGGCGGATGCCTCCCAACGCGAAGGCTGGTGGTATGAAGGAGCGGGAATCAACCGATCCGTGAGATTGGTGGTCACTGACCCGGTGGCCGTCGCGCCCGATGGAATTTTTGTCCACACCGAATTTGCCGGGAATGTTCCGCAAAAAGAAGCCGTGGTGAAAGCTGATGTCCAGGTGCGCAATGATGATTTTGAACCACGCGAAATCACGGCGCGCTGTGAAGTTTTGGATGCCAATGGCAAAACAGTCGCGGTGGCGACGACTCCGCCGACGCAGATTTCCGCCCGCCACCAGGCCACGATCGCGGTTTCCATATCCGTGACCAACGTCGCGTTGTGGTCGCCTGACGCGCCGTCGCTTTACACGCTGCGCACCCGGATTCAATCTTCAGGCCATGCGGTGGATGAAGTTCAAACGCGGTTTGGTTTTCGCACCATCGCCTTTGATCCTCAAAGAGGATTCCTGCTCAACGGCCAGCCGACCTTGCTGAAGGGCGTGTGTCTGCATCCCGATTTTCCGACGGTCGGCACGGCCATGACCCGCAGCTTGCATGATTATCGCCTCGATGTGCTCAAGGGTTTCGGCGTGAACGCTATTCGGATGTCGCATAATCCAGCAGACCCGGCGTTGATGGATGCGTGCGATGAAAAGGGTTTTCTTGTCATGGCTGAAACCCGTGCGTTCGGCAGCACTCCTTTTGCGCTGGAGCAATTGCGTGACTTGATTGTGCGGGATCGCAATCATCCTTCTATCATCATTTGGTCCACCGGCAACGAGGAGAATGACCAGAACCAGCCGATTGCAAAACGCATGACCAAGACGGTGGTTGCTTTGGCGCACGAGCTTGATCCAACGCGGCTCACGACTTATGCCAACATGCGCAGCACTGTCCGCGATGGTGTGAACGGTGAGATTGACGTTCACGGTTGGAACTATGGCACTTTGGAACAATGGCAGAAGTATCATCAAAATTATCCGCAGCAACCGACGGTTATCACGGAATTCACTTCCAGTTCTGGCACTCGTGGTGTTTACAATCTTGATCCAAGCTGGCTGCATGGGAAAAATTACTCAGTGAGATCCTCCTATAACAAAGCCCCGTTCTGGAGCAATATCACCGACAACCCTTGGCTCTCCGGCTATTTTGTCTGGACGGGATTTGATTACGCCGGTGAGGCGGATCAAAGCTGGTGGCCGGTGATCAACAGCAGTTTTGGCATCGTGGATCGCTGCGGCTTTTGGAAGGACATGACTTATTACTACCAGTCCGTCTGGACTGCGCAACCGGTGCTGCATCTGCTGCCACATTGGAATTGGGCCAGATCGGAAGGTAAAAAAATCCGGGTGGTGGCCACCACCAACCTCAAAGAAGTGGAGCTGTTTCTCAATGGCCGTTCTCTGGGACGCAAGCCGAGGCTGGAAGGCGGATTTGGCAAAGGCGGCGACAAGGATGGTGTGGAATGGGAAGTCCCATACGAACCGGGCACGCTGGAAGCCCGCGGTTACACTTACGGCAAGCTGATTTGCACGGATAAAGTGGAGACCACCGGCGCACCGGCGGCGTTGCGGCTCACGGTCACACGATCTGCCATGCCGGCCAACTATGGCGAGTATTCCATGGTGAAGGTTGCCGTGGTTGACGCGCAAGGCCGGCTGATCCCGACCGCCACCAATCAGGTTGCTTTTGTCGTGAGTGGTCCGGGGACATTATCCGGAGTCAGCAGCGGCGACCCCAGCAGCCATGAGCCGGAACATTCCGCGCAAGGCAGCGCTTTCAATGGTTTGCTGATGGCCGTCGTGCAAGCCCAGACGACGAGCGGCAACATCAAGGTCGTGGCCCAATCGCCCGGCTTGGAATCGCAGGAAGCGGCCATCAAAACTATTTCTGCTCCGCGTATTTCTGAATTGCCTTTGACTTTAGAAGCCAACCCAGCCAGTCAAAATTTTTAACTGTCATTATCTACAATTTATAACAACCACTTTTACTAAAATGAAACCAACGCAACTTTTCCAACTCGCGACGATTTGTATTTTACTGCCAATGCTACCAGCATCCGGCGAAGGGCAGAATTCTGTTTTAGAAGGAACTCCACCCGCTTCAGCACTTTACCGTAATTCTTCAGCGCCGGTGGAGCAGCGCATCAACGACTTGCTTGGCCGGATGACTCTTGCTGAAAAAATCGGCCAATTGTGTCTGGCGCAATCGATAGTCGAAAATATGACGGATGAGCGGAGAAAAATGATTGCGACCCGGAACGATGATTTCATTCGCCGGGAAGCTGTCGGCGCATTTCTGGATAACCACACGCCTAGCGGAAATGTCGAGATTCGCAATCAGTTGCAAAAAGTTGCTTTGGAAAAAACCCGGCTGGGCGTCCCGCTGATTTTCGGGTTTGACGCCATTCATGGTTTTCGGACGGGTTTTCCTATTCCGCTTGGCCAGGCGTCGGCTTGGGAGCCGGATTTATTTGAGCGAACCATGTCCGCGTGCGCGTTTGAAACTTCCGCCGCCGGCATGAATTGGGCGTTTTCGCCGATGGTGGATCTCGTGCGCGACCCGCGCTGGGGCAGAGTGGCCGAGAGTTTTGGCGAAGACCCCTTTTTGGGTCAGCTTTATGCCGCCGCCTCGGTGAAGGGATTGCAAGGTTCGACACCGGGAAATCCCCGGCATGTGGCGGCCTGTCTGAAACATTTTGTCGGCTATGGCGCTGCCGAAGGCGGACGCGATTACAACACGACTGACATTTCCGAATACGCGCTCCGCAATTTTTATCTGCCGGCCTTCAAGGCGGGCGTGGACGCGGGGGCGCTGACGCTCATGAGCGGCTTCAACTGTCTTTCGGGCGTGCCGACTTCCGCGAACCATCACACGCTCACCGACATTCTTCGGAGCGAATGGGGCTTCGCCGGTTTCGTGGTGAGCGACTGGGATTCGGTGTCGCATCTCAAGGCGCACGGCATCGCCGCCGACAACGCGCAATGCGCCCGCCTTGCCGTCACGGCGGGCGTGGACATGGAAATGAATTGCGTCAATTATTCGACGACGCTGGAGCCGCAGGTCAAAGCGAACCAGGTGTCGCTGGCCGTGATTGATGAAGCTGTCCGCCGGGTGTTGCGCGTGAAATTTCAACTCGGCCTTTTTGAACATCCCTACACCGATCCGGAATGGCAGAAGGAAAGTTATCTTCTCCCCGCCTCATTGTCCCTCGCCAGGGAAGCAGCGCAAAAATCCTGTGTGTTACTGAAAAATGAACGGAACATTCTGCCATTGAATCGCAACAGCCTGAAGATCGCGCTGATTGGCCCTCTGGCCAAAGCTCAAATGGACTTGCTCGGATGTTGGCACGGCCATGCCAAATCGCCGGACGTGGTATCTCTGGAGCAAGGAATCATCGCCAAGCTGGGCACGAATTCGACCGTGCAAACCGCCTATGGCTGCGACCTGATCACGGAGGTAGCCACCACGACCTTGAATGACGCGACCGTCGTTGTGGACAAGTCGGTGAAGCGGCTCGGCAAAGACAACGAAGAAATCACCAAGGCCGTCAAGCTGGCTGCGGAGGCTGACCTTGTGGTGCTGGCGCTTGGTGAACCGTGGAATTGGTGCGGTGAAAACGCCAGTCGCGCCCAACTCGGCCTTCCAGGACGGCAGCAGGCGCTGTTCGATGCAGTTGCTTCAACTGGCAAGCCGGTGGTGGTGGTTCTTTTTAATGGGCGGCCGCTCGCCATTCCTGAAGTCTTGCAAAAAGCTTCGGCGGTTCTCGAAGCCTGGCAACCCGGTGCGCAAGGTGGCAATGCCGTTGCCGATATTCTCTTTGGCGATGTGAGTCCATCGGGCCGCCTGACAATGACTTTTCCCCGTGCTGTTGGACAGGTGCCGATCTACTACAATCATCTGAACACGGGCATGCCCGGCGGAAAGAAAGTCAAATACAAGGATTATCCTTCCGACCCGTTGTTTCCATTTGGATTCGGGCTGACCTACGGCGAGGTCGAATATGGCGATGTGTCATTGAATGCTCCGACGATGACCCGTGAAGGATGGATTGAGGCCGCGACCGAAGTTCAGAACAAAGGCAGTCGGGCAATTGATGAAGTGGTTCAACTTTATATTCAGCAGGAAGTCGCCTCCAGAGCCAGACCGGTTCGCGAATTGAAAGGATTCCAGAAAATCCACCTCGCGCCCGGGGAAAAGAAGCGTGTCGTGTTCAAAATAGCCGCCGGCCAACTCTCCTTCCTCGACGAATCTGGAAAAGTGTTATTGGAATCGGGGAGCTTCAACGTCTGGATTGCTCCGAATGCCTTGGCCGGCAAATCTGTCAGCTTTGATTTGAAGGATTGAAAACTACTGTGCTGGTAAAACCAAGCACAGGGAAATAAACATATGTATTATGGTATTATACTCCATCGCCTAATCGTCATCATAACCTAAGTCTCTACCGCGTTTGCGGTCGCAGCGGCTTGAAATTGCCAGCCATCTCGCTTGGTCTGTGGCACAATTTCGGCCATGTGGATACCTACGAAAATTCGCGCACCCTCGTGCTGGGAGCTTTCGATTTAGGTATCACGCATTTTGATCTCGCCAACAACTACGGCCCACCGCCCGGCGCGGCGGAGGAGAACTTTGGCCGGATACTCCGCGATGATCTTGCCCCCTTTCGCGACGAGATCATCATTTCTACTAAAGCCGGTTATACGATGTGGTCTGGCCCTTATGGTGATTGGGGTTCGCGTAAATATCTACTCTCTTCGCTCGACCAGAGCTTGCGTCGGATAGGAGTAGGCTACGTTGACATTTTTTCAATACGGGTTCTTGGAGCAATTCATCCAGATCCGACATCAGGCCTTCGAGGGATTCAGGGATGGATTGTTCCAACAGGCCAAAGGCCACTCCTTGATTGGAGTGGCCTTTGTTGTTTGGCTGGCTTTGCTCAAAAATCTCTACTAAGCGTCACTGCGGTCGCCCTGTCAAGAAGGTCTCCGGTGCCATATATCGTCCCATTGCCGACAAAGCTCTGGTAGGCATTTGTGTCCCCAAAGGGGTATCGTTATTTTCCGAGAATAGTGGCGTCCAAAATCTCAAACCTCACGGCTTGAAATCGGCGGGGCAGCGCACACTGTTGCCAGCCACTGGCCAGATGATGTTCCAGTTGCCGACGTTCGGTGGCGATGAGTTTCTTGAATTTAACTTCCGATATCACCGCGCATCCGGATTCATCCCGAACGTAATCAAACTCCACGTTGGCTTCCCAATAGCGGGCGGCGTCTGGATGTTGCTGCCGGCAAAAATCCTCAAACACGGTCGAAGCATGATCGTGGATTAACTTCTCCCGTTCCGCCCGGCTGTAGGTTTGCCAGCGCGTCCGATGGGGGGAATAGACTTGAAACCAGAATCGCAACGCCGGGTCTTGAATGCGATAACGCGATTTTTTCGTCGAACGCAGGCTTTCGCCAAACGGAATCTCCCGCGCCAGAATCGAGGCGTCGAGCAGTTGTTGAAAGGTGCGGCCCAGATTGGTCTGCGCCGTGCCGAGGCGCGCGGCGATCTCCGAAGGTTTCTCCGCCCCGCGCCCCACGGCCTCCAAGACCGACAGGGCGGTCATGCCGGCGATGTTCTCGTCCCGTAGAATGCGCAACGGCTCATCTTCCAGAAAGGCCGACCGGCCAAAAAACAGTTCGTCGGCCAGATTCAATGCCGAGGCCTTGGGTTCAACGAATTCCCAATATTTTGGAATGCCCCCGACCAGCGCGAAGCGGGTAAAGGACTCCATATCACTTGGCTTGATGCCGCACGCCTTGCAAAAAACCCAGTAGCTCATAGGTTCAACGTGGATCAGTTTGCGGGCGCGTTGATATAGCGGGGCGGCTCGGTTCAAGAAGCAATCATTCATTGCGCTGGCACTGGAACCCGCCAGAACCAACGTGAAAGATTTGGGCCGCTGATGATCCAGCCAGCGTTGCAACACGCTGGGCAGCGAAGGATCAGAGGCGACCAGATATGGAAATTCATCCAGACACAAGATGGAATGTCCCTTCTGCAAACTGAACAACTCCAATAGTTCCATCCAGTTCTTGGGGTTAATGTTTGTTTTCAACGCCGGGCCAATATCCCGCATCACCTGCTCGATTTGGATGGCGGCAGCGGCTTCAATCGCCTGACTGTAAAGCCCGTTCCGGGGCTTGAGCCAGTGAGTCAGCAGGCGCGTTTTGCCGACCCGGCGACGGCCAAACACCACCAGCAACCCGCCGGCTTTGGTGGCGGCATCCAGTTCCTTTAATTCATCAGCACGGTTCGTAAACAGTAGATCCATGCCGGGAACCTGACATTACACATTATGAGTGTCAAACATTATGTTTGAAGAACATCATGTTGCAGCGGGGACACTGTGATGCGCTTTTCAGCCAATGGCTCGCGCCCGCTTCGTCTTTCGCATAAATCTTCCGGCTCACCAGATCGCTGATGTCGCGCAACGCGGTGTCCTGCGAACTCTTCGTCAGCTTCGCCCATTTCGGGCTGGTCAGCTTACCTTCGAAGCCGTCGAGCAGGCGGTTGATCGCTTTGCGCTGCCGTTCGTTGAACGACTCGCATACGTGGGCTTTCCAGAGTTCCGGTCTGCCCCGGTTGAGATTTGGACAGTTTAAAAGGCCTGAATACCCTTATGCAAATGAACCAAAGTCCAACTGTTAAAAACGGTTGCTAGCGCCGCGTTTCCACCGAGCAGAAGCTCGACATCCTTCAGCAGTGGCAGGCCGGCACGCCGGTCCTCGAGTTGTGCCGCACCCATAGTTTGAAGGCCAACGCCATCTTACCGCTGGAAGAAACAACTTGATCATGGCTTGCGCGACCATGGCGAACTTGTCCCTAAAAGCCGTTTGTTGCCGCTCCAACGCAAGATTGACGAACTCGAACGCGCCTTGGGTCGCCATGCGCTGGAGGTGGACATGTTAAAAAAGTTCAGACGCTACTTACTGGCTAGACTTCGTGTC
>Ga0007854_10001591_pt1 | contig 14348 bp, 15 predicted proteins | sample CryBogCBH12Aug08_FD_60382 | JGI IMG/M metagenome (GOLD analysis project Ga0007854, IMG submission 60382) | Freshwater microbial communities from Crystal Bog, Wisconsin, USA - CBH12Aug08 | ecosystem: Environmental > Aquatic > Freshwater > Lake | place: Crystal Bog, Wisconsin, USA | collected...
CTATGGTGTGGCCCCTGAGGGAGCCAGCCAGCGGATTTTCAATATGTTTGATGCAATACCCCTGCCTATGCTGGGCGGTCTGGCTGCCGTGGCCGTTCTTGCCGGATTCGTGGATTCGATCGCGGGGGGTGGCGGATTGCTATGTGTTCCGGCTCTGCTTGCCGCCGGGCTGAGCCCAGCCCAAACCTTGGCCACCAATAAGCTGCAGGGAAGCTTCGGCACTTTTTCAGCCAGCCTTAAATTTGTACGAGCTGGCCAAGTCGATCTGCGTCGCTTTGTCCCAGCCATCGCCACCACCTTTTTGGGGGCCGCTGCCGGCAGTTTGGTGGTTCAGGTCATAGACCCCTCTTTTCTCAAAGAGATTCTCCCCTTCCTGTTGTTGACGATCGCTCTTTATGTGCTGGTCAGCCCGCAACTTGGCGACCGCGACCAGCATCAGCGCCTGTCGCTCGGCGCGTTTTCGCTGACGCTGGCTCCCTTGCTGGGCTTTTATGATGGCTTTTTCGGCCCCGGCATGGGATCGCTGCTGGCCGTCGCTTTGGTTACGCTGCTGGGTCAAAGCCTGACCAAGGCGACCGCCCATAGCAAGGTCCTGAATTTCACCAGCAATGCCACATCGGTGGGTTTCTTTTTGCTGGGTGGCCAGATTGTCTGGACGATCGGCCTGACCATGGCGGTTGGACAATTCATCGGCGCCCGCCTTGGCTCGCAGCTGGTGCTGAGCAAAGGCGCTAAAATAATCAAACCCTGCCTGGTTATGGCCTGTCTGGCCATCACCACCAAAATTGTACTGGCGGATCCAACCAATCCGCTGCATCGCGCCATCGTCTCGCTTTGGCCAAATTAATAATTTTTTTTCGCTAGCTGTGACGGCGCGCACCGACAGAACCCAAAAAAGCTGCTTCTCTCATCCCGCCAATCCTCAGATTGGGTCAATGGAGATTTAAATGAAGCACCTTCCTCGCGCCTCGGAACGAAGCGGTCGAACAGCGCGCAAGGCAGCCGCCAAGCGCGGTCGCCCCAGCGTCGATTTCGACAAGCCGGTTCCCGCTTTTGAACGCGAACAAGGAAAAGCGCTGACCGCAATGCGTCCTATTTTAACCCGCTTTATTTATCGTTTACCTTGACGGATCGGCCTGTCGGCATGGCATAGTTCGGCCGATGAATGATGCCCTTGTCTTTGACCGCCTGCAGGTCCGCCGCCAACGTGACCGCGCCGCCGCGCACCTGGCCCGGCACGACTTCCTGATTGGCGAATCGGCTCTGCGTCTGGCGGATCGGTTGCTGGATACGACGCGGCGCTTTCCTTTGGCCCTCGATCTCGGTTGCCGTGGTGGCTCGCTCTGGACCGCACTCGAACCAACGGGGCGCCTTGATCAACTGATACAATGCGATCTTTCGCCTTTAATGGCCAAACAGGCCGGCAAGGCTCAACCAAGTCTGGCCGGTGATGAAGAGGCGCTGCCTTTCAAAACGCAATGTTTTGATCTGGTGATAAGCAATTTATCCCTGCATTGGGTCAATGACCTTCCTGGAACCTTGCTGCAAATTCGCCAGATTCTGAAGGAGGACGGGCTTTTCATCGGTTCTATGTTGGGAGGCAACACGCTTTGGCAATTGCGCCAATGCCTGATGGAGGCCGAAATGGCCGAGGAAGGCGGTGTCGGCCCAAGAGTCTCGCCGTTCGTTGATCTTCGTGATGCCGGAGCGCTGCTGCAACGGGCCGGCTTTGCTTTGCCGGTGGTCGATACGGAAACCATTACCGTCACTTATACGGATCCTCTGCGGCTATTGGCCGATTTGCGCGGCATGGGAGAAACCAACGCGGTGCACAGCCGGCGCAAATCCTTCACCCGCCGCTCCACCTTGGCGCGGGCCATAGCGCTTTATCAGCAGCAATTCCAGGACCAGGAGGGCCGCCTTCCGGCAACCTTCCAGATCATCACCATGACGGCATGGCGTCCCCATCCCTCGCAGCCAAAGCCCCTGGCCCCGGGAAGCGGCAAGATCTCATTGGGTGAAGCCCTGGATGCAATCGACCCGCCGGGCAGCCTTAGCGAACATTGATTGAACCGGATTGAATTATGAGGAAACACCGACCTATGCTAAACCGCGCTCCTTCGAAAGCGCAGAACAAGCCCGCGGAAGCCAGAAGGTCATGGAACAGAACGAATTGAAACGTGAAGCCGCAAGCATTCCGCTGCACGGTCCCGATGATTTTGCCGGAATGCGGAGGGCGGGTCGACTGGCCGCAGAATGTCTGGATTTTATTACGCCCTATGTCGTCCCAGGCGTTACCACAGGCGAGTTGGATCGTCTTTGCCACGACTTCACTCTGGCCGCCGGTGCTATTCCGGCCCCTCTGAATTACCGTGGTTTCCCGCGTTCCATCTGCACTTCGGTGAACCATGTGGTCTGCCATGGCATCCCGGGTGACAAGGTTCTGCTTAATGGCGATATCGTCAATATCGATGTCACGCCGATTGTCGACGGATGGCATGGCGATGCCAGCCGGATGTATTTCGTCGGCCAGGTCGGCCTTAAAGCCCGTAAATTATGTGACGTCACCTACGAATCCCTGATGCGGGCCATTGCCCTTATCCGCCCAGGGGTCACGCTGGGCGATCTTGGCCATGCCATCCAAAGCCATGTCGAATCCCATCGCTTTTCAGTCGTACGCGATTTTTGTGGACATGGTCTCGGTCGGATTTTTCACGAGCCACCCAATATCATGCATTTTGGCCGCCCCGGGGAAGGTCTGGTGCTGGCCGAGGGGATGTTTTTTACTATTGAGCCGATGGTCAATGCCGGACGCTATGAAACAAAAATCCTTGCCGATGGATGGACCGCTGTAACCAAAGATAAAAGTCTGTCGGCCCAATTTGAGCATTCCATCGGGGTCACTGCCGACGGCTGCGAAATTTTTACTCTGTCGCCAACAGGGCTTCATCAGCCGCCTTATGATGTCTCCCGCTGATCCAGACCAAACACCTCATTTCCACGGCCATCGCCAGCGTCTGCGCCAAAGATTCCTTGAGGGCGGCGCTGACGCCCTTCCTGATTACGAATTGCTGGAATTACTGCTTTTTTTGGCCATCCCGCAGAAAGACGTCAAACCTTTGGCCAAGATGCTCCTGGCCCGCTTTGGCGGATTTGTTGGGGTCATAACCGCCGAGGTCAGCCAACTGACCCAGCTTACCGGAATCAAAGAAAACACGGCCGCAGCAATTAAAATCGTTGCCGCCACCGCCGAGCGCCTGACAAGGCGGGCCGTCAGTGATCAGCCGGTTCTGTCTTCCTGGGATAAAGTCATCGATTACTGCCATGTCCGCATGGCGCATCTGCCTCGCGAACAGTTGCATCTGCTTTTCCTCGATGCCCGGCATGTCCTGATCGCGGATGAAGCCCAGCAAAAGGGGACCATTGATCAAGCGCCGGTTTATCCCCGCGAAGTGGTAAAAAGAGCACTTGAGCTGAATGCCTGTGCGATCATCCTTGTGCATAATCATCCTTCCGGCGACCCATCGCCCAGTCGGGCTGATATCACTATGACCCGTAAAATCGATGAAGCCGCGAAAGCAGTCGGGATTGCACTGCACGATCATTTAGTAATCGGACGAAGCGGCCATGCCAGCTTTCGTGCCCTTGGCTTATTGACCTGACATTGAATAACCATTGCGCCAAAAATAACTCGCTCCTATCCTTTTCTTCGTGAATGAAACCTATTTAAACATTGTCCATCTGGTTGAAAGACTGCACCGTCATTTCCTTGACGTGCTGAGGGCTGAGCTGCGGGAATTGAATATCGACGACATCAATGCCGTCCAGGCCCTGCTCCTTTACAATATCGGCGAGAATGAAGTGGTTATCCGCGATTTGAAAGATCGCGGCTATTATCACGGCTCGAATGTTTCCTACAATATCAAGAAGTTAACAGAATTCGACTATCTGCAGCAGGAGCGCTCGACCCATGACAAGCGCTCGATCCGGCTAAAACTTACGGAAAAAGGCATGCGGCTCTGCAATGCCATCCGTGAATTACAGGCGCATCTTTCCGGAAAGCTCGATAGCCGAGCAGAAATGGAAGCCGAGCTGAAAAATGCCGGGCAGGCCATGCATCGGCTGGAACGCCTGTGGAGCGATTTCATCCGCTACGGACGGGATTAGACAGGCATCGTCCCTGGCGTCAGCATGGCGCCCCTCAAAAAAATGCTGCACTGCACAAAAAACTGTTTGCCAACGCAATAACATCCTGTATGTTGATTATATTGCAGTGCAGCAATTGCCATACCGGGATTGCCGCACATCCTAGCTCTCGAATGAGGAGGCCACTATGACTGTTAAGAATTTCTCTGATATCGCTGTCATCAGCAAAGACAATGTTGACGCTCTGGTTAAAAGCGGAACCGCATTTTTCGATGGTTTCAAGGTCCTTGGCGCTGCTTACGCGACGCTGACCAAGACTTCAATTGATCGCGCCAGCGAAGCCGTTAAAACGCTGACCACCGTTAAGACCGTCAATGAGTTGCGGGATTTGTCCATCAGCTTGACCAAAAGCAATGTGGAATTGGCTCTTGTCGAAGGTCGCAAATTGCAGAGCCTGATCAAGACCGTCGTGGAAGACAGCGCCGCCCCCTTAGCGGCACGCGTGAAGGTCGCCACCGGCTTGTCCAAAGCCGCCTGACACCGAGTCCAGGGCATCTGAGCGCCCCGGTTAGGGCCTCAGATGCCGTTACTCGTTTAGTCCCAATAAAAAGTCGTAAAGCCACCCACCGGCTCCCGTTCCGTGCGCATCTTATTCTCTGGCGCCTCTGGATCCTCATAGCCGATCGAAACCCCACAGGCGATAATCTGATCGTCCGGAATGCCAAGTTCCGGATGAATGATGGCATGATATTTTGAGAAGGACTGTTGCGGGCAGCTGTGCAGACCGAAGCCGCGGGCCGCCAGCAAGATGGACTGCAGGAAAGTCCCAAGATCATACCAGCTTCCAACTTCCATCTGCCGGTCAATGGTAATAAACAGCCCAACCGGCGCACCGAAAAACGTGTAATTCCGGCCAAATTGATATTTCATTCGCGCCGTGTCGCCTTTGGTGATCCCCAATAAGCCATAAAGATCCATCCCTATTTTACGACGACGGCCGATATAGGGCTCGGTCCACTGCTGCGGGTAATAGCGATATTCTTCGCTAAAGCTGGGATCATCCGCCTCATGGGCTGCCATGATTTTGTCGGACAAACGTTGCTTGGCCTGACCAGCGACCACCCAGACCCGCCAGGGCTGAATATTGGTACCGCTCGGAGCCCGGCTCGCCAGGGCCAGAATGCGTTCAATGATCGTACGATCGACCGCGGTCGGCAGGAAGGCCCGCACCGAACGGCGGCTGGCCATGGCCTCGAACACATCACATTCAGCCGACAAGGTTAATTCGGAAGATTGTACACCCATGATCTCTCCTTATCCGAGTGAAGAACATTGCTTGGCCAATATGGCCGAAGCTTCTTCATGCAAGTGACCCGTCTCGATGGACGCCCAGGCCCGATGGTCGCCGGCAACATAAGCTTTGGCATTGCGATAATAAAGCAGTGCATTGACAACATTCGGCAAGGGATCGGGCATCGGACGCAGGACTTTAGCCGGCACGCCGGCGACCACGGAATTCGGTGGAACGACCGTCCCTTCTTTGACTAAGGCATGTCCGGCGATGATGCAGTTATCGCCAATGACCGCGCCATCCATGATGGTCGCATTGATGCCGACCAAACAATTATTGCCAATGGTGCAGCCATGAATGGTGCTGTGATGCGCGATGGAACAATATTCGCCAATGACCGTATCGCTGCCATAGCCAATATGCACCATAACAAAATCCTGAATATTGCTAAAACGGCCAACCACCACTTTATGCATTTCGGCGCGGATCACCGCGTAGGGCCACAGACTGACCCCTGCCGCCAGCGATACTGCCCCATGGATGAGCGCGGTCGGATGACGGAATATTCCATTTTCTTCGATCATGCTTTTCCAACCCCGGAATAAAGGCCTTTTAACCATTGGGATAGCGTGCCAATGATGCCAGCCCGAAACAGCAAAACACAGAATACAAATATTCCGCCTTGGATGATGGTGACCCAGGCCCCCGCCTCGGCAAAATAATTCTCGATAGAAACCACCAGAAACGCCCCGACCGCGGGCCCCATCAGACTGCCGATTCCCCCGAGCAAGGTCATCAGAACCACCTCGCCGGAGCTATGCCAATGAACATCGGCAAGCGAGGCCAGCTGAAAAACCTGACATTTCATCGATCCCGCCAATCCGGAAAAAGCCGCGGAAAGGACGAAGGCAAGCAATTTGAAGCGATTGACCGCATAGCCCAAAGAAATTGCCCGCTGCTCATTGTCGCGGATTGCCTTCAGCACCTGTCCGAATGGCGACTGCACAACCCGGTTGAGAAACCATAACGAGGCGACAAAAACCAACAGGACGAAGTAGTACAGAGTCAAACTTTCGCCGAGATCAATAAAGCCAAACAATCGACCGCGCGGGACACCTTGAATACCATCCTCGCCATGGGTAAACGGGGCCTGAATTGCAACAAAATACATCATTTGCGCAAAAGCGAGCGTCACCATCGCAAAATAGATTCCGGTACGCCGGATCGCCAGCCAACCGGTCAAGAGTCCAAGAGCCGCTGCGGTTACCACCCCACCAAGGATGGCCCATTCAGGATTGACCCCCCAGACTTTTCCCATATGCGCCGTAACATAGGCGGCAAAGCCAAAAAACATCGCATGACCAAACGACAACAGACCTGAATAGCCCAAAAGCAGATTGAAGGCTGAGGCAAAAAGAGCAAAGCAAAGGCCTTTCATCAGAAATACCGGATAGACAAGAAAGGGGGCGACCAAGGCAAGCAGCAGCAACAAGAGCATTGCCAGTCTTTCCCTTTTCCCCCACAGGCCTCCCATCACCTACCTCTCCTTGCCGAACAGACCGGCCGGCTTGACCAGCAGAAGCACGGCCATGACCAGAAAAATGATGGTGCTGGCTGCTTCGGGATAAAGCAGCTTGGTTAGGCCCTCCACTAAGCCCAGCGCAAAACTGGTAATAATCGCGCCCCCCATGGACCCCATGCCGCCAATCACCACCACTGCGAAGACCACGATAATCAAATTAGATCCCATCAAGGGATTCACTGAATAAATCGGCGCCGCCAAGACGCCGGCCAAAGCCGCCAGGGCGACGCCAAAACCAAAGGTCAGGGTAACCATCATCGGCACATTGATGCCAAAGGCCTGCACCAGAGCCCGATTTTCGGTGGCAGCCCGCAAATAGGATCCCAGTTTGGTCTTTTCCACCAGCAACCAGGTGCCCAGGCAGACCGAGGCCGAAACCACGACAACCCAGCCCCGGTAAATGGGTAAATACATCACTCCCAGATTCCACCCTCCCTGCAGTTCCTTTGGTACGGGATAAGGCATGCCTGAAACGCCATAAAGCTGGCGGAACCCCCCTTCGATAACCAGCGCAAGACCAAAGGTCAGCAGCAAACCGTAAAGGTGATCCAGTTTGTAAAGTCTCGAGAGCAGGAAACGCTCAAGCAACATGCCAAACAGGCCAACCGCCAAGGGAGCCAACAGCAGAGCGCCCCAATAGCCGATCCCGAGATAGGTTAGCACCAGCCAGGCGGCAAAGGCGCCGGCCATATAAAGGGCACCATGGGTAAAGTTGATAATGTTCAGTAAGCCGAAGATCAGCGCCAGCCCCAGGCTCAACATGGCGTAAAAGGCGCCATTGATCAGGCCCAGCAACAGTTGGCCCAACAGAGCCTGAAGCGGAACGCCGAAAATCATCACCGGATCGCAGGCCTTATTTCTTTACCAGAGGGCAGGTGCTTTCGGATAAGGGCCGGAAGGCCTCGTCGCCGGGAATGGTTCGCAGAATTTTATAGTAATCCCAAGGCCCTTTTGACTCGGCCGGCGCCTTCACCTCGGCCAGATACATGTCATGGACCATTCTTCCATCCGCACGAATCTTGCCATTTTTGGCAAAGAAATCATTGATGGGAATTTCACGCATCTTATCGGCCACGCGGATCCCTTCGGTCGTATTGGCCTGTTGTACCGCCTTCAGATAGTGACTGACCGAGGAATACACCCCAGCCTGAACCATCGTCGGCATCTTGCCATTCATGCGGGCGCCAAATCTTTTGGCAAAGGCCCGGGTTCCTTCGTCAAAGTCCCAATAGAATCCAGTTGTCAGCAACATGCCTTTTGCGGTCTCAAGGCCCAGGGAATGAACATCTGTGATAAAGACCAATAAACCGGCGATGCTTTGACCATTCTTGGTAATGCCGAATTCGTTAGCCTGCTTAATGGCATTAATCGTGTCATTTCCGGCATTGGCCAGACCAATAATCTTCGCCCCTGAGGACTGAGCCTGCAGCAGGAAGGAGGAAAAATCAGAGCTTGGGAAGGGATGGCGCACACTGCCCAAAACACTGCCCCCATTGGCCTTGACCACCCGTTCCGCTTGCGCTTGCAAATCATGCCCGAAGGCATAGTCGGCCGTCAGAAAAAACCAGCTGGTTCCCCCTTGCTTGATCACCGCCGTGGCCGTCCCACCGGCCGTGGCATAATTGTCATAAGTCCAATGAAACCCGGTGGCAGAACACCAGTCATTGGTCAAAGGCAGTGATCCTGGGCCGGAATCCAGATCGACTTTGCCTTTTTCCTTAGCCACCTCGCGGACGGCCCGCGCCGCCGCGGTGGTCACCAGATCGGCGATGGCATCGACCTCTTCATTCTCGTACCATTTGCGGGCAATCGCCGAGGCAATGTCCGCCTTGCTCTGGTGATCGGCCGAAACCAATTCAACTGGCCAGCCATTGACTTTGCCGCCGAAGTCTTCAATGGCCATTTGCGCTGCCATCACACTGCCTTGTCCAGCCAGATCAGAATAAGGGCCAGACATGTCTGTTAGAACGCCGATTTTTACTTTGTGATTAGCGATCTCAGCATGGACGGGCCCGAAGATGAGCACCGAAAGCACTGTGCCTAAAATCGTTTTCCTGATCATCATTTCGTTTCCTCCTAAAGATTATTATTTTTAAACGCCAAGATAAGATCTTAACTTTTCAGCACTTACTGACAATTGGTCCTTCCTGATCATGTCAACAACCCGTCCATGTTCGACAACATAATGCCGGTCAGCAAGACGCTGCGCAAAACGGAAGTTTTGTTCCACCAGCAGGACGGTAAAGCCGCGATCGCGCAGACCGGCAATAATTTCACCGATTTGTTGGACGATGACCGGGGCCAGACCTTCGGTTGGCTCGTCAAGCAGTAAAAGCCGGGCGCCCGTCCGCAAAATCCTGGCGATCGCCAGCATCTGCTGTTCACCGCCGGACAATTTGGTGCCCTGGCTGCCCGCCCTCTCCTGCAAGCGCGGAAACAAGGACAAAATCTCTTGCAAGCTCAGCCCACCGGCCTGCACCACAGGTGGCAGCAAAAGATTTTCAGCAACGTTAAGCGAAGAAAAGATACCTCTTTCCTCGGGGCAATAAGCCAGACCGAGCCGGGCGATCTGATGAGAGGCCATCTGGATCAATTGTTTGCCGGCAAAGAGAATCGAGCCACGGCGTTGCCCAACCATCCCCATGATGCATCGCAGGGTGGTGGTTTTGCCAACCCCATTACGCCCCAGCAGTGTGACCACCTCGCCTTGGGGAATATCGAAGCTCAGACCGTGCAGGACGTGTGATTCGCCATAATGCGCATGGAGATCGTCAATCTTGAGTAAAACCGGGGCCTCAGTCATCCGGCGACCCCATATAGGCTTCTACGACTTCCGGATTATTGGATACTTCCTGATAAGTCCCCTCGGCAAGGATCCTGCCCTGCTTCAACACAGATATCCTGTCGGACAGTTCGGCAACGACATTGAGATTGTGTTCAACCATCAAAATGGTTCGATTGGCAGAAATCCGGCGGATCAAGGCCGCAATCAGCAGGACATCTTCGCTGCTCATCCCCGCCATCGGTTCGTCCAGCAACAGCATCTCGGGGTCAAGGGCCAGAGTGGTTGCGATTTCAAGCGCCCGCTTACGGCCATAGGACAGTTCACCGGCCAGACGATGGACATCGCCGGTCATCCCCACCGATTGCAACAGATCCATCACCTGATCATTGAGCTGATCCAAAATGCGATCGGAACGCCAAAAATGAAAATAGCCGCCCCGCCGCCGTTGCAAGGCGACACGGACATTCTCCAAAACCGAAAGATGGGAAAAAACGGCTGAAATCTGAAATGAGCGCACCATGCCCAACCGGGCGACAGCCGCCGGCTGGGCATGGGTAATATCGCGCTGGTTAAAAAAAATCCGGCCGCTGGTCGGCACCAGAAATTTCGTCAAAAGGTTAAAGCAGGTGGTCTTGCCCGCGCCATTTGGCCCGATCAAGGCATGGATGCTGTGCCGCCTGACCCGCAAACTGACCCCGCTGACCGCAGTGAAGCCTTTAAACTCCTTGGTCAGATCGCGCGTCTCGACGATATAGTCGGCGGCAACAGCCATTGCCCATCCTTGCCCCGGTTAACTGTTTCCAGCGTCTCCGTCAGCCATCTTGCGCAGTTGGAATTTTTGAATCTTGCCGGTTGAAGTCTTGGGCAAGGGGCCAAAAATTACCGTACGCGGGGCCTTGAAATGGGCCATCCGCTCGCGGCAGAAGGCGATGATTTCCTTATCCGTGGCGCTGGCTCCTTCGCGCAAGGTGACGAAAGCGCAGGGTGTTTCTCCCCAACGCGGATCACTTTTGGCAACCACCGCCGCTTCCATGATCGCCGGATGGCAGTACAAAACTTCTTCGACTTCGATCGAGGAAATATTCTCACCACCCGAAATGATCACATCTTTGGAGCGGTCCCGCAGCTGAATATAGCCATCTGGATGCATCACACCCAAATCACCGCTGTGGAACCAACCCCCGGCAAACGCCTCTTCGCTGGCGGCAGGGTTTTTGAAATAGCCCTTCATCACCACATTACCGCGGAACATGATTTCGCCCATGGTCTGTCCGTCGGCAGGGACGATTTGCATGGTCGCCGGATCAATGACCTGAACGTCTTCCTCGACAGGATAAGGCACCCCCTGCCGGGCCCGCAAAGCGGCGCGCTCCGCCAATGGCAGCGGATCCCATTCTTCTTTCCAGGCACAGAGCGCTGCCGGTCCATAGGTCTCGGTCAGACCATAGACATGATCGATTTCAAAATGGCGCTCGGTCATCGCCGCAATTACTGCCGCTGGCGGTGCCGCCCCTGCGGTCATCACTTTAACCTTATGGGTAAAGGGCCGGACCTCTTCGGCTCTGGCGCCGATAATAAAGGTCAACACAGTGGGCGCCGCACAAAGGTGATTGGCGCCAAGATCAACAATCGCATCGTAAATGCCTTTCGCCGAAACCCGCCTGAGGCAAATATTGACGCCGACTGTGGCGGCCATGGTCCAGGGGAAACACCAGCCATTACAATGGAACATCGGCAAAGTCCAAAGATAGCGCGGATGCAAACCCATGTTCCAGGACAGGGAATTGCAAAGAGCATTCAAATAGGCACCGCGGTGATGGGTCACCACGCCTTTGGGATTTCCGGTGGTGCCCGACGTATAGCTGAGCGAAATCGCTTGCCATTCATCAGCCGGCGGCTTCCAGTCAAAATCCGGGTCGCCCATCGCCAGAAACCGTTCATATTCTGACCCGGGATCGACCCCTTCCTCATCAATCACGATCATGGGCGGCTTAGCCTTGGACAAAGCCACCGCTTGATCGGCCAGCGCCTTGAAATCGCCGGACACCAGCAAAATCTTAGCTTCGGCATGGTCAAGGATGAAGGCGATCGCCGCAGCATCTAACCGGGTGTTGATCGTGTTCAGCACCGCTCCGGCCATCGGCACGCCAAAATGGCACTCAAACATTGCGGGCATATTGGATGCGATGACCGAAACGGTATCAAGCAGGCCAATGCCCCGTTTGGTAAGAGCCGAGGCAAGTCGCCGCGAGCGCTCATAGCTCTGAGCCCAAGTAAAGGTTACATCACCATGAATAACAGAAAGATAATCTGGATAAACTCTTGCCGCCCTCTTTAACAAACTTATCGGGGTCAACGGAACATAGTTTGCATCATTTTTATCAAGCCCAAGCAAATAAGGACTAACGCTTTTCCCAGACATATCTTTCCTCCAGATATTAGACTCTCTTGAAGACAAACCGAACGCTTCTTGTATAGACTTCTATCCACACCCGCCTCTAATTTGACACGCATTGTCTCTCTCAGGAAGACTCCGTCAAGAAAAGCGTCATCAAATTCAATTATTCGCCACCGAGTACCGCTTTGCGATATTCCCCGGGATTAACCCCCATCCATTTGCGAAAGGCGCGATGGAAGGCGCTGGCTTCGGCAAAACCAAGAGCCGAGGCAATATCCAAAACCGTCCCCTCGCTGCGGGTCAGCAAATCAATCGCCATATCGCGGCGCAAATGGTCCTTGATGACCTGATAAGACAAACCATCGGCTTCCAGGCGTCGCCTTAGCGTCGAACCGGAGCTGCCCATACGCGCGGCAATATCGTCGAAACTCGGCCAGTCTGCCGGGGCGAGTCCCAGCAGGATTTTCTGCAATTTCGCACCAATTCCTTGCCTGTCGCGATATTGCACCAAAAGATTGTCAGGTGCGATGCGCAAAAAGTCTTTCAGCGATTTGTCGGAACGTACCACCGGCAAAGAAAAATAACGGGCATCAAAGGTTAGGGCCGTGGCTGCTTGCCCAAAATAACATTTCTGACAAAACAACAGGCGATATTCATCGGCATGTAGCGGCTGTTCATAGCGGAAATCGGCTTTCAGCACGGGAATGCGTCGGTTAACCAACCAGCAGGCCAGACGATGGAGAAAGGCCAGCATGGTTTCATGGGCAAACACCGCCGCCGGCCGATCAACGTCGCGCAGCAGCAGACGAACCGTGTTATCGCCATGTTGCAGTTCGGCTTTAAGGTCATCAAGACAGAGCGCAAAGAAGCGCAGTGCCTGGCTCATGGCTTTTTCGAGCGTTTTGCAATGGATCACACTGCGACAGAGCAAAGCAAAACTGCCGACCTTCATCCGCCGGCTATCCTGACCAAAAAATTCGTCGTCAAGTATTTGCGCGACCAGACGCAACAGCATGGCATAGGAAGCGACCGAGACACGCGCATGGGGCATATTCAGGATCACGCTGGAAAGGCCACATTGCTCAAGCAATTCATCAGGTTCGAAGCCTTTGGCGGCGAAGCCTTGCACCAATCCCTCAACAAAACAGACGGAGACGGTCCCCTTTTCCATGCGGGATCAGCGTCCCCATGGATCGGCGGCCGGCACAAACCGACCAGGAACCAATGCAACGGCTAAATTTTCCGACACCACCACCTCGCAGATCAGGGTTTCCGCCAATGCCCGGGGTCGGCATCGATAGTAACCCGATCCCCAAGGCAAGAGAAGAAGACCAATCGCCAATAGTGGCAATTTCTTTCACTAAATTTGAGCGTTAGGGCTATCGACCGGAAGGCAAGCCTAAGAGTAGCATCTGCGAAAATTGAATGACGGATTTCGTCACATTTCAGGGGATCGGCCAATGCAGATAAATGATGGCGCCTTTATTGTTACCGGTGGCAGCTCGGGATTGGGGGCGGCCACGGTTCGAATGATTGTCGAGGCCGGCGGCAAGGTCGTGATCGCCGACCTTGATGAAGCGCGCGGCACCGCTTTAGTGGGCGAACTTGGTCAGGCCGCGGTCTTCGCCCGCACCGATGTTACTGACGAGGCCAGTGGACAGAAAACCATCGAGACCGCCTTAGCCCGTTTTGGAACGCTGCGCGGCCTGATCAGCTGTGCCGGCGTCGCCCCGAGTGAGAAAGTGTTGGGTCGGGAAGGACCCCATGGCTTGGCCAGCTTCAGCCGCGCCGTAACGATCAATCTGATCGGCAGCTTTAACATGCTGCGGCTGGCCGCTCAGGCTATGAGTGGCAATGAGCCCCTGGCGGGCGGCGAACGGGGAATCATCATCAACACCGCCTCGATTGCCGCTTTCGACGGTCAGATCGGTCAGGCCGCCTATGCCGCTTCCAAGGCCGCGGTGGTCGGCATGACCTTACCCATTGCCCGTGAATTGGCCCGTCACGGCATCCGCGTGATGACCGTAGCGCCAGGCATTTTTGAGACCCCGATGATGCAGGGATTTTCGCAGGAGGTGCAGGATTCCCTGGGCCGCACGGTGCCCTTCCCGCCCCGGCTTGGGCGCCCCCCCGAGTTCGCCCAACT
>Ga0007854_10001594_pt1 | contig 14342 bp, 9 predicted proteins | sample CryBogCBH12Aug08_FD_60382 | JGI IMG/M metagenome (GOLD analysis project Ga0007854, IMG submission 60382) | Freshwater microbial communities from Crystal Bog, Wisconsin, USA - CBH12Aug08 | ecosystem: Environmental > Aquatic > Freshwater > Lake | place: Crystal Bog, Wisconsin, USA | collected...
GGTTTCCAATGCCGCAACAGGCCAGGTTAATTTTTCCGCCGGATGGATCTCCAGCAAGCAGGCGCGGAACGAAAAAGGCCGAAGCGCCGGCTGAAAGGGCTCCCTTGAGGAACGTGCGGCGCGGCATCCCGACAATGTCGGAACCGAGGGTGGAAGGTTTATCCATGGTTGGGTGAATTAGTTTGTGGGTAGGGGGCGGATTTTGATGTTTCTGAAGGAGACCTCACTGCCATGCTCCTGAAGAAGAATGTGACCATCGTTCCATTCACCAAAGTTGGGGATATTCTTGAACTTGCTCTCAGCCACGCGATTGCGGAAGTCCGGAGAGCCGCGGTCGAATTCCACCGTTTTCTGTCCATTGAGCCAGAATTCCACATGCTTCCCCTGCGAGAGTATCCTTGCATGATTCCATTCCCCGACAGGCATTACCCTTTTGTCCTTCGGAGCTGAAATCAGGTCATAAAGCGATCCGATGGTGCGGTCCCCATCGTGGCCAAGTTTGGCATCCGGATGATGTTCATCGTCCAAGATCTGGAACTCCATGCCGATCGCGGAACCCTTGCTGGCAGGCAACCCGGTGACCTTGTCGATGGGCGAAATGTCAGGTTGGACGAAGATCTTGATGCCGCTGTTGCAGCCGGTGGTTGTCTTGAAATCGGCGGTCAGTTCGAAATCCGAATAACGCTTTTTTGTGATTATGTCGCCGCCGTGCTGGGCTTCTCCGTTTCCGCTGGAAACCACGATCCAATTGTCGTCCTGAACCTTCCAGCAGTTAGTGGGGAAATCCTCCGATTTTACACTTCTCCACCCCTCGGTAGTTTTCCCATCCCAGAGCAGCTGCCAACCGGCTGCCTTCTCTGCATCGGTAAGTGTGTTGGGAGGAGTGGTCACAGTAGTCGCATCGCCAGAGGTCACCGGAGTGGGTGAGGGGTTGGACGTTGTAGCTACGTAGGGAGGGTTGGTGTAAGCTCCGGGTGCGACTTCATTGATGTTAGGAGGAACCTCGCCGGGCAACTCTCCCAAGGCCCACTTGATACCGCCCACCAGAATTTGCTGGAAGATCGGGTTGGTCCATACGTCCTCGCGATGTCCCATCGCTGTGTACCAGACTCGCCCTTTCCCTTCCATGCGCGCCCAGGTGTTGGGGAAGGGGGGTCGATTGTATTCGTTCCCCTTCATGTGCGGAGCGTCGATTATCGTCAGCACATGGTCATCAGGTGTAAAGTCCTTGAGCGAATACCACTCTTCTTGGAAGGCGAATGTTTTCCCAAGGTTCTCGAATCCTGGGAATTTCGGATCCGTCACGGTGATGGTCGCCACTTGCTGCGCATCATGCTTGATAAACTCTCCCCCCAGAAAGCGGACATAGGCGTCTGCCAAGGCACCGTGGTTCAGGTAGCGGTCGGGTCCTTTCTTGGCCTCGTTGCCGGTGTGAAAAGTATCACTCGCCGCATGGGTGCCGATGAAACCCTTGCCATCACGGACATAATCGATCAGGGCTTGTTTTCCCTCGGGTGTCATGGGGGGCTGATTGTCACCTCCTGGGGTGCAGAGATCGCCAGTGGTGTAGAAGAAGACCGCGTCGAACTGAGAGAGGTAATCCTTACTGAATTTCGATCCATCCTTTGAGAAGGTGAATTCCCAACCGTTTTTCTTGCCGAGATCCAGAAGTACCTTCTCAGCAAAGCTGGGTTGCCCCTTCTTCCATGAGATAACCGAATGTTCGTAGCCGCTTGATTTGCTGAAAAAGAGGATCTTCTTCGGGGTGTTTGCGCTTTTCCCGCAGGCAGTGAGGAGGAGGGACGAGAAGAGGAAGGCCGTGACTGCGGCTAATATACGGTTGATCATTTAGGGGGAGTGGTGTGGGGAAAGGAAATGTCAATATCTGACAAAGCGGTGAACTGCGTCAAGCGGGGAGAAGCCACGTCACTCCTCCCGTATTGGGCAGACCCGCTATACGGTACGCCAGCAGCAGTCCAAAAGTTGGAAATCGGCTCCCTGAAGCTAATTCAGCATGCAAGAAGTGGGCCTTGAAACCGAAGGATTCTACACGGAACAGATTTGTACCCCTTGGCGGAGTGATGTTAGGGGGTCCCTTGTGGGTTTGAATTCCTGAGCCACATAGCCTTTGTATCCGGTATCCCTGATCGCGCGCATAATTGCTGGGTAGTACAGCTCCTGACTCTCATCAATCTCATGCCGGTCAGGCACACCTCCCGTATGGTAGTGAGCTATTGATTCATGGTGGGTCTTGATCGTGTGGATGATATCCCCGTCCATGATTTGCATGTGGTAGATGTCGTAGAGGAGTTTGAATCTCTCGGAGCCCACGCGTCGCACAAGCTCCACTCCCCATGAGGTGTGATCGCACATGTAATCGGGATGATTCACGCGGCTGTTAAGTAGTTCCATGCAGACGGTGACCTTTTGTTTTTCTGCTTCGGCCATGATTTGCTTGAGGCCGACGGAGCAATTCTCGAGGCCCTGCTCATCGTCCATCCCTTTGCGGAGTCCTGAAAAACAGATGACGTTCGGCAGCCCGGCCGTCGCGCAGGCTTTGATGCGGTCAATCATTCCCGGGACATACACCGCATGATTTTCGATGCGATTGAATCCGTCCGGTATCGTTGTAACCCCATTGGCCATTGCGCAGGTCAGACCGTGTTTTTGAACTACGGGCCAATCCGCAGGATCAAGTAATTCGATCGAAGACAATCCGATTTCCTTGGCGCCGACAGCTAAATCTTCGAGGGAGATTTTTGGGTAGCACCAACGGCATACGGAATGCTTAAAAGACGAGGTTTCTTCTGCTTTTAGGATTGGGGTGGTTGCGCCTAATGCAGCCGCTCCGGTGAAAAGCCGCAAGGCATCTCGTCTAGTCATCATGGGGGTGTTTGATGTGGAATATTTTTCAATCCTCATAAACTAGCATAGGTGAAGAAAGTGCGGATTCAACCTTCAATCGCATGACGTTTCTAAGAAGAAAATGCATTCTCACGGTCGCAAATACACCTGATGAATGAATCGGATCCCTACCAGTGCAGGCAAAGAGGCCGAGTGTATCCCTTTAGTTGGTGAAGAGTCCAACCAGCGGTCGTCGCCAATGCTGTCTGCTATCCGGAGATAGATTCCCTTTGGAATTCAGATCACCAGAAACTCAGGTAGAACCACACAACGAACGCCACAACGATAAGCGAGAGCACTACATCGAGCGCATTCCAGCCTGCACGGGTCTCTGCCTTTTGTTCCGGCGTGGCACCATACCATGTGAATTGGATGGTCTTTGGATCAGGTGCTTTGGTCAGGAGGCTGATGACAATCATTAGGGCGAGAGTTGTTCCGAACAGAATCTGGCACCAATAGAGCCAATGGATGTTCTCCAGACTGAATAGCAAACCGTACTGGTGTTTGATCGGTGCAATCAGCTGCGAGTATTGGTCTGCCGAAATTGAGCCTTGGTAGAGGTGCGCCTTAAGTTCCTTTATAGTGCTACCGTCAGCGGATTTTACATCCCGGAAAAGCAAGTCGATTGCAAGTCGGGCAAATCCTCCAAGAACGCCAATGAGAAACGCCCACAGGGCGGCTGGGGCCGTGGCCCGCTTCCAAAAGACACCCACCAAAAACAACACCGCGATGGAGGGGGAAAGATAGCCCTGCACGCTCTGCAGGTATTCATAGAGGTTCGAATGGAGCGCCTTGATTACAAGGACCCAGCAGATGCCCATGAATACAATGACCGCGGTGGCGAGGCGACCGACGAAAACCTCTGTTTTTCCAGAGGCATTCGGATGCCACTCACGATAGAAGTCCATCGTGAAAAGTGTCGCCGAGGCATTGAATTTTGAGGCGAGCGAGGCCATGAGTGCCACAATCATGCCACAGGCCACGATGCCCTTGATGCCGTGCGGAAGAATCTGGGCAACCATCGTGGTGTAGGCAGCGTCTCCGCTGGTGGTGAAACCCGAACCGGGCATCTTGGTCAGCGCAAAGGCAACCATGCCTGGCACAAGGAAAATGAAAACAGGAGTGAGTTTGAAATAGCCGGCCAGGATGGTTCCTCGGCGGGATTCCTGCTGGTTTTTGCCGGCCAGCACGCGCTGAACGATGTACTGGTCTGTGCACCAATACCAAAATCCGATGATTGCCGACCCAGGAAGGATCGCCAACCAAGGCCATTCCGGATCGTTGTTTGAGCGGATCAGGTGTATGTTTGCACCCACCGCCGCCTTGGTGGCGTTCCATCCTTCGATCAGGCTGCCATGGCCCAACTCTTTCAGGCCGTAGAACAGGATGCACAGCGAACCCAGGATCAGAACGGGTGATTGCAAAACTGCGGTATACATAATGGCGCGCATTCCGCCAAAAATCGTGTAGAGGCCGGTTGTGAAAGCCAATCCCAGGGCGATGACCCAGAAAATGTCCACGTCATGACCGAGAAGGGTCACCGAGTCGATGCCTAGCAGGGTACGGATCACCACATCTCCGGCATAGATCGTCGCCGCAATTTTGGTCAGCACAAGGCTCACAATGGTGAGTAGGCTCAGGATGTTCCGCGACCCCCGACTGAAACGAAGCTCGAGGAACTCCGGCATGGTAAACACCTTCATGCGGTCATAGAGAGGCACGAAAGCCCAACCGAGGATGAGGATCATCCATGAATGCATTTCCCAGTGCGCCATGGCCATGCCGGTTACAAAACCAGCGCCGGCGAGGCCGACCAGATGCTCGGATCCAATGTTGGAAGAGAAAATAGAGGAGCCGATCTGCAGCCAGTTTGCATCGCGTCCGGATAGGAAGTAGTCCTTGCCCGACTCGTTCTTCTTGCGCATTGAGAACAGAATCACCAGTACCATTCCGACTCCGAACAAGGCGATGACACCCCAGTCTAGCATGTTGAACACTGCTACATGAGAAAGGGGGACGGCTGTTGTGCCGAGAGCGTTGACTGCCGAGGCAACGGAGTTGGTTATCGCATTCATATGATGGGGTTGGATTTCTGGAAGTTGATTGGTTGGGAAACGTCAGTGCTGTCCGTAGTAGGCATCCTTGCCGTGCTTGCGGAGAAAATGTTTTTCACTCAGTACTTCCGGCAGTTGACTGGCCGACGGATTCAACGTGAGGGACTTGATGGCCATCTCGGCACAGATTTCAAGTGCCTGTGCATTCTCAACGGCCTTGGAGGCATTTGGTCCCCAGACAAAGGGACCGTGTCCGGCCACCAGTACCGCTGGAACTTCCAGCGGATCACGGGAAGCAAAGGCCTCGGCAATCACATTCCCGGTTTCCCACTCGTAGTCACCGCGGATCTCCTCAGGCGTCATCTGGCGGGTCACCGGCACCTCGCCGCGGAAGTGATCTGCATGCGTGGTGCCCAGACAGGGAACAGGTCGGAGCGCCTGAGCAAACGCCACTGCATTCCTGGAATGAGTGTGAACGATGGAGCCGATCTTAGGAAAGGCCAGATAGAGCCTGCGGTGGGTTGGCGTGTCCGAGGAGGGCCGGAGGGCTCCGTCGATCTCCCTTCCCTCAAGATCGACAACTACCATCTGCTCAGGGGTCAGGGAGGCATAATCAACCCCGCTTGGTTTGATAGCAAAGACTCCTGCGGCTCGATCAATAACGCTGACATTTCCAAAAGTGAGATCCACAAGTCCAGTTGCCGGAAGGCTGAGGTTTGCCTCGCAGCATTCCTCTCGGATAGAGCGGTAATTCATGGTGTCAGGTGAAATATTGAGATGAAGGCGTCTCAGCTCTGGATGCCACTATTGATGTGGTAGGAGGTTTCATTCCAGCGAAGTTCATTCCGGAACTCCTGCAGGCGGGTCTCCCTGTCGATAACGACAACCTCGATTCCGGCGATTTCTGCAAAGTCGCGGAGCATCTCGCTCGTGACACTCTGGCTGAAGCCACTGTGATGTGCACCCCCTGCATAGATCCAGGCGGCACAGGCTGTCTTGAAATCGGGCAGACACCTCCAGACGGCACGCGCCACCGGAAGCTTGGGGAGTGCATGGGGCGGTGCGATCGTCTCGACTTCGTTTATGACTAGCCGGAAACGGTTGCCGAGGTCGATGAGTGAGGCGTTAAGGGCAGGTCCTGCCTTTGCATCGAAAACGAGACGAACGGGATCTTCCTTGCCACCGATGCCCAACGGATGGATTTGAAGAGAGGGTTTTTCCCCGGCAATGCTCTCGCAGATCTCCAACATGTGAGCGCCGAGCACGAGATGCCCTCCCTCTTCCTTGGGTGCAAGATGGTAAGTGTAGTCCTCCATGAAGGAAGTTCCTCCGGGTAGCCCTTCCCCCATGACCTTCATGGCACGTAATAGGAAGCAGGTTTTCCAGTCACCCTCGGCTCCGAATCCGTAACCCTCCGCCATGAGACGCTGGACGGCCAGACCGGGCAATTGGCGCAACCCGTGCAGATCCTCGAATGTCGTGGTGAACCCCTTGAAATTCCCCTCTTCAAGGAATGTGCGAAGGGCGATCTCGATTCTTGCACCTTCACGCAGAGAATCATGGCGGTCTTTTCCTCGCTGAAGGGAGGGCGCGACAGAGTAGAGCTCCTCATATTCGGTACAGAGTTTGTCGATTTGGGAGTCAGAAACCCGCCCGAGTACGGCGACTAGGTCGCCGATTCCGTAACCATTTACTGCACATCCGAATCTGATTTCGGCCGAGACCTTGTTGCCTTCGGTAACGCCGACAAAGCGCATGTTGTCCCCAAAGCGGGCGAATCGGGCTCCCTGCAGATCATGCCATCCGCGGACCGCCCGCATCCAAGCAGCAATACGCTTCTGCACCTCCTGATCCTCCCAGTAACCGACGACAACCTTGCGCTGGAGACGCAGGCGTGCATGCAGAAAACCTGCCTCCCGGTCACCGTGGGCGGCTTGATGGAGATTCATAAAATCCATGTCGATCTCACTCCACGGCAGGTCACGGTGGAACTGTGTGTGGAGGTGGAGGATTGGCTTACGGAAGCCGGAAAGGCCACCGATCCACATCTTCGAGGGTGAGAAGGTGTGCATCCATAAAATCACGCCGGCGCAAAGAGGATCATTTTCCGCATCGCGGCAGAGACATCGGATTTCGTCCGGACCGGTCATCACCGGCTTGAAGACCAGCGGAAGGGGCAGTTTTTTGGAGCTGTCCAGACCGACTGTGATCTTCCGGGAGTTCTCGGCGACCTTCTTCAGGGCTTCGGGGCCGTAAAGGTGCTGGCTACCGGTGACAAACCAGACGGATGGGGTTTCGGGATGTTTCATAGTTAGTTTGTTAGGAGTGAAAAATCAGGGAGTCTTCAGAACTTGAGGCTCTCTTCACGGACACTCAGCAACCCCTTCATGATGCGGGAAAGATCCGATTTTTTCTTCACTCCGCCAAAGGCATCGTGGAGTTCAAGATAGAGGGCGTAGAGTTTGTTGTAGTTCCGCTGTGCGGCGGGGTTCGGTTTGTAGGATCTGGCCTTGAGCTTCACCATGGCTTTCTGGGCTGCTTGGAAGTCTTTGTGGGCTCCCGCCAGCACAGCCGCTGAGATAGCAGATCCGAGGGCGCAGGCCTGACTCGATCCCGCCACGTGCATAGTGCAACCGGTGATATCCGCGTAGATCTGCATGAGAAGCGGATTCTTCTCAGCTATCCCGCCAGCACAGACAACCCGTTTCACCTGAACGCCATATTCTCGAATCCTCCCAATGATGGAGCGGGCTCCGAAGGCAGTTGACTCGATCAGTGACCGGTAAATTTCGGCGCGGGTAGTGTGAAGCGTCTGTCCGAACATGGCTCCGGTGAGGAGAGGATCAACAAGGATGGTGCGGTTACCGTTATGCCAGTCGAGTGCAAGCAGTCCACTTTGGCCAGGCTTCAACTTTGAAGCCTCTGCGGTGAGGCGGCCGTGTAGGGCCGAATCCCCTCCGCAGATTCCCTCGACCCACCATTTGAAAATATCACCGACTGCCGATTGTCCCGCCTCGATGCCGAAAAAGCCCGGCAGGATGGCTCCGGGGACAATTCCGCAGATGCCGGGAATATCGGCTACCTTCTTGCTCATTGAAACTACAGCGCAGTCGCAGGTGGAGGTTCCTATTACTTTGACAAGAGTTCCCTCGGAAATGCCGCAGGCGATTGCACCGTAATGAACGTCGAATTCGCCGATAGCTATCGGGATGTCTGCGGGAAGGCCGAGTTTTTTGGCCCATAAGGGGCAAAGTCGACCGGCCGACTCTGTGGCATCGTGCGCCTTCGAGTAGAGTCGATCCCTGAGTTGAGAGAGCTTCGGATGAAGCATCCCGAGGAACTTCTTGTCGGGGAGCCCTCCCCATTCATCACTGTAAAGAGCCTTGTGACCGGCAGCGCATATGCCCCGCTTCACCGCGAGTGGATCATCCACCCCGGCAAGGACTGAGGGAATCCAATCGGAGAATTCCACCCAGGACCACGCGGCATCAAATACCTTCGGCGCGACTTTCAGACAGTGCCATATCTTGCTCCACCACCATTCAGAGGAGTAGGTGTTTCCGCACTTGGCAATGTACTGCGGGCGATGTTTGGCCGCCAATTCGGTGATGAGGGCGGCCTCCTGCCAACTCGTGTGATCCTTCCAGAGCCAACATTGGGCGTGGAGATTCTTTTTCCACTTCGGATCCAGAGCAAGGGCACGGTTCTTCCTGTCGACCGGGATGGGACTGGAACCGGTTGTGTCGACCCCCAGACCGATCACATTTTCGGAGGAAAATCCGGGTGACTTCAAGGCGATGCCGAGCGCACCCTTGACTGATTTTTCGAGACCAAGCAGATAATCGCCTGGATACTGGCGGGCTAGATGGAAGTCCTGCTGATCAATAAGGACCCCCTGGCTGCCGCTCGGATAATTGAAAACCGCACTGCCGAATTCCTTGCCGTCACGACACCGCACCACTAGGGCCCTGACGGAGTTGGTTCCGTAGTCGATGCCGATCGTGAATGTATCTTTTGTCATAGTGATGTTATCGGAGGGATTATTGGTGTTCAGCTTGAATTTTCAGAAGTCGGGAACCATGCGGAGGAAGAGTGCAGGAATATTTGTTTTTGACTGTTGTCAGATCTTTCCTCGACCAAAGATCTCGGACTTTGACGGAACCTAGGATTCCCAAGTCCTTCATGTTAAGCGTCGCCACTCTGGGGTGTTCACCCCGGTTGAATAAACCAACCGCCTTGGACCCATCGCCAAGTTCCTTGGCCCAAATTTCTGTATTCGTCTTCTTGCTAATCAACTTCCCCTTTGCGCCAAGGGAATCCTGATTCACTGCAAGCGCCTCGTCGTTAGTTATCAAGTCGAGTGTGTCGGCGGGATAATCAGCAAGGCTCCCGCCAAGGATGAGAGGTGAGGGCATCAGGCACCAGAGGGTCATCAGCGTCTGCTGTTCTTCATGGTTCAATTTGCACAAGTGCTCTTCTCCATGAGATCGGTGTCCAAGGCTCAGTTTTCCGAAAGGAATCATGTCGGCATCGGGCCAATGGCCAGGGCCGCCGACTGCCTGCCATCTTTCGGCCAAATCAAAGGCGTAATCAAGGCTCTTCCAGTCGTCCCAGAAATCATCCGAAACGCGCCACATGTTGGCATTCTTCATTAGATGGTCTGTTTTCTCGATTGGCGTCTCGCCGGGGGAAGTGGAAAAGACAATCGGCCTACCGCACCTGTCGATCGCCTTGCGGATTGCCGCGACCTCAAAGTCGCTATAAGGGCGAGAGAGATCGTCAGCCTTGACAAAATCGAGCCCCCAAGAGGCGTAGAGGCGGAAGAGTGAATCGTACCAAGCCTGGCCGGCGGCGGATTGTCCATCCACGCCAAGCATGTCGTAACACCATCGGCAGGTGCTGAAACTTGTGGCATCCCAAGCATGCAGGTCACTCCCTTCGATCGGGAGATTTTTCTTCACAGCCATGCGTGGAATCCCGCGCATGATGTGAATGCCGAACTTGAAACCCATGGCATGCACCTTGTCGGCAAGAGCCTTGAATCCGTTTCCATCAGCGGCGGAGGGGAACCTGTTGGGAGAGGGGAGCAGGCGACCGTTCCCATCCATGGTCAGTTCCGCGTTCTTTTTTGAATTATTGTCGTGGGCTTCGGGGTCGTACCAACGGTAGTCGACCACGAGATAGTTCCAACCGTGTTGCAGAAGCTTTTCCTTCATGATTGCCGCGTTCGCAAGCATCTCCGCCTCCGTCACGCTGTCTCCGTACGCGTCATAACTATTCCATCCCATCGGTGGTGTGACGGCTAACTTCCCAGCCGCGGAATCCGCACCCTGACCCTCAGGTATGAGGGCCAAGCTGAAAAGCAAGACTATGTTAAACAATGCCAATCGTAAAAACGACTTTTTAAGGGGGGGGAATAGGGATGCCATAGTTGTTCTGGGCATAGGAAATTTGGAGGATAGGGAGAATCGTTTTAAGGTATGTCTGTTCGAAAGGGCGATGCGGGGAGACCGGCATCGTTGAAGAGATTCACGTCGGGAACGGAATCCCATCCGTAGCGCACTGCCACAGGGTTGGTCACCTGGGGCGAAGAAACAACGACCGTCTCACCCCTGATTTCCGCCTGTGCGGGGACAAAAACCTTGTCCGCACCGGCAATCAGGAATCCTTTCAGAGGGGAGCCCTTGGCAACCAGTTCATGCCCCGCGTGGTCAAATCTGATCGTGATGGAGTTCCCGTTGATCATTGCTTCCTTGTAGATCGGCCCAGAAAATTCAATCGATTGTCCGTATGCCAAGGCACGTGCAGCCAGCGACAGACGGTGGCCAACCGGTTCCTTGTGGATCGGGTGCATATTGTTGGGATGACCCCAGTCGGTAATCACTGTCATGGCAGTATTTGTCGTCCTCTTGAGCGTGAGAAGTTGGGCTTCCCGGATCTCGGGTCCGATCATCTTGCAGGGGGCTATTTGCACGTAGAGGAAGGGGAAGTCTCCCTCGCCCCAGAGATTACGCCAATCGGAGATCAGGGCCGGAAAAGTTTTCTGGTATTGATCCGCTTTCAAGCGGTCGGTTTCACCCTGGTACCAGATCACGCCCCGGATGGCGTACGGGATCAGCGGATTGATCATCGCGTTGAACATGTATGAAGGGCTATTCACGTTCTTGACGGGATCGCCTGGAGGATGCGGGGGATTCGGCGGGCGCTGCCCCTTGGCTTTTGCCTCGGCAACCGCATTGGTATAGCGCGATTGGATCCTCGATTCGTCCGCCTGGTACTTTGCGAGACGCTCAGAATAGCTGGCCACATCCTTGGCATAATCCGAAAGTATGGGGGTGAGGGCAGGGTTTGTCTCCATGGAGGCATGACGACTCCAGGCCGCGGCTATGGATCCACCCCAGGAGCTGTTGATCAGACCGATGGGCACCTTGATCTCTTTTTGGAGATCCCTGGCAAAAAAGTAGCCGACCGCCGTGAAGTTTGTGACAGTCTGGGGAGAGCAAATCACCCAGTTGGTGGAGATGGTCGAGAGCGGGTTAGAGGAGGTGATCTGGGGGATAGTGATATGGCGGATCTCTGGATGGTCGGCCGCCGCAGTTTCCTGTTCGAGGTTGACTGGGGGCAGCTGGCTTGGGTCGTTGGAGACGAGCTGGGGGAACTTGCGCTCCATGTTTGACTGGCCGCCGCAGAGCCAGACCTCGCCGACCAGTATATTGGTCATCGTGAGCGAGTTGGAGCCAGAGATTGTCATCGTCTGCGGCGTGGAACTTGCCCTCATCGGTTCAAGCCACGCCATCCATTTGCCATCCTTGGCCACGACTTCGACCTTCTGACCGCCGAATGCAACGGTCACCTTTTCCCCTTCTGAGGCTGTTCCCCAGACTGGGACGCGACGCCCCTGCTGAAGCACAGCATTGTCACCGAAGAGTCCGTTCGGGAGCACATCAGCATGGAGTACCGTGAAATGAAGCGCCAGAAAGACTGAGAGTACGAGGGGAGTTTTCAATGAACTGGTCTCGGAGTGGGTAGGGCATTCATCAGTCTGCATTCTTCACTTTCAACGAGATAATTGTCAGGGAGGATGGCTCCAGAGTGATGCTAAAATCGGAGGAAGCATTTTTGATTGTGCTCGCCACGGGCTTGACAGCATCTGGTTTGTCGATGGAATTCACCTCCCCTGGATTTTTTGAACTCAGCGTCACGACTTCTGCCTTGGACTCAACTCTGGTCCCTTTTCCGAGATCGATCGCCACCTTGCGGGGGGCGGTATTGATGTTCACCAGCTTAATGTGGAAGAGTCCCTTCTTCTTGTCTCGTGTGACTGAATAGGGGAGAGGATTGGCAGCATCCCCCGTATCAATTGAAGTGCTGATAACCTCGTCACCGCGATGGGTATTGAAAAGAGCCTGGGCATGCCACGAGGGGGAGACATAGCTCCTCAGGGCATCGTAACCGATCAGGTCTGGTTTCCACTGAAAGGCGCCGGGACTCACGTTCACCAGCAGGGGCGCGTAACACTGCATGACGATCAGGTCGGCATTGCGTTCCATTGCGCACATCCAGGCGGCATCACCAAGTGCCTCCTTCAACGAAGGAGTTGCTTCGGATGTTTTTACACGGGTGGCCCATTCTCCGACGAAAATCTTGGGGCCGCTTCGGTCAGTCTTGTCGTAGTGGTTAAATTCCTGAACAAACCACTCGGCGGGTTTGTAATAGTGGTCGTCAAGCACATCGGGCTTCCGGCTCGAAACAGGCATTGTTGCGATGAGCTGGAGGTTGGGATACTTCGCCTTGATGGCGTCGTAAAACTGGGCGAAGCGAGCGTCGTAACTCTTGGAGCGATCAAAGTTATCCTCGTTTCCGATCTCGATGTACTTGAGTTTGAAGGGCTCCGGATGTCCGTCCTTGGCTCTGATCGCCCCCCAATGAGTAGTATTGGAATCGCCCGACAGATACTCAATTTCATCAAGGGCATCCTGAACATACGGCGTCAACAGGGGGCCGGCAGGAACGGGTTGCTGTTTCAAGGAGAATCCTGCATAGACAGCTAGCACCGGCTGCATCTCGAGGTCCTCGCACCAGCCCATGAATTCAAGCAGGCCAAGTCCATCACTCGATCGGTAGTTCCAACAGCAGGCATGTCCGGGCCGGAATTCAATCGCGGCGTGTGTTTCCTTCCAGTCGTAGCGGTCGGGAAGATTGTCTCCCTCGACATAGTTCCCTCCGGGAAAGCGGAGAAACTTGGGATGGAGGTCTGCGAGCTTTTCCATCAGGTCGGTGCGGTTGCCATTCGGTCGGTTCTTGTAGGTAGGCGGAAAGAGAGAAACAAGGCTCAGGCGGAAGGTGCCTGGTGCTGTAGCCGAGATAACGAACTTGTTATCCTTGGACGGGGTAATTTCCGCGCTTGTTTTGAGGGAGAGTTCGATTTTTTGCCACTCCCCCGTCAGCGGCTGTGTGACTTCTGATGCTAAGACATTGGTGCCGTTTACAGTTTGCAGGGATACGGTCAGTGGGGAGCGGAATGTCACGGGATCGGATGCTCCCTTGGCTTTTTCCCAGACATTGTTCCCCTTTGCGTAGAATAAAACCTTGTAGGAGGTGCTGGGTTTAACCGGGATACCCCAGTAACCCTCGTTGGAGATCGAGACCGGCTTGTTTGCGGTTACCTTGTTGATCTTGACCTCGAGACTCTTGGGTAGCTTGTCGGTCAGGGGAAAACGATCCGTGAGTTGCATGGTCGCCTCGGCTCCCTCGGGAACGTTGAGGCTCCATGCCTCTGCATTTGTTTCATTATCACGGAAAACACGGTTGCGGATCAATTCAGCGTAAAGGCCTCCATCGTATGAGTGATTGATCTCCTCGGTCATGAGTCCGGCAAATGCCGGGCCGAAGGACTTCACCGGACCGGCCGGATCAATGATCAGCCTGACGGGTGCGGGTGGCTGGGATGGGGGCTGATTGTCCGGTGTCGGCTTCTCTGCAAGAAGGTGGCAAGTGCAGGCGGCGAGAAGAAGGGAAGTGAAAAATAATTGTTTGTCCATGTTCCTGAGGGGGAGGGGTTGTTCTCTTCGGAATATTTATCCGTTGTGATGAGATGCAGGCAAGGGAATGGTTGCTTGACAGTAATGTTACTTTTCGGATCGTGAAACCCGTCTCCATGCTGGACGTCGCCCGGGCTGCCGGCGTCTCCAAAAATACGGTATCCCTTGCCCTCCGCAACAGCCCGGAGATCCCTCTGCGCACACGGGAAAAAATCACGGCGATCTCAAGAAAGTTGGGCTACAGCAAGAATCCCACCGTTGCACATCTCATGGTGCAGCTGCGCAAGGGAGCTGTTCAGAGCCACAGGGCCACCCTTGCCCTTGTGAATGCAAACGAAGACAG
>Ga0007854_10001595_pt1 | contig 14342 bp, 12 predicted proteins | sample CryBogCBH12Aug08_FD_60382 | JGI IMG/M metagenome (GOLD analysis project Ga0007854, IMG submission 60382) | Freshwater microbial communities from Crystal Bog, Wisconsin, USA - CBH12Aug08 | ecosystem: Environmental > Aquatic > Freshwater > Lake | place: Crystal Bog, Wisconsin, USA | collected...
TGCCCGAGCTCTCTGAGCGGGAGCAGTTCTCCTCGCTGGCCTACCTCGCGCATGCCGGTTCGAGTTGCCCGCCCTCGCTCAAGCGCGCCGCCATGGCACGCGTGCCCGCCCGTCGAGGGGTGGTGGAGTTCTACGGCGCAACCGAGGCGCAGTTCACCTACTGCAGCCAGGAGGAGTGGCTCTCGCATCCTGGAACGGTGGGGCGAGCCCGAGCGGCTCGAACGCTCAGCATCGACGCCTCCGCCGCTGGCGACGACCACGGATCGATCGGCACGATCTGGTGCGAGCAGCCCTCCTTCGCCCGCTTCGCCTACTTCGGCGATCCAGCGGCAACCGCCGCGTCGTGGCGGGGCGACGCCTGCAGCGTCTTCGACCTCGGCGAACTCGATGCCGACGGCTACCTCTACCTGAGTGGCCGTCGGCAGGATCTGGTGATCACCGGCGGGGTCAACGTCTACCCCGCAGAGGTCGAAGCGGCGCTCAGCGCCGTCCCGGGGGTCCTCGAGCTCGCGGTCTTCGGTGCCGACGACGGCACCTGGGGGCAGCGGGTGTGCTGCGCGGTGGTCGCCAGCGGGGTCGATGAGGCCACCTTGCGGGAGGTCGCCACTGAGCGGCTCGCGCCCTTCAAGCGGCCGAAGGACTACTACTTCGTGCCGTCGCTCCCGACGACGTCGACCGGCAAGGTCCTGCGCCGCAGCCTCGCGGAGTTCTGCGGCGCCTGATCCGTCGCACTGAGGGTCGCCAGGCAGGCAGACTGGAGCCATGGCTTACGTCTCCACGAACCCCACCACCGGCGAGGTCATCGCCACCTTCGACGAGCACACCGAAGCGGAGGTGGATGCGAAGCTCACCGCGGCCGCGACGGCGTTCTCGGCCTACCGGTCAACCACCTTCGAAGAACGGGCGACCTGGATGCGCGCTGCGGCGGACCTCCTCGACGGCGAGCTGCCCAATGTGGCTGAGGTGCTGACGGCCGAGATGGGCAAGACCTTCGCCGCCGCCAAGGGCGAGGTGTCGAAGTGCTCGCTCACGATGCGCTACTACGCCGAGCACGCCGCCGAGCTGCTCGCCTTCGAAGAGATCGCCTCGCCGGCCTCTCGCTCGGGGATCCGCTACGAGCCCCTCGGCCCGGTGCTGGCCGTCATGCCTTGGAACTTCCCCCTGTGGCAGGTGGTGCGCTTCGCCGCTCCGGCCCTGATGGCCGGCAACGTCGGGGTGCTCAAGCACGCCTCGAATGTTCCCCAGTCCGCCATCTTGCTCGAGGACCTCTTCCGCCGAGCGGGATTCCCGAACGGGGTCTTCACCAACCTGCTCGTGTCGTCGAGCAAGGTCGCTGGCATCATCGCTGACGACCGCATCGCCGCGGTCACCCTGACCGGGTCCGAGGCCGCTGGCCGTTCCGTGGCCGCCGCAGCCGGCCAGGCCCTCAAGAAGTGCGTACTTGAACTCGGGGGATCGGACCCCTTCGTGGTGCTGGAGTCGGCTGATCTCGACCGGGCGGTCCCGATGGCGGTCACGGGTCGGGTGCAGAACAATGGGCAGAGCTGCATCGCAGCCAAGCGGTTCATCGTGGTCGACGCCGTCTACGAGGAGTTCGTAGCCCGCTTCAGCGCTGAGATGGAGGCGCTCGTGGTCGGCGACCCCATGGACCCCGCGACGAATGTGGGACCCCTGGTGAGCGCAGCACAGCGCGAGGAGATCGCCGGGCAGGTCGACGACGCCATCGCCAAAGGGGCCGTGGTCCACGCCGGCGGCCGAGCGGTCGAAGGTCCGGGGTTCTTCTACCGTCCGACCGTCCTCAGCGGGGTGGACCCGTCGATGCGAGCCGGGTGTGAAGAGCTCTTCGGTCCCGTGGCAGTCGTCGAGCGGGTCGCCGACCTCGCCGAGGCGCTCCGCGTCGCCAACTCGACCCCGTGGGGGCTCGGGGCGTCGGTGTGGGTGACCGACCCCGATGAGCGCGAGGCGGCCATTTCGGGCCTCGAGTCGGGCATGGTCTTCGTCAACGCCATCGTCGCCTCTACCCCCGAGTTGCCCTTCGGTGGGATCAAGTTGTCGGGCTATGGCCGCGAGCTCTCCGCAGCCGGGATCCGCGAGTTCTGCAATGCGAAGACGGTGTACATCGCGTGAGCGAGATCTACCTCGACCACGCGGCGACCACGGCGGTTCGACCCGAGGTCCTCGAGGCCATCAGCCCCGTCCTGGCCGCCACCTTCGGGAACCCCTCCGGGGCGCACCACGTCGCCCGGGCCGCCCGTCGACTCCTCGACGACGCCCGCGACGCCGTGGCCGCAGCCTGTGGTGCCCGGACGGGCCGCACCGTGTTCACCGCTGGGGGAACCGAAGCGGACAACTTGGCGATCTGCGGCGCAGTGGAGGCGGCCGGGAGCGCTGCCCCGGTCATCGTGACGACCGAGATCGAGCACAAGGCCGTCCTGGCTGCCGCGGCCCGGGCTGCCGAGCGCAACGGCGGGGAGGTGCGTCTCGTCGGGGTCGATCGGCAGGGCGTGGTCGACCTGGACGAGTTGAGCCGGGCCGCTTTGGGCGCAACCGTGGTGTCGGTGATGGCCGCCAACAACGAGGTGGGCACCGTCCAACCACTGGCCGAGGTTGTCGAGCGGGTCCGTGCGGTGGCGCCAACGGCGGTGCTGCACACCGATGCCGTCCAAGCGGCCCCTTGGTACGACCTCGCAGAGATGACCAGTGGCTTCGATCTCGTGAGCATCTCGGGGCACAAGCTCGGCGGCCTCAAGGGCACGGGGGCCTTGGTCCTGCGCAGCGACGTCGCGCTCTCGGCCCAAGTCGTTGGCGGATCCCAAGAACGAGGGCTGCGGGCGGGAACGCAGGACGTCGCCGGAGCCGTCGCGCTCGCCACCGCGCTCGCGGCCTGCCAGGCGGAGCGATCCGACGCCAGTGCCCAGGTCGCCGCACGCCGGGAGCGCTTCCTCGCTGCGCTCGCCGCAACGGGTCGGGCCCAGGCCACCGTCCGGGGGGTCGAGGTCCTGCCGGGCCACGCCCATGTGTGCTTCGACGGGCTGCTGACCGAGGAGCTGCTCTTCGGCTTCGATCGCGAGGGCCTGGCGGCCAGTGGCGGTTCGTCGTGCCAGAGCGGTGCGCTCGAGGCGAGCCACGTGGTGGTCGCCATGGGTTGCCCACCGGCTGCCGCCGCCGGCGCGGTGCGCTTCACCTTGGGGCATCACACCACTGACGCCGAGCTCGACGAAGCGGTGGGCATCATCGGGCGCGTCTGCGACCGCCTCGTGGGACGAGGGGCCTGAGCGCTCGTGGAGATCGCGGTGGCGATGTCGGGGGGCGTTGACTCCTCGGTGGCAGCAGCGATGCTGGTCGAGGCTGGCCATGCGGTGACCGGGGTGACCGCCAAGCTCTGGGGCGGACCAGCCGACGCGGGGTGCTGCAGCGCGTCTGATGTCGACGATGCCCGACGGGTCTGCGATCACCTCGGCATCGCGCACCACGTCGTCAACTTGAGCGAGGCCTTCGAGGCCGAGGTCGTCGACCACTACGTCGACGCGCACCGCCAGGGTCGCACCCCGAATCCGTGCATCGAGTGCAACCGGCGGATCAAGTTCGATCTCCTGCTCGACCGATGTCGTCGATTGGGCTTCGCCAAGCTCGCCACCGGGCACCACGCCCGGATCCGCCGGGGGGCGAGGGGGGCCGAGCTCCGCCGGGGTGCCGATCCGCTCAAGGACCAGTCCTACGTGCTGTCGATGCTCGGCGAGTCGACCCTGGACCTCTTGGAGCTCCCGGTCGGCGAGCTCGACAAGTCAGCGGTGCGGGCCCTCGCGGTGGCCCTCGGCCTGCGGACGGCCGACAAGCCCGACAGCCAGGACGTCTGCTTCATCTCAACCGACGCCGGTCGGGCGGGGTTCTTGGCGACGCGTCTCGACCTGCATCCCGCCGAGGTCGTGGAGGCGAGCAGCGGTGAGGTGCTCGGTACCCTCCCAGCGGTCGAGCTCGTGACCTTGGGTCAGCGTCGGGGCTTTGGCGCGGGACCCGATGGGGAGCGCCGCTACGTGGTGGCGGTCGATGTTCCCGCCCGCCGAGTTGAGGTCGCACCGCTCGAGCGCGCCACCTCGGATCGGTTGGACTTGGAGCGGTCGACCTTGACCGCAACGGGGGAACTGCTCCGAGACGGCCAGGTCCTGTTCGCGCAGGTGAGCGCGCATGGTCAGGCGATGCCGGCGCGCTTCGTCGATCGTGAGGGGATCTTGGCGGTCGTCCTCGAGACGCCGGCGCGCTTGGTGGCACCGGGCCAGACGGTGGCGTTCTACGATGCCGCTGACCCCGACCTGGTGCTGGGTTCGGCGGTCGTCGCGTGAGCGATCTGGGGTCGCGCCTCGCGGAGTTGGCGAGCCTGGTGGCGTACCACAACCGCCGCTACCACGAGCTCGACGACCCCGAGATCACCGACGCGGACTACGACGCGTTGGTCGGTGAGCTCCGGGCGCTCGAGGCGGCCCATCCCGAGCTCGTCCCTCCGGACTCCCCATCGACCCAGGTCGGAGGAGCGCCGTCGAAGGCCTTCGCGCCGGTGCGCCACCCCAAGGTGATGCAGTCCCTCGACAACGCCTTCAGCGACGAGGATCTCCGGGCCTGGGCCGAGCGGCTGGAGAAGGCGCTGCCCGGCGTGGCGTTGACCTTCAGCTGCGAGCCCAAGATCGACGGTCTGGCGATGTCGCTGCGCTACGAGCAGGGCCAGTTGGTCCAGGCGGCGACCCGGGGTGATGGGGTCACGGGGGAGGACGTGACCCACAACGTCCTCACCATCGCGTCGGTGCCGAAGGCCCTGGATCCCTCCGCTGGTCCCTTCCCGAACCTGCTCGAGGTGCGCGGCGAGGTCTACCTCGGCACGGCGGACTTCGAGGCCCTCAACGCCGCCCAGCTCGAGGCGGGGGAGAAGACCTTCGTCAACCCGCGCAACGCTGCCGCGGGCTCACTGCGCCAGAAGGACCCGGCGATCACCGCGCAGCGACCGCTGTCCTTCCTGGCCTACCAACTCGGGGCGATCGAGGGGCTACCGGACGCTTCCCCCTGGCCGCCTGCGACGCAGCATGAGGTGCTCAGCCTGCTCCGAGGAGCGGGGTTCTCCACCTCGCCAGAAGCGTCGACAGCAGCGTCGCTCGACCAGGTCCTCGAGCGCTGCTCGGCGCTCGAGGCGATGCGCCACGAGCTGGCCTACGAGATCGACGGCGTGGTGGTCAAGGTCGACGCGCTCGACCTCTACGAGGCGCTCGGCTCAACCTCTCGGGCGCCACGGTGGGCAATCGCCCGCAAGTTCCCACCCGAGGAGCGCACCACGACCCTCGTCGGGATCGAGGTGTCGGTCGGTCGGACCGGGCGGGTGACCCCCTTCGCCGTGCTCGAGCCCGTCTTCGTCGGTGGCTCGACCGTGGCGATGGCCACCTTGCACAATGCCGACCAAGTCGCAGCTAAAGATGTCCGCCCCGGTGACCTAGTGCTCGTCCGGAAGGCGGGCGATGTGATCCCCGAGGTGGTGGGACCGGCGCCGGGGCAGGCGACTCGGACCGGGCGACCCGTACCGTGGAGCTTCCCCACTGCGTGCCCGAGTTGCGGGTCGGACCTGGTCCGACCCGAAGGCGAGAGCGACACGATCTGCCCGAATCGAACCTGCCGAGCCCAGGTCGTCCAGCGCATCTGCTACTTCGCGTCCCGAGGTGCCCTCGATATCGAGGGCCTCGGCGAGAGCCGGGTCGAGCAGCTCGTCGAGGCCGGCCTCATCACCGACCCCCAGGATCTCTACCGGCTCCAGGCGGACCAGATCGCCGTCCTCGATGGCTTCGGCGCGGTGTCGGCGACGAACCTGATCGCCGCCATCGACGAGAGCCGCAACCGCCCGATCTCGCGGGTCCTCGTGGGGCTCGGGATCCACGATCTCGGACCGGCCGGGGCCAAGGTCGTCGCCCGCGCCTTCCCGACCCTCGCCGCGCTCCGGGGGGCAACCGCGGAGTCCTTGGCGGCCCTCGACGGCATCGGTCCCACCATCGCGACCCGGGTGGTGGAGTTCCTCGAGGACGACCGTGGCGCCTCGCTCCTCACCGCGCTCGAGGAGCTTGGGGTCGGCCAAGTTGGACCGAGCGAGCGAGCGGTCGCCCCGGTGCTCGCCGGGTTGGCCATCGTGGTGACCGGCACCTTGGAGGGCTTCAGCCGCGACGAGGCGGTGGCAGCGATTGAGGCCCGAGGCGGCACCTCGCCCAGCTCGGTCTCCAAGCGCACCGCCTACGTGGTGGCGGGCGCGTCGCCGGGCGCGTCGAAGCTGACCAAGGCCGAGCAGCTCGGGGTCCCGGTGCTCGACGAGCGGGCGTTCTCGGCCTTGCTCGATCACGGTCCCGTTGGGAGTGGACAGGGCTAGGCCGTCCACCGACGGAGCCAGCGGCCTCGGTAGGTTGGGGGGTACACCATGACGCTCCCTCAAGACTCCATCGGCACCGTCCTCGGCGGCCGCTACCGCCTCGTTGCGCTGCTCGGCGCAGGGAGGACCGCCAGCGTCTTCCTCGCTGAAGACCTCTCGCTGCAACGCCAGGTGGCGGCCCGCATGCTGCATGCGGACCATGCCCAAGACCCGGCGATGCGGGGGCGCTTCGTTGAAGAGGCGCGCGCCGTCGCTGCGCTCAACCACCCCTCGATCCTCCGGGTCTACGACTGGGGCGAAGACGAGACCACCCCGTACGTCATCCAGGAGTACCTGGCCGGGGGATCGCTGCGCCAGCTGCTCGACCGACAGGGGCAGTTGCCCCTCGCGCAGGTGGTGGCCATCGGAGCCCAGGCGGCGCAGGGCTTGGCCTACGCCCATGCCCGAGGCTTGGTCCACGGTGACCTCAAGCCGTCAAACCTGCTCTTCGACGAGGACGGTCGAGTCCGGGTCACCGACTTCGGCTCGGTCGACGGACCACTCGACCCCTTCGCCCTCGATGACGCCGCGCTCGACCCGGAGCGGGTTGCCTTCGCTTCCCCTGAAGAAGCGCTCGGCACCGCGATTGATGGCCGGAGCGACGTCTACTCCTTGGCGCTCATCTGCTACCTCGCGGCCACGGGGACCCCGGCGTTCTCGGCCGGCGCTCCGGTGGCCACGCTCATGGCCCGCATCGGCGTGGCCCTCCCGCACCACCCCGCACTCGGACCGCTCGATGCGGTGCTGGCCCGTGCCTCGGCACCGGAGCGAGAGGCTCGCCTCGACGCTGCGCAGTTCGCCGACCGACTCGAGGCCCTCGGCCCGTCCCTCGGCACGGCCGATCCGCTGCCGCTCGGAGCCGGGACGGTGGCGGTCGCCAGCGTCACCGCCTCGACGCTCGGATTCCGTCCGCCCTCGGCCGACGAGCTCACCCAGTCGGTCCCGATCGCAGCGACCGCTGCGGCTCCGGTGGTGGCCGCGACTGCTGCCCAGCCCGCGTCGGCGGCCCCGCCGCCGTCGGTGACCACACCGGCACCTGAGGCTTCGCCAGCACCCGACGCCACCGAGGCCGGCGATCCGTCCACCCCAGGAACGAAGTCCAAGTCTGGTCGCAAGCGGTGGCCCTGGATCGTGGGGATCATCGTCGCGGTCCTCGTGGCCGCGGGCATCGGGCTCTGGGCGACCGGGACCTTTGCCTCCAAGGCCACGGTCCCGAACCTGGTCGGCGAGCAGAAGAACACGGCGATCGCCACCGCGTCGGCGGCAGGGCTGAACCTCACCTTCACCACGGCCCCCTACCAGCCCGGCATCCCGGCTGATCAGGTGGCCTCGCAGAGTCCGGCCCCGGGGACCTCGGTCAAGCAGGGTTCGTCGGTCGCCGTGGCCTTGAGCCCCGGTGCTCCGCTGGTGTCGGTGCCGCAGATCTCGGGCCTCACCTGTGACCAGGCCAAGGCAGCGCTCGACGGCGCGAAGCTCATCGGCACCTGCCCGGCAGGGGCCGCAGTGGTCTCGGCGACCATCGCTGCCGGTCGAGCGGTCAGCTACAGCTACAACGGGCAGCAGAATCCTCCCCAAGTCCCTGAAGGCGCGACGGTCACCGTGGCACTGTCGTCGGGACCGCCCCCCACCGCGGTGCCCTCGGTGGCAGGGCAGTCCCTCGCCGCGGCGCAGGCAACCCTGCAGAGCGCTGGGTTCCAGAGCGTCGACGCCCAGGAGTACTCCTCGACCATCGCGGCCGGATCAGTCACCCGCACCCAGCCAGTGGCGGGAGCGATGCTGCAGAAGGGCGCCACGGTCACCATCTTCGTGAGCCAAGGGCCGGCACCGGTTCCGGTTCCCTCGGTCGTCGGGGACACCGTGAGCCAAGCCGTGGCCGCCCTCACCGCGGCGGGGTTGGAGCCGAGCGTCAACGGCGCCACCGGAACGGTGATCAGCTCGACTCCGGCTGCCGGAACTCTGGTCAAGCGAGGTTCCATCGTCACCATCACCGTCCAGTGAGCTGCGAACTGTGCGAGGCCGCGAGGTTGACGCCGTGGTACCACGAGGACGAGATCTGCTGGATTGCGGACTGCGAGATTTGCTCCGTGCCGATGGTGGTGTGGCGTTCCCATGGACCCACCCCTCCAGAGGAGGAGCGCAACCACATGGTGGAGGCGCTCACCCGCGTCGCTGATGCCGAGTTGGGCGCGGGCACCTACCGCATCGACCAGGTCATGCGGCAGATCCCCGACCACTTCCACGCGCATGCCCGGATCCCGGGTCGGTTCTTCGGGCGCTGAGGGCATCAGAGCCCCTGCCCGGCGCCGCCTACGATGGGGCCGAACCGAGAGACGAGGAGTGGAGCGATGGGTGCACTAGACGGACGCGTGGCCATCATCACCGGAGCGGGCCGAGGGATCGGTCGGGAGCACGCGCTGCTCTTCGCCGCCGAAGGGGCCAAGTTGGTCATCAACGACCTCGGCGGCGCCGTTGATGGCTCCGGCGATGACCGATCCCCGGCGCAGCAGGTGGTCGATGAGGTGATCGCCATGGGTGGAGAGGCCATCGTGAACGGCGACGACATCGCTGACTGGGAAGGTGGCCAGCGGCTCATCCAGTCCGCCATCGACGCCTTCGGCGACCTCCACGTCCTGGTCAACAACGCGGGGATCCTGCGTGACCGGGTGCTGATCAACATGACCGAGCAGGACTGGGACGCGGTCATCCACGTGCACCTGAAGGGGCACTTCGTCCCCACCCGCCACGCCGCCGCCTACTGGCGCGAGCAGGCCAAGGCTGGGCGCGAGGTCCACGCCAGCGTCATCAACACCTCCTCGACCTCTGGGCTGCTCGGCAACCCTGGGCAGTCGAACTACGGCGCGGCGAAGGCGGGGATCGCGGCCTTCACCACCATCTGTGCTGACGAGTTGAAGCGCTACGGCGTGCGGGTGAACGCCATCGCCCCGGCGGCGCGGACCCGGATGACCGTGCAGACCCCAGGCTTGGCCGACATCGTGGCGGCCCCTGAGGACCCCTCGGCCTTCGACGTGTGGGACCCGGCCAACATCTCGCCGCTGGTGGCCTACCTCGCCACGGAGTCCTGCCCGGCAACTGGACGCGTGTTCTTCGTCCAGGGCGGGACGATCCGGAACTTCCAGAACTGGACGATGACCGACCAGATCGACAAGGACGACCGCTGGACCGTGGCGGAGCTCCAGGCCGAGATGGCCAAGCTCGACGCGTGACCGCGGGCGGGGACGACGAGTCCCCGACCGACGACGGACGACCCCTCGAGGGCGAGCTCGCGGCTTCGCCAGCCCATGCCTCGATCGACAATCCTGACGACCTCCTCGACCCGAGGAAGGACCCGGGCGCGGGCGCGCTCGGGTCCCTCGGGGCCGAGGCCTCGGTGGACCTGCCCTGGCATGTCCTGCTCCGGCGGCGGGTCGGGGACCGAGCGGCGAAGAGCCCGCGGTACCAGTGGTGGGTGCTGGGCGCGCTCATGGCTGGGCTGCTGGCGCTCAACTTCACCTTCACCGTCTTCAACGTGGTGCTGGTGCAGGTGGCGCACCAGTTCCACACCACCCGAGGGGTGCTCACCTGGACCCTCACCGGGCCACTGCTCGCCTTCGGGCTCGCGGCGCCGCTCAGCGGTCGGTTAGGCGACCTCTTCGGCCACCGCCGGCTCTACCTGTTCGGCCTGGCCGGCGCCATGGTCTCTGCGGTGCTGACCGCGCTCAGTACCGGGGTGGGGATGCTGCTGTTCGCCCGCATCCTCGACGGCGTCCAAGGGGCGGCGACGGGAACGGCCTCCGCCGCCCTGATCAACGTGGTCTTCGCCCGGGAGGATCGGGTCAAGGCCCTCGGGTGGTGGACCCTCATCGGCGCTGGTGGACCGGTGATCGGCATCTCCATCGGTTCACCCATCATCCAGGCCTTCGGCTGGCGAGCGCTGTTCTGGTTCCAGCTCGTCCTGCTCGTCCTCGCCTTCACGGTGGTCGCGCTCATCCTGCCAGCAACCCACGGCCGCCATGGCAGCGCCGGCGCCCGGCATGCCCATGAGCTCGCAGAGCCCGAACCGACCTCGCCGCGACGCGCCAACATCGATTGGCTCGGCACCTGGAGCCTCACCATTGGGGTGCTGTGCGCCATGCTGGCGCTCACCAACCTCCAGACCGGTTCGTTGCAGTCGCCCTGGGTCTGGGGCATGGCCCTCGGGGCACTGTTGGCGGGGACGGTCTTCGCCGTCGACATCATCTGGGCCAAGTCCCCCCTCATCCCGAAGCGCTACTTCACCCGGCGGAACTTCATGTTCCCGATGGGGGTTCGAGCCTTCGGCAACTTCGCCTACTTCGGGGGGTTCATCCTCCTCCCGCCGCTGCTGCAGTTCGGCTACGGCTACAGCGTCGGACAGGTGGGCTTCATCTCCATCGCCCGGCCGCTCGTGTTCGCCCTGTCCTCTCCCATCGCGGGCTACTTCGCCGTCAAGGTGGGTGAGCGCACGAGCGCGGTGTTCGGCGCGGCCGCCCTGGTGGCCTCGATGCTGGTCTTCACCTTCTTCAACCCCCACACCTCGTTGGTGGTGATCATCATCGCCCTGGCCCTCTCCGGCCTGGGGATGGGGGTCGCCATGCCGAGCGCGGGGTCGACGATGGCCAATGAGGTTGCCGAATCGGAGTACGGGGTCATGTCGGCCGCAGGCCTCCTCGCCACGCAGTTGGGCGAGGTGGCGGGAATTCAGATCTTGACCACGATCCAGGTGCGCCTCGCCCAGTCCAGCGGGGCCCATCCCTCAGATCGTGCGGCCTGGATCATGACCTTCCACCTGCCCTACCTGATCGGCGGGATCGTCGGGCTCCTCGGGGTGGGCTGCGCGCTCTTCATCCGCTCGCTGGATCGCTCAGGGTCCCGACCCTCCGGGGCGGTCGACCTCTCGCACTGAGCGCCTCAGTCGGCGGTGATGGCGCGCAGCCGTTCGGCGTACTCGGCCGCTTCGGCGCCCATTGGCTGCTGGGCGAGCACCATCAACTTGCCGACCTCACCTTCGACCCGAATCCGGTTCTGCAGGAAGGCCTGCATGGCCGCCTGTGGGTTCCCCTCGACCAGCAGGGCCTTGGCGGTGGCGTAGTCGACGGTGACGAACAGATCCGCCTCATCGACATGGCCCAGGTTGAGGACCAGGTCGCCACCAGCGGTGTCGAGGTGCACCTCCACCTCGGGGGGATCGAGCGGGGACTCGTTGACGAGCAGGTTGACCCGAACGGCATGGGGGATCTTGGCCAAGCGATCGGCGTACTCGGCGTGCAGCTCCCGTGCTGCCCCCAACCACTCTTCGCTCAAGAACACGTAGCTGGCCACTGCGCGACTCCTCCGGTTCGTCCCTCGACGGGGTCAGGCTACAGGCGCCGGTACCATGGGCCGCTATGGAAGCCCCTGTCCGCCCTGGTTGCGAGCCGCTCCGCGTCGACGGCGGGCCGCTCGGGGTGCTGTGCCTGCATGGGTTCACCGGTTCGCCGGTGAGCATGCGGCCGCTGGCGGAGCGCTTCGCCGAGGCTGGCCTGAGCGTTGAGCTCCCGCGCCTGCCGGGTCATGGGACGACGATCGAGGACATGGTCCCCACCCGCTTCGCTGACTGGCTGGAGGCCGCCGAGGCCGCCTACCAGGACCTCGCGATGCGTGCCGAGGTGCGGGCGATCTGCGGGTTGTCGATGGGCGGAGCGCTGGCCCTCGCGCTGGCGCAGCGCCACCCGGAGATCGCCGCGCTCGTGCTCATCAACCCCCTGCTGGTCGTGCCTGGTGCGGCGGATCGCGCCGGCATCGCTGAGGCGATCGAAGCCGGGATCGAGACCATCGATGCACCCGGCTCCGACATCGCCATTGCCGATCCGCCGGTCCTCGCCTACGACCACGTGCCGCTCGCTGCCGTACTGAGCCTCTTCGAAGGCGTGGACCAGGTGCTCGAGGGTCTGGAGCAGGTCCGCTGTCCGTCACTGCTGCTGAGCTCGAGGCAGGACCACGTGGTCGACCCGATGAGCGGTGAGCACCTCGTCGCCCGCAGCGCCGGTCCGGTGCGTCGGGTGTTCCTCGAACGCAGCTTCCACGTCGCTACCGTCGACTACGACCAGCCCCTCATCGAAGCCGAAGCTCTCGCCTTCACGACCGCCCATCTCGCCGAGGTTGCCCCATGACCGAGCCTGCCCCGATCACCCGAGACGACGTGGCCCATGTGGCCAAGTTGGCGCGACTCGACCTCACCGAGTCCGAGCTCGACACCTACACCGGTCAGTTGGCGTCGATCTTGGGCCATGCCCGGGACATCGCCGCACTCGATCTGCACGCGCTCGAACCGACCGACCATCCCTATGGCCTCCGCAATGCCCTGCGGGAGGATGTCGTCACCGCCTCGATTGACCGGGACGAACTCCTCGCGGCCGCCCCGTCGGTCGCCGAGGGGCGATTCAGGGTGGGCCGGATTCTCGGAGAGGCACCGTGACGTCGGCGATCGATCTCGCCCAAGCGGTCCGGGCCGGTGCGCGCAGCGCGCGCTCGATCACCGAGGCGGCGCTCGAGGCCATCGAGCAGCGCGATGGCGAACTCCACGCGTTCTTAGACGTCCATCGAGCAGAAGCACTAGCGCGCGCCGAGGCGATCGATGCCGCGGTCGAGCGTGGCGAGGATCCGGGACCCCTGGCCGGAGTCCCGGTCGCCCTGAAGGACAACCTCTGCACCAGGGGCAAGCCCACCACCTGCTCGTCGAAGATCCTCGAGGGGTGGCGACCGCCGTACGACGCGACCGTGCTCACCCGACTGGTGGCCGCTGGGGCCGTGCCGATCGGCAAGACCAACCTCGACGAGTTCGCGATGGGCTCGTCGACCGAGAACTCCGCCTTCGGGCCGACCCGCAACCCCCTCGACCCGACCAAGGTGCCCGGAGGCTCCTCGGGGGGCTCGGCCGCTGCCGTGGCCGCAGGGTTCGTCCCAGTCAGCCTCGGATCCGACACCGGGGGCTCGATCCGCCAGCCCGCCGCGTTCTGTGGCGTGGTCGGCATGAAGCCCTCCTACGGCGCAGTCTCTCGCTACGGCCTCGTCGCCTTCGCCAGTTCCCTGGACCAGATCGGGCCATTCACCACGACCGTGGCCGATGCCGCACGCACCTTGGAGGTGATCGGCGGCCATGATCCGATGGACGCCACCTCGCTGCTTGAGCCACGGCTCTCGCTCAGCGCCGCGCTCGGGCTCGGCGTGGAGGGGCTGCGAGTTGGGCTGTGCACGGACCTGCTGGAGGGCGCCAGCGAGATCGTCATCGCCCAGACCCGGGCCGCTGCCGCGGCGCTCGAGGCGGCGGGGGCGACCGTGGAGGAGGTGGCGATCCCCGAGATGGCGCTCGGGTTGTCGGCCTACTACCTCCTCGCCCCGGCCGAGGCCTCGTCGAACCTGGCCCGCTACGACGGCGTGCGCTACGGCGTCCGAGTCGAGCGCGCCGAGGTGGCGGAGATGATGACCGCGACGCGCACCGCCGGCTTCGGCGCCGAGGTCAAGCGGCGCATCATGCTCGGCACCTACGCGCTGAGCGCCGGCTACTACGACGCCTACTACGGCCAAGCCCAGAAGACCCGAACGCTCATCACCCGAGCACTCGACGCGGCCTACCAGCGCTTCGACGTCCTGCTCGGGGCGACGACCCCCACCACGGCCTTCGCCTTCGGCGACAAGACCGCCGACCCGATGTCGATGTACCTGTCGGACCTCTACACCATCCCCTCGAACCTGGCCGGGCACCCGGCGATCTCGGTGCCCTTCGGCTCCGATGCCGACGGCCTCCCCGTCGGGGTCCAGGTGCTCGCCCCGGGCCGTCGCGACGACCGCTGCATCCAGGTCGCTGCCGTCTTAGAGGAGGCCAACTCATGAGCGAGGCCTGGGAGACCATCATCGG
>Ga0007854_10001598_pt1 | contig 14337 bp, 9 predicted proteins | sample CryBogCBH12Aug08_FD_60382 | JGI IMG/M metagenome (GOLD analysis project Ga0007854, IMG submission 60382) | Freshwater microbial communities from Crystal Bog, Wisconsin, USA - CBH12Aug08 | ecosystem: Environmental > Aquatic > Freshwater > Lake | place: Crystal Bog, Wisconsin, USA | collected...
TAACGGTTGCCGGCATGTTGACAAAGGCTGGCCACTGGCTGTTTACACTCAATGTCAGACCACCAACTGGAGCAACCTGATTCAGGGTGACCGTGGCGGTGGAGCTGTTCACGCTTCCCACAATGGTCGAAGGACTTAAGCTAAGGGAAGCAGGACCATATACTTGAACAATCAGGTTGGATGTTTGGCTGACCCCACCCGAACTAGCAGTGATCGTTGCCGTTGAATCAGATGCTGGGACCGTGGTGTTGATGGTGAAGGTCGCTGTATTTTGACCGCCTGGCACCAATACAAACGTAGGAACCGTAGCAGACGAGTTATTGCTGGAGAGCAAAACAATGTCGCCACCATCTGGAGCTGTTCCCGTCAAGGTGACGGTACCCGTAGCGCTGCTTCCACCTGCAACCGCCGCCTGATCCACTGAAACGGAAGCCAAAGGAACTGTCGTTACTTCTGTTCCTATAGCGGTGATGAAACCTTGATCAGCTCCTGCAACAATGACTACGCCATCTGATCTAATTGCTGGCGTGCAATACATTCGATCTGTGTTTCTTAATGGAGCGGTCCAAATAAGACTACCTGTTGGTGAGATCGCTTGAAGTCCGCCTGTTTCATTGGCAACGTAAATCGTTCCGTCTGATGCCAAACATAGGCCACCATTAATATGATCACCGGTGGTGTAATACCAAAGGAGATTTCCTGCACTATCTAAACAGGAAACGTATCCATCGTAGGTACAAACAAGGATATTGCCATTAAGGGAGACAACCGGGCAACAAGCCTGAAACCCACCAGGGACAAAGGTTCTCCAACCACTAGTTCCATCCGACTTGATTGCAAAAACACCTTGAAAACCAGTCGTTCCATAGAGCGTCCCATCGCTACCGATTGAAAGTGACCCGGCCCTGTAACCACTGGCGTACGTGCCATTAGACCACGCTATAGTTCCAGTCTTAGAAAGACAGTAAACCTTCCCAGCCGTACTGATCAAATAAACCTTTCCAGAGGCATCTACTGCAGGCGTACACTGGTCAAATGAATCGCTGATCGTGGTTTTCCAATTTCGAACTCCACTTGACGTGAAGTCAAAAACGACGCCGGCCTTATTCAAGATGTAGATTGAGCCATCTGCTGTTACAGCTGGTCCGCTATTAAAGGTACCGCTAACATGGATCTTCCAATTAAGTGCCCCTGCTGAAGAAACAGAGGCTAAGTCACCCCCTGTCCCCATGATGATAATGGATCCATCGGATTCCAGGGCCGGAGAGCTCACGATAGGAGAGCCCAATGCGTAAGTCCAGTTTAGGGTACCGGTTGGCGAAACAGACACCAGTGTGCCATTAGAGCCCGAATTATAGATTGTTCCATCTGACGCTATAACTGACGAGCCGGTAGTAAAGCTTTCCGAAGTTGCGACTGAAAACCTAATTTGGCCATTTGCTCCTCCAGTGCTTCCAACTGCTTGATGTAAAGCATTCTTTTGGAACTGTGACCACTGGGCTGCGCCTGTGGGTTCACCAAATCCTTTATGCCTTATGGCAGCCTCGTGACGATTCTTGTCGTAATTTACGTTTCGCTGTTGTAGGTTACTTGCCCAAGCGCTACATGCACAGAGCACAATGACCCCAACAAATGCTTTCCTTCTAATCTCCATTGAACTTCCTTATATGGTGCGGACTACATCTATTCGCAGCCATACACCTATCCCTATTGATTTGGCTCTAGCTAATTGAGCCATGAGACGTGCAAGTAGGTCGTCATTGATTCTTGCGACACGGAATGGTACTCAATCGATATTTTAAAGCAAGTAACAATACGGCAGGTAACTTTGCTGGAATATTATTGACTCTATAAAACCAGACTAAATATTAGTCTGGTTTATTCGGAATGTTCCAGCATGTGCTCCAACCTTAACCAAATTCATGGTTCTTGGTCCAAGCACGAGGGCATTACCTCCTGATCATTAATCAGAGACAAATCCGACCAGTTATGGAGAGTAAGCAAGCTATATAGCCCTTACCGATGATTCAGGATGATGTTTTGAGTCGGAGTTTCCAAGGAACCAAGGATGTATCAGAGTCGCAAAGCTTCCAATTGCCGCGCTAGTTTTAGATCCCGAAATTGCTCCTTGATCTAGGTGGTTGGGCAAGAATCGGAGCTTCCTGGTTCAAATCTTGAACTGTAATCTTGCATCAAACCTTTGAAGATGATAAATCTCGGACCTTTCATCTTGGATTAGGATAAATCCGAATCCTTAAGCGACCGCCCATCACACGTCCCCTTGTTCACAAATCCGTTACCCCTTGTTGGGGACTATCAATTGACCTTGCTAGAGGATTGAATAGTATCAACAACCCAGCTAAGGAAGTGAATATAGAAAAGATGTGAAGCAATGGCTGCGCGATGCAGGGCGAATCCCCAACCGATCATTCAGGGATTGAGAAAGGCAAGTAGAAATTGGAGGCAAATGCCCTCTTGCAGGCTCAATGTCACGTGAATAGGGGACTAGCTCAGTTTAACCGTGTCAGCCAAACTTGTTTCGAGCATTTATTGCATAAATTACCAGCTGATTTTCTGGTACCCAAGACTTGCATATTTGCCGATCACGAGGATCGCTAAGGTTTGCTCACGGATGAACTGTAGATACGAAACAACTTAGCCAAGAGCAACAGATGGTTTTCAGTCAAATATTAAGCACGAAGTCGGGTTCGATGAGACCCCGCACAAACAGGAGCGTTCTGAGTAGCGCACACACTGGAGGGTTTCTGGTGTTGGCGTTCTGTGCACTTGCTGGCATAGAATCCGCTCGTGCGGCTGATATTGTCACTCGCCCAGGTGCTCGTGACACTATTTCTGGCCCAATTGGATCACACGCCTACAACTTGCATCCGTTGACCGATGACAAGGTTTTTGTCAACCCATCCAATCAGTGGTCGTACTTCTTTGAGATTAAGCCTGGAATGGAGATCTATCCAGGTGAGTCGTATTTCCAACTCGACTATTCGACCTCCCAAACGCTCTTACCCGGCCAAGGAAGCATTACAATCTTCCTGAATGGATATCCCCTTTCGAGTCGAGTCCTGCCTCCAACCGCTGGAGACACGATCCCTTGGAGAGTAGCCCTCCCAGATAAATATTTCAAGCGCGGCTTTAACGAGATCAAAGTTGCCAACCGCCAGAAATCCAGTGACGGACCTTGTCGAGACGTCGATAACTATGCCAACTGGCTGAAGATCGGTAAGAACACGTCCCTTCACTTGGTCAGAAAGGATCCAACAACCTTCCCATTGATGTTGTATCCATTCCCGTATTTGGATCCACTTGAAGATAGTGCCGTTCGATGCCGCTGGATGGTTCCTTCTGACCCATCAGTCGATACGATTGCTCACATGCTTGACATCGCAAGCGACTGGGGTAAGCGACTGCCGTCCAATGGACTTCGTATATTGGTTGCCACGCGACAAGCAGGATCACCTTCCGGCTCGGCGCTTCTCATTTCGTCGAATCCGGCATGGTCAAGATTTACACCCCAAAACCTTCCTCCAAAGGTTGGTGCTCTGAAGAACTTCTCTGCTACGGGAAGCCCAGGATCATCCTGTTTACTGGTAGGCGGCTCTGACAAAGATGGTCTTCACTCAGCAGAAGTCGCTCTCTCGCAAACAGAAATGACTTCGCAGATGAGCGGTCCTGAGTCAGTCGTTACAACTGCACCGGTTGAAGCTGAGATCCCACCCACGACTCGATTGGGATCGTTCACCTTCACTGATTTGGGACTGCCTGCGATTCATCTTTCCGGCGCGTTCCACCAGCGAACAAGCCTTACCATTCGCCGCCCGTTACGCTGCGACTTGGGACGTGAGTCGTACATCAAGCTCAAATTCCGCCACTCCGCATCGATGAACCCTCTACGGTCACTCATCACGATCTTCTTGAACGGTATTCCAATCGGAAGTTCGAAGCTTGAGCCCGAGAACGCAAATGACGGAATTATCCGAGCGCGTATTCCAGTTGAGGAACTGGCCAAAAATTTCTGGGTCATCGACATTGCATGTTTCCACGATCTTGGAGCTGCAGACTGCTCGAAGTCCTATGACGACGTAGCTTGGACGGTTATCGAAGGTGAGTCCACCTTTGAGCTGGTCAATGGAAACTTGATTGGACGCCCATACTTAGAGAGCTTCCCTTACCTGATTCCCAGCGATGGTCGAGTACCAAACTCGATCGACTTTGGATTCTCCGGGAACCCGTCCGATGAAGAGTTGACCCTTGCTGCGACCATTGCCGGTCGAGCAGCCCAAACCAATCGAATCAATCTGAAGTGGACTACTCGAAAGGCAGAGGTCACAAACCTCCTTCAGGGTGGCGTCGCTCTGGGTTACTACTCAGAGATCGAACGATTCGCGCCGATTAGAAAGGACCTGTTGGTCTGCCCAGTCGGACAGAACAAGTTTGAAATCAACGACAAGATCCAGCTGATGCCGGACACGTTGAAAGATGGCGCGGTAATCCAAGCCGTCGCTGCACCAAAGAGTCCCAGTGGCGTTCTCTACGTCATAATGGCGCAAGACAACGATGCTCTGAATATGGTGGCGAACATCATGTCAGACCCCAACAAGGCGGATTTGATCAGCGGCCAGGTCTGTGTGGTAACCAAGGATGGACGAGTAATTCCTCTCCGCGTCCAAGGTTTAAAGAACAACCCGGACATCCCCAAAGAGCTGAACCATGACACCAAGCTTATGACGATCATCAAGATCGTAGCGGTTGTGGCATTCCTTGGAGTCTTGGTCTGGGTTGGTAAGCAGTTCGTCAAGAAGCCAAAGCCAGTCGTACACGACGACGATGATGAAGACGAAGAAGAAGAGGATGAAGACGAGGAGTAATCCCTCCTTATCCCCTTCAACGAACACAGTGGAACAAACCAGATGAGCGGTCGAGATATCCTTGTACTCCTTCGGGACGGCATGACCGCGGTCACCTGGTTTGTTGCCATGGTGTTCCTCCTCAGTGGTTGCCAAGATCTGATTTACGACGTAGGTGCGTACACGTTGCGCATCTACCGACGCATTGCCTTCAGGAACCGAGAACGACTCTCGCTTGACAAGCTACGCACCAGAGAACAGCAAAAAATAGCTGTCATGGTTCCAGCTTGGAATGAGGGAGAAGTCGTCGCTGCGATGGTTAATAACATCATCCAGCGGGTGGAATACAAGAACTATTTGGTGTTTGTCGGGACCTACCCCAACGACGCGGCAACTCAAAATGCTGTCGATCGGTTGGCCAAGGAGTATCCGCAAATCATCAAAGTCGTCACTCCCCTTCCAGGCCCAACCACAAAAGCAGACTGCTTGAACAACGTCTATAAGATGATCAAGCAGTATGAAGAGCGACATGACATCAACTTCGACATCATCGTCATGCACGATGCGGAAGATGTCGTTCATCCTCACTCATTCCTGCTCTATAACTACTTAATCCCTCGTGTAGACGTAATGCAGCTACCGATTCTGCCCTTGCCCACCGACTGGCGACGATTGGTCCACTGGACCTATGCTGATGAGTTTTCAGAAACGCATATGAAGGACGTTCCGGTCCGTGAGAAGATCTCCGGATTCGTACCTTACGCCGGAACAGGAACAGGCTTCTCAAGACGTGTATTCCGAACCTTGGAACAGCTTGGGGGATACAAGATCTTCAATGAAGACACGATGACTGAGGACTACAGTATGTCCAAGCGGATTCGTGAAACGGGCTTTACTTCCATCTTCGTAAATTTGGTCTTGGCTGGTGGGAATGACAAGTGGTACACCCCACTTTGCAAGCGTCCGACATTCATTGCCAACTGGGCCTACTTCCCAATGGATTTCACTCGAGCTGTCCGCCAGAAAACTCGCTGGATTATCGGTATCTCGCTACAGGAATGGGAACTTGGTGGATGGTCTGGTAGCTTGCGCGTCAAAGAAAACCTTCTCAAAGATCGAAAGGTCTTTGTCGCAGCTGGCACGTCTCTCCTTGGCTATGTTCTGTTAGCGTATTTCATCGTATTTGCGCTTGGGGACAACCATCTCATCTCCTTCAAGTTATTGCCGATCATCGACCAGGGCTCTAAACTGCAGCGGTTGGTCATGGTTGATACCTTCTTCATGTTCTTCCGAATGTTCCAACGAGTCGTCTTTGTTGGAATGGTTTACGGATTGCCAGAAGGGCTACTGTCTGTCCCACGCTTGGTTGTAGGAAACGTTATCAACGGATTAGCGGCATTCCGAGCATTGCAGTCATTTGCTCGAGCACGACAAGGTAAAGCGGCCGTTCGTTGGGACAATACACTTCACGTTGAAGGAGTTGGTGAACTTCCAAGCGACGATGGTGGCGAAACCCGACAGGTTCGCCGACTAGAAAATGCTGACGTAGAGGCTCTGATCCGCTCGTTTGGGTCACGAGATATGTGGGAGATTATCCACGCTATGGAAGGAATTCCTCGTGATGTCACCCCCAAACAACGAGCCGAAATTATCCGCGCGTTCTATGAGTTTGTCGAGAATCGTGAAAGTAAAATTCGGTCAATGGTTGCACGTATCTCTGGCTATTTGGCTTGGGAAGAACTTGCTCCACCACTGCTTACGTTGCTTCACGATAAAGACTGGGCAGTTCGAGCCAATGCTGCCAAGGCACTCCTTAAGCAGCCGGCTTATGATCGACTGGTGGAGGCCGCGTTTGTCGACGCAGATGTGTACGTACGCGATCTTTTGGTAAAAGTCATTGAGCAGGACTCGATAAAGCAAGACAGCATCATTCGAGCTTTAGACAACGATTACATGGTGACTACCAAAACCGTTCTCTTGCGAGAGTCGATTATCTTGCGGTCACGATACGAGAGCTACAAGCAAAGTCAGGGCTAATTGAGATTAGCCCTGGAACTTTGGCATGCGATCCAATGGCATATCTGCCAAAAGGACTCCAGCATCATCCTTCGAGGATGTGATTGGGTTTGAGATCCTCCAGTCAATACCGATAGCTGGATCATTCCACAGCACCGTTCCTTCACTCTTGGGATCATATAGCGCAGAGCACTTATAGTTTAAGACGGCATGATCTCCCAATACGGAAAAACCGTGGGCAAATCCAGTCGGAATGAAGAGTTGTCGATGATTCTCGGCGGAAAGCACTTCGGCAATCCACTTGCCAAATGTTGGACTTCCAATCCGGACATCGACCGCTACATCAAGAATCTCTCCCGAAAGAACTTGTACCAACTTGGCCTGTTCTGTTGGATATTGGAAGTGGAGCCCACGAAGGACGTTGGCGTGGGAATAGGAAACATTATCCTGAACGAAATCGCAAGTGATGCCGGCATCCTGATACTTCGCTTTGCTGTAGGACTCAAAGAAATATCCTCTATTGTCACTAAATGCGCGAGCCTCAATCAACAACACACCCGGTAGACCGGTTTCACTGATATTCAATTGTTACCACCGCCATGCGCCACGCTCAACAAATATTCACCATATTCGTTCTTCTTCAGCGGCTCGGCCAACTTGATCAGTTGTTCGGCATCAATCCAGCCGTTGTGGAATGAAATCTCCTCTGGACAGCAAATTTTGAGTCCCTGTCGTTGTTCAACCGCTTCCACAAAGTTGGTTGCTTGAATCAGTGCCTCATAAGTTCCGGTATCCAACCAGGCAGCTCCGCGTCCAAGTCGCTCAACATTAAGCGCCCCCCTTTGCAGGTACTCGGCGTTCACGGATGTGATCTCCAACTCGCCACGCCAAGATGGCTTCACATTCTTAGCGATCTCAACCACGTTGGAATCGTAAAAATAGAGCCCAGTGACGGCCAAGTTTGATTTAGGGTCCTGAGGTTTCTCCACAATACTGATCGCTTTGCCATTTGCGTCACATTCCACAACCCCGTATCTTTCAGGGTCCTTCACTTGATAGGCAAATACGGTGGCTCCGGAGTCTCGGCTGGCCGCTTGGCGTAGTTGTGCTTGCAAGCCTTGACCATAGAAGATGTTATCCCCCAGGACCAACGCACATGCATCTCCAGCGATGAAGTCCTCCGCCAGAATGAATGCCTGCGCCAATCCATCTGGACTTGGCTGGGTCACATACTCAATTGAAATGCCCCATTCCCGTCCATCGCCCAACAACCGCTTGAATGCCTCTTGTTCGTGAGGTGTATTGATCACGACAATCTCTCGAATCCCAGACATCATCAAGACACCCAGCGGATAATAGATCATCGGTTTATTGTAAATCGGCAGAAGCTGTTTACTTACTGCTCGGGTTACAGGCCACAAGCGACTGCCGGTCCCACCGGCCAAAATAATGCCTTTCTTAATCACAATAATTCACACAAGCTCAACTAGCGCTGACTGTAGTTCTTTTCGATCCAGTTTCGATATTCACCAGACCGGACTTTCCCAATCCAATCTTGATTGTCCAAATACCATCGGATAGTTTTCTTCAGTCCCGATTCAAACGTTTCCTTTGGCTCCCATCCGAGATCGCTTCTCACCCTGGAAGCATCGATCGCGTATCGAAAATCGTGCCCAGGTCGATCCTTGACATAAGTGATTTGGCCAACCAATTCGTCATACGACTTACCCGTCTCTTCGGCAACAACACGGAGAATGGCGTGAACAACGTCCAAATTCGTCCGCTCAGCATTGCCTCCAATGTTGTAGGTTTCACCATCTTTTGCCTCCGTCATTACCTGCCAAATGGCCTCGCAATGATCGTCAACATAGAGCCAGTCTCTTACGTTCATGCCGGTCCCATATACTGGCAACGGTTTCCCTTCGATGGCGTTGAGAATCATCAACGGCATCAGCTTTTCTGGAAATTGGCGAGGTCCATAGTTGTTGGAACAGTTCGTTATGGTCACAGGTAGACCGTAGGTTCTATGATAGGCTCGGACCAGATGATCGCTACACGCCTTTGATGCAGAATACGGACTGCTTGGATCGTATCGAGTCTCTTCGGTGAAAAGCCCTTCATCGCCCAGAGCACCATATACTTCGTCGGTGCTGATATGATGGAATCGAACGCTTGTTGCACCCCCAACCTTCGCTCGAAATGCTTCCAATAGATTCATGGTGCCGATCACGTTGGTTTCAATGAAATCAATTGGACCAGAAATGCTTCTGTCAACATGGCTCTCCGCAGCAAAGTGCACCACAGTGTCGGGCAGATATTTTTCCCAAGCAGCTTGTACAGCATTTCGATCTCGAATATCCCCTCGTACAAAATCGTAATTTGGAAGAGAGGCTATATCAGAAACGCTGGCAAGATTCCCGGCATAGGTCAGCGCATCAAAGTTGACGAATTGAATATTCGGATGCCGTGGAACCATGAGGTTCAGCCAGTTACTACCGATGAATCCGGCGGCGCCGGTGACGAGGATTGTGTTGGGTTGGACCATTGTTGCTTGCAACAAACTTCAGCACGAGAATTTACCCGAGAAGAGTAGTTTCTCCAGTTAAGTGCGAGTTTGAACGATCCAAACCATTAAGTTGGCTAATTCCTTTACAAAGGAGCCAAATTGGTGCGATGGCCCCATTTCTCCGACACTCTATTGAACTGAACGTCCTTTGAGATTGAGTAGATCACAAACTCGAATTGTAGCCAGAGATTTGTTCAGAGTGTAGAAGTGGATTCCGGGTGCTCCAGCATCGAGTAATTCTTTGCATTGTTCGGCAGCCCATTCCACACCAATCTGCTCAATAGCGACCTTGTCGTCACCATGCTCTTTCACTCGATCCCAAAGCTCCTTTGGAAGCTTTACACCAAACTTGGATTCGAACTTCTCTAATTGTGAGAAACCAGTAACTGGCATGATTCCAGGCAAAATCGGCACGGCAATGCCGGCAGCTGTAGTGCGATCAACAAAATCGAAGTAGCTCTTGTTGCTCAGAAACATCTGAGTAACCAAAAAGTCACAGCCTGCATCCACCTTCTCTTTCAGGTGTTCGATACCCACTTGAATATCTGGCGTTTCCAAATGCCCCTCTGGATAGCATCCACTTCCAATGCAGAATGGGTGGACCGATTTGAGAAATGGAATCAGATCTTTCGAATATCGAAATGAAGCAAACGGATCACTGACCTCAGAATCTTGAGGGAGGTCACCTCGGAGCGCCATGAGGTTTTGTATCCCCAATGACCACAATTGGTCGGCAATGGCCGCAATCTCATCACGTGTATGGCAAACACCAGTTAGGTGAGACATTACAGCCGCGGGCGTACGTTTCGAAATTTGAGCTGCCGCATCAATGCTTACCGTGCGTGTCGAACCACCAGCGCCATAGGTCATTGATACAAAGTCCGGGCCGATTGGAGCCAAGTGATCAATTGTCTCCAGTAGGGCGGTTCTAGCCATGTCGGTCTTTGGTGGGTAGAACTCGAAAGAAACCGTTGATCGACCGTCAAATAGGCTGGAAATTTGCATGAAACTATGTACCTTGCTGCTGGATTTGAGACTCCAGGAATTCGGTTGTTGATGTCTGTATCAGTCCCAACAACTGAAATATCTTAGGCGACAAAGGATACTTCACTGCTCAAGCCTTTCCAATTATTCGGCAAGAAATGTCATAGTCAAAATGCATGTCAAGAATTCTATCTTCGTTGCCAGTTGGTGAACGAGTCGGTATCGCCTTCTCCGGAGGCTTAGACACCTCTGTCGCGGTTGCTTGGATGAGAGAAAAAGGGGCCATCCCCTACTGCTACACCGGGTTACTTGGCCAATACGATGAATCCAATGTCGAAGGCGTCCCTGGACGCGCTTTGGATTACGGTGCTGAGAAAGCACGATTGGTGGATTGCCGCCCTGAAATGGTTCGTGAAGGGTTGGTCGCACTGCAATGTGGCGCTTTCCATATCGTAAGTGCGGGAAAAACCTACTTCAACACCACCCCAATTGGTCGGGCAGTGACGGGCACCTTACTAGTACGAGCAATGGCCGAGGATGGAGTCTCTGTTTGGGGAGATGGCAGCACCTATAAAGGGAACGATATCGAGCGATTTTATCGATATGGCTTGCTTGCCAACCCTGATCTTCGAATCTACAAACCTTGGCTGGACAAGGCGTTTGTTGACGAATTGGGCGGCCGAAAGGAAATGAGTGAGTGGCTGGAAGCCCGCAAACTCCCGTATCGAGATAGTAAGGAAAAGGCCTATTCCACCGATGCAAATATCTGGGGCGCCACGCACGAAGCCAAGGACTTGGAGCAACTAAGCAAAGGCTTGCGCATTGTTGAACCAATCATGTGCGTCAAGTTCTGGGATCAATCGGTTGAAATCAAGTCAGAAGAGGTTACGATTGAATTTCAAGAAGGATGGCCGGTAGCAATCAATGGCGAAACGTTTGAGGACCAAGTTGCCTTGGTATATAAAGCCAATGAGATTGGAGGTCGCCATGGACTTGGTTGTAGCGACCAAATCGAGAACCGAATTATCGAGGCCAAGAGCCGAGGCATCTATGAGGCGCCGGGCATGGCTCTCCTGTACATTGCCTACGAGCGTTTGCTCAACGCGATTCACAACGAAGGCACCATAGAGAATTACCGTTCTGAAGGACGGCGATTGGGTCGGTTCCTTTACGAAGGTCGATGGTTTGACCCACAGGCCCTGATGCTCCGTGATAGCATTCAGCGATGGATCGGTCGCTTGGTAACGGGAACAGTGACCATTGAGCTCCGACGAGGCGATGATTACACGATCTTGGATACAACTGGTCCTGCATTGGCATATCACCCTGAGAAGCTCAGTATGGAAAGTGGCGCGTCAGAATTCGGTCCTGAAGATCGAACTGGACAATTGTCTATGCGCAATTTGGACATTCAAGAGACGCGCTCGAAGCTATTGACCTACTCAGAACAACAAACTCTCCCTTCAGCAGGAGCTATGTTGCCGGCCCCTGACAAATAGCCTGATTGCACTCTAGAAGGTCCGGTAACCGGAAACCCTTGAACTCGGGTTAATACTTCAAAACATTGTGTCGGCCGAAAGCCACCGGAATAGCCGATCCATTGCGAAATCAAATCCTCATTCTCACACTGGTCAACTCGGAAAACCTTCCTCGTTGACCAGTGACACAAAACATCAGTTCTTGAGTAAACAGGTCCTGAGAGACAGAACCTACCGTGTAGCTTCCGCCACAACATCACTGAAGACGTCGGCGATAGAGTGCTGCATCTCGGAAGTCATACCAGGATGAACTAAGAAGGCAAGCGCCAATCCTGTCATCTTTTGAGCGTTCGGGAGTGGTTCCTTGGGCCCGAGTCCCGACTCAATGAAGCATTTCTCCAGATAAATTTCGCTGCAAGACCCTACGGACAAATCTAGTCCACGAGTTTTACATTCAGCTTGGATGCGGTCGCGACTCCATCCATCCTTCAATGCTTCCTGATGAATGTGAACATAGAATCGGTACCAAGCGTTCTCCAGGTTTGCTTCTGGCCATGGAACGTGAACAGCGCTCAAAGATTGGAATCGATCTCGCAGTAATTCCGCGTTGGCCGATCGAATCGCGTGCCACTCCGGCATGCGGGCCAACTGGATTCTGCCGATTGCAGACTGTGGCTCAGTAATCCTCCAATTCGTGCCCCATCCCTCATGCAGCCACTGGAATCCTGGTGGGTGCTTTCGGATGTAGGTTGCTTCGTAGTCCTTGCCATGATCCTTTAGGGACCACATCTTGTACCAAAGCTCCTCATTATCTGTCGTCACCATGCCACCTTCGCCACCGGTGGTGATGATCTTGTCCAAGCAGAAGCTCCATGCGTTGGCATGACCAAAAGATCCCACACTCTTGCCATCAATCTTGGCTCCATGAGCTTGGGCGCAATCCTCAATGACATACAGGCCATGTTGATCTGCCAACTGCATAAAGCCTTTCATATCGGCGGGCCAACCACCCAAATGAACGGGCATGATCGCTTTCGTCTTCTTGGTGATTAAGGGAGCAACGGTCTCCGGTGTGATGTTCCCACTCTCAATATCAATATCTGCCAAGACAGGGACAAGTCCATTGAGAACACATGCGGAAGAGGTTGCAACAAAGGTTCTCGGCGTCGTAATCACCTCATCACCAGGTTGAAGATTTAGCCCTCGAAGGATTACTTCAATCGCCAATGTGCCGTTACCCAAAACGAGTGCCTTCTTGGTGCCAGACCACTCAGCAAATTCTCGTTCAAATTCAGGACCAATTTTCCCACGAAGGTAGTTGACACGACCACTTCGATAAACTTCGGTTATCGCATCAATTTGTTCCTGGTCGTAGACTGGCCAAGGGGCCAACGGGATATTTAAGGTCCGCGGTGAAGTTACGTTCATGGTTTTTTGGAATCCTACCCAAGCCTATAGGACAGAGTAATTGTTTCGACCTTTCGACCCATCACTCATAAAACATTATGAGTCTGATTTATAGGGTTCCGAGTAACCCATGAATTCGGACATTGTCGCGCTTCCCTGCTCGCTGATATCACTTCTCTTGACGACTTTCATGAGCGTCATCCAAAGAATCCTAAGGTCTAGCCCGAAGGAAAGATTTTCAACATACCAAACGTCGAATTCAAATTTCTGTTCCCAAGAGATCGCATTGCGACCGTTCACCTGGGCCCACCCAGTTATGCCGGGCCTAACTTCATGGCGTCTGATTTGCTCGGGAGTGTAACGCTCGAGATACCGTTCTAAAAGTGGCCGAGGCCCCACAAGGCTCATGTCACCTTTCACAACATTCCAAAGTTCTGGCAATTCATCGAGACTTGAGGCTCTCAAAATCTTGCCATATCTCGGCAAACGTTTCTCATCTGGAAGCAGCTGACCGTCAGGGCCTGTTTCGTTGGTCATGCTTCTATATTTGACCATCATGAATATGCGGCTGTTTAACCCCGGTCGACGTTGCCGAAAGCACACAGGGGAACCAATCTTCATCAATCCCAGAATCCATAGGATGACGAGAATCGGTGAAAGTACAAGCAATCCCAAACTGGCACAGACAAAATCAAAGCAACGTTTTCCGTATTGGCGATAGAAACCGTTCTTGGCCGGCGTTGAAGTACTGCTCACGACAATCGATGCTACCTCGGGCCTTTGGGCAAAAGTGAGCCCGCGCCAATTGGGGTGTATTGGCAGCGGGCCGAGGGTCTCGAGGATTGGACTTGCGTCAAATCAAATAACGCAGATTCGGACATTGAGGTTCCACTAGGAGAATCTTATGTTCTGAATTTGCAGTAAGCGTCCCCTACTTTTCCCAGCGTTATTGTGATTGAAGCTTCGAAATTTCGGTCTTAGGGCACGATCTAGGTAATTAAGGATTCACCAAAGCCCCTAAGGC